>Ga0256407_10006844_pt1 | contig 17429 bp, 14 predicted proteins | sample RumenRJG_04DNA_FD_193489 | JGI IMG/M metagenome (GOLD analysis project Ga0256407, IMG submission 193489) | Bovine rumen microbial communities from Lethbridge, Alberta, Canada - RJG_04 | ecosystem: Host-associated > Mammals > Digestive system > Stomach > Rumen | place: Canada: Alberta...
CCGAGGAAGGGGATACCGACTGCCTGGGGATATTCGACGTGCCAGTGAAAAGGTTCCAGCCTCAGTGCCATGACGACAAGATACCCGCTATGGGATGGAATGAACTGACTCATCTCAGGTCACCACTGATGGAAGGACTGCAAGAGCGCGATTTCGTGTATTTTGTGCACAGTTATTATGTGCCCTGCTGCGAGTGGACGATTGCTGAGTCGGACTATATTCACAGTTATAGCGCCGCACTGAACAAGGACAATTTCTACGCCACCCAGTTCCACCCTGAGAAAAGCGGCAAGGTGGGTGAGCGGATCATTGACAACTTCCTGCACATCGCCGAGCAGGCCAACAACACGACAACGAAATGATAGAACTCATACCTGCTATAGACATCATTGGTGGACAATGCGTGAGGCTTACCCGTGGTGATTACAATGCGAAAAAGGTCTACAACGAGGACCCCGTGAGGATGGCCTGCGAGTTTGAGTGCCTTGGATTCAAGAGGCTTCATGTCGTGGACCTCGATGGGGCCAAGTCGAAGCACATTGTCAACACGCAAGTGCTCCGTGGCATCTCCTCGGCTACCAACCTCATCGTCGACTTTGGTGGCGGCATCAAGACCGACGACGATATTGAGACAGCCTTCGATGCTGGTGCAAGTATGGTGACCATCGGCTCGGTGGCGGTCACCCATCCCGACTTGTTCGCCGGATGGCTGAAGAAATATGGCGCCGACAGGATTATTCTGGGAGCCGATGTCAGGGATGGCTATATTGCCATCAACGGATGGAAAGAAGAGAGCAGAGAGCAGTTGCTCCCATTCCTGAAATATTATGTGGAGCAAGGAGTCTGCAATGTGCTTTGCACCGACATATCACGCGATGGAATGCTCAACGGACCGTCGGCCACGCTGTATGCTGAAGTCATGGCCGCGTTTCCGCATTTGCATCTCATAGCCAGTGGTGGTGTCTCCTCGAACGAGGACATCCTGCATCTCGACCGGCTCGGCATTCCCGCAGTCGTGTTTGGGAAAGCATATTATGAAGGTAAGATTGACATAGATAAACTGATGTGACATGGGACTCGCAAAACGTATCATCCCGTGCCTCGACGTAAAGGACGGCACAACGGTCAAAGGAATCAATTTCGTCAACCTCCGCGAGGCTGGCGACCCTGTGGCTTTGGGCAAGGCATACAGTGAAGCGGGAGCCGACGAGTTGGTGTTTCTCGACATCACTGCCAGCCATGAGGGCAGAAAGACCTTCACCGATATGGTGACCCGCGTGGCCGATGAGGTGAACATCCCCTTCACTGTGGGTGGCGGCATCAACGAACTGGCCGACGTGGAGCGGTTGCTGTATGCCGGGGCCGACAAGGTGAGCGTGAACAGCGCTGCCATTCGCCGTCCCGAACTCATCGACGAGATTGCCTCCCGGTTTGGTTCCCAAGTATGCGTCTGCGCCATCGATGCCCGTCTCGACAACGGCATCTGGCAATGCTATCTGAACGGGGGCAGAATTCCCACGGAGAAGACATTGTTTGAATGGGCTCGTGAGGTAGCCGACCGAGGTGCCGGCGAGATTCTCTTCACGAGCATGAATCATGATGGCGTGAAAGATGGTTTTGCCGTTGAGGCGCTCGCACGCCTTCACGACATCCTCCCCATTCCGGTGATTGCCAGCGGTGGTGCCGGGAAGATGTCGCATTTCACCGACGTGTTCACCAAGGGAAAGGCCGATGCCGCTCTTGCTGCCAGCGTATTCCATTTTGGTGAGATAAGCATTGCCGACCTGAAGACATACCTTCGCAATGAAGGAATAAAAGTGAGATAATCGTTTAAGAAAAATAAAAATGGATATAGATTTCGGAAAATGTGGCGGGCTGGTACCCGCTATTATCCAAGACGCCACCACAAATAAGGTACTGATGCTTGGTTATATGAACCAAGAAGCCCTTGACAAGACCAAGGAAACAGGGCTGGTGACTTTCTTCAGCCGGTCGCGCCAGACATTGTGGACCAAGGGTGAGACCTCGGGCAACTACCTGAAGTTGGTTGACATGAAGATTGACTGCGACAATGACACGCTCCTTGTGAAAGCCATCCCTGCCGGCCCCGTCTGCCACAAAGGCACCGACACATGCTGGGGAGAGACCAATGAGTCGTCGCCCCTCACCTTCCTCACACAACTTCAAGACTTCATCGAGAAGCGTCACGAGGAGATGCCAGAAGGCAGCTACACCACCAGCCTGTTCCGTGACGGACTCAACCGCATGGCCCAAAAAGTGGGAGAAGAGGCCCTGGAACTCGTGATAGAAGCCACCAACGGCAGTAACGAGCGAATGGTGTATGAGGGTGCCGACATGCTCTACCACCTCATCGTGCTGCTCACCAGCAAGGGTCTGAGGATAGAGGACCTTGCCAGCGAACTGCGTGAGCGTCACGACCCCAATTGGCACAAACATTGAGAACCAAACAACAATAAAATATGCTGATAGACTATAAAAATGTAAATATCGTACAGGATGGCAACATCGTCCTGAAAGACGTCAACCTGCAAGTGAACGAGGGAGATTTCGTTTATATTATTGGTAAGGTGGGCTCTGGAAAGAGCTCGTTGCTCAAGACCCTGTATTGCGAACTCGACCACGACAATCCCGAGAAAGCCCTTGTGCTGGGATACGATGTGGACGATATCAAGCGCAAGCATGTGCCTGCCCTGCGCAAGCAGATGGGCATCATCTTCCAGGATTTTCAACTGCTTCACGACCGCACGGTGAAGAAGAATCTGGAGTTTGTGCTCAAGGCCACAGGATGGAGCAAGCGCAAGGAGCGCAACGAGCGTATCGACACCGTACTGGAAGCCGTTGGCATGCTCGACAAGAAAGACAAGATGCCACATGAGCTTTCGGGTGGAGAGCAGCAACATATCGCCATCGCCCGCGCCTTGCTCAACAAGCCTCAGATCATCGTTGCCGATGAGCCTACGGGTAACCTTGATATGGACACGGCCCGCCACATCGTCGGCCTGCTGAAGTCCATCAGCAAGGATGGTACTGCCGTAGTGATGTCGACACACAACATCCAGTTGCTCGACGAGTTCCCTGGCACAGTGTACCGTTGCAAAGACGGTGCTGTGACCGATGTGACCAAGGAATACCACCAAATGGACCTTACCGAAGATAGCAAAGACTAATAGATATTGATTAATCATCCATTATAACCCAATTGTTAATATGATAGTCATGAAATTCGGCGGCACCTCCGTCGGCACGCCAGATAGAATCAAGCATGTGGCCTCCTTGGTCACACGGAGTGGACAACCTACCTTCGTGGTGCTTTCGGCCATGTCGGGTACCACCAACACGTTGTTGGAAATCTGCGATTACCTGTACAAGAAGAATCCCGACGGCGCCAATGAGGTCATCAATATGCTCGAGTCGCGTTACATGCAGCATATTGAACAACTTTTCGGCACCGAGGAGTGGCGTGAGAAGACCCGCCTTTTCCTTGTCGAGGAGTTCAATTACTTGCGCTCGTTCACCAAAGACCTTTTCACCAGTTTTGAGGAAAAGAGCATTGTGGCACAGGGCGAGGTGATCAGCACCAACATGATGACCAACTACCTTCACGAGATAGGAATCGACGCCATCCTCCTCTCGGCGCTCGACTTCATGCGCACCGACAAGAACGCAGAGCCCGACACCCAGTACATCAAGGAGAAACTCTCCTCACTGATGAAGGAGAATGGCGAGCACCAGATATACATCACACAAGGGTTTATCTGCCGCAACGCCTATGGCGAGGTCGACAACCTGCTGCGAGGTGGCAGCGACTACACCGCATCACTGGTAGGAGCCGCGATCGAAGCCGAGGAGATCCAGATCTGGACCGATATCGATGGTATGCACAACAACGACCCACGTATCGTGGACGACACGGAGGCCGTGAGGCAACTCAATTTCGAGGAGGCTGCCGAGTTGGCCTACTTCGGAGCCAAGATTCTGCACCCCACATGCATCCAGCCTGCCAAATATGCCGGCATCCCCGTCCGTCTGCTCAACACGATGGAGCCCGACGCCGAGGGCACGATAGTGGACAACGTGATCATGCGTGGACAAATCAAGGCCGTAGCCGCTAAAGACAACATCGTGGCCATCAAGATCAAAAGCTCACGCATGTTGCTCGCCACCGGTTTCCTGCGCAAGGTATTCGAGATCTTCGAGAGTTACCAGACCCCTATCGACATGGTTTGCACCTCAGAGGTAGGTGTGTCGGTGACCATCGACAATGCTGCCAACCTCACCCCAATCGTCAATGAGCTGAAGAAATACGGCACGGTGACTGTCGACACCAACATGTGCATCATTTGTGTGGTTGGCGACCTGGATTGGAGCAATCTGGGATTCGAGACGCTGGCAACAGACGCCATGAAGGACATTCCTGTGAGAATGATCTCGTATGGTGGCTCGAACTACAATATCTCGTTCCTGGTGAAGGAACAAGACAAGAAACGTGCTCTCCAGAATCTCAGTGCCAAACTATTCAGTTGATATATGAAAGGTAAGTTCCCGATAGACAGTTTCCAGGATATAGCCACTCCGTTCTATTACTACGATACGGAGATTCTCAGGTCGACCCTCCGGGCCATCAACGCCGAAGTGGCCAAGCATGAGGGGTTCGTCGTTCACTACGCCATCAAGGCCAATGCCAACCCCAAAGTGCTCAATCTCATTGCACTTTCCGGACTTGGCGCCGACTGTGTGAGTGGCGGTGAGATTCAGGCCTCATTGTCGAGCGGTTTCTCCCCACGCAAGATTGTCTATGCCGGTGTAGGCAAGAGCGACTGGGAGATCAGGCTTGGGCTGAAAGCGGGAATTTTCTGTTTCAACGTGGAGAGTCAGGCCGAGTTGGAGGTAATCAGCGAAATCGCCTCAGAGATGGGGAAGACCGCCAGGGTGGCTTTCCGCATCAACCCCGATGTAGGCGCCCACACCCACTCGAAGATCACTACCGGACTGGCAGAAAACAAGTTCGGCATTGCCATGCGCGACATGGAAGAGGTAATCGAGGTGGCTTCCGGAATGCCGAGTATCCAGTTTATCGGACTCCACTTCCACATTGGCTCGCAGATTCTCAATATGGACGATTTTGCCGCATTGTGCAACCGCATCAACGACTTGCAGAAACAGTTGGAGCGTAAGAAAATCGTTGTCGAGAACATCAATGTAGGAGGTGGACTGGGTGTTGATTACGAGCACCCCAACCGTCTTCCCATACCCGACTTCAAAGCCTATTTCGACACCTACGCCCGCCATTTGAAACTGCGCCCCGGGCAAACCCTGCACTTCGAATTGGGCCGCGCCGTAGTTGCCCAATGCGGGTCACTCATCACCCGCACACTGTACGTGAAGAAAGGTGCAGTGAAACAATTTGCCATTGTCGATGCCGGAATGACCGACCTCATCAGGCCTGCGCTCTATCAAGCTTATCACAAGATTGAGAATATCAGCAGTGATGGTCCGACCGAAGTCTATGATGTGGTGGGGCCCATCTGCGAGTCGAGCGATGTCTTCGGCAAGGCTGTTGACCTTAACCAGACCCGTCGAGGCGACCTGATAGCGATACGGACCGCGGGTGCTTACGGCGAGATTATGGCATCGCAATACAACTGCAGGAAACTACCTTTAGGATATATTACCGAAGACCTATGACCTTTTCCATTTCCATCGATACGCTCACGCTCATTGTCTCGGGCATTCTTCTGCTGATGGCCCTCGTCACGCCTCTGCTCAGTCCACACTTCCGAAGGTTGAGGCACGACGCGCCCCAGAGCACCATCGACCTGCCACGCGTTACTGTCTTGCTGGTTTCAAACGGCGACCATGTGGCCCTCGACGAGCACCTGCCCATATACCTCACCCAGGACTATGCTCCAGGATACGACGTGGTGGTGGTCTCGGAAAAAGCCGATGCAGAGACCGACAACGTGCTGAAACGCTATGCCAACAACGAGAGGCTGTATTCCACTTTTGTTCCTGAGAGTTCGCGCTACATGAGCAAGAACAAACTCGCCATCACCCTTGGTGTGAAGGCAGCGAAGAACGACTGGATTGTGCTCACCGACCCACGTTGCAAGCCAATGGGCAGCGACTGGCTTTCGTCGCTTTCCCAATCACTGGCCGACCACGACAGCATCGTACTTGGATATGTGAACTATTCCGAGGAGAGCAAGCCTTATCACCGTTTCGAGCAGATGCATACCGCACTCTACCTTCTCAGGGCCGCACAGCGCGGTGAAGCCTATCGCACCAATTGTCCGCTGGTCGCTTTCAAGAAAAAAGATTTCATGGAAAACAATGGTTTCCTTGAGCATCTCCGCTACTCCATCGGAGAATATGACTTTCTGGTCAACAAGTATGGAAAGTTGGGCGATTCGGAAGTGGCCATCTCGCCACAAACCTGGCTGACAGAAGACCCTATCCACGAGAAGACCTGGCAGAACCGACAAGTTTACTATGAGGAGACGAAAAAACATCTTGAGGGCGGTATGGGTGTAAGGACCCTTTTTCTAACCGACCAGATGATGCTGCACCTCAATTATATCCTCGAATTTGCTGCGATGGCTTTCGCCGGCCTTACCTCACGATGGGTGCTGCTAGGCGTGGCTTTGCTGTCGCTGGTCATCACCTGCCTGTTGCGAACGCTCAATGGCAAGCGCGCAATGAAAGAGATGGGCGTGGACATTCCCTCCTGGAAGGTGGTTCCCTATGAAGTGAGCATGCTCTGGCGTAACATGATGACCAGGATGCGCTACGAATACGCCGACAAGAACGATTTCATCAGTCATAAAGTCTAGTCTTCTGACATAAAAAGTACGGATTCCGTTTTTTTCTTCAAGCATTTGGCGCAAAACTGCATTTTTTTATGTAAGTTTGCACATTACTACCATCAGTGCGTGCTATGGCAAGCGTCATAGTGTGCTGTGTGTGGCCCACTCGACATCAGCTGACAAGCCAAACGACGAATATGAACCTAAAGATACTTCACTTCACCCCATACTTCGATGGAGAGTCTCCCCTCTCACTCCACCTTGACCATCTGCTCTCAGAAATGGGTAAGGAAGCCGTTGTGAGCCTTGTCACGCTCAGCAATCCAATCTCATCGCACGAAACCTACCAGCATCTCTCGATAGGTTCCGGCAAGAAGGACTATGGACGCAAAGGTCTGGTGAATCTTCTGGCACTCCAGTAACGCTACCTGCATATCCTCTACGGCATCATGCCCGACATCGTCCATATCCACGGCAGCTACAATTTTATTGCCTCAAGGATAGAATTATGGTCACGAAAGCGTGGCTTCCCTGTGGTGTTCTCCTCGTATGGTGGAATGAATCCCGAATTTATCGATGCCGAGTATGGCGTGCGCACGTGGAAAATGATATGCTACCAGAAGAAGATGGTAAGAGGGGCTGCCGCCATGCTATTGTCCGACGCCAAGGAAGGAGAATATCTTGTGGGGCAGAAACTAACCGACAGGGTGTCGATGGTCTCCGACCCAAGGACCGACGAATACTCGGATTATGAGGAGATGGCCAAGGATACCTTGGAACTATACAACAAGGTGATGGACAGCGACATGGGTACCAAACTCGACCAGAACTCCCGTGAGGCCATCAGTGCCCTCTTGCACCTATGCCTGGCCCCCAACAACGAGCGGCAGCCGCTCTGTGCCGAAGATATCCTCAATCTCAGGAGCCTCTCGCCCAAGAAATGTCGCAACCTGCTGCTCTATGCCGATGAGCAAGGTGTAGCCTCGCTCGTATTGGAAGGGATAGACCGGGCGCAACTCAAAGTGCCCGCCATCGACCTCGCATCGGTGTCAAGGTTCATGCCCCGCCATGCCAAGTCGGTCTCTCCCCTACCTTCCAACTCACTATTGTCGGGCAAGCGGCAAGAGAAGAATTTCGCCCGCAGGACCAAGGACAGCGGTGAGGTGGAGAAATCGGTATGCTACATGCTCCAGAATATCAAATATCACCTCTCCCACGACTCGCTCACGTTGAGACACCTCTGCGACCTCTATGCCGTCTACCGGCACGACGCCATCGACGAGGTTTCGCTCAATGCCCTGCTTGTCCAATTACGGTTGCACACCTTCGCCCGGCGGATTAGTCAGGTGATGTGTGAGACGGTGTATCTTTCTGATGGTTTCATGCCCGTGCCTTCGCTGAACGACCATGGAACCGAGAAAATCAGGCAATCCCTGGTAAAATACTGAGAACACAGAAACTCCGAAAACAGAAAAAACAAACACTATGAAAAACTTGAATTTGGAAAACGACTTGAGGTACTTGCAATTGCTGTCGCACTCCTTCCCCACCATAGCAGAGGCCAGCACCGAGATCATCAACCTGCAGGCTATCCTCAACCTGCCCAAGGGCACCGAGCACTTTCTTGCCGACATTCATGGTGAGCAAGAAGCATTTCAGCATGTGCTGAAAAACGCATCGGGAAACATCAAGCGCAAGGTGAACGACATTTTCGGCAACCAGATACGCGAGTCGGAGAAGAAAGAACTCTGCACGCTCATCTACTATCCACGCGAGAAACTTGAGTTGGTGAAGGAGAAAGAAGACGACATCGATGACTGGTATCACATCACCATCCATCATCTGGTGAAGGTTTGCCGTGAGGTGTCGAGCAAATACACCCGCTCCAAAGTGAGGAAATCACTTCCACCGGAATTCAGCTATATCATCCAGGAACTCCTGCATGAGCGCACCGAAGACGTGGATAAGACCGCATACGTCAGCGCAATTATCGACACCATCATTTCCACAGGTAGCGCCGATGACTTCATCGTTGCCCTATCCAACGTGATTCACCGCCTGGCCGTGGACCAGCTGCACATCTTGGGCGACATCTACGACCGTGGGCCGGGCGCCCACATCATCATGGATGTCATGCACGACTATCACACCTGGGATATCCAGTGGGGCAACCACGACATACTATGGATGGGAGCCTGCGCGGGCAATGAGGCCTGCATGTGCAATGTGATCCGCCTCTCTCTGCGCTATGCCAACCTTGCCACGCTCGAAGAGGGCTATGGCATCAACCTCATCCCACTGGCCACCTTCGCCCTCGACACTTACGGCAACGACCCCTGCGAGGAATTCCTGCCCCGCACATTGAGCAGCGATCCGATGATGGACACCAAGACCCGCATGCTCACCGCCCGTATGCACAAGGCCATTGCCATTCTGCAGTTCAAGTTGGAGGCACAGTTGGCCGACAAGCATCCTGAATGGGACATGGCCGACCGCAAGTTGCTGGATTTCATCGACTATGAGAAAGGAACGATTACCCTTGACGGGAAGACATACCAACTCACCAGCAACAACTTCCCCACCATCGACCCCAAATGTCCCAATCGCCTGACCGAGGCCGAGAAGTTGCTGATACAGCGACTGCACCACTCATTCAATGTAAGTGAGAAGCTCCACCGCCATATCCGCCTGATGCTGCGCCATGGATGTATGTATGCCGTGATCAACAACAACCTGCTCTTCCATGCCTCGGTGCCCCTCGACGCCGATGGTTCACTCAAAGAGGTGATGCTGTATGATGGCAAAAAGTATAAGGGACATGAACTCCTTCACAACATCGGAATGATCATCAGGGCCGCTTTCCAAGCCGACACCGCCGACGACGAGCGCGAGTATGCCATCGACTATTTCCTCTATCTGTGGTGTGGCAAGGACTCCCCCCTGTTCGACAAGTCGAAGATGGCCACCTTTGAGCGCTATTTCCTCACCGAGAAATCGACGCACAAGGAAGAGAAAGGATTCTATTTCAAGTTGCGCGACAATGCCGAGATATGCGACCGCATCATGGACTCTTTCGGTGTGGAGGGTCCCAATCGCCACATCATCAACGGCCATGTGCCCGTGCATGTGAAGACCGGCGAGAATCCCATCAAGGCCAATGGCAAGCTCATGGTCATCGATGGCGGATTCTCCGAGGCCTATCACAAAGAGACCGGCATAGCCGGATACACCCTGGTATATCACAGCCGTGGTTTCGACTTGGTACAACATGAGCCTTTCACCTCGGCCACCGACGCCATACAGCGTGGTACCGACATTCTGGGCACCACACAAATCGTGGAGATGTCGGCCAAACGCATGCGGGTGTCGGATACTGACAAGGGCAAGGAGATTCAGCAACAGATCAACGACCTTGAGAAATTGCTTTACGCCTACCGACATGGCATCATCAAGGAGCGGGAACGCAAAAAATAAGGTAATGGCATGAGTGGGTGCGCGGATTCTTTCGCGCACCCATCCTTTTTCTGCCTCACCGCAATCGTTTACATACATTTTTAACACCCATCACGAAGGTCTTCTCCAAGAAAATACCTATCTTTGCCAAAAGTATAACTACTTTGAAATCTCATTTCATCAAATCAAGAAATCATTCTCCCTACACAATTATGAAAAAAACTTTACTCCTAATCCTGGCTATCGCCATTCCGACGCTAATATTTGCCCAAGCCCCGGCCTTCCCTGGCGCAGAGGGACATGGACGCTACGTGACAGGCGGTCGTGGCGGAAAGGTGGTGCATGTGACCAACCTGAATGACAAAGGTACTGGTTCGCTGAGAACTGCCGTCAGTGGCAACGACAAGAAAATCGTCGTGTTCGATGTGGCTGGTGTCATCGCTTTGGAAAGCGACCTGTCAATCGGCAACAACACCACGATTGCCGGGCAGACGGCCCCCTACCCAGGCATCACCATCCGTTACCGCACTGTAAGACCCGGTGCCAACAACATCATCCGTTTCATCCGTATCCGCCGAGGACAGGAAAGAGATGTGAACGATGGTGCCGACGCCATCTGGCAGAGGGAAAAGACAGGCATCATGATCGACCACTGCTCCTTCAGTTGGTGCATCGACGAAGTGGCCTCATTCTACGACAACAACAATTTCACCATGCAATGGTGTACGATAGCCGAAAGCCTTACCAATGCCGGCCACAACAAGGGAGCCCATGGCTATGGTGGCATCTGGGGAGGCAAGCTGGCTTCTTTCCATCACAATTTCCTGCTTCACTTGCAAAACCGCGTGCCACGATTCAACGGCGCACGCTATCAGTGGAGCGGCTACAAGGACAACAAATTGTATAGCGAATACCAGTGGCAGAACTATGTGCAGGCCGAGATTGTCGACTTCCGCAACTGTGTGCTCTACAACTGGGGAACAGGCGGTTGCTATGGTGGCCCAGGAGGTGGTTATATCAACATGGTGAACAACTACTACAAGGCTGGTCCGGCCACCAAGAACAAGACCCGCATCACGCAGGTCACGGTAGGTGCCGACGGCAATTCCACTCCCGCTGCCTTGAGGGGTATGACCAGCCGTTACTACATCAACGGCAACTACGCCTATGCAGCCCCCGAGGGTTCAAAGGAGAACTACGACTGGAAAGGTGTGATCTACGACAGCGGTGTGTTCGACATCGATGGCGAGAAGTATAGCGTTGATGCCAGCCATTGGTATGGCGACAATGTGGAGCACAAGAAGAACGCTGCTGGCACCGACTGTGTGAGCATCAAGGTGAATGAGCCGTCGCCCAAAGGCGATGTGACCACCCACACCGCCGTGAATGCCTTCCCCAAAGTGCTGGCCTACTCTGGCTCCTCGCTCTATCGCGACAACGTGGACGAGCGCTATGCCAATGAGGCAGAGAGCGGAACAGCCACCTATACAGGCTCCGTCACCAAGCAGCCCGGCATTATCGACTTGGTGTCCGACGTGGAGGGATACACAGAGAACAACTTCCCCACCAACTCACGTGACGCCGACTTCGACACCGACAAAGACGGTATCCCCAACTATTGGGAGGAGGCCAATGGACTGAACCCCAACGATGCCAATGACGCTGCACTCTTCACCATCGACACCGAAAAAGGATGGTATTCCAACCTTGAGGTGTATCTCAACTCACTCGTAGAGGACATCATGAAGCAAGGCAATGAGGATGCCATGGAGAACGTGGAAGAGTATTATCCCAACTATGTGCATGTCAGTGGCATCAGCAATGTGTCGTCGACCAACGTGGTGAAGACCGAATACTATTCTATAGATGGAAAGAAAATCAGCCATCCCACGACCGGAATAGTCATCCGCCGACAAACGCTGAGCGACGGAAGTGTGACGGTAGAAAAAGTGATTTTATGATTTTGAATACCAGGGCTGCCAAGATTTGGCAGCCCTAATTTTTCTCTCTGAATACTGTTCTTGATAGAGATGCCCGTGCCTCCTTTTTTTATTAAATAATTTTCCCAGTTCATTATATTTTAGTAAATTTGCAGTCACATTAAACTGCACATCGTTTCTGCGGAATAGTGCATCTATTCTCCATGCGGCCAACATGTAGCATGCAATGCATTTTTATTGAGTTCAAGATACCCCACTCACACATCTGTTCGTGGGGAAGATGTTTGTGCGGCTACATGAAGAATCGAGATTTTTAGACATCATGGCCTCATTATCCTCTTGATACTTACCTATATCTTTTAGCCTCAAATTGATAACTCTACAACAAACCAAACGAAATGAGCAACAGAAGTTCACATCACATTATATTTTGTGTCGTATGCACATGTATGTTTCCGCTTTTTGCTATTGCTTCCTTATGTGATGGCAGCAAGAAATTCTTGTCATCTTTCACTCCATCAATCTCCAGTGTTGCACATCGTGGCTACAAAATCCATGGTGCTGTAGAAAACACAGCGGAAGCCTATAGATACGCCAGGGAAGCCGGTTTCCAATATGGGGAGACTGATATACAATGGACTAAGGACAACATTCCTGTATGTTGTCATGACAAATTTTTTATCGACAATACTACCAAGGACAGCATCACGATTGAGCAATACACACTTGATGAGCTGCGTTGCTTCAATTATAAAGGTACCACCATTTCCACCCTCGAGGAGGTGATGGACACATGCAAGAAGCATGGACTTGGACTATATTTGGACAGACTTACGCCCTTAGAAGGAGAACGCAAACAGACGTTATGTGGCTTAATTGACAATTTTGGCAAAGAAAATGTGTGTTATCTATTTGGATGGTATCAGCGTGCCGGAATCCAGCAGGTTTTGGAATATGACCCCAATGCCCAAATAGGTATCTTGTATTTCAAGAAAATCGACACCGCTTTGGTGGAATTCGCCAACTCCATCAGCACGCCCTCCAACAAGGTGTTTTTAGATTTGGAACATGCCTCCAATCCTATTGACACCCTGGAAAAGTATATTCCGCTTTTGAACGAAAACATTTCGCTGGGTTTCTTTACGATAAATAATAAAAATACCTATATGAGATATCTTCCTTACGCCACATCGATCACATCCGACCAGATATCCGAAGAAATGTTGTATGTGAGTGGCATCAACAACATTTCGTCGGACAACGTGGTGAGGACCGAATACTACTCAATAGATGGTAAGAAGATCAACCAGCCCACGAAGGGAATAGTTATCCGCCGGCAGATACTAAGTGACGACAGAGTGATAACAGATAAAGTGATTCTATGAGTTTGTGTAGCTACACGAAGAATCGATAGTATTAGACATTATGGCCTCATTATTCTCTTGACACGTGTCTAATCATATTGCCTAAAATTGAGAACTCTACTACAAACCACATGATATGAGCAACAGCAGTTCACATCACATCATGTTTTGTGTCCTATGCACAAGTCTGTTTCTATTCTTTGCAATTGCTTCCTCATGTGATGACAGCAAGGAATTCCTGACCCCTTTCACACCAAGTATTACCAGTGTCGCCCATCGTGGCTACAAAATTCATGGTGCGGTGGAAAATACGGCTGAAGCCTACAGATTTGCCAAGGATGCCGGGTTCCAATATGGGGAGACTGATATACAATGGACAAAAGACAACATTCCCGTCTGCTGCCATGACAACTATTTTATCGACAAGGGTACTAGTGACACCGTCACGATTGGGCAATACACACTTGATGAACTGCGACACTTCAATTATCATGGCACCACCATTTCCACCCTCGAGGAGGTGATGGACACGTGCAAGAAATATGGCCTCGGACTTTATTTGGACCGGTTTTCATCTTTTGAAGGAGATCGCAGACAGATTATTTATGGTTTGATAGACAATTTTGGCAAAGAAAATGTGTGTTATCTTTTTGGATGGTATCAGCGTAGCGGAATCCAGCAGGTTTTGGAATATGACCCCAATGCCCAGATAGGAATCTTGTATTTCAAGACCATCGACCCTGCTTTGGTGGAGTTCGCAAACTCAATCAGCACGCCCACCAACAAGGTATTACTAGACTTGGAACATGGTACCAACCCTATTGACACGCTGAAAAAGTATCAACCACTATTGAATGGCAACATCTCACTGGGGTTCTTTACGATTAACAACAAAAGGACCTTCATGAAATATCTTCCCTACGCCACCTCAATCACATCCGACCAGATATCCGAAAAAATGATGTGATTGTTTTTCAGCATCAGCATATGAGCGAACATTTCAATACCGGAGAGACAGCCGAAGAACTCAAGAGCCGCTACAATCCTGAGGGATCTGTAAGAAGAGCTGTTCAGAATCGCCTGATGGATATGCTCTTATATCTGGACAGCGTCTGCAAGGAAATAGGCGTACCATATCGTCTGGAAGGAGGCAACGTGCTAGGTGCCGTTCGCCATGGAGGATTTATACCCTGGGATGACGACATGGATGTGGCAATCGAGAAAAAGCACTACAAAAAACTGTGCGACTACCTCAGGCATCACCCACATCCTCAATATGTGTTTCAAAGTTATCAAACAGACAAAGGCTTTATGCGTTTTTGGTGTACGATCAGAGACACAAAGAGCGAGTATGTGCATCGTACGCCAGATAAGATGAACGATGGTTTCACATACAGGGGACTACAGATAGATTTGTTCTGCATGTATCCGTCTCTTTTGCCTTGGTTGCATCGCATAGCTTATCTAATCTACCGTTATACGGTACCACGTATGGTAGGACATAGTTATCATCTGGCAAAAATCAGTTTCTATACACAGCGTTATCTCGTTCACCCCATATTTTATGCATTCTCGTCTGTCTTCGGCAAGAAGGACGTATACATGCATGCCTATGGAACACCTTTCAGGTTTCGTTTTCCCAGGGAAACCGTGCTCCCATACAAGGACATCATTTTTGAGAATCATCGATTTCCCGGCCCGTGTGACCCTGATAATTACTGCATTTGTCATTATGGCTCCAATTATCGTGACTTGCCCGAAGAGGACCAGCGAAACCATCATGACGTTGATTATATTCTGAATGACTAGTCTTTCTCCATGCATATTCTTGTATAAATGTCATCACTGAAGAAAAATTTTGCATGGAATGGCATTTTGACCATTTCAGGCTACTTGTTTCCTCTTTTGACATTTCCATACGTCACGAGAGTGCTTGGTGCTGAGAATTTCGGCATAGCCAACTTTGCCATGAGCATAGTTGACTATGCCATTTTGTTTTCCACCCTGGGTTTAGCGACAATAGGCTATCGCTACATTCCACAATGTAATGATGACAGGGAGAGCCGTGAGGATGTCTTCAATCATCTGGTAAGTCTGCATATCATCATGACAGGCATCATACTGGTCATCTACACCGTATGTGTTTTTGTCATACCACAGTTGTCATCCAACAAGCCGCTTTATTTTATTGGCGCGACTAAGATCATCTTCAATATCATCCTGGTGGAATGGCTTTTCCAGGGAATGCAGGATTTCAGGTTCATTACGCTGCGTACCTTATTGGTTCGCGCGCTCTATGTTGTCGCAGTTTTTCTCTTTGTAAGAAAAAGCAGCGACTATGACATCTATTTTTATCTTACCATTGCCCAGGTAGTAGTCAATGCCGTTATCAACTGGCATTATACACGGCAGTTCGTATCATTCAGATTCCAGATAAAAGGGTGCAAAAAATATCTGTTTCCTGTTCTGTCGATGGGAGTAAACAGGATCTTGTTCTCATTCTACCTCACATTCAATGTGATTTATCTGGGCATGTTATGTGGTAATCTGGCTGTAGGATATTTTTCTACTGCCACACGTCTATATACTATTTTCCTTTCCATTCTAAATGCGTATAATGGCGTGTTCGTTCCCTTCTTGAATTCGCTTTATGGTAAGAATGAGCTTGAACAATTCAAGAAAATGATTCATTATTCATTTTCCATCGTGGGTTTCGTTTCCATTCCTCTTATCATCGTTTGTGTGATTTTTGCCCCGGAAATCATCCGCATTACAGCGGGTGCTGGTTATGAACCTGCTATACTACCATTTCGAATAGTCATCTTCCAAGTGTTTTTTATCGGTCTGGCACAAATATTGGAGAATCAGATATTGCTCTCTTTGAAAAAATTCAAGGAAGTACTTGTATGCACTTCTGTTTGCACATTATTGTCAGTGATCATTTTATTGTCGTTCACAGCCAAATATGGCGAAGTGGCGGCAGCATATGCGGTAGCCATTCCCCACGTTCTGGAATCCGTGCTGCTCTATCACTATGCCAAAAAAAGTCTCAATTTCACTTTCCCTTCAAAAGAATATCTGTACCATTTGAGCGTATGTGTACCTATCGTGATGTTGTGTCTTGCTCTGAAGCAGTGGTGCCCCAATTATATCATGTCATTGGTTTTGGGGTGTGGAATCTCGATGGTTTATTATTTTCTGATTGAATATCATGTGGTGCGCCAGGAAATGGTGACCTCTCAAATAGACAATGTTCTCCACAAAGCCCATGCCCTATTCCGGAATAAATAACATTTCTATCGTATTTGTTTCATCATACCTGATTTTTTTGTAATTTTGCACCGCGTTTTGCAGCATGATTGTCAAGCCTTGTAGTTCGGGGCCAATTCCAAGAGCTGAAAGGCTTTTACTGCATCTGTTTGAATATCACAACTGCAATGAGGAATATGTGACATCCGTAAAATGACTAAAAGTGGAATATGATCCAAAGCGAGACTCGCAAAGACGTCGAGCCGTTATTCACCAATCAGCCTCTCATGGTTGAACATTCCACTAAGTAAGAGAATCATGATAGGATTTTACCTTCTAGGCTTTGCCATAATATTTTATATCACTTCGCTTCACAAGCTAAGCCTCTTCATATTCGCCACATTCATGCTGAATGGATGGTGCGTGCTTACAGATGCTATACTTGGCTACAAGAACTATGACCTGGCTTTCATCTATGTCATAGCCATATTGGCAATCAATTTGTTCATCGACAAGAAGACAAACGATTTGAGAGACACCCGTATATGCCTTCTGATAGGAATCTTCATCGTTTTCTTGTTTCTTGACATCAGCTTCTC
>Ga0256407_10006847_pt1 | contig 17424 bp, 20 predicted proteins | sample RumenRJG_04DNA_FD_193489 | JGI IMG/M metagenome (GOLD analysis project Ga0256407, IMG submission 193489) | Bovine rumen microbial communities from Lethbridge, Alberta, Canada - RJG_04 | ecosystem: Host-associated > Mammals > Digestive system > Stomach > Rumen | place: Canada: Alberta...
ATTCCCAAGTCTTAGGACCAACCACGCCATCGTCAACGAGTTTATTGGCCTTTTGGTACTGCTTGACAATCTGCTCTGTCTTAGGGCCAAACACACCATCAACAGCGATACCCAAAAGGCTCTGCAGAACCCTTACAGCATCACCAGTGCTACCCCTCTTTATTGTTTCCATTTATATATCGAACGATTTTAGAATTTTCATATTTTTCTTCTTGTAATAATACTCTTTCGTCCTTACAGACTGGATGGGGATGAACCATTCTTCCGCTTCATCAATGTCATTCAGGACTCTTAGCCAAACACCTGGTGTCTTGGTGCCCTTTGCCTTTATTTCGAGAACTTCGCCCATCCTGTTCACCAGTGTAATCAGACCCATGTCCGCAAGCTGGTAGGAATAGACGATTTTTACTTTATCACCGACTTTAATCATTCATTGTTTCTGTTAGCTTGTCTCGCACGACTTGGAGTATAATGCCCATTAGTCATCATGTCCTCCAGCGTAAGACGTATATCTCGTATGTCACCCGACATCTGCGAGAACTGCTTGATAGTTGCCTCAAACACAGATTTGTCGAGCTTTATTTCATCGAGCTTCGAGTATTGCGAATCGAGCCTGCCGTCAATTCTTGAAATCTCACGCTGCAACTGTTCAATCTTCTCAGTATTGGCCCTATGTTGAATATATAAGCCGACCAAGAATGTTACAATTGTCGCTATCAGCTTGAAGTTCTGAGTGATGAAGTTTACTGTTTTGTCTGCCATTATCGTATGTATTAAAGTGATTCTCCAATGTTGTCTTTCTTCTCCGGCACGACAAGGTTGAAGGTGATGCCCTGACCGTCCTCCGCGCCAATCTGAATCTTCTGGATAGTATCTTCTTTAATACCATTGATCTCTGCAACCATCTTGGCTGCACTCACTGACACACTACGCAATGCAGCTGGTGACAGCTTCGTCTTGTAACGGTCGCTGTACTCCGCATCTGCACACTCATCCATAATCTTCAACATTGTAGCAGTAATCCTGTGCTTCAATGTTGCACTATCGTAGAGGTTCACTCTTTCAAGTTCCTCTATCCGCTTCTTCACTGATTCCTTTTCCAGAAGCTGCTTTGCTTGATAGGCAGCCTTGGACTTACTCAAAGCATCGCCATCACCATCCAGGCCGAACACCTTGACATAACATTCGGTGGCATTACCAGCAAGCGGTGCTGGTGCATCAACGTACAAGAGGCAGAAATTGGCCTCGTCATCAGTTAATATCTGGGTGTTCTTGTCAATATCCATTGTATTCAGCATTAATAATCTTTTTTATTAATGATAGTGAGAGGTGCTGCTGTTTCACTATTTAGGACTGAGCGCCTTTTCGAGGATGATGGTTCTGAAAGCCTTTTTCAAACCCTCCAAAAACTGCTCAACCCTATCCATGCTGTTCAGTTCCTCCATATTGAAGTTGATGTCAAGGCCATAGCCAGCAATATAGCCCATTACCCTATTAGTGTCGTAATCGGTAATCTGTACTACTGACAAATCGCTCTTCTCACGAAACTTGACCTCACGCTCATTGACAACAACATTCGGTTTGTTACTCGGCACGTCCTTGATGATTGACCTGCCACTCTTGATAACTGGAACAGTGGCTGGCCCATTTACCTTTTTCACATCATCACTGGCCGTCACTTTCTTCTCCAGACCATGTGCAAGGGCATTTACTGGCTCCATCGTTCCAGTTATCGGATTGAATTTCCACTCTTTACCTGCCATTATGTTATGATTTCTTTACGTCTTTATTTTGGCCAAAAGAGTTATAAATTTGCTGGTCAATGTCTGCCAACCAGTCTGTACGACCATTGATAACGTCCAGTGCTGCACCTATTCCACTGATGCAATCGGTAACAACTTCGTCGAACTCTTTGGCATGAGCCATCTGCAACTGGATTTCATTCAGCTGGGATTGCAACTCCTTGATGTCCTTCCTGTTCTCCTGGCACATGGCTCCAACACCAAGTGCAACCACTGTCGTAAACAACGCGCCGATTACACAGATAACCAGCAATACCACTAATAATACATTACTCATCGCTTATTCGGTTTTTATTTTGAAATACATTTGTTCAAACACCATAACGAAAGCAATCGCACAAAGTGCGCATCCGATAATTTCCAGCAACCCATTCATAACTCAAATCTTAAAGTGTTCTCTTGTTTTCTCTTTCTTAGTTACCACTGTGCTGCCATCAGCGTCATCCACCTCTTCATTCCTTGATCTGACAGTTAGCAATCTCAACACCTCCTTTGTTGCAGTGACATCGGCATCGGCATCATGGGCATCGTCCAACTCAATACCAAGCAATTCGCACAAGTTAGACAGAGACCAGCTTGTAACATTGTCTCTATGACAGAAAGCAAGCTGTGCAAAAATAATCGTGTCAACATAATAAGGCTGGAAGTTCCCGAAGAAATCCTCACTGCCCCTGAATATCTTGGCAACCTCTTTCCAAAGGCCGCAATATGTCATAATCTGCTGTAAGAAACCAAGGTCAAACAAAATGTTCTGACCAACAAAGATTGGCTTCAACTTTCTGGAAGTCGTTAGCGTGTACTGCTTGAAGAAATCAATCAAGTCGTTACACACGGCTTCCAGTTCTTCACCCTTATCATAGAGCATATCCATCGTAATAGCGGAATACTCCAGTGCTACCTTTCCATATTCCAATGTCGGCTGCTCTTCCTCTTCCTCATATTTGTTCCTGAGAACCTTTCTCTTGGGCTTACCAATGTCCGGCTTACTCTGATATGGATAAATGTACTTGGTGAACGTACCCATGACCTCAAAATTATCAAGCCTGATTGCGTGTACTGAAATCTGGGTGGCGGCGCATTTCTTGCAGTCTAAACCGCCAGTCTCGAAGTCCATTACAAAGGCTGTAATGACCTGTGATTTTTCTTTCGGTGCTGCCATAACACTACTTGTTTTTTATTTCGTTATAAATGCGCTCTATATTTAAGAATAGTTCTCTTTTGGTGCCATTGTTCTCAATAACATAGTTATAAAAACTTAAATCGAACAATTTTCTGTTTTTATCCCTATTCATACGCTTGGAATCAATGCCTCGCTCCTTTCTCAGAGCCTTATCCCTGGTAATGTAAACTGAGTAGATTTCATACTCATCAGCATGACGTTCTTTGAGGTCTCTGATGCCTTGCTCATCTATGACATAGACAGTGCAAGGTCCGAACACCTGACTCTTCATAGCATAGTATTTGTACTGACCGAAATTGGCAAATGCCAGCAGCTCTTCCTCTGGTGGCACAATGTCAATGAAATGATGGTCTCTGCCCTCAACCTCGGTGTCTCTGGGCGGCCTTGTTGTGTAGGAACAGATTACATTGGCTCCACACTGATACTTCAAATGCAGGGATGCGAGGGTCTTTCCAGTGCCCGATTCCCCGACGATACATAAGATTCTCTTTTTCATATTGTCTTTATTTAAGTAATTCCTAACTCTGCCAGCTATTTCCTCTTGCAGGATTTTCTTCAAACCTGCATTGGTGACACGTCCACGATGTCTGCTTGGCAATCTTTTAAGCCCCTCTCTCAGATTGGCTTTCAACTGACTGATTTGCTGGAAGTCTGGGTCGTTTTTCTGTCGTTCATTATTCCTTCGATCCAACTCTTCCCTATGCTGCTGATAATATTCTGCCTTTCTCTCAGTGTTGTTGCGATACCACTCACGCATCCTATTCAGTTCCCTCTCACGGTTCCTGCGATAGTATGCAAGTTGGCGGTTATATATCCTGTCACGCTCCGCTTCATCGAGACTGGCCAGCTCTTTCAGCTGCTCATCAGACAATTCTTCAAATTCAAACATTCTCTACAAAAGCCCCTTTGTTAATCTGCAAAATGTTCTTCTCATCATAATCAGAGTATTTCACCTGAACAACGGCAACGACAATGCTTCCACGCTTGTCCTTGAAATTCTTCTTGCAGTCTATCCAGGCATCATTCCAAATCACCAGCTGCATCATGTCGGTGTTCTGCTGCAGCATAACCTTACCAAAGTGCTTCGTCTCTCCAGTACGCTTGTCCTTATAAGTCTTTTCGTCAATCTCTGCGATAGTGGCACAGATAGAAGCCGTATATTTGTCTGGAAGGTCATTGGTGAACTCTTTCAAATCACTATAGTGGTATTTCTTAACGGCATTGGGCTTATCCACATTGTCATAGATGCGCTTGTAGTCAATTGCTCCTATGCCGGCAATGTCAATCTGCTGCTGCGACCAGAAATAGTGCTTGTCCTTTAATTCATCTGGAAACTGAGATTCGCTAACCTCAAACCCAAGCAACTCTGAGGCTTTCACGATGAGGCCATAACGCTCCATCACAGAACTGATTCCCTCAACATGATCAAAGGCTCCAGCCATGATGAGGTGCTTTACACTGCGAGAATTGACAGGACACCTTTCTGATTCTGGCAGCTTCTCATCATTCTCAGTAAACTTCTTCTTGAAAATGCGCTTAATAAAATGCTCTAAGCTGGTGTACCGACCAAACAACTCTCTGTCATCAACAATATACTTGGCCTGCTTTGCACCTATCTGCTTGATGCGACTGAGCGACCAGTAGATTTCATTAGTCTGGAAGTTGGTGACAAAATCAACTCCTGAGATATTGATGTCAGGCTGGGTAATGGTGGCATTTCCTATCTCTCGCATTTCATTCATCAGTGTCGGCAACTTATCCTTGTCAACCCACTTCAAAAGGACCGTAAAGAAAGCTATTGGATAGTGGACTTTAAGCCATGCTCCAATATATGCCGTCAAACCATAAGCTACTGAGTGAGACATATTGAACGCATAAGAAGCACCAGCCTCCACAACACTCCAAATCTTATCAGCAACTTCTATCGGGCATCCATTCTTCTTAGCACCATCGAAGTACCTATCCTTGAATTTTCGAACTTTCTCAATCTTTTTCTTCGATAGAGCCTTAACCAAATTCACACCGTCACCAAGACTAAGGCCACCAATTTTCTGAGCAACCTTACTGATTTGTTCCTGATAAATACAGAATCCATAAGTATCTTTCAGAATGTCATAAGTGCCCCAAAGATACTCAGGCTCCACATCACCACGCTTACAATCAATATAACCTTGTGCTGAACCAGATTCCAATGGTCCTGGTCTAAACAAAGCTACAGAAGCTACCAAGTCATTGATATTATCTGGACGCATCTGCTTAATGAAACGAGTGATTCCGTCACCAGAAAGCTGGAATACACCTTGCGTCAATCCCTTTCTGATAGCATCATAAACAGCTGGCTCATTCAAATCTCCTTGCACTATGCTCTCCAAAGACACATTAGCGTCATACTCTTTATTGATTATTTTAATCATATTGGAGATACGAGACAACTCTGCAATGGCAAGAACGTCTGATTTAAGCATACCAAGTTCATCTACATCAACGCCAGTCAATTCAGACACCAGTAAGCCATCCATCTTCTTAATAGGCAATATCTCATAGCAATTTTTGATGCTACCCTTAATATATTCTGGTGAAATGATAACTGCAGAAGGATGAACAGATGCTGATCTTGGTTGGCCGATAATTGGCAATATCTCTTCAAACAAATCTGGATGTTTAACTATGAAATCATATACTTTCTTGTTATTGTAAGCGAGATTCATTAAGTCAGTCCAGGACATTTCATCATCCTCAAAGATAGCAGTGATATAATTCACCGTACCGGCATTGATTTTACGAATACGAGCTGCATCCTTAACGGCAGACTTAATCTTCTCAGCTGAAAACGTACCAGCTGAAAACACTCTATCTAAGCCATTTGTGTTATACCTACGCTCCAGATACTCTTTGACATCTGGACGTTTTTCTGATTCGAAGTCAATATCTATATCCGACTTCACGGAAGCGAGCCATGCGCCCGCTTCACGTACCCCCTTTCTACGAAGCAGTCTAAGACCTTTGTTAGCTTCGCTTTTTTAATGTGTTTAATACTCTGGACTTTCATTTTACTAAATATGTTTCGTAATTAACTATCTTAAATATTACATTCTGTGAAACGCCAAACATTTTACCTAATTCTGTCTGAGAAATACCACCCTTTCTATATAATTTTCTTATCATAATGGCATCTTCATTCGTCAATTTTGCACTATGATGTTCTTCTCCACACTGTACCAAATTGTTTCTTACAGCATGGGCCATATTCTCTTTTCTCGTCACTATTTCAAGATTTTCAACACGATTATCTTGAACATTCGCATTTTTATGATTTATTTCATGGCCATCTGGTATCTCACCGATAAACAGTTCGGCAACCATACGATGAACGAGCCTATTCTGAACATTCCCGTCTTTATGAAGACATGCTTGAAGATATTGATTATTGCCACCTTCATGCAATACCAACTCCTTTCCATAAATAGTTCGCTCTCTACCATTATTCAATGTAATAGTATGAGTAACGCTTCTTACACGTCCTCTATTACTCACTTGGTAGAGACCTTCATAACCATTTATATCCATCCAAAGTTCATCGTTAGAATTAGTAGAATATCTGTTGACCATTTGATACTTGTCAGAAAAATACTCTGGCAACATTCGTTCAATGCAGTAAACTATTCGCCTGCCATTTTCTTTTAATCTGACATAGTGAAATCCATGCAAATACTTAGGCTTGAATATACAAATTTTAGTACCAATTCGTCTGATTCTGCCGTTATTGCTTATTTGATATAAGCCATTAAAACCATGAATATCAACCCATTCCTCCATAATCACACCTCATTTATAGTAAATAGCTCATCCTTTCTATCCCATATAATATCATCATTTTCTTCAAGCTCATCAGCATAAACAACAATGACATCATCACCACGCTTTACACGAAACTCTGCATCAGCATCAAATTTATAAATTTTGCCATTATCCAGTGTCAACTCAACATAATTACTGGAAGCTATGTCCTCTCCAATGATAGTGACATCATCAGGCTCCAAACCACCTCGCTCTGGCAGCAGAAAACGCTCAAACAACAATCCCCATTTTATCGGATCAATCATCGTAATATGCAATAACCACGAAATGACACAGCCACCGGCGCTTCCTCGGCCAACTCCGACAAGAATATTATTCTTCTTAGCCCAATTCACCTCATCCCAAGTAATCAGATAATAATCAACATTATCCGTACTCTCAATAACATATTTCTCATACTCAACACGCTCTCTATAAATCTTTTCTTGACCCTTTGGAACCAATTCCTTGAAGCCATCCTCAATCAATTCACAAAACATAGTGTGAGTATCACCATACCTGACAACCTCATCTTCTGTCATTCGATACTTCGGTGCATAATTATCTGTCAAATCGTATGCTGCATCCGAATTTTCAGCAATCTCCGCTGTGCTTTCACACATATCGAAAAACACATCATCCCCATACTTCTCAGAAAACAATGCCCTGAACTCATCGTAAAGCTCATCCAGCGTTTTCATATACTGGTTAAAGCTCTGCTCATGCGCCGCTCCAGTATCTACCTTATTAAGCACAACCTTATTCTTCCAGTCATCCGCATCCAGATAATATACATCTTGAATGAGAACTGGACGCAAATCATGCAAATAGCCACGAAACTCACCACTGACTGAACTAAACATATAAAAATGCTCAAAGAAAGCCTTAATGCTAAACAGAGTCTGCTCGTCAATCCTGTTTGCTCTGAACTCCGTTGTGTCAACCTGGAAATACACAAAACCTTCAAAGGCATCCATAAAGCCATCTATCTTATCATCGTTCTCGACAAGCCACTGACCAGACCATTTATCGAATACAAGGCAGTTACCATCAGCATACTGGACCAGCTGGGCATAGTCAATGATGCCATCCTCTCGATCAACACAGACAACCTTTTGGATTCTCAGCATATTCTCAAATCCTCGCTGGGTGTTGGCATAAATCTTGGCACCGACCTTTGAATCACCAACTGAGATAGTCAATGAGTAACCGAACACATGGCTCAACTCCAATTTAGCCGCCTCTCGCTGCAAATCAAGCGTACCAGCCATCGTACATCTGTCAGCTATACCAAGACCCTTGTAACCCAAAAATTTGGCTTTCTTGCACCAATTAGCAAGCGAGCCACTACCATTCAACAGCTCATAGCCAGTATGAATACCAAGTGGATAGAAATCACACTCAATGGTTCCTTTCTTGGCGGCTCCGATATACTTCAACAGCTGGAAATTCGGCTTGCTCTCACGAATATCCTGATAGTAGAAACGATTTCCAAACTTGAATATGACATAGAATATCTCATCTGCAATCAAGAAATCTGTGTTCTCGATGCAGCTGAATACCGTATTGTCACCACTATCTTTCTTGAAAATATGGTCACGCTTCGTCATGTCCTGGAATAGTGCCTTACCCCACCCAGCGACAAAGATAACGTCCTTTCGAACATTGTAATCAATATGGTTTGCGTCCAACCACTGCAATAACTCATCCATAACCTTACTTTATTTCTTCTGCATCAGCCCATTCAGAGTAACGAATACTGCCATCATGGGCCACAAATGCTATTCTTTCCTTAGTCTCAAACATGGCTCCCTGCATCTGTAGGCTTTTGCCAAAATTCCTGCCATTGCCAATAATTATTATATTGCCGTTATCACTTATCGCCATAATAAAACTCTCTTGGTGTAACAATATGGTTAGCGAATACATCATACATTTCAGCTTTCGACATATCACCGAAATCCTTGCCGAAATCATCTGGAATGGCGGCTACATAGACATCAAAATAGGAATCAAGATCATTGGCAACCTTATTGATTGCACCCCTGCCAGCTTCATCAGCATCATATCCCAAAACAATAGTCTTGACACCTTTCTCCTGCAGCTTGTAAATCTGAATCTCAGACACGGCTTTTCCGAATGTGGCAACCGGCACTATAGACTTGTTATCGTACAACTCCAGACCTCTTACCAGCCCTACAACATCAAATGCGCCCTCACAAAGAATGACGGTCTCGGTCTCATACTTCTTGACCATATCAATATTATAGAGAAGCTTAGAGAAGCCATTACCGCCCTCTTTTTCAGTGGAATTAAGGTATCTGCGAATCTGGAAACGATGACGGCTATTATACTCATCTATCTCTTCCTTACTCCATGTATGACGGGCAACCCAACCGACATAGCGGCCAGCATCAATAACTGGAATGATGACATAATCTTCCAGCTTTCTATCCATGCCTCTGTTGGTTCCCACCTCAAAGCACTCAAAGTCATCATACAACCAACCGCGCAACCTGAAATACTGGTTCTTATAAGTTCGCCTATATCCCTTCGGCATAGCAATCTCAACCAACGAATCATCAATCTCATCCTCAAAAAGATGCAGCTCATCATCGGCATCATCATCCAGCTCAACGGTTTTCTTAGGCGTTAATTCCTCATGCCCCAATGCTTTCAGCGTATCTTCTAAAGTCCTGAAACTCTTTCCACAGCTGAAACAATTAGAACTCCCGAACACCTTGTACTTGCTCTCAGGACCGACATAGATACCATACTTATATCCAGCATGACCACAAAACGGACAAATACTGAGAACTACGTTTTTCTGCAGCCCGTCCAACTTTGCCCCATCTATTGTAGATACAAGCTCTTCAATAAGTTCATGCTTTACTTCATTTGAAAGTTCCATAACTTCATCACTTTATTCTTACAAAGTGAATCTGCTCTCATCAAATTGGAACTATGCGCTCATCAAATTAGAAGTGGACGCAAAGGTAAGAAAAAGTTTTGGAAATGTTTACGTTTTACGTCCACTTTAACTATATTTTAACTATCAAGAAGCTCAAACTTAAATTTTAATCTATTCAACAAATCAGACACTTTTTTATCTGACTTATGACCTTCAACCCATTTAACAGCTCTTCTGATAGTTGTTGCACTAACGTCATAATGAACACCTAATGGCTTTTGCTTTGCCCCAAATATTTTGACCATGATATACACTTGACAAGCTTGTTCCATAGACAAAATAGTTTGACTACTATCAAATCCTCGTTTAATCAAGTCATTATCAATAGCATGAAGGACATTTTCTTGCATTGTTACAATTTCCAAATTTTCCAATCTATTGTCCGTTTTAATGCCATTTTTATGATTAACGACCTTATTATATTTGCGATATTCACAATCCAAAAATGTAATTGCAACAAGAACATGAATACCTCTTTCAACAACAACATGATCTTTTGCTAAAGCCACAAAATGATAACCATTGGTCCCCATTCCTGGTTTCAATGTCTTTTCATGTAAAAAACACAAATGCCCACGCCTATCTTGAATTGTCCTGTCAAGACTTCTTATATGGCCCATATTTGACACTTGATAATACCCTTCATATTCAGGTATATCTTTCCAAATTTCAGCTTCCATACTATTCATCAGTATTTCCTAAATTCAATGTACGTTTTCTATCGAAGAAGCACTCATGCTCATAGTCAGTGCATATTCTGAACGGCTCGCCTTTTCTAAAGAATCTGGACTTAGCTATATTGATGCGCATGGTCTGTTCCTTGGCTTCTCGGTCACTCTGATTGAGAGATATAAGATGGGTACAAGGACGCTGCAAACCCTTACATTCAGCCGTATTGTAGCCATTCAGCACATTCTTCTCATTGTTGACCCACTCAGTATCTTCAATGGTGGCCTGATAGGTAGCAACAACCCAAGCGTTAATCTCTGCTGCCAGGTCTTTCAAATCCTCGGCAACGGCAATACGCATGAATCTGAGGCTCTTGTTATCCCAATTCCTACCAGATGAATCGGCCAACAAGTCCATAGAATCCACAACAACAACATCTGGATATTTGCCGTATGCTTCTTTGTATTCCTCACAAGCATTTCGGACATCAATGGTGCTGTTTTTCTTACCGAACTTGGAATAAGCACGGACTTTCAACGTACCAGCAAAACTCTCAACCTGCTTCTGGAAAGCCTCAATGGTGTGCTGGTTGACATAACCACGCTCATACTCCAGTGTTGGTGAACGGACAATAGAAGCTGAATAGGCATCCAGCGTCTCATTGGCACTACCCTCAAACTGCAAGTGCAAAGTATCAAGTCCACTGGTATATGCTGCATTGGCACCTATCCAACGAGCCAAATGAGACTTACCAACACCAGACATAGCAATGAACACGGAAAGCTGGGTACGCAAGTTACGACCATTGTTACGTGCATCCAGCTCATCAATATAGAAGCTGGTAACGGCCTTTAGCTTGTTATCTTCCTCATGCCTTTCCTTATTCTCACGCAATCTGGTTTCAAAGGTAGCGGCAACATCTACGAACTTGTCAGGAGCCAGCGAGAACTTGGATAGCTTCTGAGCCTGCAATTCAAACTCCTTGACTGCATCCATCTTATCGCCGCTCTTGAACTTTTCATCAATCTGCTTGAAAATCTGCTTGAACTGGACCAATTTAAGGTATCTTTCAAACTGCTCCCTAATACTGTCAGGGTCAGCACCCGATGCAAGCTCCTTAATCTCATTCAGCAACTCAGATACAGCACGAGACGATACCAGCATCTGCTTGATGATACTGAACTTTGGAGCCATGTGGTGCTCACGATAGTAATCCTTGATGGCATTATTCAACATCTGGTAGTCTCTGTCAGGCAGAAACTCATCCTGCATATACTGACAAACTACCGAACACAAGTGGTCATTGTTAATAGCACAGTTATACAACTCTGCAAGGAACTCTTCTGACAATACATTGACTTCACTTTTCTTACTCATACTCTTTAACTCTTATTGATTTCTTCTCTTCTTAATCTCAGCAGCTCTGGAACATTATGCTCCAGATAATCAATACACTCATCGGTATGCTGACATTGTTTGCACGTCTCTGAGAACGGCGACCAACCAGTAGTGCGCATCATACAAAGGACATGACCATTCTCCATCTTGATAGAATGTTTCTTAATCTGTTCCTCAGACGGCATATAGACATACTTTCTCATCGGATGCTCTTGTGGGTCACTGATTTGCCTTGTCAGCTTCTGACGATCCAACTGACCCTCTTGCAGCCATTGGTCGATGTAGTAGTTCATACCACTCTTGCCCTCTGCATCAATAAACTGCTTCTTGTACTTCTGAACGGCATTGTCAGAGAAGCACCATGAAAGATTCCAGCCCTTGTCAAAAGTGCCGATGATGTCACGATAGCGATACAACTGGTAAACGACAAAATCCACAATGCGGTCATCTGCCATTTCAGAGTAAGGATATAGGACTTTCATGCGATTCAGTCCACGCTCAATAGTTGTCAGGACAGACGGACCACCTGGCAGCTTCCAGTCTCTCTTGATAAGCACCTGAACGATGCCCTCAATCATCTTCTGTATCTTACTACATTTTTCTTTTAACTCCATAACTTATAAGAATTTCTCGTAAACCTTTCTTTGCCCAAAAAATCCTGTTCTTAATGATGTCATCAGAACATTTGTTTAGATGGCCTCGCTCAAACTCTATCTTGGTGATTTCCTCGATAGAATAGCCTTGTATCTGCAATACGAAAGCTGATAGTCTGAGCGGAGGCAGAGATAGCAATGCGGAATAGACCTCATCTGAGATAGAATCTGCCAATGTCAGCAAGCCGTTCTCCAAATCCATTGTGTTGTCCGGCTTCCTTGACTTCTCAATCGGATTGAACTCCGCATCTGCTATCTTGGCCGCTTCTTTAGCCCGTTCCTTGTTGATGGTTCCCACATTATTCCTGACCACCGAATGTAACCACGTCTTTAACGGCTTGTCACCATTGTAGGTGTGAATGTACCTGTAGAAATCGAACAACAGCGTATTGTAGTTCTCATCTACAAACTGCGGATGGTCAGTGTAATACGAAACAAGGTTCCGTATAAACTCGAAATGAGGATCAATCAACTCATGGAAACGCTGCTCGCGCTCTTCATCAGTCAGACTTGGACGCTCTTTCTTTTCTTGCGCTGTATTGACAGCTTCTGCTCCCAACCCTCGTCTATCCATTTTCTTTTAACTTTGGCCATTAAAAGATTCTGGGATTCACCAGGTAGCTTGTTGATGATACAGAACTGCCTCCATACTTGCGTATAACGAGATAATGCTTTCCCGATATATTCTGGAGTTGGCTGCTCCAGGTCGCAAATATCCCTAACATCAATTGTCAAATTATGGTATTCGCCCTGAACAAACTTGAAGAACTCGTCTATCAGCTTGTTTGAATACTCAGGAACTATATGCCCAACTGATAGGGCTATGTGTCGTTTAAGCTTCTTTCCCATGTTTACAAATTATATCGTTTACAGAAATAAAAGAAGATGTGAACGGCATCAGCGGCATTGTCATCGTCACCCACGTCAATTCTCCATCGGTTCTGGCAGGCTGCAATCATCATGTCCTTGTCGGCATTTCCGTTACCTGTAGCGAACTTCTTGATGTCCTTAACATTGAATGTGACCACTGGAATGTCAAGCGTCTCGCAAAGCTCAAACAGCACACCACGCAACTCGGAGAGCTTTCTGGTGGCCAGTGAGAACTTACTGAAACTGACATCTTCCACTGCAATAACCTTGATGTCGTTCTCAACAATAAAGTCGAATATCTTCATGCGAAAGGCTTTGTGCTGGCCGTAATCCTTACCAAGACGCTTGGGTGCGCTCTCAGTCGGTGGGAAATACCATGTGCCATGACCATGCTCGGACTTGAATCCGCAATGGCTGGCAACGTCCAGCGCAAGCACATTCTCACGCTTCAACTGACTTACATATTCTGTGTCTAATGTCTGCATCTTCTTTCAGTTTATTATCCAATAGTAGAGATACCGTTTTGCTTAGTGACCACAATGCGGTACTTATACGATTCAGAGACCATGCCCTGAGTGACCACAAGTGATGTCAGGTGCATTTTGTTAATCATTTCGCAATAGCTGGCAATACCACTCTCGTCTGAGGCATCCAGAATCTCATCATAGATGGCTAAGTCAAGACCTCTTCCGTTCTCACAATTGGCATTGGTAAGACGCTGCAAAGCAATGATACTGGCCAAATTGATACGGGTACGCTCACCAGCAGAGAATTTGTTGATATTGCCACAATCAACACCATCACGCAACACATTGATCGTAATCTTGTCACGGACCTTACCAGACTTCAAGACCTTAAATCCAATCATTTCAATGCGAATATCACTACCTATATCTTCCAGTACACCGTTAGTAACGGCAGCAATGGCATCAATCTTCTGGTTGGCCAAATGGGTCTTAAATGCTACGAAATGGGCTTCCTGCAACTTCAACTCATCACGTAATGCCTGGGATTTATCTCGCTGCTGGGTGGCAACTTCCAATTCCTTTTCATACTGAGTCTTTGAACTGACAAGCGAATCCATAATGTCACCAGTCTTGCTGTTCTCCAGCTCTGTGATGTTCTGCTGATATTGCTCAATAGTAGCGTTACAATGTTCAATATGCTCCTTTAGGTTCTTGATGTATTGCTCACCAGCATCCATCTTACTGTCAATCACACCGAACACCTCATCAAACATTCGCTTGCGCATATTATCTATCTGACCATTGGCAGAGTCGATAACTGTCTGCACAGTGTTAATCTGATTCCTGATACTGTTCAATTTCGATTGCAGCTCGCTCAAATTGTTCTGGGCGACACGCTTCTCATCAAAGACTTTCTGCAATACATCGTTGCGCTCGTTGATACCGGCCTTAATGTCGGCAATCTCCTTCTCTTTCTTGGCGACAAGTTCACCAGTTTTATCGCTCTCTTCAACCAGTGAATCCATATTCTGCTTCGATTCTTTCATCTTGGCTTCAATGGACTTCTTTTCGGCTTGCACATCTTCCAGTGATTTCTCATTACTGAGTAGGAACTGGTGATGACACTTGGGGCAGGTGATGGCTCCATGCAGAATATTGTTTGCACTGGCCAAATCCATATCCAAATTATTATAGTTTCGCTTCTCTTCCTTTATCTCATTCTGGATTCTGGTAAGCTCACTATCAAACTTGTCTATTTCTTTATTGATTTGGGCGATTTTAGCCTTGTCAGCATCGTTCTCTGCATTGGTTGAAGAACTGACAGCCTCATACTTTTTCAAGGCTTCCTGAGAGACTTTTTCAGTTGATGCACAGGCAGCTTCCAAATCTTCCAGCTCGGACTTCAAAGTTTCCATCTGGTACTTGGCTTCGTCCAGCTTATGAGACTGCTCACACATGGACTGCAGATAGTCAGTAATCGGCTCAAACTTCAACTTCTCAAAGTTTTCCTTGATGTAATCATAGCTTTCACCAAAACTCTTATTATCCTTTTCCATCTGCTCAACCTTGTCACCAAACTCGTCAATCAGATCAAGGCGGTCATTGGCAACACCAATCTTCTCCTTAGTGGTTCGGATTTCCTCACGCTTGTTGGCAATCTTCTCACGCAATGATTCAATAGCCTGCTCACGGGTCCTGGCAGCTTCCTCCTTTTTCTGGTTGGCTTCTGCTATCTGCTCGTTCACAGCCTCAATCTTACCACTGACACGGGAAACATTCTGCTCCTTACCACGCAAATCCTCTTCTGCTGGTTCCAAATCCTCTTGCAGCTTTGCAATGGATTCGTCCACCAGAATACCATTGGAGAAACGGTTGATAATCTCCTTTTTCTCACGGTCACTGGCATCGAAGAATGACGTGTACTTATTACGACACAGAATAAAGTTGGCATAGATTTCATCCTTGGTAAGGCCAATCTCATCCAGTATGAACTTGTTGTAGTCCAATACAGATGGCTGGATGGTCTTGTCTGTCTCAATCTCCATGTTAGAAGAATTGAACTTGTGACACTCAATAACCTGTGCCGATGAGCGAGAAATAGTACGGTTCACTATAAAAGTGGTGTTGTCGTAATCATTCTCGAAAGTCAGCGTTACACCAGCTTCCTCGGCACTGTCATTGATGATTTCCTCTGCCTTGACCTTACGCAAAGTTTCACCAGTAATACCAAAACTGATAGCCTCAATGAATGAGGACTTACCAGAACCATTGGCTTTCTGATTCTCATTATCAAGGTTCTGACCAAATATCAATGAGGCCACACCCTGCTCAATATCCATATCAAGCTCTCTGAAAGAGACGATATTGTTTGCTACTACACGCTTTAATTTCCACATAGCCTAACTGATTTTGTCGAGATACTTCATACCTAACTTGCTGTCAATGTTCTTGTCACTACAGAAAGCCTGGTATTCTTTCTTGATACCATTCTTGTCGTACTTCTCATCAATGCTGGATGACTGAGTGATAATCGTTTCCATCTTCTCAGTCTTAAACTCCACCTTGCTTGCGCCTGCATCCAACAGAATCTTCTTATCGTATGTCTTAGCCTGGGCATCTGTGCATTTCACTCTGACACGAACCTTGTATGGGGTAGGAGCGCAATTGTGATAGTCTGACAGCTTCTGTAGGAAAGCATCATCAATATCCTCAATGTCAACTTCCAGAGAAGCATATCGGGTATTGACTTCATTCTGAACAAAGCTGGTAGTTCCATCATCATAAAGGATGGTGTAGCCCTTTTGGTCATCTTCTCCAAAGTTGTTTTGTCGAGACGAACCGATATACATGATGTCGGTGCCAGCAAGTTCAATCCTGTTATGATAATGGCCACAAAGCACGGCACGAAAATCATTGAATATCTCAGCCGGAACTTCCTTTGGCACATCAAAGTCACCTAATGCGCCCTTAATTCCCTCATGGATATACAGAATAACATTCTCCAAATCCCAATTATACTGGTCTTTCAAATCTTCTTTCAAGGCTTTCAACCTCTCAGGGAAAGAACCGTTCTCTGGGAAATAGCTCATCACCACCAAGGCAACGTCACAATCATCCCATTCCAGTACCTTGTAGATGTCAACGGCTTCCACATTATGATAGCCATCAAACAGATGGCTGTAACCCTCCAATGCTTCTTCGTCGCATAGGTCGTGGTTTCCTTCTGCAATGGTCAAAAAGAGATTTTTGGCAGTAGCCTTTTGGATAGCGTGCTTGACCGCCAATAACACTGGTAGTCGCTGTGATGAACTGATGGTAAACATATCACCACCTATCACAACGTCCTCAATCTTATATTTCTCGCACACCGAAAGCATTTCATCCCAATTAGCATTGAACTCTGCTATATTGTCTTTCGTGATGTGCCAGTCATTCGATAAAAGCGCAATCGGACTTCTCATAATAACTTCAAATTATAAGGGGCATCTGGGCAAACAACCCAAATGCCCCAAATCAAGAATAAAATGAGTTATTGTAAGGCGAGTTGGTTATCTCGGTCTGCGCTCACGGCGGCGGC
>Ga0256407_10006848_pt1 | contig 17422 bp, 15 predicted proteins | sample RumenRJG_04DNA_FD_193489 | JGI IMG/M metagenome (GOLD analysis project Ga0256407, IMG submission 193489) | Bovine rumen microbial communities from Lethbridge, Alberta, Canada - RJG_04 | ecosystem: Host-associated > Mammals > Digestive system > Stomach > Rumen | place: Canada: Alberta...
GAACTAAAAAAAAAAAAATTAAATAATAATAATCTTACATTCAACATCCATACTATCATTCCCATATTTATTTTCCAAAACAAAATTAGTAGCTAACTGTTCATTTTTTTCACAAGCAATAAAAGCTTGAACAGCTTCAGCTTCACTAACTCCAGTAAACTCAACGATTTTTTTAACAACATCCATTTCATCTTTAGTTAAATTAATTCCATTATCATCATCTTCTTCATCTTCTTCCCCAACACCAAATAATTCTCCATTTTCAATTTGAACTTGTTCAAAATTTCTTAAATCTTCTTCATTCATAGGTTCCTTTAATAAATTTTCAAATTCTTCTTGATTATTAGAAATCATATTCATAATCTCAGGAGCATTTTGATTTAAAGTTTGTAATATATCTTCTAAATTTGTAGGATCATTTTGACATAAAACTTTAATTACACTTGCTATTGTTTTTAATGATGGTATATTATTTGGATGATTTTGATTTTGTTGTTCTTGTTCTTCAAAAAATGCTAAGTCTTCATCTGTTATACCATTCATTGCTAATTCTATTGCACTTTGTAAATTTCCTTTTGATATTTTTAATGCTTTTTCACTTGTTTCTTTGTCAAATCCCATTTCTCTTAATTGTTTTAATTCGTTTGGATATTCTTTTTCTTTTTTTTTTTCTTTTTCTTTTTCTTTTTCTTTTGATTTTTCTTGGTCTTTTGATTTTTGCTTTTCTGATTCTTTAATTTCTTCATTTCCTATTTCTGGTTTGTTATTGTGGATTATATGAGATTTTGTTACCATCATTATTAAAACATCTTCATCTTTTAATTTGTAGTCTGATAATGTTTTTTCATCATTTAATATTAAACCATGATATAAAAATTTTAATGAGGATGCTTCGAATTGATTATGAACTTTAGAGAATTCTTCTTTTAATTCTTTTACTGTTATTTTGTCATTATTTATATTTATTGGATATTGAACTTGTTTTAAATTCTTGATTATTATCTTCATCTTTTTGTGTAAAAATGAATTATTATTTTTTTTTAATGTTTTAAAATCATTTTTTCTTTAAATTTTTTTTAATATATATATTCAATAAATTTATTTAAATAATATTTTTTATTTAATGAAAATAATCAAATATTAATACACAATACTAATAATTAAAAAGTGAAAAAAATATAATATTAACAATATTTTTCAAATTAATATTATTCATCTATTAATCAATATCAAAACTCATTGCTACTTTTTGAATAAATGATAATTCATTATTATTTAACTTTTTTTTTGTCTCTTCTTTTTTCTTTACTTCTTTAAGTTTTTCTATTTTTTCAAAATTTAAATCTAAAGGAGGAACTAAATCACCATTATTACTTTTTGGAACTGAATTAAATTCAGATTTCATATTTACTTTATCATAAAAATATAATGCATTTAAATCAAATATATTTTTTTTATTAAATTCTTCAATTCTATTTTGTGCAACTGATTTAAAATATTTTTTTTTTGCTTCAATTGATTTATCTTTATCTGTTGATAATGAAACAAAATAAGAAGAATTTGTACTTTTACTTATAATTATTTGTTCTTGAATTGATATATTTCCTGAATTTTTCTTTTTTAATTTTTCTATTTCAAAATCTTTTTGTTTTATTAATTTTAAATTGTATAATTGTTCATTTTCTAATGAAATTATTTTCTTTTTATTTTTTTCATATTCTTCTTTTAAATGAGTTAATTCTAAATAATATTCATTTACAATGTCATGTATTCCAATTAAAATATTTTGGAATAATTTTTTATTTTCTTTTGGAATTATTAAAATTAATTCTTCAAAAATTTTCTGAATTGAATTATATCTTTTATTTTTATTTTCTTTAAATTGATTTAATTGAATATTTAATTTATCATTTAATTCATTAAATTTAAAATTTAAATTTTCAAAAATTCTTTGAGTACTTTTTGGACTTTGAATATTATAATATTTTATTTGATTATTAATATTACTTTTTTTTAAATTTATTATATTTTTATTAGAACTAATATTAGAAAAAGTATTTGTTTTAAAATGTTGACAATTAAAAGTATTTTTTAAAATATCTTTTTGAATTTTTTTATTATCATCAATAAAATTTGATGAAGGATTCGAATTTGAAAATGAAAAATCATTTGTCATTGGAGAAATTAATTGTTGTTGTTTCATTCTACTTTTATTTTTTGATGATATTTTCTTTTTATCATTTCTTTTTAATTTTAATAAATTATTAATACTTTGTTCATGAAATAAACAATCTATATCTATTTTTTGATTTGTGTTAATACTTTTTTTTTTAAAATTTAAATAATTTGATAAACTTAACATATTTACAATACTTTTTTTAGTTATTTCTTGAAGGAGATTTGAAGTTTTGTTTTTGGTTAAAGTATTTGTTTTTATGTTTGAATTTTCAGAAGGAAATTCTGTAAATGAAAATTTTAAACATGGTGAATTGGATAGTGTGATTCTTTTTTTTTTATTTTCTTTTGAATGTCCTGAAACTTTTCTTTTATGAACTTTCATTTTTAATTATTTTATTTAGAATTTTTTTATTTGAACATTATTTTTACAAATTAATATTTATGTAACATATATTTATAGAAATTAATTACTTAATGAAAATATAAATAAAAGTATAAAATCCCTAAAGACACAATATCTTAATAATTATTTTTATTTTTATCCAATTAAAATTTGAAAAACATTTATATATTTTTTTAAATAAAATATAATAATATAATTACTATTTTAAATAATATTATCAAAAATAAAATAATAGTTATTTTAAAATATAAATGATAGACATAAAAGTTAGAACATAAATTTTAACAATATGTTTAAAATGAAAAATAATATATGATATACTTAAAAAAAAATGCATTTTTATAGGAAAACAGAAAATATTATATTAGCATATTAAAGTTAAAAGAAAAAAAAATTTGAAAAATTTATATAATTAAAATTTTAAAAGATAATTCCTTTAAATTAAATTTTAAATAAATTTTGAATGAAAAGATAATCTAAATTTTTAATAGCTTAAATTAAAAAAAATCTTATATAATAATACCAAAAAGAAACAAAACCCTTTCCAAAAAAAAACAAAAAAATCAAAAAAATTATATTCTAAAAAAAAAAAATAAAAATAAATCATAAAAAAAAATAACATATAAAAACCAAATTATAAAAAAAATGGATAAACAACCATCAACAAATCACTCTTCAACAACATCATCATCAAATTCTCATCAACTTCGTGACTACGAAATCCCAATAGGTGACACATATAAATTAGACGCTCGTAAAAAATTAGGTTCAGGAGCATTTGGAGATATATACTTAGGTCGTAACATTCGTTTAAATGAAGAAGTAGCAATTAAATTAGAACCAACACGTTCTCGTCATCCTCAATTATTTTATGAAAGTAAATTATATATGGCATTACAAGGAGGAATTGGAATACCAAAATTACATTGGTGTGGTAGTCAAGGAAATTATAATATTTTAATAATGGATTTATTAGGACCTTCACTTGAAGATTTATTTAATTATTGTAAAAGAAAATTTACTTTATTAACTACTTTAATGGTTGTTGATCAAATGGTTTCTCGTATTGAATTTATACATGGTAGAAATTTTATTCATAGAGATGTTAAACCTGATAATTTTCTTATTGGGAGAGGTAATAAAAAATCACAAATTTTTGCTATTGATTTTGGATTGGCTAAAAGATATCGTGATCCTAGAACTGGATTACATATTCCTTATCGTGATGGGAAAAGTTTAACTGGTACTGCACGTTATGCTTCTGTTAATACTCATCTTGGTATTGAACAAAGTAGAAGAGATGATATTGAAGCTCTTGGATATATTCTTGTTTATTTTATGAAAGGTAATTTACCTTGGCAAGGATTAAAAGCTAAAAATATGAAAGAGAAATATGATAAAATTAAAGAAAAGAAAATTTCGGTTTCTTTAGATGATTTATGTAGAGGATTACCTGATGAATTTAAAACTTTTATTCAATATGCTAGGGATTTGAAATTTGAGGATAGACCTGATTATTCTTATTTGAAAAATGTTATTAGACAAATTAGTGAAAATTTTAAATTAACTTTTGATACTGCTAAATTTGATTGGATTATTAAACAAAATCAAGAAAAAGCTAAAGAAGAACATAAGGATGTATACAATTAAATTTATTAATTTTTTATTAGTCTTAGCACTGACGTCTTTATTAGAGGAGTGCTAGATTTATAATTTTTAAATGATATAAGAAATAATTTTATAAACTTTTTTTTTATAATTTTAATATTATTTTATTTTATGTGAAGTATAATTAATAATAGAAATTTTTTTATAAGTTTTTTTTTTATTTTTTGAGTTTTTTAGAAATTAAATTGCTTAAATCAATGATTTTTTTATGAATAGTTAATTTAAAATTTTTCCTATCAATAAATAAAAATATAAAAATTGTTTTAAATGCGTTTTTTTTCAAGATTATTTGAAAATAATTATAACATATGATAATTTCTCATATTAAATGATATCATCAAAAATAATTATTTTTAGATAAAATCAATTATTAATTACTTTAAACAAATTTTGAAAATTAATATAAAAAAATTCAAAAAAAAAATAATTAATTCACATTTTAAATTTAAATTTCTTATTTAAAACAATATAAAAAATGAACTTAATCAAAGAAACTCAAAATTCCTATTTTGACGAATCAAAATATAAAACAACATTATGTCGTCATTTTAATACAAAAAAAGGATGTAGTTTAGGAAACAATTGTCATTTTGCACATGGAATTTCAGAATTAAGATTATCAAATAATAATTCAAATGAAGAAAAAAAAATAAATAATAATAAAAAAAAAGAATTTGATCCTTTAAATTATAAAATTGTTAAATGTAAATTTTGGGAAAAAGATGGAAATTGTCGTTATGGGACATTATGCTCTTTCGCTCATGGTGATTTGGAATTAAGAAGTAAATTGGATAATATGAAATTTAATTCTATGGAAGTAAAAAATTTTCATTATTTGAATAATCCTTTATATTTTGGATTTGATCCTTTTTATTTTATAAATTTGATGAAATTTCAAAATTTAAATCTTATGAGTAATAATTTTATTAAGATTGAAAATAAGGAAAGTAATGATAAATTAAAAAATGAAAATATACAAATGAATTCTAATTAAAATAAATTTAAATATATTATTTTTTATTTTTTAAATTTTGTATCAAAATGATAATTTATTTTAAAATAATTTTCAATTGTTTCAATATTAATATCTTTCTTTTTAAATTTCTTTCAAAAAAAAATTCAACCAAAAAAATAAAAAAATTTTAAAAAAACCAAAAAATTTTTTCATAAAAGTAAAAGAGTTATTTTTTATCTAAATAAAAAAACTCAAAATTAACCCCAAAACCAAAAAAAACATTTATTTCTTATCTTCAGTTAACTTACCTTGTTCTTCCAATCTTTTAGTTCTCTCAGCTTCTCTTTCTTCAAACAATTTATCAAAATTAGGAGTTTTCTTAACAGAAACAACAATAAATCTTTGTAATCTTCCACTTTGAACAATAGTAGTAGTTTGATATTTAAGATAAGTAATATAACCTAATCTCTTTAAAGCTTCAGCAACTCTAACAACTTGAGCAGCAGCAGAAGGTCTTGCTCTAATATCTACTTTTTCTTTATCTTTTGTTCTGAGAACTTGTTTTACTACATACATATACCATTTTGCTGGTCTGTTAAATGTAAGGTTTACTATGTCTAATGTTGAGAAATCTACTGGTTTTTTTGATTCGTTTTTGTTTTCTTGGGGTTTGCTCATTTTGAATTTATTTGGTTTTTTTTATTAATTATTTTTTTAATTTTTTTTTGATGAAAATAATTAAATTTTTTTAAAAGTTTTTTTTATTTTTTTTTGAAATATTAAAAATATGTTGTTAATGAATTAAATAATAAATTTAATGGAGAGAAGGATTCCACTTATTAAAACACCTAATCAAATAGCTAAAGAAAATTTTATATCTAAAAATGCAAATTTATTTTATACAAGAACTTCAGATGATATTGGAGCAAGAATTAATGAAGCAGTTGAAGAGGAAAGAAAAGTCAGTGATGGTTCATTTACTAAGCATTTAGCTGAATGTGGAATGTATAAGTTTAATGGATTTAATACTACTTTAGATAAAGAAAGAGTTATTAATGGTTCAAAAGATTGGATGCTTAATTTAAAATAAAATTTGTAATTTTTATTTTTTTAAAATTTTTTTATTTTTAATTTTAAATATTTAATTATTAAATTTTAAAAGAAAAAAGTAAATTGTATTAATTATAATTATTTAAAAATAAAAAAATTTAAGCGTTTCCTTATTTTTCTTATTCATTTTTTTTTGTTATTTTAAATATTTTAAATCGTTCATTTATAAAGCAAATCCTCAAAAATAAAAAACAAAAAAGAATAATTAATCAAAATAATAAATTCATTCATATAATAAAATACTTTAATATAAAAAAAACCAAATTAAATGATTTTATAATAATATAAGACAAAATTTCAATAAAAAAAATTAAATAAAAATGTCAAAAGGAACAATTTTAATTTTCTTATCATTAATATCAATAGTAACATTAAAAAATTTAAAAAAAGGACTTTTCTCAAAACATGGTGAAGCATGTTGGTTATTAAAATGGTGTAAAGGAAATTTAACATGTGTTGATTATAGATGTATATATAAAGAAGAAAAAGCAGTTCACGTAAAACAACAATGGTCTCCTAATGGACTAAAATGTAATTTCTTCCATCATTGTCAAAGTGGTTATAAATGTGTTGATAATTATTGTAAATTGAAAAATTCTACTGAATCTAAAGAAGAGTTTAATGAAGATGTTTTGGAAATGTTTGGTATTGATGCTGATAATGATGGATTAATTGAAGCAGGAGCAATAAATAATTATGAGGAAGATGATAATGTACCTACAACAACAGTTACAACTACTACACCAACAACAACAACAACTGCAACTGTAGCAACACCAACAACAACTACAAATCCAACAGTTACTACTACTACACCAACAACAACACCAACAACAACACCAACAACTACTACAACTGTAACTCCAACTACAACTACTACTACTCCAACAACAACACAAACAACAACTCCAACAGTTACTACTACTACACCAACTACAACAACAGTAAATACAGGAACTACTACAGGTACTACTACTGCAGGAACTACTACAACTGGAACTACTACAACAGGTACTACAAATGCTGGAACTACTACAACAGGTACTACTACTTCTGGTACTACTGCTGGTACTACTACTGCTGCTAAAACAACTGGTACTACAACAACTGCAAAAACTACTGGTACTACAACAACTGCTAAAACTACTGGTACTACAACAAATACTAAAACTGCTTAATTTTGGTTTAATGATGTATTTAAAATAAGATTTTTACTTTTTAATAAAAGAAATGAAGATAATTATAAAATAATGATTAAAAACAAATATATAAAACATTTTTTTTACATATTTTTTCTTTTTTTTTAATAAAAAGTTAATAGATTATTAGTATTTTAAATTTTTTTGTAAAAAAAAAGTAAAAATTTAACTTATAATTATTATATAATGTATAAATTTTAAATATTTTATAATTTTTATAAATAAATGCCTAGGAGTTTTCGTAGAGACAAAAATAAAAATCCAGAAACAAATGAAGAACAAAAAGGAGAAAAATTAAGAACTTATACAAAGCAAAAAATACAAGATGAAAATACAACAAATACAGAACCAATTCATAAAAGAAATAAATCAACAAAAACAAATAAAGAATCAAAAATTTCAAAATTTGAGGTAGAAGAAAAAGTTGAAAAAGAAGTAATAGTAGAAAAAGATGAAAAAGAAGAAAAAAAAATTAATGTTTCATCACTTAAAGTTAAAGTTAAAAGACCAAAATTAACGGATGATGAAATTACTCAAATTCAAAATGATTTTAATGAAATGGATATTTTACATGAAGGAAAAATTAAACCTGGATTAATATTAGTTTTCATTGATAAAAATGAAAATTTAAAAAATAAAAGTCCATTTTATTATGACGCTTTACAAAAATTAAATAATAAACAAAATAATTTAAATGGAATTGATGTTGATACTTTTATTGATGCTGTTAAAAAAGTTATTAATGATAATTATGATTATGATTTTGATAATTGGAAAGAAATTTATAAAATTTATTTTTTGGGAAAAGGAGGAAAAAGTATTAATGAAAATATTTTGAATGAAACTATTAAGGAATTAGGATATGTAGTTAGTGATGAAGAAATAAAAAATTTAATTGAAAAAATTGGAGGAGATATTGATGAAAATAAATTTATTCAAATTATGAAAACAATTGAAAAAAAATAACATTAAATATAAAATTTTTTTTTTATTTAAAAACTACATCATTTAAAAAAAAACAATTAAAAGATATAAAAAAAATATAAATTTCGAATACAAAAAAAACCTGTTAAAAAAAAAAAAAATAAAAAAATTAAAATAAATTATGAATAATATTAAAATATAAATTTAATTAAAAAAATTAAAAAAATAATTTATTTTTCAATCTAAATCTTAAAATCATTTAACCCCAAAAAAAAATGGGAAAGCGTGGTCAAATAAAGCATTTAAAGCGTATATACGCTCCTCGTAATTGGATGTTAAGTAAAGTAGGTGGAATCTGGGCAACAAAGCCAAGTCAAGGTCCACATAAACTTCGTGAATGTATGCCTCTTCTAGTTCTCCTTAGAAACAAATTAAAACTCGCTTTAACAGGTCGTGAAGCAAAATTAATCATAAAAGCTAAAGAAGGTAACATTGCAGTTGATGGAAAAATTAGAAAAGATGTTAAATATCCAGTTGGATTTATGGATGTTATAAGTTTACTTAAAGCAAATGTAAATTATAGAATTTTATATGATGTAAAAGGAAGGTTTGGTTTAGTTAAAATTTCAAAAGATGAATCAAAGTATAAATTATGTAGAGTTAAAGAAAGATTAATGGGACCTAAAAAAATTCCTTATATTGTAACTAATGATGGTAGAACTTTAAGATTTCCTAATCCTGATATTAAAAGAAATGATACTATTAAATTGAATTTAGATACAAATGAAATTGTTGCTTATTATAAATATAAAATTGAAGCTTATGTTATGATAACTGGTGGTAATAATATTGGGAGAATTGGAACTATATCTAAAATTGAGAAACATCCTGGTTCTTATGAAATTGTCTATGTTAAAGATACACTTGGTAAGGAATTTTCTACTAGATTAGGAAATGTTTTCGTTATTGGTGATAAAAAACCTGAAGTTACTTTACTTAAAAATCATACTAGATTTTCCATTATTGAGGAAAGAGAACATAAAACAAAGAAAAAAATTGATGAAGAAGAATAAATTTATTTTTTAATTTTTTGGATAAAAAAATATTTAAATTGAAAATAAAACTTTAAATTTTTTTTAAATAAAAATTCTTAATTTATTTTTCATAACATCACATTAAATCATAAAAAATTACTATAAAAAAAATGGAAGATTATGATATAATAACACGTCTTGGAGGTGGTTCTTTTGCAGATGTATATCAAGCATTAGAAAAATCAACAAAAACATTTGTAGCAATAAAAACTTTAAAAAAAAAATATTCAAAATGGGAAGACTGTCTTGAGCTTCGTGAATGTAAATCACTACAAAAACTCCATGAAGAACATTTATCAAATCAACCAGGAAATAATCATATAATAAAATTAAAACAAATAATATTCATAAAAGAAACAGGAACATTAAACTTAGTTTTTGAATATATGGATGAAGATTTATATGAATTAATGAAAAATCAATCACCAAAAAAAATGTCAGAAAATCAAATAAGAGCAATAGTCTACCAAACATTATTAGGATTACAATTTATGCATAAATACGGTTTTTTCCATCGTGATATGAAACCAGAAAATTTACTTAGAATAAATGAAACAATTAAAATAGCAGATTTTGGTTTAGCAAGAGAAATAAGATCAATGCCTCCATATACAGAATATGTGTCTACTAGATATTATAGAGCTCCTGAATGTATATTAAAAAGTACTAATTATAATTCACCAATTGATATTTGGGCATTAGGTTGTATCATGGCTGAAATGTATTTACATCCTCAACCTCTATTTTTTGGTAATAATGAAAAAGAGGTTTTATATAAAATTTGTTCTATTTTAGGAACTCCTAATCATAATACTTGGAATGAAGGTATTCAACAAGCTAAAATGGTTAATATTAAATTTCCTCATTTTTCAGGAACTGATTTAAAAAGTATTATCCCTGATGCTAGTGATGATGCTATTGATTTAATGAAATTAATGCTTCAATGGGATCCTAATAAAAGAGCTACTGCTAATAATTTATTAAATCATAGATTTTTTACTAATTATACTATTAGTAATATTATTTCTAATCCTGATGGTATTAGTCAAAAAAATAAATTTGGTAGGAAACTTTCTATTAGAAGTGGAAGAAGAATTAGTAATCATGGATTCATTGATTATAGGAAAAATAGCATTAGTAGGATTTTAGAAGATAATGAAGGATTTGAATCTTTGATTAATAAATTAAAAAATGAAATTAAAGAAGAGGATGAGGCACTTGAAAAAGAAAAGGGAATTTTAGATGAAGAATTAGAAAAAGAATTAGATGATGAAAATGATGATTTTAATAATTTAATTATTGATAATAAAAATGAATCATATAAGAAAGATAAAAATAAAAATGAATATGATTATAAAAAATCTAATCCTTCATATAAAAGTATTCATAGTGAAGGGAATATTAATTATAATAATAATTTTAATTATTATAATAAGAATAAAAATAATAATAATCTTGGAATTTCACTTGATTTTGATACTGATTTTAGATTAAAACCTACTTCAAATAATAATACAAGAGAAAGAAGTGCTAAACGATTTTTAGAAAATACTGAAAATGAAATGAATGCAAATTTTTCTACTGTTCCTAATAGATTAAATAATAATCAGTATTCAAGTATTACTCCTAATAATAAAAATTTTTCATCACAATTTAAGGGGAATAATGATATCTTAATTGGAGAAATGAATTTTAATAGGAGGGAGAATAATAATAAAGATAGTAATAGTAATAATAATGAAATTTTATTTGGAATGGAAAGTAGAAGAGGGAAACATAAATAAATATGATTTATAAATAAAGATAAAATTAATAATAATATATATTAATATTTATTTTTATTTGATAAACAATGTATTTTTTAATTTTAAAGTATCAAAAAATTTATTTAAAAATTACATCCAATTGTTTAAATTTATAATATATATAAAAAAATAATTAACTTTTTTTGGTTTATGAATGGAATTATCAAATTTATATCAAAAGATATAAAAAAACTATTTATTCTTTTAAACATACAATGAATAAAGGCAATATTTATTTACTATGTTTTCATGTAGTACATACATAAATAAAGATTTCCATTCAAACCATCAATTTTAATAAATAAATATTCATTATATACTTTAAATTTTATATCAAATAAATATAACTTCCCCTTTACCTACTTTTAATAATTTTATCATTACATAAAACTATTTATTTATTATTTATTAAAGCATACTTATATTGTTCAAAAGTATTATTATTGATATATATATTAAAATCAATTAAAACCAAAAAATTTAATTCTAATTGCATTAATTCTTCATTATTAATTCCTCCAATTTGAGAATAATAATCATTTTTATAAATTTTATCTTCATTATATTTTAAAGCAATTAAAATACTAGTAATTAAAAATTTATGTATATTATATTTTGTTATTTTTTTGATTTTAGCAATTATGTCAATATAAATTAAACTTAAAATTAGAGTATTTTCTTCAACATCAGAATATTCAATTATTCTTATTATATAATCATAAATTGAAATATTTGGAATTGATTTAGAATTAAAAATATCATCATCTTGAGTCAAATTCATTTGATTAATATTTTTTTGGTTTATTTCAATTAATTCAGTTAATACTGAAATAATTGATTTAACAATTTGAATTTTTAATTCATTTTCTTCAATAAAAATTGAAGAAACTTCGTTTTCACATGAAGAATTAAATTCATCTTCATTATTATTAAAATCATTAAAAAAAGATTGATTATAATAAAATTCATATTTTTCAGACATTTTTATTTCCCTAATCAAAAAATAATAACATCAATATTAAAAAAAAATTATTAAAAAAAAAAATATAATATTAATAACAAGATATAAAAAAATTTTAAAAAAAAATAATAAAGGAAAAAAAAATTTGAAAAAAATTAAAATTTATTTAAAAAATAAATGAACAATATAAACAAATCCTTAGACGAAATATCAGCCCAAAGAAAAAACAGAAATCGTGGTTTTGGAAATAGAAGATTTAGAAGAAATAATAACAATTATAGAAGAAACAACACAAATTATAATAGAAATCAAAGAAATAACTTTAACAATAATCAAAGAAGAAATATAATCAATCAAAGAAATAGAAGAAGACGAAATTTTAAAATAGATAATAGAAGAAGATTATATATAACAAATTTAAATAAAAGAATAACAAATGATGAATTAATAAAAATATTTAAAAAATATGGAAAATTAAGAAGATGTGGTGTTAATTTTACTCAATTAGGTCAAAGTAAAGGAACTGCAGATGTTGAATTTGAAAGACATAGAGATGCAGTTTTTGCTATTAGAAAATTAAATGGTGCTGATATTGATGGAAAAATGGTTTATGTTAGATTTTCTAATTTAAGAAGTATTGGGAGAATTGGAAGAAGAATTAGATTAGGAAATAGAAATAGAAATTTAATTCCTAGAAGAAGAATTAGGAATAATAATAATAATGGTATAAGAAAAAGAAGAATTTTTAAAAGAAGTCTTGGGAGAAGAAGAAGAATTTGAAAATGTTTTTTAGGGTTTTGTTATTTATTTTTAAAATTTAAATTTTATGTTGATTTTTTTTTTTTTAAATTTTTTTTTAAGATTTTTTTTTTCTTTTTTAATGGAGGGATTGATTATAATATATTATATTTTTAATTTTTTTATGGATAATATTTTAAATTTATTATTTTTTTAAAAATGAATTTAAAAATTATAATTCATCTTATAAAAAATTATTGTATTTTGATAATTAAATATTTTTTTTAAAATATCTATCAATCCATTTTTATATTATATAATATTTAAATTTTACTTCTTAAGTTTTTTATTATTTTTTTAAATGGAAAATTAATTTCAAAAATAATAAATTTGTATATTAAAATAAATTTTTTGTGTAATATTAAAAACTACCCTTTAAAAATAAGTTAAAAATGATAATGAAATTTTATTTTTTAAATAATTATATTAATTATATTTATATAACATGTCAAATAATAGTAAAAAGATAGAAAATGTATTTAATTATATTTAAATAATAGTATTTATCAAAATCAAATTATTCATTTAAAGAATCACCTTTTAAAACAATAAATTCAAAAAATCATTTTAATATTACACAATCATTTTCAAATTCTCAAATATTAAATAGAAACAATAACTATTGCTTAAATAATTTTTATAAAACATACACATCAAATAACAATAATAATAATAATATTAGAAGAAAATTATTATATTTAAACAAAACGATAAATATTGATAAATTAAATAATAGTTATATTAATAGACCAATTATAAATTTTAAACCAAAAATGGAATTATATGAATTTAATTATGAAAAATTAATAAACCCTTCAAAATTAAAATATATTGTTCCAATTTCTCAACCTTTTTGTCATAAAATCAATAAAATGATACCTTTAAAAAATAAAAAAACAAATAAAAATAATTTTTTAAAATCATATTCCTCAAAATCTGAATTTGAAAATTTTATGAAAGAAATGAGACAAATTAAAATGAGAAATTTTTTTTCTTTAAAAAAAAAGAAAAAGAAGTTAATTTAATATTTATATAATATATTAATTTCGCATATTAATCATTTATTTATATTTATTTAAATTTTATATTTAAAATATTTTCTCCAGAACTAAATCTATTTGAATTTAATTTATTTGTAATATATTTTTTATGAGAATTCCTACTTGAAGTATTTTTATTATTTAATTTTAAATTACTAAAATTTTGAGAAATAATTGTTAATTTTCTTTGATTTTTACTTTTATTAAATAACATTTCATTATCATAAGTTTTTCTTTTTATACTTGATAAAAGTCCTTTTCTTTTATCATCTGTAATTGAACTAATCATATGATTTTTATTTCTAGAATGAATTAAATTATTATATTTTATATTATTTTGAGGACTATTTAAACTATTATATTTTAAATTACTAGTATTTTTCCTTGTATTTATTACTTGAGTTTTTAATGAAGGAATTTCATTATCAATTTTAGTTTGATAAATAAATAAATTTTTAAATTTGTTTTTACTCATTAAATCATTCTGTTCTAAAACATTATTTTTCTTTTTTTCATTTGATGTAGGAATATTTAACAAAATGCTTTTTTTTATTTTAAAATATGGTTCTATTAAATTATAATTTGAATTCATTGTATTAGTTGAATTAACTAAATAAGTTTTTTTCCTATTTTTGTTTAAATGAAAAGTTTTATTAAAAATATAATTTTGGGAACTTGGATTATTTAAAAATAGATTATTATTTATTTTTTTATTTCTTGTCATTATTTTTTTTTCTTCAGATAATAGTATTTGTTTTGGTATATCAATACTTTTATTTCTTAAATGAAATTTATCATTATTATCAATTATTTTTCCTCCTAATAATTCTAACTGTCTATATAATTCTGAATATTTAAAATGGGCTCCAAATTCAAAAAATCTTTGAGATTTGGAATCTCCATAATATATTCCCTTATAATCCATAAATTAAAAAAATTCAAAATTAATTTATTTATAATATTAATTTTAAAATATTACTTTTATTGCATTCTTCATTCAATTATTTGTTCATATAATATAATAAAATATTTATTTTTCATAATTATAATGTCAAATAATCAAGAAAAAAATATGTAAAATATATATTTATAAATTTATTAAAAGAACTTTAGTTATTCAAACTAAAACATGGAAAAAAGATACAGAAGATCTTTTTGATTTTGAAGCCCAGGATATGTCAATAGATGAAAAAAGATTAAATACTTTTCCACCTCAATCTTATTTAATAAGTAATAATGACAAAATATCATTAATTACTTCATTAGATGAACTACAAAAAAAATCAAATGAAAATATAAAATCAAATTTTTTAATATTAAATGAATTATTATATAAAAATAACATATTTCAAATTAATAACCCAATATTATCAAAAGATTTAAATAATACAATCATAAACAAAAATCAATTAACAAGAATATGGAAAATATCCCCAAAAAATAAAGAAACAGAAATTAAAGTAGGTGATATAATAAAATTAGGTAGAGTAAGATTAAAATTTGATAAAATATATTTAAAAAATTTAAATCTTCAAACAACAATAAATCAACCATTAACAAATCACAATATAATTCAACAAGGAACAAACAATTTCTTAAGTAATAATGGGACATATTCAATGAATAATATATCAAATATCAATAATACATTAAGTGAAATAAAAGATGAAAAAAATGATAATAATTCAGATGGATCAAATAATAAATATTTATGTAGAATATGTTATAGAAGTGATTCAAATATAAATAATCCTTTAATTTCACCATGTAAATGTAATGGTTCAATGGAATATATTCATTTTAAATGTTTAAAACAATGTATAGAAGCAAAAATTCAAAAAAAAGAAGATGAAAATTTCAAATTTTTTACTTGGAAAAGTTTTGAATGTGAAATTTGTAAATGTGAATATCCAAAATATTTAAAATATAAAAATAATATTTATCCTATGGTAGATATTGGAAATTCATTTGATTCATATGGAATATGTGATTATACATTATATGATGATGCAAAAAAAAGAACTTTTAGAAAAGGATTAATAGTATTTAAAATTAATGAAGATTATGATGAAATTCCTGTTGGTAGAACTCAAACAAATAGAATTAAATTAAAAGATATTTCTGTTAGTAGAGTTCATTGTAATATTATTAGAAAAAATAATAATTTATATGTTGTTGATAAAGGAAGTAAATTTGGGACTTTGATTTATATTAAAAAATCTATTAATATCAATGTTATGAAAATGAATAATAATTCTGAATGTTTAATATCGGGAAAACATTGTTTTACTCTTTCTTTAGAACAAAATTTGAGTTTTTTTGAAAAAATTTTTTCATTTAATATACAATGTTGTAAATATAATAAACAATCAAATGAAGTTGATATTGATGTTGAAAATTTAAAAGATAGTATAAATGAGCATATTGAAAGTGAACAAAATAAAAATTTGGATGATTCATATGTTGATTATATTCTTAGTTTGGAAACTATTATTAATGCTAAAGAACCAGATGATGATAATAATAAAACTAATTTTAAAGATATATCTCAAAAATAAAAAAAATATAATTGATAAATCAAATTTTTTTATAAATAATTTTTTATTAAATCACATTGATAATATATATGATTTTTTGATGTATTATTTCACTTAATTAGATATTAAAAATATTTATTCATTTTTTTAAATATATTAATCTATAAATTTCAATAAAAAAAAATAGTTAAATTTTAATTAAATACTTTTATTATTATCAATTACTTCTTCATTATTTTCATAGTCAGGATATTCATTTAATGTATTTTCTTTTAGTTCATTTTTATTAATATCTTCATTTTCATGATAATCAATTTTTTCATCCTTATTATTTTCTATTTCTTCATTATTTGATTTTAATTCATCATTTTCATTATTCCATTTATTTTCATATTTTTGAAAAATATCATCAAGCATTTGTGAAGCTAATTTTTCATTATTTTGAAAATTATTTGTTTCAATGGGGAAATCATTATTTTTTTCATTATCTTCATTATTAATTTCTTCATTTATATTATTTTTATTTTCATTATCTTCATTATTAATTTTTTCATTTATATTATTTTTATTTTCATTTTCCTCATTATTAATTTTTTCATTTATATTATTTATATCATTTTCATTATCTTCATTATTAATTTCTTCATTTATATTATTTTTATCATTTTCATTATCCTCATTATTAATTTCTTCATTTATATTATTTTTATCATTTTCATTATCCTCATTATTAACTTTTTCATTTATATT
>Ga0256407_10006849_pt1 | contig 17417 bp, 14 predicted proteins | sample RumenRJG_04DNA_FD_193489 | JGI IMG/M metagenome (GOLD analysis project Ga0256407, IMG submission 193489) | Bovine rumen microbial communities from Lethbridge, Alberta, Canada - RJG_04 | ecosystem: Host-associated > Mammals > Digestive system > Stomach > Rumen | place: Canada: Alberta...
TACACATCCTTCTGGAACTTCACGCACTCATCGACCGTCCTCGGGTCCTTGAGAGCCCTCACATCTATAGTCACCGACATGTTCTGAGCCTTGCCGTTGCTCATCCTGTCTGCGACCACAAGAGTGTCTTCATACTTTGCAGATGCGATCCTTATGATGTCGCGGATCACATGCTCATTGATGGTGAATGTCCCGAAATAGCTGAACTGCGGCCTTACGACAGTACGGTCCTCAGGTCCGTCCTCTTCATCCTTTTCATGTCTTCCTACGGCATTTCCGAGAGCCCTGTCTCTGAATATCTTCAGCGGATTCATGAAGTAACCGGCAAAATCCCTTCTCAGCTGTCCCACAGGAGCAGGTATTACGTGCTGTCCCTCATCATTACGGTGATGAGCCGCCTCAGCACGCTCTTCCTCAGTCGTTACATCCTCTATATATATTCTCTCTTCAGGCTCATGCAGTCCTAGCTGTTCTGCGATGATGTTGGTCATCCTGTCAGAGGTCCCGATGATCATAAGCGTTTCAGGGTGATATCTCACAAGTGCGCTCTTGACCTCATTTCTGTGGTCCTCATAGTTGAACAGAGCCGTTCTCATGGCGGCCGCCTTTGAGGCGCACTTCTTGGCTGATGTCCCTGCCACTATCTGTCCTTTATATATGAGCAGGCCGTCATCTATGATCGCATCAAAGCCGCGTCTCTGTGCCAGAGCCGTCGCCTGATAGCTTTTTCCCGTTCCGCTTTTGCCTGTAAAAGATACTATTTTCATAGTTATATTACCCTCTGTTCATATGAACACTGTTCACTCAAAAATGTCCTCGGATGCTTATATTTCAATGTTTGCAGAGTTTTTACAAATTGTTTACAAACGCATTTACATGTGCTATACTGCGCATGTAGATATTATTTTCTAAGAAGGAGGATTTACTTATGGCATATAAGATTTCTGATGACTGCATCGGTTGCGGCGTTTGCGCTTCCGGATGCCCTGTTGAAGCTATTTCCGAGGGTACACCTTATGTTATCGACGAGAGTGCTTGCATTGACTGCGGCGCTTGCGCAGCTAACTGCCCTGTAGGTGCACCTTCTGAAGCTTAATCAGCAGAACAGCATATTGAATGCTTACTTAAAATCCCGTAGCTCAGGCTACGGGATTTTTTCTTTGCCATGACCCGCAGTCGTGCAGATCATTCTGAAGACGCTACTTGTCTTCGTTTTCCTTCTCGCTCATGCTCTTGATCATGAATGAGAGAGCATGAAGGCTGTCTGAAAGATGAACTGACTCGAGTGCCACATTCTCAGGTACTACCAGGTCAACAGGGGCAAAATTCCAGATGCCCTTGACTCCGCCGGCGATCAGGTCGTCAGCTACCGTCTGTGCATTCTCTCTGTTGACGCAGATGATGCCTATATCGATGTGCTCTCTCTTGCAGTAATCTGTAAGCTCGTTATAGTCCATTACCTCAACATCATTGATCCAGTTCCCGATGATCTTGGGATTGACATCGAAAAGTCCCATGATGTTGAAGCCGATCTTGTAATAGTATGTGTAGTTGGTGATAGCCTGTCCCAGGTTACCTACTCCGACAACTACAGTCTTGTACTCTCTGTCAAGACCGAGGATCTTGTTGATCTCCTTGTACAGCTTATCTACTTCATATCCGTATCCTTGCTGTCCGAACTCACCGAATGTGTTGAGATCCTGTCTGATCTGAGATGCTGTGTAGCCAATCATCTCACTCAGTTCATTCGAGGAGACCTTGCGTACTCCGCGTGTCTGCAGATGTCCCAGATAACGTCTGTATCTCGGCAGTCTCCTTATTATCGCATTGGATACCTTTGGCTTATTGCTCATTCTGATTCCCCCCATTCCTGCTGAAACGCGCCACGCGTTACTGAACTACTTGTTTGCTTCGATATACTCAACGATATCCGAAACCTTGGTAAAGTTCTCAGCTACTTCATCAGGAATCTCGATTCCGTACTCATCCTCAACTCCGAGAATGATCTCAACTGCGTCCAGCGAATCAGCTTCAAGATCTTTCATGAAATCAGTGTCCATTGTTACTGTTTCAGGATCTACATCAAGCTGCTCTACGATAAGTGATTTAACTTTTTCGAAAACCATTTATTCCACCTCTTTTTTTCTGCAGCGACAGCACAGCATCAGCGCCGGCTATCGTTATGATTTATCGTGTTTTCCTATGTATCGATTAATATTATATTAATTGCGGCCTTTTATGGCAATAATTTAGTAGGATTTTTCACAATCAATTATTAAATAAATCTAACGCAATTGTTAAGTATGTTTTACTGAAGTTCCATCCATTCATCATAGAGCGAGGATATCTCTTCTTCACACTCAGCCATCAGCCGGGACTGCTCCTGCATCCATTCAAAGTCTGCCGCCCGTTCAGGGTCAGACATCTGCTCTTCTATGTCTGCGATCTTACCCTCGAGTTCATGGATCTTCTCTTCGATCTCATCGCCTCTTCTTGCTTTGCGCCTGTCTTCAGCTTCCTTCTGCTTCCTGGCCTGCCTGTCAGCTTCTGATGACCTTACCAGTTCGAGCGTCTTTTCAGTCTCTGACGGGCCTGACGGTTTCCTGCCTGTCTGCTGTGCATCACCGTCTCCATCTGCCTGCTCAGGAGAAGTCTTCTCCAGATAGTACTCAAAGTTGCCCTTGTATTCCACTATCCCGTTCTCCGTCAGCTCAAGGATCCTGTCCGGTATCCTTGTCAGAAGGTATCTGTCGTGGGATACGATTATGAGGGTGCCGCCGAATTCGAGCAAAGCGTCTTCGACCACCTCTTTCGAATCGATATCGAGATGGTTGGTCGGCTCGTCGAGGACAAGCGTATTTGCGCCCGAGAGCATCAGCTTGAGAAGTGACAGCTTGGCCTTCTCTCCTCCGGATATGTCTCCTACCATCTTAAAGACATCATCGCCCCTGAACAGGAACCTTCCGAGCAGTGATCTCATCTCGGTATCCGTATACAGGTGATAGGCGTTCTTCATCTCTCCGAGGACAGTCTCGTTGTCGTCGAGGAGTCTCTGCCCCTGGTCGTAATATCCGAAGTCAACGTTATAGCCTACCTTGAGATATCCCCTGTCAGGCTTCTCGATCCCCATGAGTATCCGCAGCAGCGTCGTCTTTCCGATTCCGTTGTCACCGATGATACAGATCTTCTCGCCTTTTCTTACGTCAAGGGATACGTTCGAGAACAGCTGCCTGTCTCCGTAGCTCTTGGCAAGATCCTCACATACGAGCACCTCTCCGCCGCTCTTGTAATTGCTCTCGAATCCCAGCTTCATCCGGCTCTGTTCTCCTGCCGGCCTGTCCTTGATATCTATCTGTGCGAGTCTCTTCTCTCTGGACCTCGCCCTCTTGGCAAGATGCTCAGTCCCGTGCTGACGGAACCGTCTTATCATCTCCTCCTGCCTTGCTATCTCAGCCTGTTGCTTTTCATATTCTCTTCTGAGGGCCTCCATCCGCTCTTCTCTCTTGACGAGGAATTCCGAATAGTTGCCGGTATATGCCGTAAGTGTGCCGCCGCTCATGTCGAATATCTTCTTCACGATGCGGTCGAGGAAGTATCTGTCGTGGGATACCACGAGCAGAGTCCCCTGATAGCTTCTGAGATATGACTCCAGCCATGCGAGCATCCTGAGGTCAAGATGGTTGGTCGGCTCATCGAGGATGAGTATGTCAGGCTTCCTCAGGAGCATGCACGCAAGGGCAAGCCTCGTCCGCTCGCCACCCGACAGCACGTCGATCTTCTTCTGCTGATCCTCCTCGGTGAACCCCATCGCCCTGAGGACTGCCGCCAGTTCGCTTTTGTATGTATATCCGCCCTGCTTCTCGTACTCCTCTATAAGTGCGGTATATGCGGCAAGACTCCTGTCAAAATCTGCCCTGGTGTGGTCGGATATCTTTTCCTGCAGCTCCTCTATCTCCTTCTCCATCCTGAAGAAGTGTTCAAAAGTCTTCTCAGCTTCCTTTATGACAGTACCGCCGGCGAAGAAATGGTTCTTCTGGCGGAGATACCCTATCGTCATATCGCTTCTGATGTATATGTTGCCTGATGACGGCTCAAGGTCGCCTGCGATGATGCTGAGAAGAGTCGTTTTGCCCGAACCGTTAGGCCCTACGATGCCTATCCTGTCGCCTTTTTCCACGCCAAAACTGACATCCTTTATGATGATGTCAGTTCCGTAGGATTTGCTTATTTCTTTTCCGGACAAAACTATCATTTCAGTCTAAAACTCCAGCGCAGGCACTGCATCAAGGTCGTACCCTGAACGCTCTCCTGCCTTGTATGCATAATATGCTGCAGATGCTATCATGGCTCCGTTGTCGGTGCAGAGTACCGGGCTCGGTCTCAGCACGTCTATGCCTTCAGCAGCAGCTTTTTCGCTTATAAGCTCTCTGAGCCTTGTGTTGGAGGCTACACCGCCTGCCATGACTATTCTCTTCTGGCCGTACTCTGCTGCAGCTCTGACGGCCTTCTCTGCTATTACCTCGACAACTGCTTCCTGGAAGCTTGCCGCAACATCATTCACATTGATCTCGCGGCCGGCCTGCCTCTCGCTGTTGAGGTAGTTGAGGGCCTGGGTCTTGAGGCCTGAGAAGCTGAAGTCATAGCTTCCCGGCTCGAGCCATACTCTCTTGAAATCTATAGCATCTCTTCTGCCTTCACGGGCTGCCTTGTCCACCTTTGGGCCGCCCGGATAGCCGAGACCTATGACCCTTGCCACCTTGTCGAAGGCTTCTCCTGCTGCGTCATCTCTTGTCCCGCCTATCTTCTCGCACCTGTTGTAGTCAGGGACATTGACGATGTTGGTATGTCCTCCCGAGACTACAAGTGACATGAAAGGCGGCTCAAGGTCATGGTGCTCAAGATAGTTGGCAGCTATGTGACCGTGCATGTGATTGACTCCTACGAGCGGGATATCGCATGCGTACGCGATGCTCTTCGCTGCCGCGACACCTATGAGCAAAGCTCCCACGAGTCCCGGTCCGTAGGTGACGCCTACAAGATCGATATCCCCGATGCACACTCCGGCATCAGTGAGCGCCTTGTCTATGACACCGTTGATGTTCTCGAGGTGTCTTCTGGACGCTATCTCAGGTACGACTCCGCCGAACTGTGTGTGGATGCTTATCTGCGTGCTGATGACATTGCTGAGAATGTCTCTTCCGTCCGCAACAACGCTGACTGCAGTCTCATCGCAGCTTGTTTCTATTCCGAGTGTAAGGTGTCTGCCGTTTTTCATTGAACTATTTAACTTCTATATCCACTTCGAGGTCGTTTCCGTCCCCGCTGTTATCATCTTCTTCACTGAGGTCCCTGTCCATCAGGACCGCATCTTCTCCGTTATCTCTGTAATACCCTTTTCTTTCACCGACCTGTCTGAATCCGCTCTTGAGATAGAGGGATATCGCCGGTACATTGCTGTGTCTTACCTCGAGGTTTATGACCTTGCATGTACGCGATGCTGTCCCGATCATGTGAGACAGGAGTCTGAAGCCGATCTCATTTCCCCTGTATGCCGGGTCCACCACGATATTGTACAGCTGGGCCTCGCCCGCTATGAGCCACATATCCGCATAGCCTACCGGTTCGCCGTTTATTTCAGCAACAGCGACATATGCCTTCTCATTGAACGCAACGTCGCGTGTGATCTCTTCTGCACTCCACGGTGACACGAAAGAGTCCCTCTCTATCCTTGCAAGAGCCGGTACATCGGACAGCCTTGCCTGTCTGATCCTGAGAACCGCCATGACTACCTCGCTTTCTTTATCTTATCGCTCAGAGTTCCGTCTCTGAGTCTCTGTTCAGCTTCCGAAAGTCTCATGTATTCAGGAAGCAGCCTGTCATATGTAAGGGTATCTCCTCTTTCAGCTTTGGCCAGCGCGATCTCAGCCACACTGCCGGCATCCTGGTATCTGATACCTTCATCTGCAAGGATAATCTGTCCTCTGATCCCCTTGGCATCAAAGGCACCCTCTATGATCTCCCCGTAAGCATCTATACCGTCACCTGTGAAGAATACCTTTCCGCCGTTTTCCATGACTCTGTCAGTCAATTCAGCAAGCAGATCCTCTATCATGTACTGCTTCTCAGGCATCTCGCTGATGATGCTCTGCTTCTCACCGTCACTTGTGAAAACAGCCTGCCATGCTCCGGCATATGTCTGATGTCTTCTTGCATTTATCACAGGCACCACATACAGCGCCCCTGCAGCGATCGCCTCTGAGAGAACTCTGCGTGCCATCGCTTCAAGCGAAGAGACAGCTATGCAAGGTATTCCGAGCATCTGTCCGAGAGTCCTTGCTGTTGTGACTCCGATCCTGATGCCTGTGAAGGATCCCGGTCCTGCGGATGCAGCAACATGAGTCAGCTCCTTCTTCGTGATCCCTGCCGCCTTAACAGCTTCATCACTTATGGTGATTATGTCCTTGAGATGGTTCATCTCAGTCTCAGATGAAGCACAGTAAACGGAGCCGTCTTCTTTTATGACAGCCGCCGATCCGTATTTACCTGTTGTTTCAAGTGCGAGTATATTGATCATAATATCGTTACTTTCCGCTTCCCTTCTTCAGCATACTCGATCATCACCACGAGTGCATCCGGAGGCAGCACATCTGCTACGATGTCAGCCCATTCTATTACAGAAAGCCCGCTGTCTTCAAGATAATCTTCCGCTCCCGTGTCCAGAAACTCCATTCCGTCCGAAAGTCTGTATACGTCAAAATGGTACAGAGGCAGCCTGCCGCTTCTGTACTCTCTGACGATGGTAAATGTCGGGCTGATGACTTCTTCCTTAACGCCAAGTCCCTCAGCGATGTACTTGGTCAGTGCTGTCTTGCCTGTCCCGAGGTCACCGATGAGGGCAACTATGTCGCCGGGTTCTGCCGCCTCAGCGAGAGTGAGGCCGAGAGCGCGCGTCTCAGCCTCACTGTTTATGAAAAATGTTCCTTTTTCAATATGTTTCATTATTTGCCTATTCTGCAGCGTTCTGTCCTGCTCCTTCAGCAGCGGCTACCGTCGATCCTCTGTGCAGGAATCCGCTGACTCTCTTGTAGAGAACGAATGTCAGCACCGCATTGAGTCCTGCCTTGAGCAGGTTGAACGGAATGATAGCTGTCGGCAGCATTGCCACTACCGCTTCTCTCGGAGCTCCCATGTACAGCGGTGTGACGATGAGATTCATTACACACATCACAGCTGTTGCCACGATCACTCCAGTCACGAGGGATACTACCGCTCTCTTTCTTGTCTTGTTCTTAGCATACATGAGCCCGATAACAACTGCCACTATACCTGTAGCTACGAAGTGCATCAGGAATCCGTACAGTCCGTCACCCCCGAGCATGAATGCCTGAATAAGACAGACAACCAGCGTTACAATGAGTCCCGCAGCCGGGCCATAAGCGAATGCCGTGATATAGATAGGCACATCTGCCGGATCATACACCAGGAATGGTGCAGGCGGGAAAGGTATCCTTACGATCAGCAGCAGCACCAGAGATACTGCTGTCATCATTGCGAGTCTGGCGATCATCGCCGTGCTGAATTTTGAATTGTTCATAACATATTCCTCCTAATTGAATCTGTTAATAATTAGTGGAATCTGTCAGGCATTAATAATGGCCCTGATCCGGGGGTCAAGGCCATTCCATCACAACATACTTCTCTATGTCCCTGTAATGTAATGTTTCTTTCATCCGGACTATACCGTCGGTACTGGAATCTCACCAGTTCGGCCTTGCGGCTCGTGGACTTGCGCCTGTCGGCGTTCACCACCGGTGTGGACTTTCACCACGCCCTGAAACAGATTTCTTGAAATAACTATTCGCAGCAGAGAGCGTATATCGCTCTTGCGTAGATACGCGCCATCTTCATGAAAGACTCTACGCTGAGCTTCTCGCCCGCCTGATGCATGGTATCCTCTTCGCCCGGGAACAGTGCTCCGTAGCAGAGGATATTGTTGACCATCTTGGCATAAGTGCCGCCGGACTGGACACTTGCAGGTGTCTCATTATCGCCGGTCTCATCCCTGTAGGCCTTAAGAAGCTTGGTGACCATTGGACTGTCCAGTTCCATGTAGATAGGATTCTGCACCATTCTTGTGATGATACCGATAGAGGTATCCTTGATGCAGCTGTCCATTCCGACTACCAGATCCACATCACTGTAAGTGACAGGGAATCTGATGTTTATCGAAAGGGTCGCCAGTTCTTCGTTAATATTAGCGATTCCCACATTCAAAATCAATGGTCCTGACTGATTATCTTCGAATTTGATGCCGAATCTCTCTCCGTGGAGGTCAAAACCGATGTGTTCGTTGTAGAATGCGATGTAATCGTTCAGCTCTTCATTTGCAAAGCTGACTCTTCCGAGGAACTCCATCATGATGCTGATGGAATTGAGGCCCAGATGAGGACGCGCGCCGTGCGCTGCAACACCCTTGACTTCGATTACAAGTGAGCTGCCCTGCTTCTTCGCTTTGATGTCATATCCGGTCTCGGCTGCATATGCCCTTACCTTGTCAGCAATGAGGTCAAAATACTTCTTATCTCCGGCGATGACTGCCTTTGCGCTTCCCGGAACCATATTGTGGGCTGTGCCCGCTTCCAGTCTGGTCAGTCTCAGGTCGTCCTTGCCCGGGGTCTGTGTGAACTTTCTTGCGAGATCGAATACCATGATGCCCATCTCGCCGTTAACGATCGGGAAGTCTCCGTCAGGAGTGAATCCCATGTCCGGATGACCGTATCTCTCTGTATAGTAGTTGATGCTGGAGTCGCCGGTCTCTTCATCGAGTCCGAGGATGACTCTTACGTTGTTCTTGAACTCAACGCCTTCCTCACGGAGAGCCTTGAGAGCATACATGCAGGCAACTACAGGGCCCTTGTCATCAGAAGTCCCTCTTCCGTACAGGAATCCGTCCTTCTCGACCATTTCAAACGGGTCTGTCTCCCAGCCGGATCCGGTAGGAACTACATCCAGATGTCCTACGATCCCGAAGGTCTTCGCGTCTGCAGCCTTGTCATCTGCGACTTTGTAATCAATATATCCTGCGTAATTGTCAACATTGTGAGACTCGAATCCCATTGCAGCGCCTACTCCCAGCATGTGCATGAGAGAGTCATGGACTCCTCTTCCGTATGGAAGGAGATCTCCCTCTGCTGTCTTTACAGGGTCCGACTTAACACTCGGCATAGATATAGACTCCTTAAGTGTCCTCAGCATGTCATCCCTGTAGGAATCAAGTCTTTCAAGATAACCCATTTTATTTTTCCTCCGCTTCCTGATTGGCCTCTACGTCTTCAAGCTGTTTAGCTTCGGCCTCACTTTTTGTTATATATTCAGACACTACCATGTCATCGCTGATCGTGGACAGGTTTACCGTCCGTACGACGTTGCCTCTGTCATCGAAGTTGAACACTCCTGTCGCGCCCTTGAGATTCTTAAGGTCAAGCATTGCCTGTCTTATAGCCGGGCCCTCCATTGACTTGGCATTGTGGATGGCATTGATGAGCAGCAGATATGAGTCATATCCCAGAGCTGCGTACTCAGTCGGTATGTCTTCGGCTCCGTATCTGGATTCATACTCTATCTGGAACCGCTGCGCTTCTTCTGTCTGCTTGTCGGATGCCTGTGAGGTTCCGGAAATAACAGACATGTAAGGGAAAACGACTTTGATGTCAGGATGCTTCTTCATCATGGCGACAAAATCACTGTTTCCCCAGCTTCTCGGTCCGAGGTATGTCACGGAAGTGAGGTTCTTCTCCTCAGCCTTGGTAAAGAACATATCCATCGCTTCTGTTCCGAGGGATACAAAGCAGACATTGCTGCCTTCATCTCTGACCTTGTCAAGAGCCTGATCCATGCTCTCCTCATCGCCTGTGATCTCTTCCACAAGTCTGATAGCTTTGGTCTTGTCCTTCTTCGTATAGCTTCTGATCTTGTCCCTGAATCCGTCGATAAGCGCAGCCGTGCTGCTGTCGTTTTTAAGACTTATGAGAGAGATCTCTGTTGAACCGAGCTGCCTGTAAGCGTACTCGGCAAGACCCTCTCCCATCTGGGACTCTGTTATACAGGCTCTGAAATAGTACTCATTGGTCTGTGTGATCAGCGGGTTGGTTGCTGACGGTGTGATCGTCGGAATGCCCTCAGCCTCGATATATTCGGATGCAGCAAGAGATGTTGCTTCTCCCGCACTTCCTATGATCGCAACAGGTTTCATCGCTATAAGGCCCTGTACGGCAGTTCTCGCGGTACTTACCTTGGACTGAGTATCAACCTTGGATAATACGACCTTGTATCCGTCAACATTGCTGTATATGCTGTTGGCCAGCTCTATTCCCTTGAGCTCTGCCTGCCCTTTGTCCGAGGTCCTGCCCGTCTGCGGTTCAAATACACCTATCGTTATAACAGGCATCTGGTCCTCGTCTTTTTCCTCAAAATAAGCGTGCCTGAAGCTGTCGAATGTCGTGCATCCGCTCAGCAGGCATACCGACATGATCATAGCCGTCAGGCATATAAACAAAGCTGTTTTTCTACCAGTCTTCACGTTCAAGTATCTCTTTCATCCTTTCAATGGTGTCAGCGTCATTCACTTCTCTGCGAACGCGCGCAGAGCCCCGAAGTCCCTTGGTATAATGGACAACGAATTTGCGGAACTCCCTGACGCCGGTCGTCTCACCCTTGAGCTGCACAAGCATCTCAAGGTGTCTTATCATCATTGCTGTCTTCTCTTTTCCGGAAGGAGCAGGCTCAGGTTCAAGACCCTCAAGGGCCCTCCTCAGATCCCTGAATATCCACGGATTGCCCATTGCTCCTCTTCCGACCATAACAAGGTCGCAGCCTGTCTCATCGAGCATCCTGATACCGTCTTCACCCGTGAAGATGTCTCCGTTCCCGATGACAGTGATCCCGACTGCTTTCTTTACTTCTCTTATTATCTCCCAGTCAGCGGTACCGCTGTAGTACTGGGGTCTTGTCCTTCCGTGCACAGCCACTGCCGATGCACCGCCGGCTTCAGCCGCCCTGGCGACTTCCGGCGCATTTATTCTGTCATCTGTAAAGCCTTTGCGTATCTTGACCGTGACCGGCTTGGATGAGCCTTTTACAGCTGCAGCAACGACATCGTGCACCAGGTCCGGGTTCTGCATCAGCGCTGAACCGTCGCCGTTTTTCACGACCTTGGGAACAGGACAGCCCATGTTGATATCAAGGATCACATTGGGAAGGCTGTCGAGTTTTGCCGCAGCATATTCTATCACATCCGGCTCGCTTCCGAATATCTGGATCGCGGCAGGCCCCGCACCCTCAGGTATATATGTGAGCTGAGGCGTCTTGCGGTCCCCGTAGTACAGGCCCTTGGCACTGACCATCTCCGTATATGTCAGCGAAGCCCCCTGCTCTTCGCAGAGGGTCCTCATTACAGCATCCGTGATCCCGGCCATCGGCGCAAGAAGGAACGGCGACTCCAGTCTGACATTTCCTATCCTGTACTCCATCAGTCCTGAAGCACCCTTTTCTTGTGCAGCCCCTTGTTCTTCTCATACAGGATCTGCAGACCGCTCAGGGTAAGTCTTCTGTCGATTATATCTATGCAGTCAACACCGCTCTCCACCATGGTAGCCATACCTCCGGTAGCAACCACCCTGATATCCTCAGGAGCAGTACCGGTCTCTGCAGACATCTCCTGCTTCATGCCTCTTATCATGTGCTCGGTAAAGCCCATGTGTCCGTATATAAGACCTGACTGCATCGCTTCAGATGTATTCTTGCAGATGTACTTGCCCGGAAGTTCGAGGTCTACATTAGGGAGCTTGGCTGTGTGCTCAAACAGAGCAGCTGCCTGTGTCTTGATTCCCGGAGCGATAGCTCCTCCGATAAAGCTGCCGTCTGCTGTAACGCAGCAGAATGTAGTGGCTGTACCGTAATCGATAACGATAAGGTCCCCGCCGTACTTGGTATGTGCAGCGACTGAGTTGACGATACGGTCAGATCCCACCTGTCTCGGGTCATCATACTTGATCTTGAGGCCTGTCTTGATGCCTGTTTCAATAACTATGGCACTGCGGTCATAGTACTTGAGGCACATGTGCTCAAGTGTAAAGAGCAGTGACGGAACTACCGAAGAAATGATGATGTCATCGATATCCGAAGGGTCGATCCCGTCATGTCTCAGCATCATGTCAATTATCGTGCCGTACTCATCGGCGGTACGCTTGTTGTCAGTAGCCATTCTCCAGCTTTCCACAAGCTCCTCACCGTTGAACACACCGAGAACCAGGTTGGTGTTACCTACATCGATCGCAAGCAGCATTCTATATTTCCTCCAGTCTCTTGATAGCCAGAGCCATTGTGAGTCCAGGGATGATCCTGTTGGCTGTCATCTCAGCTCCGAGTATCTCATTAGCCTTTTTGAGTCTGTACTGAACAGTATTGTTGTGGATGTTCATGAACTCTGCGGTCTTGTTCGAATTCATTCCTGCATCAAGAACGAATGTCGAAAGAGTATCGAGAAGCATTCTTCCCTTGTTGAGAGACACTTCTCTCTCAAACGGCTCAAGCAGGTCAAGATACATCTTCTTGAGCATAGTGGATCCTGTCTGCATGTATACGCATTCGCATACCATAGAGATCTCATACTTGGAGAATACTCTCTTGTACGGGAATACCTTCTCTATCATTTTGCTCGTCCTGTTGATGAGCTTGAATCCGTCTACTACCGACTCCAGCTGCTCTATTCCGGTGATGTGGAAGATCCTCGCATCCTTGCGTCCGCTCTTGAGCTTGTCATACATCTGGAGACATGCATTCTTCACGGAAACGCCCTTGTCCTGACCTTCTTCAGAATAGATGATGCCGTAAGTCTCGTTTCCTTCGTTGACAGTCAGAGAGCTGAATCCGTAGCGGTTTCTGAAATCCGCAAGGATCTCAAACAGTTCAGACTCCTCGATATCTCTGATGAGGAAAGCGCTCGGGAACTGCATTCCGCGGAGTCCGGATTCATCAAGAAGTGTATGGCAGAACGAGAGGTCGCCGCGTACAGCCGACTTGATGAACTCAGCCCTTGAGTCTCTCTCAGGTGTGTACTTCCACATTCCTATAGCAAGCTGGATGGTTTCAGCAAGCTTGGTCATCTCTGCTGCGGAATAGTTGTCCTCGTTATCAACGATCATGAGTATATATCTCGTGTTCTTGATATCGATGCTTCCCCAGTATGTGACCACACCCTGGATCTCAACTCTTGTGAAAGTGCTCTGATGGAACACTTCCTGCTTGCGCGCATGCTGAACAGCGTCTTCGATGCTTACCACATGTCTAGTCTCAACAGTGAGGATAGGATTGAACTCCTCAGTCAGCAGTACGACCTGATATCCGTTGTTTATTGCCGCTTCTCTCAGAGCAAACGGGAAACTGCTGTGCTTCTCAAAGTTGAGCAGATGATAGATCGTGTTATTAAGAATGTTGTCACTGTAATTGTGTCCATACAGGATCTTATCGAGCACCTGCTCAATGAGCATTGAATAAGTGACTCTTCCGTCATCTCTGATCGTTATGAGCGGAAGACCTGCTGTCTCCGCAGCGTCAGACACCTTGCGGTCGACACTTGTTACCCCTTTGTCGCTCAGATATATGACAAGAGCACTTACTTCTTTTTCCCCAAGTCCCTGTACCGCTTTGACCTGAGCATCTATGTCACCTCTGCTGCTCCAGAAGTGAGTGATGACCATCTGCTCTCTGATACCGTTTCTCTCAACTCCCATTGAAAGATCCGTCTCATCAAGAACAGATACCGTCCTGACTCTTCTGTCAAGTCCTTCATGGCATGACAGAACATTGCAGCCGGCGAATGCATCAAGTTTCAGGCAATCATTTACAGTTATTCTCATTAGTTCTTATCCTTTTCTTCAGTTTTTGCAGCATCGTCTGTCTGAGCAGGCTCTTCTTCCGCCTTGCTCTTCTTCGAGGTACGCTTTCTAGTTGTTTTAGGAGCCGCTTCTGCCGCCTTCTCCTTGCCGGCATCCTCTGCAGATTCTGCAGGCTTTTTCTTAGCCGGTGATTTTCTCTTCTTAGGTGCAGGCTTAGCTTCTGCCTCAGCTGCCTTTTCAGGAGCCGGTTCTGCCGGTGCGGTCTCTTCAACAGTGACCTCAACAGCAGGAGCAGGTGCTTCAGTCTCCGCTTCTGCAGGTCTGATCTCCTCGACCTGCACTTCAGGAGTCTGCTTTTTCTCCTCAGTCAGCTTCCTAGGCTGGACCTTTTCTTTCCTGCGCCTGTCAGTGGCTCTCTTGTATTCTTCATAGCCGAATTTATCCTCCGGCTCTTCAGACCAGTCCATGATGTCTTTAGGTCTTCCGAGATCTTCAGCAGTCTCGATCAGAGCTTCCTGCTCAAGTCGTCTCTGCTCCTCGATCTCTCTGCGTCTCTCAGCTTCGAGGCGTTCGCTCTCTGCGGCTTCGAGTTTGTTCTTGCGCTCGATCTCGCGGTTCTCGCTCTCGATCTCTGCCTGAAGTTCTTCAGGTGTTACTTCACCCTTGAACAGTCTCTCGAACTGTTCTCCGTCGATCGTCTCTACGCGGAGAAGTGCCTGGGCAACTCTCTCGAAAGCTTCGTCGTTTTCCTGAAGTATCCTTCTGGTCTCAGCATAGCACTCCTCAAGAAGTCTTCTGATCTCATGGTCAACTTCTGAAGCAACTTCCTCGGAGTAATTCTGTCTGGTGGAGAAATCCCTTCCGAGGAATACCTCATCGTTTGAGCTGAATGATACAGGACCCAGCTTCTCGCTGAAGCCGTACTTGGTTATCATCTGGCGTGCTATATTGGTAGCTCTCTCGAGGTCATTGCTGGCGCCTGTCGAGATGTCATCGAGCTTGAGCTCTTCTGCTACTCTTCCTCCGAGGAGGTGCTTGATGGTATCGATCATGTGGCCTCTGGTCTCGAAGAACCTGTCCTCTTCAGGCAGCCACATGGTGAATCCTCCTGCCATTCCTCTCGGTATGATGGTAATCTGATGTACAGGATCGGAATCCGGGATAGCTCTCATCACGATGGCATGGCCTGCCTCATGATATGCCGTCAGCTTCTTCTCTGCATCGGAGATGACTCTGGACTTCTTCTGAGGACCTGCCATGACCTTGGTCGTAGCCTCCTCGATCTCATCCATTCTGATCTTGGTGCCGTTGCGCCTTGCAGTCAGCAGTGCAGCCTCGTTGATCAGATTCTCGATATCTGCAGGCGAGAATCCCGGTGTCCTCTTGGCAAGGATCTCAGGTGATACGTCATCGGCAAGAGGCTTGTTCTTTGTATACAGTCTGAACAGCTCCTCTCTGCCCCTGATATCCGGCATGCCGATAACGATCTGTCTGTCGAATCTGCCCGGCCTTAAGAGAGCCGGGTCAAGTACGTCAGGTCTGTTGGTAGCCGCAAGGATGATGATGCCGAGATTGCCGTCAAATCCGTCCATCTCAACGAGCAGCTGGTTGAGGGTCTGCTCTCTTTCATCATTTCCGCCGCCGAGTCCTGCACCTCTTCTGCGTCCTACAGCATCGATCTCATCGATGAATACGATGCACGGAGCGTTCTTTTTCGCTTCTGCGAACAGGTCTCTTACTCTGGATGCACCGACTCCGACGAACATCTCAACGAAGTCCGATCCGGAAATAGTAAAGAACGGAACGCCTGCTTCGCCTGCAGTCGCTCTTGAAATATATGTTTTGCCCGTACCCGGCTGTCCTACCAGCAGGACGCCCTTAGGTATCCTTGCGCCGAGCTTGTCATACTTGACCGGATTCTTGAGGAAGTCAACTATCTCAGAAAGCTCGACTTTCTCCTCCTCAAGTCCCGCTACATCCTTGAATGTGATGGCTTTGCCATCGCCCTTGTACAGCCTTGCCTTGTTCTTTCCGAACTGGAAAGCCTGCCGGTTGCCGCCCTGACTCATCATGAAGTAGAACAGGAATCCCATGGCTACTACCATCAGTATCGTCGGCAGCAGGTTGAACAGGTTGTATTCGCTTTCCGGCGGATCACTTTCGAGTTCTATCTTCTTTTCATTGATCATCGGATAGAGGATGGTCTCCTCAAGCCAGTTGATCTCAAGGGCGGACGGAGCATACGTTATCTCCATGTCCCCGTTTTTCATGGTACCCGTCAGCTGGCGGTCTGTAATGTTTATCTTCTCAAAGTCACCTTCCTGCAGGTGGCTTGCAAACTGAGAGAACTTCACTTCCTTATAGTCATTGCCTGACCCGATATTGCGGAAAACCATTGAGATGGTCAGTACCGCCAGGAAGACAATGACGTATATTCCTATACTTCGTCCTGCGTTTTTCAAGTTATATATCCTTCCTTATGAGAAATTTGGGAATTATACGGACAGTTTTTTGTGTCCTGAGCACAAATTTTATCATAGATTATCCACTATTTCAATGAATAGCACTCTTTCTGTGTCATCAGTTATATGATATTTTGGTGAAAACCGGCCCTTTTCCTGTTCGTTCTTTCCTGCAAAGTATTTGCTCGGCAGTATCCACAGGACTTCGCTTCCGATGGCCACCATGAGGATGCTGTCTCTCGCCCTCTTCATGACCTTGGAATCGACAAGGAGATCCTGGATCTTCTTTTTGCCCCTCTTCATAGGAAGATAATCGCCTTCCTGCCTGGTCCTGAGCCTGATCTCACCTGCCTGCCCCGGATGCTCTTTGTTGAACTTGTCAAAGTCAAAGGCGGCGTACATGTATTCATCATCAGGATGGAAATCCCTGATCTTGATGATCTGAGGCATCATCCTGAGTGTGTTATCAGGAGCGATCTGTCTGTCTTCATCGGCATCAGTGAATATGATGGTGTCATACTCCCTGTATGCCCTTGCGCCCAGCGGCAAATCTATCGATCCGGACGGATTGTCTGAATACATCAGCTGAGTGAGACGTGTGATGAGCTCGAACGAAGCGTATTTTTCCAGCCTCATCGTCTGGAGGATGAATCCGGCTATCCTTGTGTTGATCGAAAGCGGATTGGCTCTCATGTCCGTGATATCCAGAAGTATCTTTTCCGGATCGTGCTCGAAGGCTATGTGGCCGTCCATTGCGGCAATGGCTATCTCATTCAGGAGAGCGTCATCCATGTCGGCAAGCTCGGCATATCTCCTGAGAGCCTGCTTCACGGACGGATTGTACTTCTCCTCAAGGTACGGGATCAGCTCGTTTCTGATGCTGTTCCTCGTATAGTCATTCGTCTTATTGGACGCGTCGATGTTCGGGCGGAGCTTGTTCTCCTTTATGTATTCTTCGATCTCAGCCCTTTCGATATCTATAAGCGGCCTTATGATCGTATATCCCGACTCTGAGTTCCTGACTGCCGGCATGCCTGCGAGTACGTGCACTCCGGTCCCC
>Ga0256407_10006852_pt1 | contig 17414 bp, 15 predicted proteins | sample RumenRJG_04DNA_FD_193489 | JGI IMG/M metagenome (GOLD analysis project Ga0256407, IMG submission 193489) | Bovine rumen microbial communities from Lethbridge, Alberta, Canada - RJG_04 | ecosystem: Host-associated > Mammals > Digestive system > Stomach > Rumen | place: Canada: Alberta...
CTGTTTCATCCTCCTACTAATTTATATCAACCACCGTTATTTACAAACCGCCGCGTTTTCGGGCTTCCGTGTGCCTTATGCAAAATCAGTAAGGCCTTTCATCGATTGCGTCTTTAAGAAACTCCGCAGCCGCGCTGATCCCTGCGCCCGCTGCCGCTTCAAGACTCTCCTCTCCTCCGGCGCTTGCCGCAACGACCGCAGCGCTAAGAACGTCGCCCGCCCCTCTCGTTTCCGCGAAGGTGAGCTTCCTCTCCGGCTTTATTATGCCCGAGCATGTTCCTTCCTTATAATAGAGGCCGCCTCCTTTGAGCGTAATGATCACTCTCTCGACTCCGCGCTCCTCGAACGCCTGGCCGGCAGCCATCAGCTGGTCCATTCCGAGCACCTGAAGTCCGCTCATGGCCTCAGCTTCCATGCGCCCCGGCAGAACGCAGTGGGCTTTCATTGCGGAATCAGCGAAACGCACGCCTCCCGCAATGGAACCCGGATCAAAGAATATCCTGCTTTTGCCTGAGTATTTCTCAGATATGTAATCAAGTGTACCTTCAGGTACAGTCCCGTCGACGAATAATATGTCCGCGGCGTCCAGTATCTCCGCGCTCATGTCGATGACTTCCGGCGTGAGCTCGTCCATAATAACGCTGCTTTCTCTCTGGAACTGAAGGTCTCCGATAATATTGTGCATCTCAACAGAGACAGGCGTACTGCCGCTGACGGTTTTCATCCCCGACACGTCCACTCCCGCCTGCTCCAGTTCGCACCTGGCGGTCAGGCCAAAGGCGTCATCGCCGATTACCGATACGAAGCAGACATCTTCTCCGTGCTCAGAAGCCAGTAGCCTAGCCACATTAAAAGCGCATCCGCTCGTCGTGACGCGGATATCCGTATTGTTGTCATCAACAACGGGATCATAACCTCCGAACTGGCCTGAACCAACGCCGACCTCGCTCCAGTAGTTCTCGCTCGCCTGCTGGCGCATGGTCCGCTCGTAGTACTGGCTGAAACCTTCGAGCTTCTGCCCGCCGGCGGTCATGTCCACCCCGCCGTCCGGATCTATGCCCGCCATGCGGAGTGCTTCCTCATCCTGTTTTTTCTGGAGTTCCACGTCCCTGGCAGGCGGCTTGAGCCTGATGTCGACCAGAAACGTAACTCCGCCGATTACTGCTATCACTCTACAAACACGCTCCCTCCGATGAATTCGCGAAGGATTGAGTTGTTAGGTACATCCTTCTCATTCTCTATGGTCCTGAAGAACCTGAAGAAATCGAGCAGCCTGCGAGCCTCTCCGTACTCCGGCTGATCCGGAGTGATTTCCTCGAGCAAAGGCTCCGCGTACTTTTTCAGCAAACCAATTTCATAGGCCAGCGTCGAGTTAAAGAGCACATCCGCCTCGTTGTTGTAAGGGAAGATGTTCGTATCCTCGCCGCCCCTGACCTTTGGCCAGGAGTCTATCGTCTGGGCAGCTGAATGATTCCTGTATCTGTAATCCCTGACGAGCCTTCTCAGCATCCTGACGTCGGTGGTCGGGACTCTGTTGTGGATGTCCACGTTCAGCTGCGCGAGCGGGCTGATGTATATCTTGAACTTTGTATTATCCGGAATCTGCTCCGTGAGCTTGCCGTTCAGGGCGTGGATGCCTTCGATGACGATGAGCTGATCCTTGTCTATTCTCGTCAGACGCTTTCCGAAGACCTTTTCGCCTTTGATGAAGTCGAACTCAGGAATGTCAACTTCCTTGCCGTCGAGCAGATCGTTCATGTTGCTGCAGAAGAGATCAATGTCCACGGCGTTGAGGCTTTCATAATCCTTTTCGCCGTTTTCATCTACTTCCATGTCGTCCCTGTTAACGAAGTAATCGTCAGTGCCCATGTAAATAGGCCTGAGTCCAATGACTCTCATCTGTATGCAGAGACGCTTCGCGAATGTCGTCTTGCCCGACGATGACGGTCCTGCGATGAGAATTATCCTGCTCTTCTTTTTCTTTATCTCGTCTGCGATCTCGGCGATTTTCTTCTCGTGGAGAGCCTCGGAGAGAAGTATCGTGTCCTTGGCCTCACCGTTGAAGATCAGATCGTTCATGTCCGTCAGGTGTCTGATGCCAAGCAGATGCAGCCACCTGTGCTCCTCGCTGAACGCTCCGTAAATCTTGCTGTCATCGACGTACTCCGGTATTTTGTCCGGGCTGCTGTAGTACGGATAGCGGAGGAGGATTCCCTTGTGATACTTTTTGAGTTCGAACAGCTTGATGTATCCGGTGGACGGTACCATCGGTCCGAAGAAGTAGTTAACATAGGATTCCGGTCCGTCCGCGGCCGGAACGTCGATAGTGTAGAAGGCAGGCATGAAGTCCGGATCCTTGACCTCCTCAAGGAGCTTGACCTTTTCATCGTAATTGCCTTCCGCCCAGATCCGTATGCCTTCCTCTTTTGAAACGATGCTCTTCCTTATAGGAAGATCCATCTCCACAAGCTCGTGCATGCGGGCTTCGATTCTTTCGACTACTTCGTCCGTGAGCAACTGCTGTATCTCGTCCTGAACCTTGTCCTGCTCTTTGCGGATAAGGCCCCTTACCGGTCTCACACGCGTAAAGAAACCCTTGTTGAGGGAATTGTCTATCTCCGCGTCAGCGCCCTGTATCCCAATCTGCCCGAATACCTCTCTGACGGCAATCAGGTATATAAAGGTCACTCCTCTCTGGTATGCGATATTTGCGCTCTGTGTCCTCATGTCCAGAAGCTTTACTGTATCGCCTTCGTTTAGTTTTACCGTCAGCTCAACGTCTATTCCGTTGACCTTTGCCAGAAGTATGTCGTACTTGAATGGTCCCCGCTCTCTGACGAGCTCCTCCAGGGTCATTCCCTCTCTGATATTCAGTTTTTCGCCGTCCGGTGCGGCTTCTGTTATTAATTTGATATTCATGGCTTTAGTATAACATAATGTACAAAATAACAATAAAAAGTTCTTAACAAAAGCGCCAAAAGTGCTACAATGGAGGCGAAGAAAAAATGTTGTAAGGGGGAAACAATTATGGCATCTATCAAAGACATGATTCACGACATCGAGGAAGCATCAGAAGAGCTGCTGGTACCTAAGAAAGAAGATCATGTAGCAAAGGAACTGCTCAAGGATCTTCTCGACAGAGCTATGACTGAGGAAGAGATTCAGGAAATCGAAGACAAATACATCAAACACTTTGAAGAAGACGAAATCCTCAAGATTATCCATGAATCCAAAATCGCGAAGGGATTCATAAAAGACTAACAGCGCAAAAAGCAAAAGGCTGCAGACCGGCAAGGTCTGCAGTCTTTTCATTTTCACTTCTGTACCTAGGCTTCGGTTTCTTCAGCTTCCTCAGCATCTGCCGCAGCCGCTTCAGAACCGCCGGAGGCGAGAGCTTCGGATACAGCCTCTGCCGTGACCACCTGCTCACGGTCATCAGACCGTCTGCGTCTGATATTGGAGCGTCGCTTCCTCATAAGCTCCAGAATCCTTCTCATCTCTTCTTCTTTGATCGTGATTCCTCTGGACATCCTCTGATGAGACGGGTCCCACTCGCGGATATCGTACTTGGCGACGCCGCCGTTCCATCTGACGAGATTGAGCTCTTTCGCCCAGCCCGTTTCAACAGTGCTTATGATGCCGATCTCCTCGATAATCTCAAAGGTAACGTCCCTGTCATCATCGTATACTGCCATGATAATAATCTCCTTTCCAAACGCCCCTTATACGCAAATATACCGGTGTTTTGTGACAGGAATATATTACCATTGATTACAGTTTATGTCAACAACCTTTCTCGATAGCTTCTTTGATGAGCGGCGGTATCTTTCTGCACGCCGATTCAGGTATGGAGGCTACTGATACGCGTATGCCCTTTGCAAGAGGCACGAGGAATATGTCCTGTTCCTCCAGCAGACGGCTGGCGGCGTCCGGATCGTCGCATGGAACGCTGACGAAGAAGCCCGCGTCGTACGGCACAATCTCAAGTCCGCACTCCTTTGCTGCCTCGCTGAAAGCCTTTCCGCGCGCAAGCAGCATGTTCCTGTAACCGGCTCTCTCTTCGTCGACCTTCGCGAGCAGCTCCGGATCGCTGTATATCCTTGACAGAATCACCTGCGCGATCTTTGCGCTGTTGGACCAGGATCCTCTGGACGAGAACTCGCAGACGCGTTTGAATTCATCAGCGATTTCACGGGTCTTTGCCACGCAGATCATGGCTCCGCATCTGGCTCCGTATAGGGTGCAGGTCTTGCTCAGCGAATAAGCGACGATGCTGATGACGTTCTCAGGAAGCGTTCCCAGAAGAGGGAGGAACTTCCTGTACTCATCCTCATCCCCCGCAAAATCTATATACGCCGCGTCGACCAGCAGGGCGATGGCCTTGCCGCTCTCAGCGCATTCCTCTATGGTTTCGATTACCTTGCCCCAGTCGTCAAGCGTCAGTGAGTACCCGGTCGGATTGTGCGCCGGCGTATTCAGGATGATGACAAGACTCTCCTGCTTTTCCAGCAGTTCGGCTGCCTTTGCTGCAAAATCCTTCGCGTTGAATTTCCTGTCCGCGTCGAACAGTTCGAATGTCGCGATCTTCCTGCCGATTTCTCCTGCGATCGTGTTGTACGGCGCCCAATGCCAGTCGCTGGTCAGCACCTGATCGCCCGGTTCCGAATAGTTGGATATGACGTTACGCAGCGAACCCGTTCCTCCCGGGGTCGCGACCGCCTCCAGATATCCATCCGGTACGTGATCGCCAAAGGCCGCTTTCTGCACTGCCTCCTTGAAAGGCTTCGTGCCGCCGATCGGCGCGTACTCCGCGTAGTCCGTCGGGGCGAGCTGCCTGTACACCTCGTCGACTGACTTCAGCACGATCAGTTTCCCCTCGTCATCGAGAAGGGCCCCGATCGTTCCATTGATTACATTATCCCTGCCCTTTTCGGCGATGGCCGCCTTGGCTCTGTTTGAGATGCCGAAGATCTTGTCTTCACGCGGGATCTTCCTGCCGTTTGGTCTTGCTAAAATAAATTCAGTCACTTTGCTTCTCCTTGTCAACAACGACTCTCACGTAGTTAATGTTCTTGCCGGTCGCTCCGAACTTGTCCTCATATTCCGTAGTGGTTTCCTTCGCAGCGTACCGGCACTCATCACTGTGGAGAGATTTCGTGATTTCATCTATATGCAAAAGCTCACCGGTCTGGGCTATTTCATCAAGTGTGAAAGCCATCAGGTCGTCATTATCGGTCTTGAACTCGATGAAACCGCCGTCCTTAAGAGCCCATACATAGTCCAGAAGCCTTCTGTGGTAAGTCAATCTGCGCTTTGCGTGGCGCGCCTTAGGCCACGGATCGCAGAAGTTCAGATACAGTCCCGACAGCTGATTCTCTTTGAACAGATCCGCCATGTTCTCCACAAAACAGTTTATGAACTTCAGATTGTCCAGCTCCGCGGAAACGCCTTCCATGCGCTCCGCGCCGGGGACGTTTTCTGGCCACTCAGCTTCACCGCTGACGCACATGGCTTTTTCAGCGGCTCTGAGAATCACCGTTTCCTGGCCTTCGAAGGCCAGAAACCTGCTGTCCGGATCCGCGGCGGCCTTCTTGATTATGAACTGGCCTTTTCCGCAGCCTATCTCAACATAAAGATCTGCTGCTCCGCAGCAGAATTCATCCAGGCTTCCGTCTTCTTTATTTACAATGTGCCTGCCGCAAGCGGCAAGTCTTTTCTCAAGGTCCTTAGCCTTACGCTGTCTCATGATAATCTGCCTTCCGTATGCTAGTTATAATAACACCCTCTGCAGAACTATTAAAGCCAGAAAAGCGCAGAATATAATCGACGCGATAAGATCGCGCCTCGCGAACACCATGGCATTCATCCTCGTCCGCTTCACATCGCCGCCGTAGCAGCGCGCTTCCATGGCCATTGCGAGATCCTGCGCGATTCTGAACGCGCTTATGAACAGAGGCACAAGAATCGGAATGAGAGCCTTTGCTCTTCTTAGAATATTGCCGCTCTCAAAATCGGCTCCTCTCGCCTGCTGGGCTTTGATTATCTTATCCGTCTCCTCGAGGAGTGTCGGTATGAACCTCAGAGCTATGGTCATCATCATGGCCAGCTCGTGAGCGGGGAGTCCAATCTTCTTGAACGGAGACAGCAGCGCCTCGATTCCGTCCGTCAGCCCGATAGGCCTGGTCGTCAGCGTCAGCATGGACGAGCCGATGATCAGCAGCACGAGCCTTATTCCTACAAAGGCGGACGTGCGCAGTCCTTCCCTGGTTATGTGCAGCACTCCGAACTGCCAAAGCACCTCGCCCCTCACCATGAATATGTTGACTATCAGGGTGAACGCGATGATTATCAGCACAGGTTTCAGGCCGCGCCATATGTACCTTCTCGGAACCTTTGAAATGATGATCACTGCTTCGAGGAACACAATGGCGACGATGAATCCGGAGAACTTGTTCACGACAAACAGCGCCACTATGTACAGCAGTGCCGCCAGAATCTTTACTCTCGGATCCAGCTTGTGGATCACGGAGTTGCCCGGATAGTATTGTCCCAGTGTGATATCTCTTATCATTTTCCAAACACCGCCGCTATGGCGTCCGCAGCCTGATCAACCGTCAGGCAGTCCTGAGGAAGATCCATTCCTTCCTTTCTCAGCCGCGATACTATCTCCGTCGCGTCAGGCAGAGCAAGCCCCATGGACTTCAGCTCTTCTTCCCGCGCGAAGACCTCGGCAGGCGTTCCGTTCATGGCAAGCCTGCCTTTGTGTATCACGAGAACCTGATCCGACATCCTGGCGATGTCGTTCATGTTGTGGGAAACGAATATTGTAATGTTGTGCTCTCTTACGTGTATGTCCTGCACCATGTTCAGAATGTCAAAGTGCGCCTTAGGATTCAGTCCGGCAGTCGGCTCGTCGAGCACCAGCACCTCCGGCTCCATGGCCAGTACGCCGGCGATGGCAACTCTCCTCTTCTGTCCGCCCGAAAGCTCAAATGGCGAAATGTCTTTTACATGGTTGTAGTCAAGTCCAACCATCTCAATCGAGCGGCTAACGCGCTCATCTATCTCTTCCTGGCCGAGACCAAGATTGGACGGTCCGAAGGCGACGTCCTTAGCTACGGTCTCCTCAAAGAGCTGGTATTCAGGGTACTGAAAAACCAGCCCGACTTTTCTTCTTATATCGAGCATCTTCGTGTGACTGTCAGTGATGTCCACGCCGTCAATAACGATCGTCCCTGAGCTCGGCTTCAGCAGACCGTTAAGGTGCTGAAGGAGCGTGGACTTTCCGGATCCGGTGTGTCCGATGATCCCAACGAAACTTCCGTCTTCTATTCTTAAGCTGATATCGTCAAGAGCGGTGGTCTCATGAGGCAGCCCTTCATTATATACATGTGTCAGATTCTTTACTTCTATCATACGGCCTTTGCCTCCGTAATTGCTCTGACGAGTTCTTCATCTGTGAGAACGCCTTCAGGAATATCGACTCCGCGTTTCCTCAGACGCGACGCGAGTTGTACCGCCGCCGGCACGCCCAGGCTAAGGGATAACAGTTCTTCCTCCCGGGCGAAGACTTCACGCGGCGTTCCTTCCATTTTGATCAGCCCTCCGTCCATGACGATCACGTGGTCCGCGCATGCGGCTTCCTCCATGAAGTGCGTTATGAAAACGACCGTCATGCCTTTGGAATTCAAATCGCGCGCGATGCCCAGCACCTCCCTGCGGCCCTTTGGATCCAGCATGGCTGTAGGTTCATCGAACACGATGCATTCCGGCTCCATGGCTACGGCTCCCGCGATCGCGATGCGCTGTTTCTGCCCGCCCGAAAGCATATGAGGCGCCTTCTCCTTGTAGTCGCCCATCTCTACTCCGTCGAGGGCGCTGTCAACGCGGCGCCTTATCTCAGCCGGATCAATGCCCAGATTCTCCGGACCGAAAGCGACATCGTCTTCGACTATCGCCGATACGATCTGATTGTCAGGGTTCTGGAACACCATGGCCACCTTCTGGCGCACATTCCAGACAATTTCCGGAACTGATGTGTCGAGACCGTCTATGCAGACTTTGCCTTCCGTAGGCAAAAGCAGACCGTTCAGGTTCTTGGCGAGCGTCGATTTGCCTGATCCGTTCTGACCTATTATCGCGGTAAAACTTCCGCGCTCAATATTAAAGGAGACGCCTTTGATCGCTCTGGATGCGATCGGGGCTCCTCCTTCATCAGTCTTTATGTAATCGTATACTAAATTTTCAACTCTGATAAAACTCATTTCAGCTTTGTTTAATTCCTGCCTATTCCTACCTTGTTAAGCGCGGACAGGATGACCAGCGCCAGAATGATTCCGACGGAGAACTGTCCTATGTTCCACGGAACACCAAGAGCCGCCACAACCCAGGATCCGTACATTACGCCTTCCGCCACGAAATATCCGAACACCATGAACAGACCTCCGCATATCATGGCGAGAACGCGGACAGCTGTCTTCGCTTTTCCCGTAAGTTGTTTATGCGCAAAGGCCTCAATGACCATTACCGTAATCAGGGCCATTATGCCTTTGATGAAAAAAGTCCACGGCGCCCACACAGGGAACCCGCCGAGAATATCTCCCATCATGCTGCCCAGTGAGGCGGCAGCGACGCTGTGCTTCTTGTCAAGTAGTCCGATGGCAATGAAAATAATGCCGTCGCTCAGATTGACATATCCCTGAGTAAACGGGATAGGTATTCTGAGCACGAATATGGCCACCATTATGATGCACATCATCATCGCGGTCAGAACCGTGACGGATGTCTTTTTGTGTTTTGTTTCCATCATATTCGTTCTTTTCAACTCCTTCTGTTTGGCTTATAATATGATAAAGCAATATTGTATATAGTTAAATAGACAATAATTATTATTTTTATAATAACAGTTTGGAGGAACACCATGAAAGCACTGCTTCCGGTATTCGATGATTCACGTAAAAAACCTTATTATCTGCAGCTCTACAGCTACATAAAAGACTCGATTCTGGCCGGGGAAATCAAGGAGGGTGAAAAGCTCCCATCCCTTAGAAGCCTTGCTAAATCCACCGCTTTGAGCATCACGACCGTTGAGCAGAGCTACAACCAGCTTCTCGTCGAGGGCTATATATACTCAAAGCCACAGTCAGGCTATTATGTAAGCAAAGTCCTCACAGGCCGCAGCCAAACTGTACCTGCTGAAAGGGGCAGTATTGAATCGGAAGTGTCCGTAATGGATGAAACCGCCGCTTCAGAGACTCCGACAATGCAGTACGATCCGGAATGCTTCGACTTCAACAAGTGGAAGAAATGCATGAACAGAATACTGAACGAACACTCGCCTGCCCTTCTGTTCGAAGGAAGCCCCCGGGGCGAAATGGCTCTGCGCTCTGAGATTTCAAGATATCTGTACATGTCCCGCGGAGTCAACTGCAGTCCCGAGCAGATAATCATCGGCGCCGGCACCCAGCAGATAACCAACCAGCTCGCGACCCTGCTTAGAAAACAGGGCGTCGAACACGTTGCTCTTGAAGATCCCGGCTACATGCCTGTAAGAAACGTGTTCCGCGACAGGGGATTCGCCATTACTTCGGTCGCAGTCAAAAGCAATGGTCTTGCAATCGAAAAACTACCCGCCAACATCAGGGCCGCCGCTTACGTCAGCCCATCAAATCACGCTTACACAGGAAGCGTCATGCCGGTTGGCCGCAGATACGAGCTTCTCTCCTGGGCTGAGGAGAACAACAGCTACATAATCGAGGACGATTACGACAGCGAGCTCAGATACTTCGGCAAACCCATACCTGCCCTGAAGGGTCTGGACGGAAGCGAAAGGGTGATTTATCTGGGATCGTTTTCGAGCACTCTGTTCGCGGCGCTTAAGATAAGTTACATGGTCCTGCCTGCCGGAATGGCAGAGGTCTTCTCCTCAATAGCCGGCGACTACTCACCGACATGTTCCAAGCTCGAACAGCTGACCCTGGCCATGTTCATGGAGAGCGGCCTCTACCAGACGCACATTAAAAAGCTCCGCAAGCTCTACTCGCAGAAGCTTGTGAAGATAACCGACGCCTTCAACGCAAAGGCGTCCGACTTCGTTCGCGTAATAAGCTCCTCGTCCGGCATAAGCATCATACTTGAGATCGATTCGCCTAAGACTCCGGGACAAATAAAAAGGGACGCCGAAGGGCTCGGCATCCCTGCTGTCTGCGTTGGCCGCAGAATTATTCTTTATTATAATCAGATTCCTCTGTCAGAGATTGACGGCGCCGTCTCAAAGCTGGCAGATTTGTGGCGGCGATAAGGATCAGTATCGAAGCGATGGTGATCAGCAGGCCGTTGATCAGTCCTGCCGGTCTGAAGGAGAGTTCTATTTCGTGAGTTCCCGCATCGAGCCCGGCGCTGATCCAGCAATCTCCGGTCTGCTCACTTATTTCTGTCTTCCTGCCGTCGATCTTCATCGACCACCCCTCTTCATAAGGAATGGATGTTACGAGGACTCCGCCGTCACCGGCGTCTATGGTGCCCCTGATTCTTGTGTCTGACGCTTCAGTCACTGTCATAAGGCTTGAGGATATCATGCCGTAAGCCTTGTCCCACGCTTCCTTGTCCATCGTGCAGACATAGCATGTGATTCTGCCTGATCTTCCCGCCTCAAATTTTACTTTGATCTTAAAGTTGTCGCCCGTCTTCATCTCCCCTATGTTGAGTATGGAGCCGCAGTCCGCCTGAACCGCAATGTCCTCCGGATTGTTCGGGGTTTCGATGAGTATTTCTTCAGCGTAATCAGCAGCCACATAAACATAGTACTTGTCGTTTATCTCCGCCGTGTAGCTGATGTCGACGGAAGCGCTTGTCCCCGGCTCGGGCTGTGTGCTCTCAATATGCGAATCACTTATGTACTGAGGGTTTACATCGTTCCCGGAGAGAACGCCGCGGCCCATGTTTATGAACACCTTCTCCACTTCGCCTGAAGTGGCGGCTCTGACGTAATCGTCAAGATTGACGAACGGATTTACATCGTACGGTTTCCACGTTCTGATCGATGTCGGCAGCATGTAACCTATGGAGAGAGGATACTTGCTCTCATAAAGTCTTGAGTGCCCGTCCATCATCATATATTCAAAATCAGAATCCTTAAGTTTCCTGTTCTTGGCTATCATGTAATCTACATTAGTGATGCAGCTGGTCACCGGACTGGTCTCATTGAAGTTGAACCTGTTGCTTCCCGGATGTCCCTCCAGTCCGATGCGTTCCATGAGCGTCGTCGTGTTGCTGTTCAGCGTCGACGCGAACTGGCCCATTCCTCTGTAATGGTAGAACGCCGGGCAATTGTGAATGAGAGGATCGTCGATTTCTGTTCTCGCGAATCTGCCGTTGCCTCCTTTTGATGTAGGTCCGCCGGCGGTATTGGCGTAATCAGCCAGTCTCATTACACTCGCCTTGTTCTCGTTGTATGTCTCTCTCGAAGAATTGCCCATTGTATCAAAGTACATTCCTGTGCTTACACACATCTCCGCCGCTACTATGACAGCGAGAAGCGCCATGAACGATCTACGCATGAGCTTCTGACTCTTGTACAGATTGATCAGAATTCCGTAAGCTGCCGTGAGAGCCAGTCCGTAGTAGACGAAGACATTCATGTCGTCCACAACACTGACAAGAATCTTCTGAGCCAGAATGTAATAGACTGCTATTGTGCCGAATATGATGACCATCCGGTTCGGTTTGATTCCGTTCAATCTGTTGAACGCCCTGTACGCCATCGCAACCAGCACGAAGCAGATAACAAAAGTGAATCTGTGCGGCAGCTGATTCGGGAAGTGCATTCCGTGCCAGATGAAATCAAGCTTATTTATGTTTATACTCATGAACATGAAAACGAGGAATGCCCCGTGGAGCGCTTTCTCCCTTGCCGGTATCTCCCGCGAAATGAAGTAGCAGGCCAGCATCACCGTGACAAGGAATCCGCAGCAGATATTCGGCAGTCCCTCGATGTATGTTAGGTGCGCGACAGGAAGAAGTTGGTTGATTACATTCAGAGCATCGTAATAAAAAGTCCAGTCCTCAGGCATTGTCGACGAGAAGTAGTAGGCGTTCTGCATGCTGATGTACGTAGGCAAAAGCATCACGGCGGACATGGCTATTCCGAGCAGTGAAGCGAATACGGCCTTCAGAGTAGTCATAAGGCATGCCTTTGCCCCTCTGTCCCTGACTGTGATGAAGTAGAACACAGGGTAATAGACGAGTATGAATATGCACACCATGATGGCTATGTAGTAATTGCTGAACACTATGAGCGCCAGGCAAACGGTGTACAGCGCCATGCGGCCGTCCTTTATGAGCCTGTTCAGTCCAAGCATGAGCAAAGGCAGCAGCATTACCGCGTCGAGCCACATTATGCACCAGTAATAACCGATGGCGTAGGAGCTGAGCGCGTACATGCTTGCGAAGAGTACCGTCTTGATTCCGTCCTGTCTGTCAGCAAGAAGCTCGGACGGATTGTAGACATTCTTCAGATATATGTACATGAAGCTTCCCGACAGGCCGATCTTGATGAGCAGTATGACGCTCACGCCTTCCATGATCAGCGACTTCGGGAACAGAATGAGAAGCAGATTCAGAGGGCTCGCGCCGTAGTAAGACATGAGGCACCAGAAGTTGCATCCGCCGCCGCTGTTCCACGAGTAAAATAGGCTGCCCCCTCCCTGGAGTCTGCTCTGGAGCTCACTGAGGAACGGAACGTACTGATGATACATGTCTATTATCGCGAGCTGCTGGGCTCCGAAAGGATAGATTCCTGTCAGCGCGAAAATAAAGACCAGTATTAAAACCGGCATGAAGAACGCCATGAAGACGTATCTGTTCACTTTCAGGAAATTCAGGAGCTTATTCTTCAATGTTGGATTCCTTTTCAACGTAGACAGGTCTGCCCTTTGTCTCCAGATACATCCTGCCGATGTACTCTCCGATGAGACCAAGAATGGCTATGATCAACCCGCCGAAGAAGAGTATGAGACAAATTGTCGACGCATACCCCGGCGTGTCTTTTCCCATGACGAGTGTCTTGATTATCTCTATTATCAGATAGATGGCCGATCCCACTGCAACAATGCTTCCGAATGCGCCCGCGAATTTGAGCGGCGAATCCGCAAAGTCAATGAATCCGTCGATGGCATATCTCGTGAGACTCCAAACAGTCCACTTTGTCTCTCCCGAAAACCTCTTCACGTTCTCGAATTCGACCCATTCAGTGTCGAAACCTACCCATGCGAAGATGCCTTTGCTGAAACGCTGTGTTTCAGGCATGTCCGCAATGGCCTTTACCATGGAATGGTTCATCAGTCTGAAGTCAACCGCTCCGTCGACGATCTCTATCTCACAGTACTTGTTCATCAGTTTATAGAAGAGTCTCGCAAAGGCACTCCGGATCTTCGGTTCGCCTTTCCTGCTCACCCTTCTTGCCGCGACAGTATCGCAGCCTGTTGCTTCCATCTTCCTGAGCATCTCGCCTATGAGCTCAGGCGGATGCTGCAGGTCGGCGTCCATGAGGACAGCCAGATCGCTCGGACAGCCGCCCTTCGTCCCTTTGGCTGAAGCCCTGATGCCGGCGCAGATGGCAGCCTCCTTGCCGAAGTTCCTGCTGAAGGAAATGTATTTGACTGCAGTGAGATCCTCCGCGCCTCTTTCGGCAACCAGCTTTATCTGTTCAAGTGTCCCGTCCGTGCTTCCGTCATCTATGAAAATGTAACTGAAATCATAGCTGTTTCTGTACTCACCGCTCTCGGCGATGCGGGACTCAACAGCCTGAACACTTTCGTAAAACGCTTCTATATTCGGTTCTTCATTGTAGCAGGGAACTATGATGTCCACCCGCATGCTCTTTGCTTCGTTACCGTTCATTTCACTCATGGACTTATTGTAAAGCCAGTCAATTTTTGTGTCAACAATCGCGGTGCTGCGCGAAAAAAAGAGACTCGCTGTCGCGAGTCTCTTAAATGTTGCTTTTGCATGATGCTTTAAGCTTATTTGCTTACTGCATCGAGGAATGCCTTCTCTGAAAGCTCATCAGCATATTCTGAATCCATTTCCTTGATTCCTGCAGGGAATTCATACTTCGCAAGTCTCTCTACGAATGGATCCGGATCGAAGTGCTCAGGACCCCATGCGCCCGGCTCATTCCAGATGCCCTTAGCGATGAGTTCCATCATGATTACAGGACCTACAGCGGTCTGTGCTACTACTGAGTTAGTAGTGTACTTCTTGATGCATTCCTGGTTGTCAGCTACCTGATAGAGATATACTGATCTGTACTTGCCGTCTTTCCAGCCTGTTACCCATGTGCCTGCGCAGCCCTTGCCTGTCATTTCGTCAGTTGCTCCAACCGGTGAAGGGATAACCTTGCAGACGAAATCTCTTGGAGTAATTTCGCTGTCGCCGACCTTGACCTTGTCTCTCTTGTTGTCGAGTCCCCATCCGTGGAGAGTCAGCAGCTTAGCTCTGAATTCTCTAGGAACACCGTACTTGAATGTAACTCTGTTGCAGTCGATTTCTCTAGGAACGAGGAGTACTTCTTCGTGCTCTACGTTTACAACTTCTACGTCGCCGATTCCGCCAGGGAAGTTGAAGATCTCAGGCTCTGAGAACGGCTCTGTGCAGAACCAGTGTCCATCAGGATTTTCTTCATTCTTTTCCCAGATTACAGGTGGCTGCAGACACTCTTCGATGGTTGTCCATACGGAGAATCCGAAGTCTGAATCAGTGTTTCCATAGTTGTCGCCGTCACGTACGTCTACTCTGTCGATCTTGTCGAAGAGATGTACTGCCGCGTACTTAGCGAATACGTCAGCCATGCCTGGCTCTACGCCTGATCCGCATACTGCGATCTTTCCGGAAGCTTCCCACTCCTTCTGCTTAGCAAACTGATAATCACCCAGTTTGATGTACGGCAGTTCGTAAGGCTTCTCAGGATGCTCGGTGCCGAGCGTCATTGCGCAGTCGAGGTATCCAATCTTCAGCTCAAGGCATGTATCGAAAATAGTCTGGTTCATTCTTGGGTCACATGCGTTCATTGCGAAGTCACATCCGTGCTCTGCTACAACAGCCTTGATGCTCTCAGGGTCCATTGCGTTGATCTGTGCAGGAACGAATTTTCCGCCGCCGCAGATCTCGTTGGCAACTTTTTCTGCTCTGGCCAGGTCATAGTCAGCTACTACTACCTTTTCTGCCCAGTCGCCTTCCGCGCCGGCTCTCTCGATGATCTTTGCAGCTGAAGTTCCTACTCCGCCTGCGCCGATAATAAGTAATTTCATAGTTCTTACCTCCTACTAATATCACTTTTTTATTTGTTTGCTATTCTATGACTTAATTTTAAGCCTATTCCTTACGTTGCGCAATGAGCCTTTTGCTCTATTAATGTACTAATTTGCTCTACTTCTGTTTGTCTTCCTTGAGGTCTATGAGTATCAGTTCCAGACCCATTCCCTTGAAAACGCTTCTGAGGCTCAGGGCGTCTGAGCTGAAGTATGTCGCGCTGGATACTGAAGGCTCTTCGCAGAGGGTGCTCAGCAGTTTCGCTCTCCTTGAACGCTCTCCTTCTTCCCTGCCCATGGATTCGATTCTGCTGATGAGATTGTCTCTCTCCATTCTGTATCTGAGCACTCTGAACTGTCCCGACAGGCCTGTGCACCGCACGAGAAACTCCGCTTCACTGTCATAGTTCTTTATGAGTCTGAGCAGATCGCTGGCGGAGTTGGTCTTCTTCAGGGTCTTGATCGCGTTGTCGTCAAAATTGTAGACGAGAATGCTGAGGCTGCTGAGCGGTCCCGGGAACTTCTCCTTTGTTGTCACCATGTAGTTGCTTCCCGACGCAATGAGATTCTCTCCGAGCTCGCGAAGCAGTTTGTAAGGCTCAGCCAGTATCCTGTTTACTTCCCTGCTCATTATTTCTTCGAGCTGCGGCTCGCCTGTCAGCACCTCCGCGTAGTCATCGTAGATGTCAACGTCAATAATCGTCGGCTTGACCTTAATCTTGTCAAGGTAGTCCGCGTATACGCCGTTGACCTGGCGGCGGATGGCGTTTTCAATCTGCTCAGGAGAGCATCTTGTGTACTTGGCTTCTATCTCGCGGCTGATAATCTTTCCTATGTACTTCTTTCTGTATTCCAGCGGATGCATGCCGAACCACTGCTCGAAATGCCTGATGTAATATCTGACTGCTGAGAATCCGGTTTCTTCCGCGATTGTTCCGATTTTCTTGTTGGTTCCCAGCAGCAGCTTCTCAGATTCCTCGACTCTTATGTAGCTGAGAAGATCCTGAAAGCTGAGCCCGGCCGCCTCTTTGATTATATGGGACAGATAGTAAATGCTCAGGTGCTCTCTCTCAGCAATTTCGCTGAGAGTGAGTTTCCTGTTGTAGTTGTCGTACATGTAGTCTGTGATTCTGTTGAGACGTCCGGCGAGAATCTTGTTGCCTTTGCTTTTAGCATCATTCTTGAACTTGCCGTCCTCCATGATGAAGTATCTGAAGTCTGACATGAGACACGCTATCAGGTTGTGAGTGCTCTCGATGACCTTGTGCTCGTAGCCGTATCCCTTCTGGAGGACCTCCATCATTATCCTGGCCAGAATTCCTCTGAGGATATCCAGACTCTCGTCGCTGTCGTCCTCCATCTCGGTTACGAAGAAGCTGTTCCTGAGATTATCGTAGTATCTTGAGAAATATGACAGATCCAGCTGAAGCATCATCACCATGTTGTCTTCCCCGGTGCTCTCGAAGCTGTGCATTTCCCTGTCATTCAGGATATATACATCACCCTGCTTCAAATTGTAGGTGTAGTATCCGTTGCGCATGGTGATAGTTCCGTCGAGCACGTAGACAACTTCCATGTCATCATGGAAGTGAATCGGGTATTCTTCGATGTTGGCTGTGATTACATTGACCGGCAGCTCATCTCTGTAGGTAATTTTTTCTTTCAGCATTTTTCTGTCCTCTTTTTGGCCGAATTATGTAAACCAAATGCCCCAACTGTAAATTTTTGGTTCAACAATCGCAAATCCTTGTTGTTATGGGCATTTCAGGGGTTATCCACAACATTTCAGAAATTGTATACAATTCTATCCAAAGATGCCTGTGTATAACCATTTTTTTACTATTGTTGAAATTTCAATGGTTTACGCTGTCAAGTGCTAATTTCAGTACAAAGTTTTCCACAGGTTTTCGGTAAATTATTTCTTCTTTACCCTTAAACCCCCAAAAACGTGGATTTTCTGCGGTTTGTAGGCTTTTTGCTAGTTGTGCCCATATAATGGTGTAAATTCATATTTGTAAAAGAAATGAGCCATGCTCATCCTGTATAATGTAATTACCACAAAACATGTACAGGAGGTATGAACATGACTCAGGTTAATATTACATT
>Ga0256407_10006853_pt1 | contig 17411 bp, 13 predicted proteins | sample RumenRJG_04DNA_FD_193489 | JGI IMG/M metagenome (GOLD analysis project Ga0256407, IMG submission 193489) | Bovine rumen microbial communities from Lethbridge, Alberta, Canada - RJG_04 | ecosystem: Host-associated > Mammals > Digestive system > Stomach > Rumen | place: Canada: Alberta...
CCAAGAAGCAAATAAACGGTATCAAATTCACGTCCTTTGGCTTTATGTATAGTGCTGACGAAAATTGTATTTTTCTCTGTAGAAATAAAATCTTCGATATCTGATTCCAATGCAAATTCCCTTAGATCACTCCGATAATATGTTCGATGCGTCGCTTCAAAATCAGCAAAGAACTTTCTCATTATATTCAAGCAAGTACTTGTAGAATAAACTTTTAATGTATCTTCTTTTGCTTCTTCCCATTGTTCATTACTGATAGTTCCATCATCAGCATGTGCTATCCGTTTCAGGAAATAACGTACTTCTGCGAGATTAATAAATCTGAATGAGTCCGTATTTTGCAGTAATTGTACATGCTTGCCTTGTTGAGAAAGCATGTATGCGACCTGAAGAGTTTGCTCATTCGTATACGTAAGAATAGCTGTTGTGCCAGATACCTTGGGATTAAATTGCGTGACTTTGTTTTGTGACACGATTACATCTCCTTGCAGATTAGAAATAGCAGCAATCGGGGTGTTTTTCATGCGATGTGGGATATTCTTAACAAATCTATTAGCATATTCCACTATTGAAATGTCAGAACGGTAATTATCCGTCATTTCATAAAAAGTAGCATCGTAATCTATTGTCAGTGAACGCAGATATTTAGAATCGCTACCTCTAAAAGCATATATATTCTGGTCATCGTCTCCAACCGCTATAACTCGCATATCTTCATTGCGCTGCATGAGAGCTTGAACCAACCGGAAATCATCCGCTCCCATATCTTGCGCTTCGTCGATAACAAGCACGCTCTTGGCAATTTTGCTTTCCTCCACTTCTCTGTTCTCTATCATTTCTGCGGCACGACTGACTACCGTATCTGCATCCTCCAAAGTGCCTTGCCTACCGATAAGATCAAAACTATAGGAATGAAATGTCTTTATATCTACATAATGAGCGGCGTTACCAACGAGTTCTATTAAACGCTTCTTGAATTCGGTAGCAGCTGCACGCGAAAACGTAAGCATGAGCAGTTGTTCATGCTTGACATCTTCCAATAGTAATAATGATGCTAATTTGTGTACCAATACACGTGTTTTGCCGCTCCCCGGACCCGCTGCCACGACAATATATTTACTTTGCTTGTCGTCTATTATCTGTCGCTGTTTCCCACTCAAGACCCCGAATACCTGCTGATATTTTGCGGGAGTGATATTTTTCAGAATCTGAGTACGTCGCTCTCCTTTAAAATATTTGGTTATGAATTCGCGATAATCCATTAAGAAGTAGTCACTTATGAATTGCATAGCCGCATCATAATCGCGAACCATTATATTGGCAAATTCTCCGATAATATGTATCTGTTGTACACGCTGGCGGTAAAATTCGTCAAGTAGTCGGTATTGCTCTTTTCCATAGCGCCGTGTTCGTTCCACTTGTCGATGGAGCTGCATGGGAGTATAAACAACCATAAAACCGCCTTCTATTTTGAGTAATTCCAACTTGCTTAAATATAATAAGGCTTCTTCTAAATCTCCTATTGTGATTTTGCGTGTTTGAGAAAAAACGTTACCTTGCAGAGTCGTGTTATATTGTTTCAAAAGTTCAACTATTGAAAAAGTAACCGATTTATCTTCAGTTGCATTAGTAAGTTTATTTGCAATAAATCTGCAAATATCAGCTCGTTTCTCAAACCGTTCAAATGTGGATTTGTTATCTGCTTGTAATCTAAGGCTGACACTTTCACTTGCAGTGTGCTCCTCTTTATGGATATAGCCTTTGATTAACAGGAAATGCAACATGAGATGAAGCTGTTTCACCGTGCAGCGTTTATGTCCGGCTGTTTGAGCTTCTGCATTTAATTGTTTGTAATTATATACGGTAATTTCACGACTTATATGCTGCAATAAGAATTTCTCTAAGCGCAATAAATCTTCTAAATTCCGATGAATTTTGGCATTGTCAATGAACGCTTGCATGTCGCGAGTGTCTGCCAACAATCCATCCTGCCGCATTAGATTAACACAACGTATAACACTTTCTTCCTTAATACCGAGCATATCAGACAGATAATCTATACGACTTTCCGCCTCTGCTCCCCTATTGTCTGCTGTAGCACGGCTACTTATTAGCGAACGGATGATGCGTGCCGCCTCTTCCCGCGTAGTGTCGTCAAATAGCTTTGAAACATTCAATTTCTGTCTTGCTTCATCCATTGACCGAACCATGATGCCTGTCGCAAAAACGCGAGGAGAGTTATTCCCCCGCGTGATAAATCCCGCTTGTTCCAGGGCAGTAATGGCCCCTTTGACACGTGTCTCTATTTCATTGGAATCTTCCTCTCCCCAACCGGCTTGACGCGCTATTTCAAGAGGAGAGCAGCTGATTTTCTCGCGTTTGGATGTTAAATCTTTAATAGCTTTCCATACTTGCTGTATCTCGCTGATGGATAACTTTGTTTGATTAAGTAGCAGAAAATGTTTGTCAAGGTCACTATCATCGAATAGAACATAACACTCGGCTTGCATGTGAGGATCTCTACCTGCACGTCCTGCTTCCTGAATATAATTTTCAAGCGAATCACTTATATCGTAGTGAATAACCAAGCCCACATCTTTTTTATCAACCCCCATTCCGAAAGCAGAAGTAGCTACTATGACTTGTGTCTCGCCGCTCATAAAAGCATTTTGATTAGCCACCTTTTCAGCACTATCCATCTTTCCGTTGAACGGCAAAGCATCTATCCCATCGTGGCTTAATCGTTCTGCTAACTCCCGAGTGCGTCGTGTGCGGGCTACGTAGATGATAGTCGGACATCGGCGACCAAGGATTAAATTGCGAAGTAAACTATACTTTTCATCTGCTGTTTCTGCGTGAAGCACCGAATAACGCAAATTCTTTCGTTCAACCTTTGCCGCAAAAACTTTAAGGTCAATATTTAACTTTTGTTTGAAGTAATCGCAAATATCACTGATTACTTTCTGTTTTGCCGTAGCTGTAAAACACGATACGGCTATCGGTTTTGCTAACTGCTTCTTTTCCTGGAGATGGCGGATAAAATCACCTATATAAAGGTAGTCTGTTCGGAAATCTTGCCCCCAAGCCGAGAAGCAGTGAGCCTCATCAATTACAAATCGCACTACATTCCGATTCATGAGTAACCTCTCAATAGTAGCGCTTCTTAGCATTTCAGGCGCGATATATAGCATATTCGCACTGCCATCTGCCACTTGCTCTATGGCATTGGCTCGTTCAATGGGGTCAAGTAACCCATTGATAGTCACCACCTCACTAATACCGCGTGCAGCAAGGTTATCCACTTGATCCTTCATCAAACTTTGCAGAGGAGAAATCACAACGGTTAATCCGTGCATGTTGCGTCCTGCCATGAGTGCAGGAAGTTGAAAGGTAAGACTTTTTCCACCTCCCGTTGGGAAAATAGTTAAGAGTGATTCTCCGCGTATAGCAGCCTCTACTGCTTGTTGCTGCATAGGTTCACCATCAAATAGACGGAATTCGTCATAACCGAAGAATTCCTTCAATCCGACATGTGCATCATTCTTTGACTTGCAAAATTCACACTCTCCGCATGATGTGTTACATAGAAATTGAATCACATTGTGCACCTTCGGATAGTTATGCAGAACCCAAGCCGGAGTAATAGAAAAATGGTCATTTGTCCCTATAAGTGCCAAAACATAGGCTAATTCAACCGGGTAGTGCTTGGCTACTGCTGCAATATTAGCATTTTTACATAACCTCTCGGAAAACTCTTCTTTGATTAGAGATGCAACATCCGAACAAGAATGTGGTTGTAGTATCCCTACAGGAATATTCTGCGTATCAATCCATGCGAAAAAGCCACTAAAAGGAGCAGTATCTTTTAGTAGAAATCGATAAATCTTCTGTTTCGCTAAAGGCAATCCTTTCCAAGCCGCTACTTCATCGTAAAATAAATCTCGTGCTTTTATGCAATCATTTACAGGATTGTTGAGTTCATCCACTTGTAATTTATCATCTTTAAGTAGCCGATGGTAAGGTTTAGCGGGAAAAAGCAGAGGCGAAAGAGGAAGTGTGTCAATGGTAGTATATGTTCCTTGTAATTGAACATACTTTAAGTCGTGATTGATGATATTATGTCCGCACAATGTATCGCAGTTAGATACAAAAGTATTGAACTCTTGCATTGAGTGTGTATGGCATTGCGCACCGTCCTCCCTCACGGCTCCGTAATCCATGATTTTATGGGTCCCAACGCTTACTTCTGTGTCAATAAATGCAATCATGGATACTATTTTGAAACCGTCTTCAGATCTGGCATATATAGCGTGGTCTCTTTCTGTTTTAACAATTCATTTAACTTGCATAAACCAAGTTTGCAGTCAAGTGTGCTTTCGCTGATTCGATATATTTAGGATTGTTAAAAAGAACACTCTTGCGATGATTCCATTCCGACAAATATTTGTAGATGTCCTCGGATGAGAGCTCTCCATGCAGGTTCATTATATAATCAACGGACGACAACAACTCCAATGCGAAATCAGAATAATAGCCATTTAAGAAATCAGTTGTCTTCTTTGCAATCGCTTTCAATTCCTCATCTCCTTCAACAATATCTTTGACTTTTTCATAAGCATCAGCTACCAGCGACAGTGCCTCAAACGGTTTCTTATCCATTGCACTATACCCCATAATATAACTGCCGTTCATCGCATATAACACATAACGCACTTTGCCGGAGTACGGACCATAATACTGCGGAGTATATTTCAGGTTAAACAGATTTTGTGCTCCAAACCGCTGTAAGAAATAGCAAACTTTCTCACTTGAAAATTCAGAAACGAATTCTCCATTTCGAACCAGGTCATATAATACATAGAGCAATAAAGCACGAGCCTTAGTTAACGGAATGCGCTCTGCTTTCATTTTTTCTACAATAACGGCATTCGGCTCATAAACAGTAATATCCACATCTATATTTGCCAAAGCTTGCTCAATCATTCCCCGTACTTTTACCCAATTAAGTCCCCCATTTCCTGCTCCCAACGGCGGGATAGCAATACTTGTGATGTGATACTGCTCAATTACGCGAATTAAATCTTGGAGTCCTGCTTGTATGTATGAGTATTCTGAAGGTTTTCGCCAATCATTCTTCGTCGGAAAGTTGATAATTAACTTTGCTCCGAAAATAGTGCTCTGGGTTGTCACGAACAATTTGCCGATAGCAATATCACCTGTTTTGCAGGCTTTTTGATATAACTTGTAGTTATCCGGGAATTGCGTCCTGAATTGCAAAGCTATTCCTTTCCCCATCACACCTACGAGGTTGACGGTGTTCACTAACGCCATTGCCGGAGATTCCAAAATATTTCCTTTAGTGTAGTGTATCATATCAATAATAGGCTTGAGGGGCGATTTTTATAATCTCTGGATTAACGCCCATGTTTATTAATTGTTGTTTTGCTTCGGTATTATAACATACATACCCGACGATATTGTGGGGAGCAACATCTTCTTTTATTAGGAATTCAGCCTGCTTACGACGCTTTAAATCAAGATCGTCTTCGTTGCTCCAATATTTTTCTGATACAGCATTCCAATCTATTAGAGATGGAAGTTGGGCAACATTTCTTGCCGAATAAAAATCCGTCAGGGAATTTGTAGCATGCCCATCAGAGAAATAAAACGTATACCCCGATTGTATTATCTTACTCAAAGAGACTACAATATATACAATCTCTTGAGGATGGCGAATATGTTTGACAAAATTCCACCCGCTTTGAATAACAAGAAGCATTGGCATTCTCACTCCAAAATAAAATGGAATATAATCACCTAAGATGATATTATGTCCATCAATATTGACGCTCTTATTACTTCTATAATCTATTAGACTTACATCTCCTATTGCAATATAATTGGGATTGGCTAACGGAGAGGATTTATGGACAATGCCATTAGACAATATATGCGGAATATTTCCAATGTGGGTTATCCGATACAAATAAATATTATCTATTGTCTTGGGTGTCATTTTCTCGTCTTTGCAACTTTCGGCTGCAAAGTTACTAAAAATATTTGAAATACACAAGGATTTCAGCAGGAAAATGCAAATTCATTTGTATTTTGTGCTGCAAAGCCTTGTTATTTGCACAAATGTGCGGATGTAATTTCGAGGTGAAGGAGTGCTTCGGATAGCACTCCGAGTGTTGTACCCGACAAGTTCCTCACTTGGAGGATTAATACAATACATAGAATTATTAAGCGCCGTGTCGGTGCCCTCGACGTTACACCAAATATTTAACTTTTTTGAATTGTGCAAATATTGGAGAATAAATCTGTAATATTTCTGCATTTTGTGTCCGAAATGGCTAAAATCACACCTCCTTTGACTTTCCAGCAAAATATATAAATGCTTTAAAGGCGCATATAAACTTTTCCTCCTCAAATCGCCTATATATCAGCGACCTACACTAAGCAAATATAAATCGCAAAATTTGGATATAAATGGGTTTTTGTAGTAACTTTGCAGTCGCAAATGGTTTATCTCCGCACACATCGGGGACCCCATAAAAAGAAACGTTTAACAACTCAAAAATTGGAGAATATGCAAACAAAGTATTTCGTATTGGCAGCGGCGATGGTTTGCGCCGTGTCAATGAATGCGCAAACAGGCGCACAAACGAACAGCAACGACACCTTACGGATGGACACATCCATGTTCAAATTAGCCGAAGTGACGGTGGAGGCACAAAGCGTCATCCAGAAGGCGGACAAACAGGTTCTGCTCCCCAACAAGGAGCAACGCAAAGCCTCACACGACGGTATGTCCCTGCTGCAGAACTTGCAGATTCCGCGTATCGTGGTGAACCCTGCGGACAACACCGTCAAGACCCTCGCCAACCAAGACGTGCAGTTGCGTATCAACGGCATCGAAGCCAGCAATTCTGAGGTCATGGCAATCAACCCGAAAGATGTCATCCGCATCGAGTATCACGACCAGCCGGGCGTGCGCTATAACGGCGCGGCGGCGGTCATCAACTACATCGTCAAGCACCGCGACACGGGCGGCAATCTGATGCTCAACGCGTCCAACGGCGTGACCATGCCCGGTTGGGGCGAGTACCATCTGGCGGGCAAGGTGAACTTCGGCAAATCGTCGTTCAGCCTCTTGACGCACTACTCGCCGCGTGACGTCTATTGGACGCGCACGAACGCGGAGACGTACAATTTTTCAACGGGCACGATTGAGAACCGCGAAGTGGGTGAACCGACACGTTTCAAGGGTAATCCTGTCAATCTCGGACTGACCTATAATTGGACAAACGGCGAGAAGAACATGCTCAATATCACCTTGCGCGATAACATGCTATTTATGCCGCACTCCAAGACCAACCGCGATTCGTATCTGTATCAGGGCACGGACAGTTTTGCCATTCACGACCATGAAAGCAGCAGGTCCATTTCGCCCTCGTTGGACATCTACTACGAGCACAACCTGCCGAACGACAACCACCTGTATTTCGACCTTGTGGGAACGTATATCAACAGTAGCAACGACCGCCGTTTTGAGCAGTTGCCGCTCGGCGAGACGGTCGCCGATACGACCGATGTAACCTCTCGCGTCAGAGGCAACAAATACTCACTCATCGGCGAAGCTATCTATGAAAAGGATTGGGAGAACATCGCCCTGACGGTCGGCGTGCGCCACAACCAGCAATGGGTCGAGAATACGTATCTCGGCAGTGCCGATGCCACGGTCAATATGACCACCGCCGAGACGTACGCTTTTGCGGAAGTGCAGCAACGTGTCAAGCAGTTTTCGTACGCCGTGGGTATCGGAGCCATGCACACATATATCGAGCAAGGCGGACAGAAATCGTCGAACTGGATTGCCCGGCCGCAACTGACGCTGAGTTATGACTTCGGCAAGGGTGTGTTCTGGAAATACAAAGGTTATGTCTCCGGCTACCAACCCTCGCTATCTGCCATGTCGGACGTAGCGCAACAGATTGACAAATACCAGATCCGGCAAGGCAATCCGAACCTCAAACCCGTTATGTTCGTTGCCAATGAGATGCAACTTTCTTGGCAGTCCACCCCGTCCGCGGGGAGCGGTACAAATGTCAATCTGAACCTTTGGGCGAACTATAGCTACGACCACAAACCGATTATGGATGAGACCTTTGAGCTTTCTACTTTGAGCGATAGCGGTCTTTCTACTTTGAGCGAAGCGGTCTCACCTATGGTCGTCCGCACATACGCCAACCACCGCGGTTTTCATCGTCTGCAAGTGGCTCCGAGTGTGCAAGTGCGCGTGCTCAATAACAGCCTGATCTTCACCGTCGCGCCGTTCGCCAATTACTATGTGAGCCTTGGCAATTCCTACACGCACAAGCATTTTAATCCGGGCGTTCGCGCAAGTATCATGGGCATGTATAACGGCTGGCAGTTCTTCGGCGAAGTAACCACGCGCTACAATAACCTCTGGGGCGAGACGCTGGAGTACGGCGAGTTCTACCACCATATCGGGCTCGGTTACAATGCCGACAAATGGGGCTTCCGTGCGATGCTGATGAATCCCTTCTCCGTCAAGGGCTACAGCATCGAGACCAAAGACCTCTCTGCCCTTGCGCCGAACACGCAGCACGCGGAGATGCGCGACTTCCGCCAGATGCTCATTCTCAACTTCCATTGCAACCTCGATTTCGGGTCGAGAGCCTCGACACGCGAAAATAAGCGCATCAACAACGAAGATAAAGAAAATGGTATCTTGAGTGGTACAAAATAAACATCCATCCGCCAATTTTGTCGGATCTCTCGTTATCTGTTTCACTTTCAAGTATCCGCCATATCTTGGCGGATTTTTTTGCCTTTTTATTCAAAAAATGCCCTTTTCTCTTGCATATGTCAGAATTTTTGCGTACCTTTGCGGCTAATTTAGCTTGTTCCTTTTGGCACATGAAAAGGAACAAGCCAGATAGAGAAGGCCATGAAGATATTTATTAAAGAGACCAGAGAGAACAAGAAGTTCGTCCCGAAAGTGGTAGCAGCTTTGCAAAAGGCAGGGCATCAGGTGTTTTTAAGTAGTGACTATGCCGATGTGAATGAAGGCATAAAGTCCTGTCATGTGCAATTGGATCTTACGGCTGTCGGGATGGTTGACGACAAACAAAGCATAGACCGTCCTTTTGTCAGAACGGAAGTTGACCTGCGGGTGCGTAAGATGGTTCAGGTTATAGGAAAGTCTTCATTACCTCGTCGCCAGATTGTTGCTGACTTGGGGTTGAGACAACAAAGCAGAAGAAACTTCATATACAATTATCTTAAGCCGGCCGTGGCACAAGGCTACGTGACCATGTCCTTCCCCGGTTCCCCCAACAAGCCCGAACAAACATATCGGCTGACAGAAAAAGGTCTGGATTTATACAAAAAAGTAATGGGCGAATGAACGGCATGCTTGTTCCTTTTTACGCGCAAAAAGGAACAAGCTAGAAGAGAGAAGTGAGCAAGATGTCACAAGCCATGTCACAAGCCATGTCCCAAGTACAACAATTTGAAAGAAGTCAGCGAGTTGCTGGTTTTTTTCTGTCTTTAAGCCTTAAACTTTCAACATTCAACTAAAAATCTCCGATTTTTCTTGCATATTTCAAAAAAAAGTAGTAATTTTGCAGCGGATTCAGTGTTCGCTGTTCGCGAACGACGAACATTACGCACGCAATCCATGTAATAATCATGCGCAAGCTAAGAACATTTTGTCGAAAAGACCTAATTTTAAGCGGCTATGAAAGAGCAAGATTTGGTAATACTTTTAAAGAAATTGACGTCTAAAGGACGTGCACTTTCTTTGCGGAAACTTGCAGAAGAACTCGGTATGAGCGCTTCAAGTGTAAGTGAAAGTCTGGAACGCAGCAAAAAGGCGCAATTGGTAGATCGCAACAAGAAACGCGTGAACACGCTTGCGTTGCAGGAGTTTATGATTCATGGTCTGGCTTATGTCTTTCCGGCAGAGACAGGTCGTGTTATCCGCGGCATACCTGCTTATGTAAGTGCCTCGCCCATCAAAGAACATATAACTGATTCTTCCGAGCAATTTGTATGGCGTTACATCAAAGGTAACGCGCGCGGACAAATGATTGAACCGCTCTACCCGTCTGTCCCTGAAGCGGCTTTGCGGGACGAGGAGTTATACCAACTGCTGGTCATTGCCGACACGCTACGCATGGGACGTTCCCGCGAAAAAGAGATTGCCATTGCAGAACTGAACAAACACATCCAACACTATGTCGAAATAGAAGGGGAGTATTATGAAGATCCAATTTGTGAGTGACCTGCATCTGGAGTTTCCGGACAACCGCGCTTGGTTGGCGGCTCACCCGTTGGAAGTGACGGGTGATATACTGCTTATTGCCGGTGATACGGCGTACTTGGACCTGCCCGATTCCGGACGCGAGACCTATAAGGCGTACGATTTCTGGGATTGGGCTTCGCGCCATTACAAGCAAGTCATCGTGTGCCTCGGCAACCATGATTTCTACGGCTATTATGACTTGGCGACTATGCCGGATAACTATTGTCTGGACATCCGCCCGAACGTAAAAGCGTACTACAACAAAGTCCTGCATCTGACAGCCAAAGGCGGTCTCACTGCTGACAGCAAAGACGCTTTTACCGATATCATCGTCTCCACGCTTTGGTCGAAGATCGAACCGGAAAACGAATATCTGGTAGAGCGCGGCGTGAGTGATTTCTACCGCATCAAATATGAGGGACACCGCCTCAACGCACAGAATTTCAATGCCGAACATGAGCGTTGTCTGGCATTTATCCGACAGGCCGTAGCAGATAGTTGCGCAAGGGCAAAGATTGTGCTCACCCACCATGTACCGACACAATTATGCACTGCGCCCGAGTTCAAAGGAAGCACTATCAACGGGGCATTTACGGTGGAGTTGGGTAACTATATTGCCGATTCGGGTATAGATTATTGGATTTACGGGCACTCGCATCGCAATATAGATGCAAAGATCGGCAACACGCAAATCCTCTCCAACCAGTTCGGCTATCTCTCCCACGGCGAGCCGCAGCACAACGGCTTTGATCCCAAACGGTGCATTACCATTATATAGCAACCATTCGGCATTTCCGAATAGTTCCATCAGACGGGCTCCGGCTCGTCTTTTTTATGCCTTTAAACCTTAAACTTTCAACATTCAACTAAAAATCTCTGATTTTTCTTGTATATCTCAGAAAATTTGTGTACCTTTGCACCCGAAATTATGTTTACTGTATAAGACTTGCTGCTATAAATAACATAAACCGCTACTAATTATGACAGACTCAGAGGATAAATTATTACAAAATATATCTGTGCTTGCCGAGCGTTTGAAAGATTTGCACAATGATGCGGTTTTAGCATACACACCACAGGTTCAAAATTTATGTGCCAGGAAGGCAACGAAAAATGAAGTTGGGTGGATGCTTGATTTATTATGGAGTTTTGCGGGGGACGAGCGAATACTAAAGTTATACAAGCAGGTTTGCAGAGCCTATTGGCAAATATATCCCGAAACTATTGCGTTTTATATTATGGAGTGGAGAAAAGAATATGACCGCGAAAGTTTAATAGGCACCGAATATGAATATTTGCTCCACGAAGATGAAATGGACGAGTATAAGTAATCTAAAAAACAAAGCACAAATAAGACTAACAGATATTCATGACTAACCGTTATTTCTACCAAGCTGACATAGCCACATTCCTTGCGGAAGATACTAACACTATCTTCGGCAAGATGTCTCGTGCCGATGAAATGGATACTACATCCACTCAGAAGTTCGCTTGGGAGCAAGAAATAACGATTATGAAAAACCTGCTTGCGCCATACTCCAACGAGCCCGCACAAATCATCTTCGAATATACCATTCCGCGTTTAGGCAAACGCATTGATGTGGTGGTTCTTCTTCGCGAACGTGTTTTTGTAGTGGAATTCAAAGCCGGTGAAGAAGAATTCAAGCACCAAGACGTAGATCAGGTACTCGACTATGCCTTAGACCTCAAGAATTTCCACCAAGGCAGCGCCGACCGATGGATTATTCCAATTTTAGTTGCCACTGAAGAAACAGCCTTTTCTACCCTCTGCCAACCCTCGCATTATGACGATGGAATCTACGAGCCTTTACTTACAAATGCGGCTCACTTAAAGGATGTTTTTGAGTTGGTTTTGTCACAACCTTTAGCGCCCAAACAATATTCCGTTTCTTTGGAGAATTGGTCGCGTAGTCGTTATGCGCCGACGCCCACTATCATTGAGGCCGCACGGTCGCTTTATCTCAATCATAGCGTAGAGAACATCACCAAAAGCGAAGCGGAAGGCGCGCAGTTAGAAACCACTACGCGCTATGTACGCCAAGTCATCCGCGACACCAAAGCCTGTGGAGGCAAAAGTATCTGTTTCGTCACAGGCGTTCCGGGCGCAGGTAAGACTTTAGTGGGGTTGAATGTAGCCGTACAACAGGAGAAACAAGACTTAGCTGTTTATCTCTCAGGAAATGGACCTTTAGTGCAAGTGCTGACAGAAGCCCTGACACGCGACAAACAGGCACAAGAGAAAGAAAAAGGGAAGAAGATCACCAAGAAAGAAGCAGAACGCGAAGTAAAGCGTTTTATACAAATCATCCACCGCTACCGCGATAATATGCTCAACAAGGTAAAAGTAGTGAATGGTACTCTGGAGATTGACCCTACAAAGGAATTAAAAGACCAAGAAGCCGGTTATGGTGAGGTGGAGAATATTGCTATTTTCGATGAAGCACAGCGTTCATGGGATAAAGAACACATCGCGAATTGGCTGAGCCGTAAGAAAGGTTTCGCAAACTTCCCCATGTCGGAAGGTGAGTTCCTTATTTGGTCTTTGGATCAGCGACCCGATTGGGCGGTTATTGTTTGCCTCGTTGGTGGCGGTCAGGAGATTAACACAGGCGAAGCCGGTATAGGTGAATGGATACGTGCGCTCAATGAGACCTTCCCCAATTGGAAAGTTTATATATCCTCGCAACTCACCGCTAAAGAATACGCTGAGGGGAAAGTTTCTGAACTTCTGGAGAATAACCCCAATAAGACTTTCTCTGACGACCTGCATCTGGCGGTTTCGATGCGTTCGTTCCGTGCAGAGAGTTTGTCCAATATGGTGCATTATCTACTCGACGGAGACGCAGAAAACGTCCGCAAGATATATACAGACATCGCCGACCGCTACCCAATTGCTTTGACGCGTGATCTGAACAAGGCCAAAGAATGGTTGCGCACTCATGCACGAGGAAACGAGCGTTACGGGCTGTTAGTCTCATCCAAGGCCTATCGACTCAAACCGCTTGCGATTGATGTCCGCTGCAAACCAGACACGGTGCATTGGTTCTTGGATGATATCAACGATGTGCGTTCATCTCTTTTCTTGGAAGATGCCGCCTCGGAGTTTGATGTACAAGGCTTAGAGTTAGATTGGACTTGCGTGGTTTGGGATGGTGATTTGCGCTATACGCCAAACGGATGGAATTTCTTCGAATTCAACGGTGGTAATAAGTGGAATAAGATTCAAAAGCCCGATAGACAAGCATATTTGATCAACGCTTATCGTGTGCTGCTAACTCGCGCCCGTCAAGGCATGATCATCTGTGTTCCTGAAGGCTCACCCGACGACCACACCCGATTGTCAGAATACTACGACGCCACCTACAACTACCTCAAAAGTTTAGGTATAGAAGAAATTTAAGAAAATGGCGTAATGGCGGCATACACTATAGCCCAAGAGCAAGAAGGCTTTGCCTCTTTTATTTCCGGAAAATTAATATACAAGATATAGGTTTCCCAATCATGACAGAATCTACTTTTGCTATTTACAAGTGCATCCTCAAATCGTCAGAGGAAAGAGAAGCGCAAATAAACGTAGCACAGGCGCAGAAAATTTTCGGGCAAGTACTGAATAGTTTCCCAAAAATGTACAAGAAACTGAAGGGCGGAGTGGAAGTGCCCTATACCAACTCGTTGCTTCGTAGCGATGAAGGAATATTCATATTCCGTATCAGCGATCCCAAAGGTCTTCAGTTAGTCGATGTGTCGCAAAATCCATATGATGTCACGAATTATCCTCCGTGTTTTGTCATTTTTGACAATAGAGACGGGATATGCCAAATGGCGATAGAGCGGAGAAGTGATGCGTTCAATAGTAATACGGACAAGGTTAGAGATCTTTTCGAGGACCAATTGAGAGCTGCGTTGGCTGCCTACAAACTGGATATTCAAATCAATATTAAGAAGCGGATTGGTGAGTTCTGGGAAGTAGTTCATGAGCGTATCGCCCAAAAAGATATAGTAAAAAATGTCAAATTCTCTTTCCCTAATCCGAAAAATGTAGCTCCTATTGAGCATCTGGAATCATTGGATGCAGATATTATCAAATATATGACGACCGTTGCTACCGCATTAAAGGCGACAAAAGGAATATTACAATACGATGCAGAAAAGAATAAGTCTCTGGATCTTAAAGAAGAAGGTGATTTTGCCAATATGGTTGCCTTATGCTGTGTAAATGGCTATGATCTATCTGTTCAATTTGAGAACTATGGAGAGTTCAAATATGGGGAGGAAAAACGTATGGTTCAGTCCTTAAACCCGATTTACATAGCTGAATATGTACGCGGTGCTGATGAAGATTCATATGCCCATGGAAGACACTCCGAGTTAGAGGAATGGCTTGATAATATTCTGGTTTACGCAAAAGACTATGACGATGGACACGAGATTGTCAAAAAGAGAAAAGGCAGAAATAAACCGGCGCTTCGGAAATAATGCACTATATAATGTTCTTCATGATGTAGCATCCCGTATTAAATATTGCGATGCTACTTTCTTACTCTCTACGGAAGAGATATTCTACTGCGTAGCAGATACGATTGACACAATACGTGAGAAGGAAGGCACACACGAGTGTGAGATTTATATTGATTCACTCTATCGGGAACTATACAATTCTACGCAACGGCATCTGGCTGCTACCGCTATCGTGTATGCCGCCTCCGCGATGCTTGCTATCTCCCTGCAACACTGCGCGATCCAATATGCAATGCGGCTGCAGATGAGCATAGACGATCCCGATTTCTCCAATACGAGGCTGCTGTATGAATATACACAAGAGGCGATAAAGGCGCATATGGGCAACTCCGATAGACAGGTATGGAAACAATATTACCTGTCGGACGATTATCTGAGCGAACAAATAGCGGAGGAGATACAGCGGGTAAGAAATTTTGACTATATCCGTATGGACCGGCTCGAAGAATATGGTCTAATTTCCTATGAATCATTTATAGAAGAATTTAGATATGCCGCGGAAAACGATGCTCCTACCTTAGCTCGTTTCATGCGCAAATATGAACAACTCGGCATCTTGAATTTTCATGGCGATAACAAAAAAATCATCTTTACTAAGTTACAAGCATATTTCCCCACAATGAAACAATATGGGTACAAAAATTTTGCGGCAGCGTACTAATCTTACCCATTAGACCCCATTAGATTTTATTTCTTGGATTTACGCCTATATATGCCCTAAAATAGTTGTTCCTGCCTTACTATTGGATTCTCATTAGAACAGCGACTTGCATTTTTTGCAGGTCGTTTTTTTTGTATTACCTTTGCACCAGATTTCAAAAATCCTTAGCCGGGATAATTGGTTAACGGGGCGTCCGGCACAACATTCTCAGTCTCGTTAATCAAGAAAGGAATGTTACGGATTTGATAGTTAACATGTTTAATCATCAAAACGTAACAGTATGCAAAACAACGTATTGCCTGCGGAGAAGATCTATCTCCCGGATGGCACCGAACTTCGCCTTTGCAAAGGGATCGTATCGCGTACGGGTAACCGAAAGCTGTACTGCTCAAAGGCCGGGCTGTTCTACTCTCTTTCGACCAGAGGACTGAACCCGAACAAGCCCTACGTGACGAAGAATTTCCGTCGCAAGCCGAACGTTCATTCTAATTACCCACGCATGTGCGGTTGGGTTGGTAATCCTCATTGTCATATCCTTGTGGCTATCGCTTGGATCGGTCCTCGTCGCGTGGACAGGCTCGGACGTAAGTACGAGTGTCACCACCTGAACGGCGACAATACCGACAGCCGTGCTTCGAACCTCATATGGCTCTCGAAGGGTGAGCACCTACGCTTCGATGCTGCTCTCCGTCATGGCCTCGTTCTCGAACGCCAAGACCCCGACGCTCGAATGGAGTATGAGATGACCCACCATATGGAGATCTGACTCAGCTGCCCACTTGGCCCCTTTTCACTTGGTATCCCGTCGTTATACCGCTATACCGCTATTCCGGGATACCGCAAAAAACATTGTTAATTATCGTCGGATACCATCCGACAAATCAATTTGCATTTTTGTTTTATCATTAAAACAACATTATCATTATGGAAAATCAAGAATTCAAAACTGAAAATTTAAAACTCTTGCGCTCCCTGCGCACCCAAGAAAAAGCTATCAAAGCACGTATTGACGAAATCAGCCCCTTAGCTGCCGACGAAGCCGTCGCCATCCTTGCCGAGCAAGGCCTCGACCGCGGTGAGTTCGAGGTCGAAGGAGTAGGTACCTTCCAACTCCAGCGTACCGATGTCTTCAACCTCGCTGACTACAACAAGTACAAAGGCGAAGAAGCCGTCAACTGGCGCTTAGAAGCTAAAAAGAAAATCAAAGCGCAGAACGCAGTCAAAGCTTGCACCGCTTCCATGGCCGGTTTCCTCAAGACCTTCGTCGAACTCAACCCTGACAAAGAACCCGACGAGATCAAGTTCACCGTTAAATGTGTCGGCCTCGACTAAAAGAAAAAGAAAAGTAGCAAAAGAATAAAAGAAAAAAGCGTAGTAGAGAGACTCTCTGCATAGTATATACTCTCTCTGTAGTCTCTCTCTACTTTTTTTCAAAAATTTTATGGAATCCTTAGACGACATTATCATCAAGCGGGACAGTTGGACCTCTATGCTCGAATTGCTCAAACCCTACATCGCGCCGCAAAACTGGCACATGATAGGACCCGCCAAAGAGCAATGGAATGCCATCCCGCTCCAACGCCAGCGGCAGATTTGGGTCACACTCTGGGAACAGAAAATACGCGGTGTCAAGATCAAAGATCACCCGTACTACGCCATCAAAGATTGTGTTCCCATACCCTTCAACTGGAACGGCACGGACCATATCAACTCCATGATGAAGTCCTTCAAAATGGTCTCTGCCCAGTACTTCGACCGCTACGGAGTCTACACCCTCAAAGCCGCCCAAGCGTTCCAATTAAAAGACGTTAAACCGCTAAATTATAAATAATTATGAACGTTGAATTAATGAAAGGCATAGCCTCCGTATCTGGCACT
>Ga0256407_10006854_pt1 | contig 17407 bp, 13 predicted proteins | sample RumenRJG_04DNA_FD_193489 | JGI IMG/M metagenome (GOLD analysis project Ga0256407, IMG submission 193489) | Bovine rumen microbial communities from Lethbridge, Alberta, Canada - RJG_04 | ecosystem: Host-associated > Mammals > Digestive system > Stomach > Rumen | place: Canada: Alberta...
ATTTTCATTTTCTTTTAAATCATTTTTATCATTTTTTTTATTTTCATCGTTTTCATTTTTATTTTTTAATGAATTTTCTATTTGATTAACATCTACAGAATTTCTTTTTTTATTTTCTTTATTTTTAGAAGCTTTACTTAGTGCGTCTGTTATTTCTATAAAATGTCCTTTTATTTTTTTTCCTAAAACAATTATATATTGTTTTAAAAGAAATCTTATTACTAATAAATTTTCTTTTGGTTCTGAAAAATTTTTTAATAAAAGAGAAAAACTTTCATCAAATTTTCTATAATATTTTTTAAACTCTGGACATTTTTTAAAATGAATACTAAAATTACTTTCTTCCATAATTTCACCACATTTACATTCAATTTCTTTTTCTAAATTAAAAGAACTCATTTTTTTTATTAGAAAATATTCTATTTTAAATTTATATAATAATATTTAATTTAATAATTTAAATTATAAATTAAATAATATAAATAAAAAATAAATTTACAATTTTTCTTATAAAAATAATTTATTTTTTATTCATTGTTTTATTTTTAGGTTTTTTAATTCTTTTTCTATGTTTTAAATCAAGATCATATTTATAAAATTTCCCTTTAATCCATCTTGCTAAATAAACAGCCCATACATAAACAGAATTTTTATAATTTTGAACAAATTCTTTATTTAATTCCCAAAATTCTTGAACTTCTTCAAAAGGAATTAAATATTTAGTAAATTGATCTTTTTCAATATATTTCATATCTCTTCCATATATATCATTACAAGCTTCTAATTCTTCATTTATTGTATTATAATTTCTATAATAATTTAAAACACTCCAAAAATTTTTATGCATTTTAGGTTTATCTTTAAAAGTTTCTCTTGTTAAATAATGAATAATTGAACCAACATATTTTGCTATTGTTGAAATATCTTTTATTCCTTTATATTCATTAAAATTTTTTCCTATATTTAATAATATTTGTTGAACTACTATTCCATTTATTAATAAATATGCTAATATCATTGAAGCTTCATAATCATTTATCATTCTTGTTCCACCATAAAAATGAAAATCAATTCTGTAAACTTGATTTGTTGTTAAGAAAGAATGAGGAAAATATGCTCTTTCTTTTATAAAATTATAAAGAATTTTTTCTATTTTTTCATCTTTTAATTTTTTTGTTTTTGATAATAAATTTTCTTGAAATTTTTTAATTATACCTTTTATTTGTTTATTTTCTTTTGAAATTTTTATTTTTGTATTTGAATTTAAAACTTGACTTAAATCTTTAAATATTTTAAATTCTTCAAAAAATGGTTTTTCAATTGAAATAATCCATTTTTTTAAAGTGATAATTTCATTTCCAATATTATCATTTCTATCTTTAATTTTTTTATTTCTTATTCTAGAAAATTGAATATATTTAACAGCTGTTTTAAAAAAAACAAATAAATCTACAAAATTAGTTGCTAATTTCCACCACTTTCTATCATCATCATTATCATTATTAAAACTTTTATTTTTAGTTCTTTTTTTTTTTATTGATTTTTTAGGACTTAAATTATTATTTTTTTGAGGAAATTTTTTCCTTTCTATAAAATTATCATTTTCTGGAAATGGTGTTTCAATAGGAGGAGGAATATAATCATAATCATCCATTAATTCAATTTTTGAATGTTTTCTATAAGGAATTACAATATTTGGAGGATTTAAAGGACCAGAATCAACTTTAGGAGGAAGAACTAAATATTTTGGTTTATCTTCAGTTTCTTCTTTTAGAGGAATTTTATTATATATATTTAATAAATTTTCCAAATTTAGAGAATTACAATTATTACAATTATTATATTTATTACAATTATTACAATTATTATTATATGATGAAGGAATTTGTAATGTTCTTCCTAATTGAATTTTTGGTAAATTTACTGATTGAATTATAGGGAATTGTTTTGGATATATTGGTCTTATATTTAGGTCATTTTGAAGATGGGAAAATGAATTATTTAATAATTGATTTGAAGTTATAATACTATTATTTAATAATTTATTATATTCATTTTTATAATTATTTAATTGATTTTGAATTATTCTTGATGTTAAATTTTGACTTCTGTATATATTATATTGATTTGAATTATTTGGAAGACTAAAATTTTAAATTTATAGATTATATTTCAATTTTTACTTTCTTCTATTTAAAATAGGATTATTCATTTTTTTAATTTTTATTTTAATTCATTTTAAATTTACATTATTTAAATGATATTTTTTTTAACCTAAAATTTCAAATTTTATATGTAATATTTCTTTATCTATTATATATTTATAATTTTTACTTTTTCAAAATAATATGAATTCCTTCATAAAAAATCAATTATTGTTTTATTTTTTTAGTTTAAACCATTTATATTTTGAACAATTAATTAATAAAAAAAATATTATCTTTTAAAATTATCTTTTAATATTAAAGTAATTTTTCAATAAAATCAAAATTTTATACTTAAATATTTTAAATATTTATCATATTATAATTACGTTTAATCCGAGTATCCAAAATCAAAATAATTAATAATTTCTTAAAGATTAAAATGAATAATACTACTATAAAAACTACAAATTTAAATTCAAAACACACTATTTCAAAAGTATAATTTTAAAATCATATTTTGTAGGAAACTAATATAAGGAGATCAAATATTGATTTATATTCATTAGATGATAATAAAAATATTTTAAAAAAAATTGATAATGCAGGTGAAGTTATTTTAAAAAATAATATGTAAGAAAAAATTTTTAACTTTAAGTAAAGAATCTTCAAACATAAATGAAATGAAAAAATTAGATGAAAATAAAAATAAATTTCCACCTTCAAATATTATAATTAATATTCCTATTGAAAATGATTTAAAAATTTCTAAAAAGATTTCAGAAATGAATGATAAAAATAAAAATCAAAAATCAGAAAAAACATATCAAGAGGAAAAAAGATATTTACTAAGAAAGAAAAAGCAAAATTTTTTGAATATAGATTATATTAATTGTCATATGTGTAAAGAAGTGAAACAAATAAATAAAATGATGACATGCTGTAATCCAAATTGTAGGGAAAGTTTTTGTATTAAATGTTTAAAGAGATGTTATGTAAGTTTTTATTTTTAATTAAAATAATTTATAGGGTTTAAGTAATTTTAATTTATCTATTGAAAAAGATGAAAAAAGAAAGTAAAATATTATTTTGATTTCAATTTAGTTGGAAATGTTATAAATGTAAAAAAAAATGTAAATGTCAAAATTGTATAAAAGAACAAGAAAAAAATATTAATTATTCTCAACTAAAAAGTTCTAATATAATTGATATAATTGATTTTGATTCATTATTATCCATTTCTTCAGAAACAAATAAAAAGAAAAAGATTTCTAATTATCAAAAAAAAAATAAAGAAATTAATACAATTGAAAATATATTTGATGATACAAATAATGTACAAATAAAAAAAAATGATTTAAATAAGAAAAATTTATATTTTAAAGTTGATAAAGTTGAAGATATTTTTACAAAACTTCAAAATCCTGTTTCATTTAGTCAAATTGAGAATATTTGTCAATTATTGAAAAATAAATTTAATGAAACTTACAAAAAATGCATTAAATATAATAAATTAAATAATAATTCAAAATGTAATTTATGTAATTTATTAATTGAAACTGCAGATGAAATTTCATTATTTTCATGTGAAAAACAAATGACAGAATTTATTATTTATTTATTAATAAATTTCCCACATTTTCAAATAAGAGAAAATAAACAAGAATATTTACAAAAGATTACTGATTGTATAATGAATTTAAAATATGCTCAAAATAAAAGTGTAAAGGGAGTTATGATATGTAAAAGTTGTTTAATTAAAATTATAAATTCAAATGAAATAGTAAATATTATCAAAAGTATATTTAACAAAATAGAAAATAATTTTAATCAAAATGAAAATAAAATGAATAAAGAATCAAAAAAATTAATTGGAAATAATTCTTTCAAAATTGATGTAATAAATTATATTATTGTTGATGAGAAAAAAAACAATAATAATGAAATTAATGAAAATAATCATATCTACCATGAAAATAATAATAAATTTGAAAAAAAAAGTAATTATCAAAATAAACAAAAACAAATGATTGAATTAGTAGAAAATATTAAAAAAAATATTTTTTCACAATTAAAAAATATTATCAATAATTTTAAATTTTTTGAAGAATATAAATTAAATGCATCATTCGACAATTTAAATTTGTGGTTAAATTATTATTTAAAATATTTATATAAAATTTTTTTATCAATTCAAAAATTTAAAAATGATGTACAAAGTGATCCAAATAAAAATAATTATATTTTATTGATTATTGATGAATTAAAAAAAGCAGAAAATAATTTTATAAAACTACAAAATATTATTGAATCTTTTAGAATAATTCAAAACCTATTAAAAAAAATTAATTATTAATATATAAATATTAAATATATTTGTTACTTTTTAAAAATTTAATTTTATTTTAATAAATATTAATCACATTTAAATATTTTAAATATATTTATTTTTCATTTTTTGTTTTTTCTATTGATTTAAGAATATCCCATAATATTTATACATATTGATTGAATGAGGTAATAGATAAAAAATATTCATTAAAAAAATCCCAAACCACATACCTTTAATTCCAAAATGAAAAAGAAAACAAAGAGTAAATCCAATTGGAATAAATATTAAAGGAAAAATAATTTTATATAACATTATATTATTATTTATATTAATTCCTTTAATATATCCTTCTAAAGAATGAGTAATGTATTCAATTAAAATGATTAAAGCAAAATATTTTGATAAAATTATAAATTGATTTTCAAATAATGAATTATCATCAATTTCACTTATATAAATGTTACCAATATTTTCTTTAATGGTAAATAATAATAAACTAAACACTATTGAAATAATAAAAATAACTATTCCAAATGTTTTAATAAAAGTTACTTTTGTATAATGAGAATGTTTATCTTTAATACTATAATATTGAATATAATTTTTTAATGTAGAAGATAATCCCCTACAAAAATTATGAGAAAGTAAAAAAATATTTAAGAATATAATATTTATTGTTAATTGTTCTTGACCTAAATAAAATGAAAATAGTAAAAAAATTCCTATAGGAAAATAATCAACAATACAATAAAAACCTCTAAGTAATATTTTATAAATATTTTTATTAAAATATTCATCAATAAAACTCCCATCTGGAATAAAATAAAAATTAAAAGTAGATTGATTAATAAAACATTCATCATCAATTAAATAATTTGAACAAATATAACAAATTAAAGAAGAAATAATTAAAGAAATTGTAATTCCTTTTATAAATAAATCACATTGATATATTAAAATATATGATATTAAAAAATGTAATAAATTAAATAATACAACAAAACCTAAAGCTGAAGGTTTATTTTCAGTTTTTTGATAGAATTTAAGATTTAAATGAAAAAAAAAGTAAAACAGTAAATAAATAGGAGAATAAAAAATAAAATCATTATATATTTTATTAATATTTGTATCTATTTCATTTTTATTTGAATCATTCTTATATAATAATTTCATTGTTATTTTAAAAAAAAAAGATATAGGAAGTATGATAAAGATAATTAATAAATAAATAATTTTCTTCAAACAAATATATCTTTCATATTTATTACAATGATAATTTAAACTTTTAATAATTCCTAATGAAAAACTTAAACCAAATAAATTTAAATAACAAAATCCTATTTGAAAATAATTAAAATCTTTAAATGTATATTTTTCATTTTCAATATTTTTAGAATGACCTATTAAAACTAAATTTATAAATTCAAGTATTGAATTTTCAATTAAACATATTTGATTAAAGAAAGAATCAATTAATATATCTGAAGCAATTGATATTTTATCTTTCTTTTCTTGAATATCATCTATAATTGAAAGATCATTATCTGTATTTATTTTACGATCTACTTCTAAATAAGCCATTAAAAAAAAAAATTATAATTAAAAAATATATTTAGAAAAATTACTTTTAAAAATTTATAAATTATATTAAAATTATAAATATATAATTTTATTTTCCTAATATCATTGTTGAAACTTTATGAAATTTTTCTTTAGAAAATTTCCTATATGTACTTTGAAAAATTGTTTTATTAATATTATCAACAAAAATACAAATATCTCTTGCACATTCTTTAATATAATTTTCATTCATATTATTTTCATCATCAATTAAAAACCATTTTTTATTATATGATTCTTGATAATTTTCCATTTTAAAAAATTTCATAACAACATATGCACAAGCACAAGATATAATTGAAGATTTATATTTTACAAATTTTTCATCTATTAAAAAACTTTCCATTAAATATTTTCCCATTAAAATTTTTGTTTTATCAAAGTTTAAATATAAAGAAATTAATTCAAAGAAAATTAAAGGTGATGGATATAATAATGAAAAATTTAATTTTTTTAATATTTCATTTTCCATATAAATAACATCTTTTTTTGAATAAGAATTATCTGTAATATATATTAATTCATTTATTTTTGGAATATCAATTTCTTCATGTTTACAAGCAATTAAAATTGAAGCAATACCTAATAATTGAAATTTATTTTTTGATATAATTTCAATAGATAAATATTTATCAATTATAAATATTATCATGTATAATGTTTCTTCTTTTAATTTAAATTTTAAATGAACATCTATTATCCAATCAATTAATATACTTCTTATATTTGAATTTATTTCATTTTGATTTTTTAAAAAATTTATTATTCTCATTGATGTGTTTTTTTCTTCTAAAAGTAAATTTTTATAAATTAAATTTAGATAATCTTTTGGAATTTGTGGATTATTTATTTTTTCTAATTTTTCAATTGGAAAATATATTATATCTAAAGGTTTTTTTGTATTTTCATTTAAAATAAATGGTTTTATTTTTTTATATTCTTCAATTTTATTTTCATTTAAATTATTATAATTTAGATTTGTAATTAATTTTTTATCGAAATTTTTATTATTCTCTCTTGTTGTGATGAGATTTGAAATATTTTTTTTATCTAATATTTCAATAATTTTTACTATTTTATGTAATTGCTCTAAATTAATTCCATTATTTTTTATAATCTCTATTCCTTTTGATAAAGATGGATATTTATTATATTCTTCAATTACTTTTTCTGATTTAGAATTTAAATATTTATTTTCATTTGAAAAACATATTTTTTTCTCATTTTTTTCTTTCTTTAAATTAAACATTTCATTTTTAATTATATTATTTTGACTATAATTATTGATTAATATTCTTTTTTCATTACTATAAATTAATAATTATATTTTTACATATTATTTAGATTATTACTTTTAGAGTTTTTAACATGACAAAATTTTTTATCTTCAATACAATCATTATTTGAAAAAAAAAAAGTATTAGACAGATTATTTTTATTTGAAATTTTTGTCCTAAAACTATTATATTTTAGAATTGAAGATGAAATATTTTCTTTTTCATTTGAATCACATCTTAAACATTCCTTATTCTTTTTTAAATTAATTGAATTTCTATTACTAAAAAATTTAGAACCAGAAGGATATTTTTTAATATAAATTTGAGTATTAATCTAAAAATATAAAAAAAAAATATACTTTTAATGAATTTCTAACTGTAAATGAATTCTTTGAAATATTATTTGTATTTGATATTTCATTTTCATTAAACTGATTTTTTGAATTTTCATTAATCAATAATATATTTTCTTTATTATCATTTTCATCTGTTTCTTTTTGAACTGTAGTATGCTTTGGTTGTGGTATAAATATCTTTTTAGTTTTATAACGAGGTTTTTTACAAAGCATATATTTATTTATTTTTCTTTTTATGAATTTAAATTAATTTTATTATTTTTATAAATTCAAAATTTAATTTTTTAAAATAAAAATATTCAAATTTTAATTATTTATTTCATATAACCATTCCTTAAGTTAATACTATTATATTCTTTTTCTTCATTTATAATACTTCCTAAATATATATCTCCCACTTTAACTCTTTTATCATTTTTTTTATATTGATTTTGTTGCTCTTTAAAGAATTTCATTTCTTGACCATTAATAATATTATTATTCAAAAGGTTACTTTTTTTATTATTATTATTTTTGTTTTTCTTATCACCAGCTCTAAGTTTGAAAAAATCTTTTGAATATATAGTTTCAGGAAGTTGTTCATTTTCAACTTCTATAATATTAAATTCATATTCTATATTACAAATTCTACATTTATTATTAGTAGTATTATTTTTTGTTTTACAATTTGGACAATACCATAATTGACTTACATTAATATTATCATTAATTGAACCCAAAATTAAAGATTTTGAATTTGAATTTAAATTTCTTTTATAATTTTCTAATGCAGTAAATTTATTATTTATAAGAACAGAATTTGCTAAATTTGAATCACATATATTAAAATTGGAAGAAGGATTATTTCCATTTCTTTTATCTATTTCCAAACATTTATTATATTGTTCATTATAAACATTTGTATGATAAACTTCCTCTTTATCAATTTCATTATCATAAGGTTGAATAGAATAAAATAAAATTACTGGAGAAATATGATTAAGTATTAAATAATCAATTAATTCTTTATAAGAATTAAATTTTTTATAATTCAAATCATCACAAAAATACCATGAATTTTCATTAAAAATATAAATTGCATTTATATAATGATTATTATAATATAAAATTAATCCATATAAATAATAATTTTTTGTTAATTTTTTATCTACTTTAAATATATTTGAATTACTTGTAATTTGTGGTATTAAAGTATAAATTTTACAAATATCTGTTAAAAGAGGAATAGGACTATCCCAAGTTAAATTTATAATGAAATTTGAATTTATTTGTTCATATTGTATCAATTCTTTATTTATTTGTGATTTTTTACATTCACATTTATTTATTTTTATATAATTATCTACTTTTGAATTTATAGATTTTGAAAAATCAAATAATTTATTTCTAAAATCTTTACATTCAAGTTTTTCACAATAATTTAATATTTCAAAAACAAAAATTTCATAAATAAAATAATTATTATCATATTTAATTGTTTTCATTTTTTGACATTTTGAACATGTTAAATTTTCTTTTATTTTTAAAGGAAAAAGTTTATGACTTATACATTTATTATCACAATTATAAGAACTTGAATTTTGGTCGTTTAACTTTTTTCCTTTTATTAAAAATAAATGGCATATATTAAATAAATAATTTAAAATCTCAATTGGATCTCCTGACTGATTAGGAATAACATCAGGAAATAATTTTGATAATGTATATCTTAAATTTTGAACATTTAAAATTGCTTTTTCGTTTTTCTCTTCAGTTTGATATTTTTGATAATTTAGAAATAACTGTTTAAGTTGGTATAAAGGATTTAATTTATCATTTTCTTTATTTCCAAATATAATTTTTTCTAATTCTTGTTTAAAAAATGGTGAATGATATAAAATTTGAACAATAACATTTATATAACATGTATTTGTCCCTTTTAAATTTTGCAAAGGAATTATGGAATTTATTATTTTATTGTTTTTTATATCATTTGAATTATTTTTTTTATTAATACTCTTATTTTGATTTTGTGAATCAGAATTTAATTGTTCTTTTGGTATTTTATTCGTTTTTTTTGCTCCCTTTTTCATAGAATTAATCTTTTTTATAAATTAGTTTTTTTTTATTAATTAAATACATTGAGGAGACTTTTTAAATAAACAATAATTAATTTTTAAATATTTTATTTTTTAAAAATTTCATAATTAAATTATTAAATTAAATTAAATAAATGAAAAAGTCAAAATCACAAAAAATATGCCAATATACTGATACAAATAAACAAAATATAAATGTTCAAAATTTAAATAAACAAACAAGAAATTTTCAAAATAATTCAAATAAAAATAATTTATATTCCCATCATTTAAGTAAAGTTTCATCAAAAGAAAAAGATGATGCTTTTGATGAATTTCAAAAAATAAAATCCTATTTACTTTCAAATATAAATATAGAATTAAATAATAAAGATTTAAATTCACAAAATATTTTAAATTTTATAATTTCTTTATTTAATTCTTTACAGAATGAAATTTTTAATAACAAATTGAATATAAAAAATAAAAATATTGAGCAAAATAAATTTAAAGAAAATATTGAAAATCATATACAAAAAATATTAAAGTATTTATCAAATGTTTTTAACAATATAGATTTAAATAGAAAAAGTATTTTAAATAAATTTAACTCTGGATTAGAAAAAATTAATTCCATATTTATAAAAAATATTTTAAATAATCATAATAAAATAATTACAAATAATAAAATAAATTCTGAAATTTTTCTACAAAATGGTAATGTAATTTCCTTAATTAATACAGTTTCTAGATTAATAAAATTATATATGACTAAAGAATCAATTTTAATAAAACAAATAAGAGATAATATAACTAAAATAAATTCAATAAAAAATATAATAAATAATATAGAAGAAAACGGATTATTTTTTTTTAATGAAGCAAAAGATATATTTAAAAAGTTAAAAGAAATTCAAATTTCTTCATCAAAACAAATTATATTAAGTCCAACTTTATCATCAGGAATAAAAAAACAACAAAAAAAGAATTTAAAAAATTCCAATTCTTTAAATCACTTTAATACAAATTTAAATAGTAATTATTTAAAAATGAAAAATAATGAATTTAATAATATGAAATTATTAGCAGCTTTAGGAACATTAAATAATTCATTTACTACAAATTCTTCAAATAATTTTTCTAATATTTCAATTGAAAAAGAATATTTAAATACTAATCCAAGTACTTCTATAATTAATAATGAAATAAGAAATAAATTATGTAATAATTTAAATTCAAGTGCAGAAAAAGATAAAGAAAAAATTATAAATTTAAAAAATAGTTTTATGAGTGTTAAAACTGAAACAAAAAATTCTGAAGAAAATATATCTTTAAATAATCAAAATTTAGCTAATAATTTAGCAAAAAAAATTTTGGAATTTTTCAGAGAAATGAATAATTTACAAAAAGCAATTATTCAAAAGAAAAATAATATTCATTTAATGAAAAAAAAATTTGAAATTACTAAAAAAAATATTGAAAATTTTGCTTTGGAAATTCAAAAAAAACATACTAAAAAAAATAATAATAAAGATAATATTATTATTATTGATGATGAAGATAAAAAAGAAATTAATAATTCAGTTGAAAATAAAAAAGATAAAATTAATTATATTAAAAAATCAGAAAAAAAAGTTAATTTAAATTATTCTTCAAATAATATATCAAAATTAAAAGATTATGAAATCACAATAAAAAGTCAAAAAGAAAAGATTCAAAATTTATTACAATCCAATGAAGCATTAATAAAAGATAAAAAAAAATTAAATTCTGAAATTTCTATTTTACAAAATCAATTAAATGAAATATCAAAAGTAATAAATGAAAAAGCAAAATCATTGAATATAACAATAAATTCAAAAAGTAATATAATTCAAAATATAAAAAACATTTTAGAAACAAATAATAATAATATTAATAACAATAATAATAATAATAATAATATAAATAATAATATAAATAATAATAATAATATAAATAATAATATAAATAATAATATTAATAATAATAATAATAATAATAATGATAATTATTCCTCTATAAAAATTATAAAACAAGATATTGAAAATGGAAGTTCAACAAATAAATATTATGAAGAAAATATTCAATTAAAAAAATTATTTCAAGAATGTATAAATATAATAAATTCAATAGTAAAAAATAACTCAAAAAAATATTCAAATATAGAATTTCCTTCATTAACAGAAGATTCTGAAAGTGATAATTCAAGTGATGAAGATATAATAATAAGTAATGAAAATTCAAAATTAAATTCAAGTTTAGAAGAAAGTTTTATTATAAATGGTGAAAATGTAAAAAATGCAATTGATTTATTTAAAAAATATAATAATGAAATGGTTGAAATAATGAGTAAAATGAAAGATAAAATATATTCTTTAAAAGAAGCAAATAAAGCTTTAAATGAAATTATACAAAGTTCAAATGTTGAACAAGTGGAAGAAAAAGAATTAGTTAATTTTGATGAAAAAGATAATTTTGATAATTTTTTTTTGAAAGATTTATGAGTATTTTTTTGAACTCAAAATCTAAATTAATTTTTTATAATTATAAATATTATTATTATTATTATTTATTAATATATAATATGAATTTGATAATTATTTAAATTATTATGATTTAAATATAAAATTATTTAATTATTTTTTGATATTAAAAAATTAAAATAAAATAATATATCAATTAATAATAATTCCAAACATTTTTCAAATTTCAAAAATATTAAAATTAATTTTATATATTTATTTTTTCTTTAAACAAAAATAAATGTTAAAAAATTAATCATAATTAGGATTCATTTGATATGTACTAGAAATAAGTATTATCATATAAACAAAATTAAATACACATAAAAACATAAAAATTCTAAAATAAATTTTATTTTTATAACCTATACATTTTCCAGTCCAAGAACAATGATGATCATATCCAAGAATACATACATTACAAGTAATACAATGCTTTTGTTTTAAAGTTGAACTTTTAATTACTCCACAATAATTACATCTTTCACTTTCATCATCATTTTTATAAGGTTTTTTAAATTGAATTCCAGGATTTATTAAAAATGATAATAAATAACATGATAATTGAATTAATGTTAAAATAAAACCAATTATTTCAAAAATGAAATTTGTATGACCAAATGTGAAAACAAAAATTAAAAATGAATAAAAAATAAAAAATGAAAAACCTAATATAAATAATCTCCATTCAGGTCCTATTACTATTTGAGGTTTATTACTATTATTATAATATATTAATATTACATTTCCTTTTTTTTTATATTTAAATTTTTTTTTTGTGTCTATTTTTTTATTCATATTTTTTAATATTGTATTTTCATTGTTTACTAATATTTTTTTTTCTGATTTTATATTATTTTGTTCTAATTGAATAGTTAATTCTGTGTCTGTGTTATAATTATTATTATTATTATCAATATTTTTATTAGTCATTTCCATTAATTAATTTTTTGAAATATTTACATAAAATAACATCATTATGATATATTTAGATTATTTATTAAATAATTATATTAAAAATCTAAAAAAAATGAATGGCAATGAAAATTATTTATTTGATGAAAATAAAATTGAAATACTTTTCTTAGTAAAAAAATTATTATGTATTCCAAGTCTTTCATTGCTATTTAATTTTTTTATTTTAATGATTGTGAAAAAAGAAGTTTTTATAAATAATAGCAAAATATTTAATATTATAATTTGTTTTAGTTCAATTCTTCAAACATTATCAAATTTTTTCCATCCAAATCATAGTTTTTTTAATATAGATTGCTTATATACTAATTTAATTAATTATGTTTTTCAAATTGAAATTATCTTATTAATAATTTTCTTTAATATTTTTTCAATATCAATAATTTCATTAAAAACAGTAAATAGGTTTATGTTATGTATAATATCATTATTATTAGGAATTGGTTATTTAATAATGTAAATATTTATTTATTTTTTAGATTATTTCATTATGGGATTGTTAACCCAAATTCTTTTTATTGTACTTTTTCATTTAATAGATTAGATAAAATTATAATTTTGATTTTAACAGTTTTAATTATTTTAACAGGAATAATTCTTTTAATTAAAATTAGATTATATCAAAGCAATGTTGGAGATGGAGTAAATATTCCAAATGATTTATTTTGTAAAACTATATTTAGATTATTATTTTCTTTAATTTTTTGTGGAATGTTATTTATTGAAGAATTTGAAATTGGAAAAAATATTTATTGGCTTATAATGACTAAAACTTGTATTGAGAGTTTACAAGGAACATTTTTGTTTTTTGTTTTTTTCAAAGAAGAAAAAGTTATTAAGATATTATTTAAATTTGAAAATATCAATTTTACAGACGATAATAATAATTATGAAAATACTATGTTGGACTAGAATAATTAAACATTAAAATATATGAAAAAAATAATTTAAATTTCTTATTTTAATATATAAAAAATCATACATACATATTTAAAGTTTATTTTGTATTGTAAATTAATTTAATAAAAAAACTCTTTATATATAAAAAAATAATTATATTTTTTCAAATAAAAGATTATCCTTTTCTTTAAACTCAATAATTAATTTCATATCATCTTTTATAGAAGGATTAATTTTTTTTTTAATTTTAAAAATTTTATTATCTAATTCATTTAATAGATAAAATCTAATTAATCCAATATCAATTCCTATTTGAATTAATGAATTAAAATCTTTCATATTACAAATATAACTTTTCACTTTTTCATAAAATAAATAGTCTCTCCTATTTTCATTTGATTGATTTCCTTTTAACTGTAAGGAAAGGACAGATAAATTCATTTTTTTTGGTTTTAATGAGAATGGATGTTCATTAAAAATGATTTGGGATGAAACATTAGAAGTATCAATATTTTTTTTTTCTTTGTTAGATTGTAAATATGTATAAAATTTACTTTTATTATAATTTATATTGAATCCTAAATTTTTTGGAGTATTACATGTTTGTTTAACATTTGTGAGCTTATTTGATAAAATACTATTTTTTGTAGTTGGTTTTAAAGTTTTATTTTTTATAGGAGTAATATTTAAATTTCCATTACTTGAATTACTATTATTAATATTATTAGATATATTATTTAAATTTGTCTTTGTTACATATGAACAATCAAATATATTATAAAAAATTTCTAAATTTTCAATTTTAGTATGAAAATAATCTAAAATATTCTTAAAAAATAACATAATTATTCTAATGAATACAACTATATTTGCTAAGATTTCAGGTATTTTAATATAATATCTTGTATAAATTGAATAGTCTTTTGAATAAATTAAATTAATTGTAAAAAAAGTTGAATCACCACCATTAATTAATAAATCTGAATTTCTTAAAATATATTCACTTTTAAAATTGTTAATTGATAATAAATTCTTTTCTTTATATTTTCTTAGAAACCAACCTTTATCATCTTTTATTTTATTTTCTTGAATATAAATATAATTATTTGTTAATAAATTATATGAAAGAGAATATTTTATACTTTTTAATCCAAATTTAATTAAATATGAAATATTATATGGTTGATGATAAATTTCAGGATATAAAATTTCAATTTTATAATTAGAAAGATTGTTAATAAAATTTTTTTCAGAACATTTATTTATACTATTTGAATCATTTGGATTATATTTTAATTTATTTGGACATAAATTTAATTCTAATATATATGACATTTCTTTATTTATATCTTCTCCAAAATTATAATCAGAAAAATTGAAACAATAAAAATCTTGAATATTAAAATTATTCATATCAATTTCTCTTTTACGGAAATTAACTAAATCACATTTTGAAAATTGAATTTTTTCAATTTGATTTGTTATTTTTATTCCTAATTCATTTTTTTTCCAAGTTAAATAATATAAAATAGGAAAAATTTTATTTGAAAAATCAATTGAATTATCATTAATATTTATGATTCTAAAAGCCAAAAAAAAATTTCTTGATCTTAATTGAGTCATTTGATATTTTAAATAATATTGTTTTGAATAATTTATACTTGGAGATTTTCTATTTAAAAAATCTACAGCAAAATAAATTATGAAAAATAAAGATATTATTATTGTTATTATTGATGATATTTGACCATATAAAGTTGAAATTTGTTTTTGTTTAAAAAAATTTAAAGTAAATTTATATGAATACATATCAATATTTGAAAGAAATGAATTATTTCCCATTTCAATTTTAATTTAAATTAGTTATTATAATAAATTAATTGATTATAATAAAAAATGTTAATAATATTTTTCTATATTTAAAACTTCAAATCCATATTTAATATTTTTAAAATAATAAATCATATATTTCATTTGAATTATTTATTTAAATTTTTTTTGAGGAATAAAAAAGAAAATCCATAAATATTTTTTATCATAATATTAGTTAAATATATTAATTTTAATAATATTTATTTCAAATCTATTTAACATAGATAATTAATTGAATTATTTTTATATTTTATTTTAATATCAAAAGAAATTTTTTATAAAAATAAATTATTATCTCCATTATTTTTAGATAAACATAAATGAAAAAATAAATATCAAAAAAAAAAAAAATTAAATAAAAAAATATATAAAATCACATAATAAAAAAAATACAATAAAAAAATGAAATCATATGTTTTAATTCTTCTAGCAATAATTTCTTTATCTCAAGCCTCAACATCACCAATTGAAGTAGTAAAATGTTTATTCAAAAGTGAGCAATTAAAAAAAGATGTATCAAAAGTAATTTCTGCAATTGCAACAAAAGATTATCTAAAAGTATTAAGAACAGTTATTGAAGTTTTTCCTACTGTTTATTCAGAAGTTAACAAATGTCTAAATCAAGAAATTCAATTATTTTCTAATATGAGAGTTTTAGAAAATAAAAAACCAAGTGAATGTGTTTCTAATTGTTTTAAAAGTTGTCATCATTTAAAAAAATATTTTGAATATAGAATCTGTGCTGATGATTGTATTCAAAAAAATTGTGAAGGAAAAAAATAAATAATTTTTAGTTATTTTATTTTAACAGCTCTTTAATAGGGAATTTTTTTGTTTTATTTTAATATTATTTTGTTTTTTTATCTTGATATAATAAATTAATTGTTTTATATTTTTTATATTTTAAGGATTTTTTTTATATTGGAGATAAAGAAATATTTAATAAAAAATATAATTTATTTATTTCATAAAATTATATTTTTTATTTTAATTCATACTCTCTCTTTTATAATTTATTTTATAAATATTATTTATAAAATAAAAAATAAGTTTGATTCATATTTTTTTATTTTGTTATTTAATTTTAATAAATAAATAACATTAATCATTATATTCATTGTTTTGTTAGAAAAATTTTTTTAATTTTTTTTATTGATTGATTATTAAATAAATTTATTTATATTAATTTAATTCAAAGAATAATGAAAAAAAAAAACAAAAACAAAATTTATAAGATAATATTCTAAATAAATTGATAAATCAAAAAATAGTATTTTAAATAACAATAATTTATTTCATTAATATTATTATGAAATAATTATCAAAATAAT
>Ga0256407_10006857_pt1 | contig 17396 bp, 14 predicted proteins | sample RumenRJG_04DNA_FD_193489 | JGI IMG/M metagenome (GOLD analysis project Ga0256407, IMG submission 193489) | Bovine rumen microbial communities from Lethbridge, Alberta, Canada - RJG_04 | ecosystem: Host-associated > Mammals > Digestive system > Stomach > Rumen | place: Canada: Alberta...
AGGCGCAAAGCCCCATATCACGACGCTCGTTTTATCAATAGACGGACAGATCATCGAAAGATTCAGAGGCGACGGACTTGTTGTTTCCACGGCAACCGGTTCTTCTGCATATTCGCTTTCGGCAGGCGGTCCTATCCTCATGCCGGGCATGAAGGATATCATCGTTACGCCTATCTGCTCACATACGCTCAACGGCTATACATATGTAGCTACTCCGGAAAGCGAGATCAAGATCACATTAGAGTCTATCGAATCAGCACCTTTGATCTGCCCGGACGGAAGGGATTTCGTTGAGCTCGAGAGCTATGATTCCATTGAGATCAAAAGATATGACAAGGTCCTTAAGACTGTCTGCCTGAGGCCGGACAGCTTCTTTGCAAATGTAAGAAAGAAGATCGTACAGAGAGGTTACTTCTATGAAAACCGCTAAGAATTCAAGACAGGAAAAGATCCTATCTCTCATCAGGGATAATGATATCTCAACACAGGAAGACCTGACTGCCAGAGTCAATCAGGAAGGGTTCGAAGCAACCCAGGCAACTATCTCCAGAGATATCAAGGAATTAGGCATCATCAAGATAACGCTTCCTAACAGGGCGACAAAATACTGCGTTCTCGACAGAACGGGCGATACTGCTCCCGGAAGGCTTCTTGCGGTATTCTCAAACAGCATCATATCGGTAAACCAGGCGATGAACATCATCGTCATCAAGACCTTGCCCGGTATGGCCAGCGCTGCCGCATCGGCTCTTGATTCCATGCATCTTGAAGACTGCTCGGGAACCATCGCGGGCGATGATACGATCTTTGCGGCATGCCCCGGCATCGAAGAAGCAAAGGCGCTCCTTACAACTATCTCAGACATGACGGATAAAGGCTGATATAAATGCTTGTAAGACTTGAGATCAGGGATTTTGCGGTCATAAGCAATATTGTTTTCGAGCCCGGAAAAGGACTCAATGTAATAAGCGGTGAGACCGGAGCGGGAAAGAGCCTTATCGTTGATGCGATAGGCCTTATCATGGGCGCAAAGGCGTCCAGGAACCTTATAAGGACAGGAAGCCCTTCGGCATTTGCCGAAGCCGTTTTTGACTGCTCTGATCTTAATGATGACGAGTTCAGGAAGATCCTTTCTGACAACGGAATAGAAGATGACGACGGAATGCTCATCGTCAGCCGGACCGTCTATGACAGCGGCAAGTCTGTTGCAAGGGTCAACGGAACAGGCGTTACTAATGCCGTGCTCAAGGATATTTCCGCAATGCTCGTTGATATCCACGGACAGCACGATACTCAGGCGATCTTCGACGAATCAACTCATGTAAAACTCCTTGACCGTTTTGCGGGAGAGAAGTGCGTAAAGCTCCATAAAGAATATGTTAAGAGCCTTCAGGAATTTAAGGATCTTGTTATCCGCATCAAGGAGATATCCTCATCTCCGGATTACCTGGAGCGCCGCAGGGATTATCTTGAGTTTGCCGTAAACGAGATCGAATCTGCAGGCTTTAAGGTCGGTGAAGAGGAGGAACTTCACGACACGAAGAAGAAACTGTCGCAGAATGAGGTCCTTTTCGAGAGCCTTAAGAATGCGGGAGACCTTCTTAATACAGAAACTAATTATCAGAGCCCTGTGCAGTCTGTAAACCAGGCGAGCCGTGAACTTTTGAAGGCGTCCCAGAACGATGAGAGCTTAAAGGAGATCGCCGAAAGGGCGCAGGCACTTGCTTTAGACCTTGACGCACTGGCAGCCGACGTTGATAAGGTCCTGTCTGACCACAATTACGATGAAGGCCTCAAGGAACGTACCGAACAGCGAATCGGACTGCTTTACGAGCTTAAGGCCAAGTACGGCGCGACCATTGCCGACATCAATAAGTTCGCAACAGAATCCAAGGCTGAACTTGATGCGATCGAGAAGAATAAGGACATCCTTCAGGAATTGAAGAAGCAGCGCACGGTTAAGGAAAAGGAACTCTTAGATCTTGCAGAGAAGCTCTCTTCCGAGCGTAAGGTTTGTGCAAAGAAGCTCGAAAAGGCCATCATCAAAGAACTTTCCGACCTTGAGATGCCTGACGCTATTTTTGAAGTCAGCTTCGTAAGAAGAGAAAAGGCAAAATTCTTCTCAATGTCAGGCATTGACGACATATCATTCCGCTTCAGCGCGAACCCCGGCCAGCAGGTAAGACCTTTGTCCGCGATCGTTTCAGGCGGTGAGGCTTCAAGGATCATGCTCGCAATAAAGAACGTCTTAAGCAGGGTAGACCTCATACCGACACTTATCTTCGATGAGATCGACACTGGCGTGTCAGGCAAAGCTTCGCTCGCGATCGCCAATAAGCTTAAGGCTATAGCTTCAGACCATCAGGTTCTCTGTGTTACACATACGGCTCAGATCGCCGCTGCATCAGACAGAGGATTCGTGCTTACCAAGAAAGTCGCCGGCGGCAACACCGAGACTGTCTGCACGGTTCTTGAAGGTGCAGGCAAGACAGGCGAAGTATCGAGACTCCTTTCAGGCAGCGATTCCGAGTCTTCGCTAAGACTTGCCGAAGACCTTATTAAATCGTTTAACTGAGAAAAGTTGAAAATACCGGAAAGGGGAGCAGAATGAAAAAAATGAAGAAAGCAGTTGCTCTGTTGCTGGGCAGTGTCATGCTGACATCATTAGTATTATGCGCCTGTAATAAAGTGGCAGATTTCGGAGGAAACTATACTAGCGGTCATTCTGAAACAGAGGAGATGTTTACTGCTCCCTCAAAACTTAATCCGGACAATCTTGCGAAAGCCCAGGAGTATTGTTCTTCTGTAGATCCAAAGGCAGAAGTCGGGGTTCCTGTATATGTTGACGGAATAAGAGGTGCAGGAGCGACTATAGTCGAAGACCTCCGCATCCATTTTTCCTACAAATCATACACTGGTGATAATTTCAGCATCAATATAGACAGAAATAACGGTGATGTATCCATTTCTATATTCATGACATATGGAAAAACATTTTATACGGCGAAGATCAATTCTTCACTTGAAGAAATTGAGAATACCTTTGATAAGATCTGCGAAGATCCTAAGGGTATTGGTCCTAATGATGATTCAGCGCTGGGTTCTTATTCAGAGGATATTAAGAAGGATCTCCCGATATTTTTTGCAAGAATGGCAGCTCTTTCAGATTCGGCATTCACTGAGATCGGGATCGGTCTTAAGGATCTGGGAGTAAATCTTGGTGATAAGTACAGGAATATCGATCCCAAGCTGTTGACCAGCAAAGAAGTTGAAATAACTAACGAGCATAAATTTGAGAATGGTATCTGCACTGATTGCGGAATTGCTTGGACAAAATACTATTTAGAGGTTGTCGAAAAGTTTTCTAAACATACTCTGGAATACGGTACTCCTTCGACTACAGGCCAGGAATCTGCATCGATGATATCTCCTGCAGATGAGGTGAAGTATACAGCACACAGTGACGCATATGCAGGCATGTACTATCACCATCTTGAGGGTGATAATGACATTGAAAAGAGTGATTGGTGCAGTATCTATATTGATACCAACGACAGTACTGTTATTGATATTCAATATCAATATGAACAAAAGAATTTAGCTAAAGACGGACGTACTTTCAGTTATTATCTTTTGGTTCAGTCTAAACCAGGAGAAGTTGATAAGGTATTTGAATCCAAGGAATCTTTTAAGGACAGTGTTAAATTCATGCTAACTGTCTTTAATAACTCAAACGGAGTCGATATCAACAATGCCTTTAATGAAATGAAGGAAGAGGATATCCGCCAGATGTTGGAGAATGACGGCCTTACATTCTATACAAAAGATGAGATCGTCGACAGATTCTGGAATTTCCGTGAGAACTTCTTTACGAGTCTCGATAACGGTATGGTCTGGATGAAGACATCCCTTAAGGATTTCGAATTCAACTGGAAGTAAACTTACAGCAAAAAAGCCGTTTACGGTAATTTATCCCCCTCAAAACCGATCAGTTTGAGGGGGATTAATAATGCCTTATTATGCGCTTGTATTTTTTTATACTTAAGTTTATAAATGTTTTAGATATTTTTGATATCTGCTCAAATCTGCCAAATAATTCTGAAGGATATATATTAGTGGGAAAAGTATTCAATAAGGTCGTTTTACTTATTGTAGCGGTAACTGTCGGGATCATGTTCATCCGTTTGCTTACGGTCATCATTCCGCAGAAACATACATCGATTGATCCTTCGGCAGGCATTTCCTATCTTAATGAACGCGAGACAGCTATTTATACTGAGGCTTCACCGACACCGGAGCCGACACAGGCTGCTGCACCCGTTGAGACCGGCTTTTATGAGATCAAGGACAATAATTACAAGGCTGCATTCAAAGACATCTATATCTGCGGCGACAGCCTTATGCGTGCTATCTCTGAATACGATATCTTAGACTACAAGCATGTTACTGCAGATGTCGGTGTTAATTCGAGTCACATAGATGACAATCTTCCTTATATCGTCGGATTAAAGCCGAAGTATCTTGTTCTTCACTATGGTTCGAATACCATCGGTTCAAAGGATGCGGCTGATAAGTTTATAGAAGACTATAAGGCAAGTATCTTAAAGCTTAAAGAACAGCTCCCTGATACGGTCATTTTTGTCGACGGCATCTTCCCGGTAAAGTCCGGTGTTGCAGCTAAGCAGAAGAAATTCCAGAACATCGGCTATTACAACGAGCGGCTTGCCGGCATGTGCTCTGAATTAGGCATTCATTTCCTTGACTACACGATCCTTTTCAATGATTTCGAGGAGAACTATTACGATGCTGACGGCATCCATCCTCTGAAGAAATTCTATACGGACCAGTACCTCCCATATGTTTATACGGAGGTCATGAAAAAGGCATGAAGCACAAGAATTACCTGATATATGAAGTCCTTTGCGTGATCGCGCTGTTCGTTTTCATAATATGGATCTGCGCAACGCACAGCGGCGGCACCGATAAGAGCGTTGATGAAGTTGCCGCGCCGGTCTTAAATATCTTAACTCAGGACCAGATGGCGAAAAAGACCAACGCCGATGCGGCCAAGGCCTTCGGCATAGACATCGATAAGACAGAGGGCATTGTCTATTACGCTAACGATAACGTAATGGATGTTACGGAGATGCTCATAGTAAAGCTCAATGATCCCGGTGATGCCAATGAGCTCAAAACGTCGATCCAGAACAGGGTAACTGACAGAGAGAACCTGTATAAGAACTATGCTCCCGAGCAATATGCGCTCTTGGAGGATTCGGTAATAAAGATCAACGGAAACATTGTTTTCTACTGCACGGCCGTCAATTCCGACGCGCTGTACGAGGCATATAAAAAAGCACTGTAAGGGCAAGGATAAGAAATGGTATTCAGTTCAGCTACATTTTTAATAGTCTTCCTGCCCTTAACGATGGCCCTGTACTATCTGTTAGGCGTTGTCGTGACCAAGAGCATGGCTGTAAAGAACCTTATCCTGCTCGTTGCAAGCCTTATATTCTATGCATGGGGTGAACCTGTCTATATCATCCTCATGTTGCTCAGCATATTCTTCAACTTCATCGTCGGCAAGGATATGGAGCAGGCAAAAAAGATGAATAAGAAGAAAAAGGCAAGGTCGCTGTTTATCTTTGCCATCATCTTCAATATCGGCGTCTTAGGGTTCTTTAAGTATGCAAATCTGTTCATCAGCACATTTGCCGGCATTACGGGTCTGGGCTTAAGACCTCTTAATCTGCCGCTTCCTGTAGGTATTTCCTTTTATACGTTCCAGATCATGTCTTACATAATCGATCTATATAACGGAAATATCAAAGCGCAGAAGAAGCTCTTCGTTTTCGCGCTCTACGTATCATTATTCCCGCAGCTTATAGCAGGTCCTATCGTTAAATACAAGGACATATCAGACCAGCTCATGAACCGCAAGGAGAACTGGGGCTCATATTCGAAGGGCATGAACAGGTTCATAATAGGCCTTTCCAAAAAGCTCATCCTCGCAAACACTCTGGGCAGTATCTATGCATCTGTCCAGGCCTCGGGAACTGCCAACATGAGCGTGCTGACAGCATGGATCGGTATCATATGCTATACGCTGCAGATCTATTTCGACTTCTCGGGATATTCTGACATGGCAATAGGCCTCGGAGGCGTATTCGGCTTCGAATTCTGTGAGAACTTCAATTATCCTTACATTGCCGTATCGATCACTGATTTCTGGAGAAGATGGCACATGTCATTGTCATCCTGGTTCAGGGATTATGTCTATATTCCTTTGGGCGGCAACAGGTGCAAGGTTCCGAGAGTCATATTCAATCTCATGGTAGTCTGGCTCTTAACAGGATTCTGGCACGGCGCCGCATGGAATTTTGTGCTGTGGGGCGTTTATTACGGCCTCCTGCTGATACTTGAGAAATATATCCTCGATAATCTTGTTAAGAGGATACCGAAGATACTGCGCTGGCTCGTTACCATGATCTGCGTGATGATCGGATGGGTACTTTTCTCCGCGCCTTCCATCGGTGAAGCATTCAGCTATATCGGTGTCATGTTCGGAAGATCTGCAGCTTTTGCAGATTCCACGGGATCATTCCTTCTTACAACGAATTTCGCATTGCTCCTCATAGGCTTGGCATGCGCTCTGCCGGTTTATTCGTTCCTGATAGGCTTGCTGAGCCCGAAGAAACGCAGCAGGGTGATACTTGCCTTAACGCCGCTTTTATTCGTTCTCTGCATCATCTTCATGATCAGCGAGACATATAACCCATTCTTATATTTCAGGTTCTGACGGTATGGAAAAGAAAAAGGTAAACAGTAAGAATATCAAGAGCAGAAAGAAGTCCCCAAAGAAGGACTACTATGTTTATGAATGTTTATCTGCGCTTATCGTAACCGTGATCCTCTTTGCCGTAAGCTTCCTGTCGCTCATAGGAAAGGACAGGGAATACAGTGAGAATGAGAACCGCTATCTTACGACCAAGCCTCAGTTCAGCTGGTCATCTCTCATGGACGGCAAATTCATGGATGACGCAGAGGCCTATCTTTCGGACCAGTTCCTCTTAAGGGACAAGCTCGTAAGCTTAAGGACAGGCATCGACGTGTTCTTCGGCAAGAGGGAGATCAATGATGTTTATATCGGCAAGAAGCATTTCCTCTATGAGAAGCCGTCGGAATATAACGAGGCAAGGCTCAAGAAGACGACAGATGCAATGAATAACATTAGAGCTAAGAACCCGGGCATCAACACATATATAGCGATCGCGCCCAATTCCACCGAGATAGTAAGTGCATATCTGCCTTCAAATGCGCCGGTTCCGAGCCAGACGGAACAGATTAAAAAGATCTACGGAAGCCTTAACGGCTTTACGCCGATCGACCTTTGCACGCCCTTGAAGAGCACCAATAATCCACAGGATCTCTATTACAGGACTGATCACCATTGGACATCTGCTGCCGTGGATATCGCTTATGTCGAGATCGCGAAAAAGATGGGCCTTGATCCTGCTTCTTATCAATACAGGAATCTTGCCGTTACCGACAGCTTCCGCGGAACGCTTGCGTCTTCGTCCGGCATATTCAGCGCCCAAGATACTATCAGCATTCCCACATGTCCCTCTGACGTCATGTACCGCGTGACCTATGTTGAGGAGGAGAGGGTAACGACATCTGTCTTTGATCCCCAGAAGCTCAATTCCAAGAGCAAATATGAGGTGTTCTTCGGAGGCAACTATCCTGAGGTTGTGATCGAGAGCAGTTCCGCAAATGATAAGGTTCTGATGGTAGTTAAGGATTCATACGCAAACAGCCTTATCCCGCTGCTCATACCGCATTATAAGAAGATAATCATAATCGACCCGAGATATTATAACGGCAATATCCAGGACATTATCGACACTGAGAGCGTAACTGACATGCTTTGGCTTTATAATGCGAATACGTTCTTAAACGATACTTCGATCGCAGGAAAGTTCTCCTGATCTTAACTTATCTCATCAATAAGAGACTGCATGTCTGACGGGAGAGGTGCTTCGAACACATTGATTTTCCCGCCCTCGAAAGGATCCTTATATTCGATCTTATATGCGTGAAGCGCGACACGACCGACCTTTCCGTCGTAGATAAGCGCCTGCTGCTTCAAGTTTTCGTTCGGATTGTCGTCTGAAAGAGGGCCGTAGAGTCCGTCACTTAAGAGCGGATGGCCAACATGGCAGCAATGGGTCCTTATCTGGTGGCATCTGCCTGTCTCAAGTTCGAACTCGATCAGAGATATATCAGCATTCTCATAATACGCGGCTGTCTTATAGTGAGTAACCGAAGGCTTGCCGTCAGGAACGCAGTCCCTGATCATGACGGAATTCGGGCGCCTTGCGATAGGGAAGGACATAGTGCCGTCAGCAGGATCAAATTTACCGTAACAGAGCGCTTTATAGCGTTTCTTTATGTCTGTTGTTGCGAGCATGTTGTGCGAATAACCGTCCTTCGCGACTATCAGGAGGCCTGATGTCTCCCTGTCAAGGCGCATGACGGGATGGAGAGTGTTCGAAGAAAGTGATGTAAGGAGCGAATCCTCAAGATGACCGTGTGAAGGGTGGGTGACCATGCCGGCAGGCTTGTTTACGACGGCGTAGTGCTCATTTTCGAACACAATGCCGACATTGGAGGGCGGAGTCAGGGCAGCGGAATTGTCTTCGTACTCGAAAAAGAGCCTGTCACCGGTCTTTACGAGGTCTTTGACTCTGGCATGGACACCGTTTAATTCAACCGTTCCGTACAGCTTTACGCGCTTGACCCAGGTGGAGCTCATCTTGAACTCGCGTCTCATGATCTGCTGTATTTCCAGGCCGTTATATTCACTTTGAACAAAATAATCTATTCGCATTGTTACATTCTAACAAATTATTGACAGATAGGGCATTTATTTCTACAATATTCAATGGCTTGTCAGAGCCATTTTATACGTTCTTTGACAACTAAATAATTTTGGAGGTGAGTACCAACGTGCCACAAGTATCGTTATTATTTGTAATAATTGCGGGCGTTGTTGGACTTATTCTGGGTATATTAATTGCGGCAGTCTATTTTAAATCCGGTATTTCCGGTGAGCAAAAGAGACTTGCGGAGGATATTGCTAAATCCAAGGAGGAAAGCAATGTACTTCTCGCAAATGCACAGAAGGAAGCTGAAAACAACAAGCGTGATTTGCTTTTGCAGGCAAAAGAAGAAGTCTCACTGGTACGTTCCGAACTGGAGCGTGAAGCCAGAGAGAAGAAGCAGGAGCTTGCAAAAGAGCGCAATAGGCTCGAGCAGAAGGAAGAGAATATCAACCGTATTGAAGCTAATTGCGAGCGCAAGCAGGAGGAAATCGAGAGACGTCAGCAGAATATTGCTGAACTCGAGGCCAGGGCAAAGGATTACGAGCAGCGTAAGAAGACTGAACTTGAGAAGGTGTCAGGCCTTACGGTTGCAGATGCCAGAAGCTTAGTGCTTGATGAAGCAAAGCGTGAATATACACACGATATGGCTCTTATGCTCAAGCAGATGGAAGAGAAAACTAAACAGGATGCCGATAAGGTCGCAAAGGACATTATCGTAAACGCTATCCAGCGCTATGCATCTGACTATGTTTCCGAAGTCACAGTATCTGTAGTAAATCTCCCCAACGACGAGATGAAGGGTCGAATCATCGGTCGTGAGGGACGTAACATCAGAGCGATCGAGACAATTACAGGAGTCGATCTCATTATCGACGATACTCCCGAAGCTATCGTTCTTTCATCTTTCGATCCTATCAGAAGAGAGATCGCAAGAATGACTATTGAAAGACTCGTAGCAGACGGAAGGATCCATCCGGCCAGAATCGAAGAGATGGCCGGCAAGGCAAAGAAGGAACTCAATCAGACTATCAAGACTGAGGGCGAGAAGGCAGCATTCGATACAGGAGTCATGAATCTGCATCCTGAGCTTATAAAGCTTTTAGGACGTCTTCGTTACCGCACATCGTACGGACAGAACGTACTGCAGCATTCAATTGAAGTATCCTGGATCGCAGCAATGATGGCGGACGAACTCGGACTTGACAGTAATCTTGCAAGACGCGGCGGCCTTTTGCATGATATCGGTAAGGCAGTAGACTTCGAGCAGGAAGGAACACATATCCAGCTCGGTGTCGAGATAGCGAAGAAGTATCATGAAAGTCCCGCGGTCATTAACTGCATCGAGGCGCATCACGGAGATGTTGAGCCTCTTTCCGCAGAAGCTGTGCTGGTGGCTGCAGCCGATGCGATCTCAGCAGCAAGACCCGGAGCAAGAAGAGAGAATCTCGAGACATACATCAAGAGGATCGAGAAGCTTGAGGAGATAGCAACAAGCTTCGAAGGTGTCGAAAAGAGCTTTGCCATCCAGGCAGGCAGAGAGATTCGTGTTATCGTTTCACCTGATAAGGTTTCAGATGACGAGATGACGCTCAAGGCCCGTGATATCTGCAAGAAGATTGAGGACGAACTCGATTATCCCGGACAGATCAAAGTAAATGTGATCAGGGAAACTAGGGCAACTGACGTTGCTAAATAATTAAAGAATTTTTTGAATATATTATTTAACACGTTAGTATCATCTATCAAAACAAACCAAGGACCTTAAGCCTATATGGCTTGGGGTCCTTTTTGTTTGCTTTTGGAAAACGGACATCAGCTGATCCTTCTTTAAATAACTGATCTTCAAAACTTCGGAATTAAAGCTCTCTTGTGATATAATTTTTAATTAATAAAAAGAATGGGGGTATATCTCTTGAGAGTATGCTTTGTTGGTGATGTCGTTGGCAGCGCAGGACGCCGTGCTTTCAAAACAGTCATGCCCTCATTTCTTAGGAATAATGCCATAGACTGCTGCATTGTTAATGCCGAGAACAGCGTTAACGGACTTGGCGCTTCGATCAACATGTTAAGGGATCTGGAAGCAGCAGGCGCTGATCTCTTCACGATGGGCAACCACACTTTCTCAAACAGAGAGTTCATAAGCCAGATATCCAAGATCAATAATGTGGCAAGGCCTGCAAATTTCAGTCCTTCGTGGCCGGGCAACGATTACTGTATCTTCGAGAAGAACGGGGAGAAGCTGGGTGTGTTTAATCTCCTGGGTCAGGTTTACGCAAATGTGCTGCCTGATAATCCTTTCTCCTGCGCTGACAGGATCGTTGACAGGCTTAAGCGTGTTGAAGGATGCAGTACCGTGATCCTGGACTTCCATTGTGATGCAACATCCGAGAAATGTGCCATGGGTTACTATCTCGACGGCAAGGTGTCAGCTGTTGCCGGCACTCATACGCATGTTCAGACCGCTGATGAAACCATCCTGCCGCAGGGGACCGGTTATATAACCGATGCCGGCATGTGCGGGGCAAAGGAATCCATCCTCGGCATGAGCATTGATGCGTCCATCAAGAGGCTTGCGTATAAGCTCCCCGCAAAATATGAGGCTGCTGACGGGCCGGGTTTTGTGTGCGGCATTATTTTCGAGACTGACAGAAACGGAAGGTGTACCGCAATAAAGCGGTTCTGTGAATATGAGTGAAGCTGTTGTAAATAAGAGGGCAAAGACCCCTCTTGCATGTGTGATCTTTTCTGTTCTTGCTGTTGTTCTTATCATAGCGGATCAGTTCTTTAAGAGGCTCGTAGTTGCAAAAGTCGGCGTTTACGAGCAGGTCGATGTTATCAAGGGATTCTTCTCGATCTATCATTGCCGCAATACAGGAAGCGCTTTCTCGCTCTTTGCTGACCAGGCGTGGGGGATCTATATGCTTACGGGTATCTCCGTAGTCCTCGGTATCGGCATTTTCTTCCTTATGCTCTATGCAGCATTAAATGATATGAAGCTCCTGGCTGTTGCTTTCTGTCTCTTGTCTTCCGGCGCCCTCGGAAATCTTGTGGACAGATTCGCATACAGATACGTAGTCGATTTTCTGAGATTCGATTTCGGAAGCTATACGTTCCCGATCTTCAATTTTGCGGACATCTGCGCAGTAATAGGTACCGCGCTCCTGATCTTTATAATTCTCTTTAAGTCGAAATACTTCGAAGAATTTTGGAATATGCTTGTGAAAAAGAGGAAGACAGAGAATGCCGATTGAATCCCAGACTTGTCAAAATGAAGGAATCAGACTCGACAGCTTTGTCACGGAAGCCTTTGATTCCACATATTCCAGATCGTTTTATAAGCGCCTTATAGATGACGGCAAGGTCTCTGTCAACGGCAAAGTTATTACCAAGGCAGGAACAAAGCTTTCTGCAGGCGACGTAGTCGAAGCAGATATCCCTGAACCCGCACCTGACGATTCTTTTATCGCTCAGGACATTCCTCTTGATATCGTCTATGAGGACTCTGATCTTCTTGTAATCAACAAGCCCCAGGGAATGGTTGTCCATCCGGCAGCCGGACACAGCGAAGGAACTCTCGTTAATGCGCTCCTGGCTTACTGCAAGGACGATTTGTCCGATATCAACGGCGTCGTAAGGCCCGGTATCGTTCACCGTATCGACAAGGATACGTCAGGACTGATGCTTGCCTGCAAGAATAACTTCACTCATCTAAAGCTGGCCGACATGCTCTCAAGGCACGAGATAGTAAGAGAATACAGGGCATTGGTCTACGGCTTTGTCAAAGAGGACAAGGGCATGATCGATGCGCCGATAGGGCGTTCATCCAACGACAGGCGCAAGATGGCCGTAAGTAAGGACGGCAAGCCTGCGGTTACTCATTTCGAAGTTCTCGAAAGGCTTGGCGATATCACAGACGTAAAGCTCGTGTTAGAGACGGGAAGGACCCACCAGATCAGAGTCCACATGGCTTATATCGGACATCCCGTTGTTGGCGATCCTGTCTATGCTTCAAGAAGGAAGACTTACGGTCTTGAAGGACAGGCTCTTCACAGTCAGGCGATAACATTCGTTCATCCCAGGACCGGAGAGACGATGCATTTCGAAGTCGATATACCGGATTACTACAAAAAGGTACTGCAGAGCTTTAAGGGCTAGATTGTTGACGTAGACTTTAATTAGCATAATAATTCTTTTATAGGAGATCTCATTTGGAAGAAAGAGTAGAACAGCTTAAGAATTCGCTACAGACGGCCGGCGTATACGCTTCAAGAATTGCCGATTATTTTGGTGTCTCGATAGAGCATGACGGCAAGGGATTTGTGATAGAAGGCGAGACCAAAGACGTTTTAACGGCCAGAGATGTTTTTGTTGCCCTGGATAAGCTGTCTTCCGATTCCGAGATCGATGAGACCGATATCTCATATCTTTTGAATATAGCAGGAGAAGGAAGGCTTGAAGAGTTCCTTAAGACTTCGGACGAAGTCTTTTACATGACGCCTTCCGGAAGAGCCATCAAGCCCAGAACATTAGGCCAGAGGCTCTATGTCGATTCATTAAAGAAAACAGAACTCGTTATCTGCTGCGGTCCTGCAGGAACCGGCAAGACGTTCCTCGGAGTTGCCATGGCTGTTAAGGCTTTAAAGAGCAGGGAAGTATCGAAGATCATCCTTACAAGACCTGCAATAGAAGCCGGCGAGCGTTTGGGATTCTTGCCCGGTGACATCGACGAGAAGGTAAATCCCTACATGAGACCTATCTATGACGCTCTTTCCGCGCTCTTGGGGCAGGAGATGTTTGAGCGTTATTACGATAAGGGAGTTATCGAAGTATCTCCTCTCGCATTCATGCGAGGAAGAAATCTCGATGACTGCTTCGTGCTTCTTGATGAAGCGCAGAACACGACGCCTGAACAGATGAAGATGTTCCTTACGAGATTAGGAGTTAATTGCAGGGCCTGCGTATGCGGCGACTTTACGCAGATCGACCTGCCTCGCGGTATCCCCAACGGACTTAAGGACGCCATTACGGTCTTAGACGGAGTAGAAGGTATTAGGATCGTAAGCCTCAATGATTCGGATATTGTAAGAAACAGTCTTGTAGCCAGAATCGTCAAAGCTTACGAGAATGCTAAGCAAGGTGAATTATGAGCAGCAATAAACACGCAAAACTAAAGTTCCATCAGGTCCTTTCCTTGGTGCTCGCAGCACTGACTGTTATCTTCCTTGTTTTCTACGGTTCGCTTCCGGTGAGCTACGATTATGAGGTAGGATCTATCGCCGGTCAGGATATCTATGCGACAAGATCGTTTGCCGATTCTTTTGAGACGCAGAGAAGGGCCATTATCGCGAAAAATACTGTAGAGGATATTTTCGTAAGATCCGAGAAACAGTCCAAGGAATTCGTCGATGACGTTGATGAATTCTTTGACCTCGCAAACCAGATCAGAAAGAGTTCACAGTCCGCCGATCTTCAGGCTCCGCTGTCGCCCTCATCATCTGCTTACCAGCTGTCTGTCAATGTTGAACAGACTTTGGGCAAGAAGATAGAACCTGAAAGTGTCGTCGTGTTCTTCGAGATGAGTAATTCGACATTCACATACATCAGAGAGAAGACAACGGCAATTGCTGAGCTCGTTATGCTCGGTGATGTAAATGACGCGATGCTCCCTACGAAGATCACGGAACAGATCAATACTTTCTGTGAGTCCAATCCTTCGTATACCAAGTTCGCTGATTCAATGTTCGCAGTGCTTATCACCATCCTTGAGCCCAATACCGTTTACGATGAGAAGGCCACGGAAGATGCTGCAAACAATGCATATATCGCAGTCTTAAATGAGCCTGTCATCGTCGAGAAGGGTACCAAGCTCGTTGAAGCAGGCGCTATCATTGACGAACATGTCTACAGCAATCTTGTTGAACTCGAGCTTATCAGAGACCAGTCGTTCAACTTCGTTATTTTCGCGAGAGTCGCGATATACGTACTGATAATATCAGGCGTCATACTTGTTTATCTCAATATCGAGAGAAAGAAACTTAAGGTCGAGACTCCGGTCTTCTATCTCATGATCACCACGGCTCTCATTACCATAGGCACGTCAGTATATCTTTCCACGATCTCGACGCTCCTTTGCATCATCATATTCTTTGCAGCTGTCTGTGCCACTTATTTAGGTACGCAGAACGGCATCATACTGTCGGTCATGAACCTGCTGTTCATCTGGCCGATGTACTCATTTGATCCTGAATTGTTCTTTATCAATCTCGTCGGCATCATACTGTGTTCGATCTTTGCAGGCAGAACTGACAAGATAATCAACAATGCGTCGCTCATTTTCTTCCCGACGATCGCAACTATTGCCACGAGTGTCGCTTATAACTTCCTTATCGGTAACACGAGAGGCGAATACTTAAATTCCGTCATCTTCACGTTCGTAAGCACGATCGCTTCGCTCGTTGCAGCTATCGGTCTGTCGCCGATCTTCGAGCTCGTATGTAATGCCGCTTCACCTGTTAAGCTAATTGCGTTAAGCCAGCCCGGACAGCACCTCATGAAGCGCCTGTTCCTTGAGGCTTCGGGCACGCACCAGCACTCGATGATGGTAGCAAACCTTGCGGACTCCGCTGCCGAAGCTATCGGCGCCGATTCGCTCCTTTGCAAGGTTGCAGCTTACTATCACGATATCGGCAAGCTCGAGAATCCCGAGTATTTCACAGAGAACCAGCACGGCGGTGAGAACCCTCACGACAAGCTCACCATCATGGAGAGCGTTGCAATTATCACCAAGCATCCTGAAGACGGTGTCAAGCTCGCGAAAAAGGAAAGACTCCCCAATGCCATCATCAAGATCATCGATGAGCATCATGGAACGACATATCCGTCTTATTTCTATAAGAAGGCTGTCGAGGATGCAAAGGCAAGAGGCCTGGAACCCCCGGATGTAAACAACTTCAGATACAGAGGACATATACCTTCATCAAGAGAATCAGCTATCGTTATGCTCGCTGATACCTGTGAAGCAGCGGTAAGATCCATGAAGACATCTGATGTCTCAGGAGCTGAGCAGCTCATCAGAGTCCTTATCAAGGATAAGATCGATCAGGACCAGCTCATCAACTCCGGTCTGTCATTTGATGATGTCGAGAAGATCATCATCGCCTTCAAGCAGGTATATGCCGGTGTCTTCCACGAAAGGATCAAGTACCCTGAATGAGAATCGATATAGTTAATAACGCAGAAGGTTTTCCCGAAGATAAGCTTAACGGACTTGATGAATTCATCGTTAAGCTCAGTGAGGCAGTATTAAGCGGAGATTACAGTTCTCCTCAGGTAACAAGGACTTTAAGAGACGCTTACGCGACACTTACTTTTGTCACTCCTTCTGAGATCCGTGAGATCAATAAAGAGCAAAGAGATATCGACAAGGAGACGGACTGTCTTTCATTTCCAATGCTGGAATTAAGAGAAGGAGAGTTCATTGAGATCCCTGACAGCGGTGACTTTGAGACTGACGAAGACGGAAATCAGGTCCTCTGCTACGGAGATATCCTCATTAACCCAGTTGCCTGTGAAGCACAGGCTGAATCCTACGGTCACTCTTTTGAGCGTGAAGCTATGTTCCTCATCGCTCATTCTTTGCTGCATCTTTTAGGCTACGATCACATTGAACCGACAGAAGAGAAGATCATGATCGACAGGCAAAAGAGGCTCATGCGCGATATCGGACTTGCTTTTGATGATGAGATAGCCGATATTTTCGAGATGGACAACCACAAAGATCTTGTTAAAACGGAAGGGCTGATACCGGCAGGTTCTCCTTGCAAACACTGCGGCACCGTTGCTTTGCTGGGACGTCCGAATGTAGGCAAATCAACACTTTTGAATTACATCACCGGCATGAAGATCGCAATCGTATCTCACAAACCTCAGACAACAAGAACTAACATCAAGACCATCTATAATACCGAGGATACACAGATAATCTTTACTGATACTCCCGGTATCCATAAGCCTACATCCAAGATGGGCGAGTTCATGGTCGACAGATCCTATAAGGCTGCTTTGGGTGCTGACTGCGTAGTCCTCATTGCTGACGGCAGATTCCCTGAGCCCGGTGCCGTTGAGAAGAAGCTCATGGATCTTCTCCGCGAAGAGAACAAGAAGGTCATTCTTGCCATCAATAAGTATGATGAAGCAGGGCAGGAGAAGCTTCTTCCGCTCACGCAGAAATACTCCGAACTCTATGATTTTGAAGACATCGTTCCCATCAGTGCGAAGACAGGAAAGAATATCGAACTTCTCTTATCTGTCATCACAAAGATGCTTCCTGAAGGACCGAGGCTCTATGACAGCGAATACATGACGGACCAGACCGAGCGTGTCATTGCTGCTGAGCTTATCCGCGAGCAGGTCCTTCACTATACCGATCAGGAGATCCCTCACGGTACAGCCGTAATCATCAATGAATTCAAGGAAAAGAATGATGACGGCGAGATCACGTCAGGCGACGAC
>Ga0256407_10006860_pt1 | contig 17393 bp, 16 predicted proteins | sample RumenRJG_04DNA_FD_193489 | JGI IMG/M metagenome (GOLD analysis project Ga0256407, IMG submission 193489) | Bovine rumen microbial communities from Lethbridge, Alberta, Canada - RJG_04 | ecosystem: Host-associated > Mammals > Digestive system > Stomach > Rumen | place: Canada: Alberta...
CGACACATACTCGTCGCGCTCGGTGGCATCTTTCTTGGTTTTGCGCCGCCATTGCGCCCGTCCCTCCTTGTGCACCGGAACACAATAGTCGCCCTGCCGCTCGAGCTTCACCTGCGAGGTGTAGGCCTGGCCGTAGAGCAGCGGGTACTGGCCGTACTGGTCGCGCGCCAGGTATTTGCGCAGCGTGAACACATCCTCGGGCGAGTTCTGGTCCATGGGCGTGTTGGCCGTGCTGCGAATCATGATGACGGCATAGCTGCAGTAGCCGATGATGAGCATGAGCAGGCAGAGCAGCGAGGTGTGGGCCACCCGCTGACGCCGCCGGTAGGTGAACCACAGCGCCCACGACATGACTGCCGCCAGACAGACGAGATAGACCATCACACCCGTGTTGTAGCGGGCATGCAGCACGTTGACGAACAGCAGCTCAAACCATCCGGCCACCGTCGTGATGCCGGGGATGACCACATAGAGAATGACGCCGATGAGCACGAACGACACCAGCAGCGCCACCAGCGAGCCCAGCACACCGGGCTCACGGTATTTGCGATAGTAGAACACGAGCACGAGCGCCGAGAGACACAGCAGGTTGAGCAGATGCACACCGATGCTGATGCCGGTCATGTAGGCAATGAGCACCAGCCAGCGGTCGCTGTGGGGCATGTCGGCCTCGTCGTCCCACTTCAGGATGAGCCAGAACACCACGGCCGTGAAGAGCGACGAGCAGGCATAGACCTCACCCTCGACAGCCGAATACCAGAACGTGTCGCTGAAGGTGTAGATGAGCGCTCCCACCAAGCCCGACAGGACAATCATCGTCCACCGGCGCGGAGTCAGCTCCTGCCACGAGGTGATGAGCAGACGGCGCACCAGATGGGTGATGGTCCAGAAGAGGAACATCACGCACAAGGCGCTCAGACCGGCGTTCAGCAGGTTGATACACCACGCCACACGGTCGGGACAGCCTGCCAGCTGGGCAAACAGATTGGCCATGAGCATGAAGAAAGGAGCACCGGGCGGATGGCCGATTTCCAGCTTGTAGGCTGAGAGGATGAACTCCGGACAATCCCAAAACGAGGCGCTGGGCTCGATGGTCAGACCATAGACGGTGGCGGCAATGGCAAACACCAGCCACCCCACGGCATTGTCCACTTGACGGTAATTTTGTTGGTTGGTTGCTATCATGCCTGCAAAGATAGCGCAACACGGGCGAAACGACTGAAAAACAATGCTGACATTTGTCTGACATTTCGCTGACATCGGCTCTGACAACCACACCGGCAAAACCAAAAAATCATTTTTATTTGCTCTTTCGCTGGTTTTGTATTATCTTTGCACACAGAAAACTTTGCAACATGGTTTTGGAAGAATTAACAGACAAGCGCATTGCGGTGCTGCTCTCGGGCGGCGTAGACAGTTCGGTGGTCGTATATGAGTTTGCACGCCTCGGACTGCATCCCGATTGTTTCTACATCAAAATCGGTCCCGAGGAAGAGACCGAATGGGACTGCTCGAGCGAGGAGGACCTCGAGATGGCTACTGCCGTGGCAGCCAAGTACGGCTGCCGCCTGCAGGTGGTCGACTGCCACCGCGAGTATTGGGATGAGGTGACACGCTACACCATGGATAAGGTACGCGCGGGACTGACCCCCAACCCCGACGTGATGTGCAACCGACTGATTAAGTTCGGGGCCTTCGACGAGAAGATGGGCCACGACTACGACCTGATAGCCACGGGCCACTATGCGCAGACCGAGGTGATTGACGGACTGAAATGGCTCACCACCAGTCCCGACCCGGTGAAAGACCAGACCGACTTCCTGGCGCAGATCTACGACTGGCAGCTGAAAAAGGCGCTCTTCCCCATCGGCCATTACCAGAAAGACGAGGTGCGACAGATTGCCGAGCGCGAGCATCTGGTGAACGCACGTCGCAAAGACTCACAGGGCATCTGCTTCCTGGGGAAAATCAACTACAACGACTATATCCGCCGCTTCCTGGGCGAACAGCCGGGCGACGTGATTGAACTGGAAACGGGCAAGCGCATCGGCGAGCACCGCGGATTGTGGTTCCACACCATCGGCCAGCGCAAGGGACTGGGCTTCGGCGGCGGCCCCTGGTTTGTGGTGAAGAAAGATGTGGAACACAACATCCTCTATGTAGCCCACGGCTACGACCCGTCGACGGCCTACAAGCAGGAGTTTTTTGTGCACGACTTCCACAGCCTGAACGGAGTGATGCCGCCCGAGCGAATCACATTCAAGATACGCCACACGCCCGACTATCTGCCCGCCACCCTGAAAGTCATGGGCGACGGCCGCTATGCCGTTTGTGCAGACAACAAGATTCACGGTGTAGCACCAGGCCAGTTCTGCGTGGTCTACGACGAAGAGCACCACCGTTGCTATGGCAGTGGCGAGATTTTCATTCCTTAATATCGTTCACCTTGCCGGCAGGCTATTCAGCAAAGTTCAAAGCCCCGCCCCACTCTCCCAAGTGGGAGAGCGCCTGACGGAGTTGGATTCGCTAGAGCCGGAGTTGGATTAGCTAGAGCCGGAGTTGGATTAGCTAGAGCCGGAGTTGGATTCGCTAGAGGCAGAGTCTGATTAGCTAGAACTGGAGTTGGATTAGCTAGAGGCAGAGTTGGATTCGCTAGAACTGGAGTTGGATTAGCTAGAGGCGGAGTATTGTCTACACTCCTACACTCCTAAACTCCTACACTCCTAAAAACCTACACTCCTAAACCCCACACTCCTAAACTCCTACACTTGCAATGCCTAAACAGCATCCGGATTGACATAGGCATTCTGATTGATACGCTGATACTTCTCGCAAAGAGCCATCAGCGTATTGTATTTCTCCAGCCTCTCGGGCTGCAGCTCGCCGCGCACCATCAGCTTCCGGTTGTACTTCAGCCAATTCACCATGCGCAAGTCCCCTTCGTCGTATTTCGAGGGACGGCGTTTGTAAGTGTACAGGTAGCCAACAATCTGCAGATACATGGCTTCCCATCTTTCGTTGTTACTCATAATAATAAGTAGTGTTTATGTAAAAAATCGTTTTAGTTTGTTCCATTCGTCTCTGAACGCGGTCATTCTGTCGTACACCAGGCTGGCTCCTTCGTCGGCCAGCATGGCATCAGGCAGGGGCCCGGTATTGACAGCCACCGTGAAGATGCCGGCAGCGACGGCCGCACGCACTCCCAACGGAGCGTTCTCCACCACAATGGCCTCGCAGGGCTGTACCTGACATTTGCGCAGTCCTGCCAGATAGGGCTCCGGACTGGGTTTCCCTTTCTTTACATCGAAGGCGGTGACAATCTTGTCGCGGTCCAACAGCTGCGGGAAAGCACTCTCCAGCCGGTCGAGCAAGGTGTGCTGTCCGCTGCCTGTCACCACGCCGATGGTCAGCCCGCTGTCTTTCATCATGTGCATCAGCTGCTCAACACCTTCCATCTTCTTGGCGGGCGGGCACTGTGCAAAGCGCTCCACCTTGGCCTGATAGATGCACTGCGCCTCGCTCTCGGTGAGCTCCCTGCCCCACTGCCGGCGGGCCAGCAGCCTGATGGTCTCGGTGCCGCGCATGCCCTCGTACTGATAGGCTTCGGCTGGCGTCATCTCTAGTCCGCATTGCTGCATCGACTCATGCCACGAGACGGCATGACCGGGCATACTGTCGAACAAGACGCCATCCATGTCGAAGAGCACAGCCTTAGGACGGAAGGTCTCAAGACCGTGCTTCTCTTGATATTGTCTGATGCTCAACGCATAGTCCATCGGCAGAGCTTACGCCTCTTTGGCCAGGCGCTCCTTGATGGCTTTCGAGTCGGCCTCATAGCCGGGCTTGTCGAGCAGGGCAAACATATTCTTCTTGTAAGCCTCCACACCGGGCTGGTTGAACGGGTTCACACCCAGCACATTACCGCTGATGCCGCATCCGATCTCGAAGAAATAGATGAGCTGTCCGAGATAATACTCGTTGAGCTTGGGCATGCAGATGCGGATGTTGGGCACACCGCCGTCGACATGAGCCAGACGAGTGCCCAGCTCAGCCATCTTGTTCACCTCGTCAACACGCTTGCCAGCCAGGAAGTTCAGTCCGTCGAGATTCTCCTCGTCCTCGGGGAAAAGCAGCTGCTGGTTGGGCTCCTCCACGCTGATGACGGTCTCGAAGATGGTGCGCTCGCCATCCTGAATCCACTGTCCCATGGAGTGCAGGTCGGTGGTGAAGTCGCACGATGCGGGGAAGATACCCTTCTTGTCCTTACCCTCGCTCTCGCCATAGAGCTGCTTCCACCACTCGCTCATGAAGTGGAGCTTTGGCTGGTAGTTGACCATGATCTCAATCTTCTTGCCACCCTCGTTGTAGAGTGCGTTGCGCACGGCGGCATACTGAGCGGCGATGTTCTGCTCGAAAGCGACATCCTTGCCGCATGCCTTCTCCATCTCCTGGGCACCGGCCACCAGCTGCTTGATGTCGAAACCGGCACAGGCAATGGGCAGCAGGCCTAAGGCGGCGACCACCGAGAAACGGCCACCCACATTGTCGGGGATGATGAACGAGGTGTAACCCTCCTTGTCGGCACAGGTGCGGGCAGCGCCCTTCTTGGCATCGGTCACAGCCACAATCACCTTCTTGGCCTCTTCCTTGCCGCGCTGGGCCTCGCACTGCTTCTTGAGCAGACGGAAGGTCAGGGCTGTCTCAGTGGTCGTACCCGACTTCGAGATGTTGATGACACCAAACTTCTTGTCTTTCAGGTAGGTAGTCATCTCTGAGAGGTAATCCTCGCCGATGTTGTTACCGGCAAACAGGATGGTGGGGTTCTTCTTATCTTGCACCAGCCAGGCAAATGAGTTGCCCAAGGCCTCGATGACGGCACGCGCACCCAGATAGCTGCCGCCGATACCGGCAACGACCACCACTTCGCAGTTGGCGCGCAGCACGTCGGCACAAGCCTGAATCTCATCGAGGAAAGCCTCGCTGATGGATGTCGGCAGGTGCAGCCATCCAAGGAAATCGTTACCGGGGCATGTGCCGGCTTCAAGCATCTCTTGAGCTTCTTTCACCTTCGGCTCATAGGTCTTTACTGCTCCCTCGCCCAGGAAACAAGCGGCCTTTGTAATGTCAAGACTAATATTCTTCATTGTCAATGTACAGGAATAATGTTTTTAAGTATTGATGTTGTTTTATTTGCTTTTGTTGATATAGTCGAGGATAATCTCCACAGCGTCGTCCTCATCCAGCTCGGCCATGTTGATGACGAGGTCGTAGTTGCGGGTGTCGTAGCGCGATGTGCCGGCATACTTCTTCACATAGTTCTCACGCCACTTGTCCACCTTGTGGATGTCGGCCTCGGCCTGTTCGCGGGTGATGCCCTGCTTCTCCATGACGCGCTCGACGCGCTTTTTCATCGGAGCCTGAATCAGGATGCTGATGTGGTTGGGATGGGCTTTCAGCACGAAGAATGCGCTGCGGCCTGCAATGACGCACGACTCGCCGTAGCCAATCTCGCGGAGCACGTGGGCCTCGGTGTTGAACACGTCGTCGGTGGTGATGAGCTCGGGCTCATCCTGTGTGTTCACCTTATAATACTGAGCCTTGGCGGTGTCGTAGTAAGGAACGATCTTCCGCTGGAAGTCCGACCACCAGTTGCCTTTGTTGCCTTTCAACTTCTCAATCTCTTGAGTCGTGAGGTGATACTCGGCGGTAAGCGCCTTAATCACAGCCTTGTCGTAGAATGGCACGCCCAAACGCTCGGCCAGTTTCTCACCTACCGTACGGCCACCTGAGCCGAGTTCACGGTTGATGGTAATCACGTATTGTTCTGTCTTTTTCATAACTGTAAAATATTTGTTTAGGTCGTTGATATTGGTTTCTGTTCTTTTCACCGCTCCGTCTGAAAGAATGATGTCCTGCCGGAAAGGATTTGATTCTGTCTGAAGGATTTAGTTCTAACTATAAGATTCGCTCTGTCTGGTAGAATGGATTCTAGCTTTAAGAGTCGCTCTATCTGAAAGAGTCGGTGAGCAGTTTGATTTCTATCTGGGGCGAAATACGCTCGTAGAGAATGTTGTAGACGGCGTCGAGAATGGGCATGTTCACATGCATGTGGCGGTTGATTTCCTTCATGCACTTCGTACCGAAATATCCCTCGGCAATCATTTCCATCTCTATCTGCGCCGACTTCACCGAATAGCCCTTTCCGATCATCGTGCCGAAGGTGCGGTTGCGCGAGAAGTTCGAGTAGCCGGTCACCAGCAGGTCGCCGATATACACGCTGTCGTAGACGCTGCGCTCGATGGGATGGATGGCTGTCAGGAAGCGCGACATCTCTTGCACGGCATTTGACATGAGCACCGCCTGGAAGTTGTCGCCATACTTCAAGCCCGAGCAGATGCCGGCGGCGATGGCGTAGACGTTCTTCAGCACACTCGAGTACTCAATGCCGATGACGTCGAGGCTGGTCTTTGTCTTGATATACTCGCTCGAGAGCACCTCAGTGAAAGCCTTGGCCTTCTCCTGGTCCGAGCAGCCCACGGTGAGATAGCTCAACCGCTCGAGCGCCACCTCCTCGGCATGGCTGGGACCGCCGATGCACGCCAGGTTGTCGTAGGGCACATCGTACACCTGATGGAAATACTCCGAGCAAGAGAGATTCTCATCGGGCACGATGCCTTTGATGGCCGTCACCACAAACTTGTCGCGCAGGCGTGTCTTCAGCTTGCGAAGATGGTTTTTCAGATAGGGCGAGGGGGTGACAAACACCAGCGTGTCGTAAGCGTCAACTATCTTGTTGATATCGCTCGAGAAGCTGATCTCGTCGATGTCGAAGCGGACACTCGTCAGGTAGGCAGGGTTGTGGCCCATGCGCCTGAAGTCCTCTATACGGTCGTCGCGGCGCATATACCACCCGATGTGGTGCGTATGCCCCACCACGATCTTGGCTATGGCCGTTGCCCAACTACCACCGCCAATAATGGCTATTTTACCACAATCGTACATATTCGTCAATCAGAAACGCTGTCTATCCAGCCCTGCACTTCAGCGACGCTGGGCTTTTGCATCTCGAGCTTATATTTCTTCACGATGTCGCCGATTTTCTGCTGCAGGCCCTGTGCCTTCTCCTCGCGAATGTTCTGCACGAGGTTGAAGCCGGCCTTGCGCAATACGGGCACCCACTCGGCGGTCACACCAATGGCGGCCCATTCCTCGTTTGTGCTCTGCGGGATTTTCTTCTCGGGCTTCATCTGCGGGAAGAACAGCACCTCCTGGATGAATGTCTTGCCTGTCATGAGCATCACCAGACGGTCGATGCCGATGCCGATGCCCGAGGTGGGAGGCATACCGTACTGAAGAGCGCGCAGGAAGTCCTGGTCGATGATCATGGCCTCATCGTCGCCTTTGTCGGCCAGTCGCATCTGCTCCTGGAAGCGTTCCTCCTGGTCAATCGGGTCGTTCAGCTCAGAGTAGGCGTTGGCCAGCTCCTTGCCGTTGACCATCAGCTCGAAACGCTCGGTCAGTCCGGGCTTCGAACGGTGCATCTTCGTCAGCGGCGACATCTCGACGGGATAGTCGGTGATGAACGTCGGCTGGATGAACGTGCCCTCGCAGAACTCGCCGAAGAGCTCGTCAATCAGTTTGCCCTTACCCATGGTCTCGTCGACATCCATGCCTTTCTCCAGACAGAAAGCACGTATCTGCTCCTCGGTCTTACCTTCGCAGTCGAAGCCTGTCTTCTCCTTGATGGCGTCGAGGATGGGCAGACGGCGGTAGGGAGCCTTGAACGAAATCACTTGACCGTCGATCTCGCGCTCAGGCTTGCCGTTGACGGCAACACAGATGGTCTCAAGCAACTTCTCGGTGAACGACATCATCCAGTTGTAGTCCTTATACTGCACATACAGTTCCATGCAAGTGAACTCGGGGTTGTGGTTGCGGTCCATTCCCTCGTTGCGGAAGTTCTTGCCTATCTCGTAAACACCCTCGAAGCCGCCCACGATGAGGCGCTTCAGGTAGAGCTCGGTGGCGATGCGCATGTACATATCCTGATCGAGCGCATTGAAGTGGGTGATGAACGGACGGGCAGAGGCACCGCCGGCAATCATCTGCAGGGTCGGAGTCTCCACCTCGGTATAGCCGGCCTCATCGAGCACGCGGCGCATGGTGCGCAGCACGGTGGCACGCTGCAGGAAGGTGTCTTTCACACCCTCGTTCACCACCAGGTCGACATAGCGCTGGCGGTAGCGCAGCTCGGGGTCGTCGAACTTGTCGTAAGCCACGCCATCCTTATATTTCACGATAGGAAGCGGTTTGAGCGATTTCGAGAGCAGGGTCAGTTCCTGTGCATGCACCGAAATCTCGCCCGTCTGTGTACGGAACACGAAACCGCGGATTCCGATGAAGTCGCCGATGTCCATCAGCTTCTTGAACACCACATTATACATATCCTTATTCTCACCCGGGCAGATGTCATCACGTGTCACATACACCTGAATACGGCCCTTCGAGTCCTGCAATTCCACAAACGAGGCCTTGCCCATCACGCGGCGGCTCATCATACGACCGGCAATGCATACCTGACGCGGCTCAGCATCGTCGACAAATTCGGCACGGATATCTGTGCTGAAAGCATTTGTGGCATACTCGGCTGCAGGATATGGGTCGATGCCCATCGCACGCAGTTGCTGCAGGCTCTCGCGCCTGCCGATTTCCTGTTCACTCAGTTCTAGTACATTCATACTTTATATTTTTACTCTTTTACGTCAAATATTTCGGCAAAGATACGAAAAAAAAAGAGAAGTGAGAAAGAATTGGCGACGTTTCTTTCTTTTTTTACGATTTCAAGTGCCAAGTTGGGGCATTCTGCATGGCACTGAGCACGATAACTGCCATCAGAAACCGTCTCATCTGCGCCAAAATCATCTTTTGGAGGGTCCCATTAGCCATCACAGAGGGCTGCTCTACGATTGTAATCACGCTCTCTGGCATCTCAGAGGGCTGCTCTACGGATGTAATCACGCTCTCTTGCGTCACAGAGGGCTGTTCCAGACAGTCTTCAAAGCCGGCATGCGACGCTACTTCACACGTGCAATAGCCATAAAAATTTGAGAGCGATCAATTGACCGCTCTCAACCAACACAAAAACTAAACTAGACTTAACTAAACTAAATAAGGATTTTCACAAACCCTTGATTTGTCGTTTGCAAATATACAACTTTTTCCGTTAAAAACATGCATTTTCACCATCTTTTTTTCGCATTGGTTAAAAATATCACAATTTTCCGGTCTTTGAGGCCAAGAAATAGTCGAAAACCGTAATCGCAGCCATCGCTTCGACGATGGGAACAGCCCTGGGAAGCACACATGGGTCGTGGCGACCATGTGCTTTCAGGGTCACGGGATTGCCCTCGAGGTCGACAGTCTGCTGCTCTTGCATGATGGTGGCCACAGGCTTGAAGGCAACGCGGAAATAGATGTCCTCGCCATTGCTGATGCCACCTTGAATGCCTCCGCTATGGTTGGTCTGAGTGGTGATGCGCGACGCAGAACTGACGAACTCGTCATTTTGCTCGCTACCGCGGGCCGTCACGCCATCGAAGCCGCTGCCATACTCGAAACCTTTCACGGCATTGATGCTCAGCATGGCTCCGCCCAATGCGGCATGCAGCTTGCCAAACTCAGGCTCGCCGATGCCCGGAGGACAGCCTTTGATGACACAGGTGACGACGCCTCCAATGGTGTCGCCCTGCGCTTTCACCTCGGCAATGAGGCGCTCCATGGCCTGCGCCTTCTCCATGTCGGGACAGCGCACCACATTGGTCTCGGTCTTGCTGAGGTCGTAGAGCCGGTAGTCGCGGTCCAAGGCAATGTCGCCCACCTGCGATGTGTAGGCCTGAATGGTAACGCCCAACGGACGCAAGGCCAACTTGGCCAGTGCCCCGGCCACACAGCGGCTAATGGTGATGCGAGCCGACGAGCGTCCTCCTCCTCGATGGTCGCGAATGCCGTATTTGGTGGCATAGGTATAGTCGGCATGCGAGGGACGATAGAGACAGCGCAGCGACTCATAGTCTTGCGAATGGTGGTTTTTGTTACGCACGATGAAACCGATGGGACAGCCCGTCGACTTTCCCTCGAACACGCCGCTGAGCAGTTCCACCCGGTCGGCCTCATCGCGGCCGGTGGTGATATGGCTCTGTCCCGGGCGCCGCCGGTCGAGCTCATGCTGTATGAAATCGATGTCGATATCTATGCCTGGCGGCATGCCGTCGACCACACCTCCCACAGCCTCGCCATGGCTTTCGCCAAAGGTGGTCAGCGTAAATATATGTCCAAACGTGTTTCGCATCTTCCTCAGTCACTATTCGCTGATTCCCCCCTTAATGACAATGTCCGCAGTCGTCACCGCAACCATCGCCGCAGTCGTCACCACAGTCGTGGCAGCCACAGCCGCAGCCACCGCCGCTCATGTGGTTGAGCAGGCTCTGAATCTCGTCGTTGGTGGCCTCACGGTTCTCCACCACATGGCCCTTGAAGTTCAGGTCTTTGCCTGCCAGCGGGTGGTTGAGGTCGATTTTCACATGGTCGTCGGCAATCTCGAGCACCTTTCCATAGAAGCGCTGGCCCTCTTCGTTCTGCAGGGGCAGCACAGCACCCGTGAACACATTCTCATGGTCGAAGTGGCCGTTGATGGTAAAGATCTCGCGCTCCAGGTCTACCACACGCTCAGCGTCGTAGTCGCCATAAGCCTGACTCTTAGTGAGGGTAAAGTCGAACTCTCCACCCTGCTCCAGTCCTTCTATCTGTTTCTCGAAATCCTCGAGGGCGAAGCCAAATCCGGTGATGAACAGGAACGGCTGCTCTTCGGTAGCCTCTTCCACTAATTCTGATTTGCCGTTCTCAAGGGTGTACAGCTGATAAGCCACGGCAATGTACTTGTTTGTTTTCTGTTCCATTTCCTATTTTATATTTTGCGTGTGCAAAAATAATAAATAATCTTGATAATAGCATACAAAACGTTACTTTTTCCTCTTTTTTTGTTAATTTTCTGAATGTTGCTGTTTATTTTGATGTACGTCAAGATTTGGGGCTGTTTGCGCAAACAGTGGCTAAAAAATACTTGCCAGAACGAAAAAACGCCTTACCTTTGCACCGTCGAAAAGACAAAAACACAAGTAAAAGTTTTCAGGATAACGGGCAAAAAGAACACAGCCCAATGTAGAATTAAAAAAGAAAGGTAAAAGAGATGAAGAAAATGATTTTAGTAGTTGTAGCATTGCTCAGCATGACCGCAACATTCGCAGAAGACAATAAGGCTAACAACGCCCAACTGTTTGACATGAGCGTCAATTACAACAAGCTCGGCGAAGCACTCAATCTCAACAACGACCAGCTGGAGTCACTCCAGGATGTACACAAGGCTTTCTGTGCCGAAATGCTCAATGCGGCCTACGCCGACAAGGACGAGCAGAAGGTGATGATGGACAATGCCATCAAGAAGGACCTGAAATACATGCGTTACATCCTTGACAAGAAACAGTACCGCAAGTATCTGATGCTGCTCAACGTGACGCTGAACAACCGTGGTCTGAACAAGTAAACAGAGAGAGATTTTTCATACTGCAGAGGCTGCATCCCTGTCTTTTTCAGGGTTGCGGCCTTTTTTCTTTCTGCTAATCCTTGGCAGCCTCGTTTTTTTTTATTTATTTTGCAGCGTGAAGCGTTTGTTGCTATTCTTATGCACGACCGCTGTGCTGCTGTCAGCCAGCGCCCAACGTGCCGACTTCCGGAAGATGTCGGCCCTGGTGCGTAGTGCCGTCATCGAACAAAGCAGCAGTCGTTTGCACAAGGTAAAGCCAAAGGCTACGCCTCGGTTGTGCGCCTTTGTACGCATCAACGGCGATGCCGAAGCCGTGCTCAGCCGGAACGACTGCCGCAAACTGGCCCAGTGGGGCGACATTTGTGTGGCCGACATACCGCTCACCAACCTTGCTGCACTGTCGGAAGAGCCAGCAGTTGTGCGCATCGAGGCACAAGAGAGCCGGCGGCCCACACTCGACACGACGGCCGTGCTGATGAATGTGGCGCCCGTATGGGAAGGCAGGCAACTGCCCCAGGCATTCACCGGCCGTGGCGTGGTGGTGGGCGTGCAGGATGTGGGATTCGACCTGACGCATCCCACCTTTTATAATAATAGTCTGACCGACTATCGCATCAAGCGCTTCTGGGACCAGCTGTCGACCGACACGCTGACGAGCAGCCTCTATGTGGGCGCCGACTACCAGAACGAAGCCGATATCCTGGGCTATGCCCACTCGCGCGATGCCTCCATCATCAGCCATGGCACCCATACCGCCGGTATCGCCGCCGGTTCGGGCTACGACACTCCCTACCGGGGCATGGCATGGGAAAGCGACCTCTGCCTGGTCAGCAATGTTGTGACCACCGACACGGTGCTTATCGACAAGCAGAATTATTATAAGTACACGTCGGCTACCGACGCACTGGGATTCCAATACATCTTCGACTATGCCGCCAGCGTGGGCAAGCCTTGTGTCGTCTCGTTCAGCGAGGGCTCACACCAGTGTTTCTGGCACGAGGACCAGCTGCTGCACGAGGCCATCGCCCGCATGACGGGGCAGGGCCGCATCTTTGTCAGTTCGGCGGGCAACGAGGGACACCTGAAGACGTATGTTGACAAACCTACGGGGATAGACTCGCGCGGCACATTCCTTGAGAACAGCGGCAACAGTGTGTTTGTCAACCTGCGCTCCGACGCCCCGTTCACCATCCGCGCAACAGCCTACGAGGACGGACAGCCCTTTGTGCACGAGATCCCGACGGCTGACGTCTGCCAGCAAACCGACTCGATGCTTGTCGACACCGTCAAACTGGGCTCGCACAACTATAGCTTCACCGTGGTTGCCTATCCCACATTCTACGACCAGCAAATCACAGCCTACGAACTGTATATAACGACCGACGACAGCCGTTTCGGCACCTGCCCCGTTTCGGTGGAGATGACTGGCACTGAGGCACATGCAGAGATGTTCAAATCGTCAGGTACGATGACGGGCAATGCCTGCAACACTTCGCTCGACGATGCCGTGAGCACCCACAGCATTCTCTCACCCGGCTGTGCTGCCAGTGCCGTCTGTGTGGGAGGCATGGCCTACCGCTCGTCGGTAGTTAACTATCGGGGCGAGGTGCGCGAGTACGACGGGCGCTATGGCCATGAGGAAAGCGAGCGCTATCATGCCGCCTCCGTAGGACCAACGTTCGACCACCAGATCAAGCCCGACGTCACCGCCAATGCGGTGAATGTCATCTCTTCGTACAGCAGCTACTACATCGAGCAGAACCCCAGTTCATGGGATGTGGGCAACGATGTGGCACATTTCGACTTCAACGGCCGCACCTATGGCTGGAACGCCAGCTCGGGCACGTCGATGTCGACACCTGCCGTGGCTGGCGCCATTGCCTTGTGGCTGCAGGCATGCCCCACACTGACTCCCGACGAGGTGAAGGCGGTGATGGCCCGCACCTGTCGCAAGCCCGATACCACCATGGACTATCCCAACAATTATTTCGGCTATGGCGAGATTGACGTCTACAAAGGATTGCTCGATGTGCTGAACGTAGACGGGATCGAGGGCATCAGCGACCATCAGCCCCAGCGCGCCCGTTTCTGTCTGACTGCCGACCGTGAGCTGCGTGTTGTCTTCGATACCGCCGAGGCGCCCCATTATTCACTTCATCTGTATTCCACAACGGGCGTATGCCTGCTCAGCAGCGACAATGCCCCACTCCACCTGAGTGGTCTGCCTCACGGCGTGTATGTTGTGCAATTGCGCAGCAATCAGTCTGTTTTCGAAGGCTCCACACTCATCCGCTTGTAAACAATTCCAATGAGAATAAGTTCGCAGAGAGGTCTGTTCTTCGGTTTGAAATCCGTCCGAAGGGATGTATTGTCCCTATGAAGAACGATGAACCGACAACTGTTTATTCTCCCCATTTCTAGGTAATTGGCAAATACCCCATTTTTAGGTATTGCGAATGTCGTGGAATGCAGCTACCTTTGCACCGATAACAAATGATATTCTTTTGAATCTTGTTCGCTAATAAAATTCATAATGTTTTTGTAACATAAAAGGGCTGTCCGCGAGGATAGCCCTTTATGATGTCCAACGTCCAAACGCCAAGCTAATGAGCAAGCATGGCGAACGAACCTGATACTACTCTTTCAACTGTTTACCGGCCCTGTTCAACTTGCGCAGGGCTTTGTCGCGAATCTGCCTGACACGCTCGCGCGTCAGTCCCATCTGCTCGCCGGTCTCAGCCATGGTAAGAGGCACGCAGTCGACGCCATAGACACTTCTGATGACTTGCTGCTCACGCTCGTTGAGCACATCCATCACGCCTATCAGTTCCTGGGCTAGTCCCTTCTGTTCCGTCTGCAGGTCGGCATGCTCGGCATCCTTATCCTCCAGCACATTCAGCAACGTATAGTTGTTGCGGCTACCCACGGGAATCGACTCGTCGACCGACACGGCCTGGCTGCGCTTCAGCTCAGCAGCATTACGCTCGGCCTTCGGAATGCGGTAAAGTCCCACCTGCTGCTCAATGGCCTGTTCGATGGCCTGGCGAATGTAGGGAGCGGCAAACACCACAAACCTTTTCTTCACCGACGATGAGAACCTGGCAGCAGCCTTCATCAGACCCATGTTTCCCTCGCTGATAAGGTCTTCATTGCTCAGTCCCTGCCGCTCATACTGCCGGGCGATAGTGACCACATACCTCAGGTTGGCTCCTACCAGACGGTCGATGGCTTTATCGTCACCCGCGTCAATACGAAGAGCCAATTGCTGCTCCTCCTCATCGGTCAGCAGTTGAGTGTTACCAATTTCATTCAAATATTTGTCTAAAATACTATCGTTGCCCATGATTTTTGTCGTTTAAAAATTTTTTCAGCCGCAAATATAATGTTTTTTCTTCGTTTTGTGTTGGTTTTCGAGATATTTAACTATCTTTGCAGCATAAGCCAAGCTGTATTTCGCTTGATATGAAGGTCATATTTAAACATATTCATACAATGAAGACAAAACATTATCTATTATCATTGATTGCCGTGGTGCTCTTCGCATCATGCGGCACAACACGCACGGTGCCCCTCACCGGTCGTAAGCAGAACCTGATGGTCAGCGACGCAGAAGTGCTGAGTCTGAGCAACCAACAGTATGCTGAGTATATGAAAACAGCCAAAGCCTCTACCAATGCCACCAACACAGCCATGGTGAAGCGTGTGGGACAAAAGCTGGCCACGGCCGTGGAGACATATCTCCGCAATAACGGCATGACCGAGGATGTGCAGAACTACTCGTGGGTGTTCAACCTCGTACAAGACAACCAGGTCAACGCCTTCTGCATGCCCGGTGGAAAGATTGTAGTCTACGAGGGACTGCTGCCCGTCACTCAGAATGAGGCCTCGCTGGCCATCGTGTTGGGCCATGAGATTGCCCATGCCGTTGCCCGCCACTCAGCTGAGCAGATGAGTAAGAAAATCAAACAACAATACGGCACGCAGATCGGAGGTGCCGTACTGGGAGCCCTGGGTATGGGAAGCAATACCACCAGCATCCTGCAGGCCATCGCCCAGCAGGGATTCCAGTTCAAGAATCTCTCCTACTCGCGCGACCATGAGTATGAGGCCGACCACATGGGACTGATCTTCGCAGCCATGGCTGGCTACGACCCACAGGTGGCCGTTACCTTCTGGCAGCGCATGGCAGCCAGCTCGCAGAACCAGACCTCTGAGTTCATGAGCGACCACCCGAGCGACGCCAACCGTATCAAGAAGATACAGGCCTGGATGCCGGAGGCACTGAGGTACTATAAGCCTGCCACCACAACCACTACGGCCAAGAAAGCCACGACAACACGTACGGCGGCCAAGAAGACCACAACCACCAAGAGATAAATGAACCATCTACTGCTCATCATCCGTCATCCCAGTCCTGCCGCACTCGACGACATGCCGGCACTGGTGAGCCGTCTGTGGAGCCGTAAGGGATATGTAGCCATGACTGTTTTCGGCTATATCTTCACCAGCCGGCAATGCGATGCCGACCACCTGAACACCCGTTACGACGCGCTGAAAAACCACGAGATGATTCATCTGCGACAAGCTCAGAGCACCCACAACTCGTGGGTGCTCTTCTATCTGCGCTATTTCTGGTACAGCATGCTCGCCGGCCGCTATTGCCGGCGCCTGCGCAACGCCGTCTACTTCCTCAATCCCTTTGAGATAGAGGCGTATACCATGATGCACGACCTGCACTATCTAGACGACTGCCGTGAGGAAGGTGCCCAAGGATGGCGCTACTATGCCCGCATGCCGCTCAGCGAACGACTTGAGCACATCCGCCGTTTGGGGATTGTGTGATGGAATGAGCGTGGAGGGTAAGTTTCAAACAGGAATAACAAGAGAGGAGAAAACGATTGTTTTTTTATTTTCTGTCAACAGCCAATTGCCGCACTAACGTATACCAAAATATGTTGACAGAAATTTGCGAATATGAAAAATAGTTCGTATCTTTGCCATGAAATAAAAATCTGTTACGACTATGATTGATTATTTTGCATCACATTTGTGGCAGTTATGGGCTCTGGTTAGCTTCATCTGCCTGATTCTAGAACTTACTAATGGCGATTTCTTCATCATGTGCTTTGCTATCGGCGGTGTATGTGCTGCCATCGCGTCGGCATTGGGTGTAGGATTCTATGGCGGTCTGCTGGTGTTTGCTATATGTTCGGTACTTAGCCTGTGGCTCGTCAGGCCCACGGCGCTGAAGTATTTGCACAAAAATGCCGACGAGCGGGTAAGCAATGCCGACGCCCTGATGGGACGCATCGGTCGTGTCAGCGAGACCATCGAGGCTGAGGGATACGGACGAGTGGCCATCGACGGTGACGACTGGAAAGCCGTTTCGGCTAATGGCGGCCGCATTGAGAAAGGAGCCAACGTGAAAGTGGTGGGACGCGACAGTATCATCATCACTGTAGAACCGGCATAAGAAGCCATTAGCTAGTGGCGAAAGTGAGAATTGAGAAGCAAGTAAAAACAAAAAACATCAAAGAATTATGAGTATCGGAACATACGTTTTAATAGCCATCGTGGTGCTGGCCCTGATCTTCATCAAGCAGAGCCTCGTGATTATCCCCCAGTCGGAAACCAAAATCATTGAGCGTCTGGGTAAGTATTACGCTACCCTGAAGCCTGGTATCAATATCATCATTCCGTTCATCGACCGGGGCAAAGAGTTTGTCACACTCAACCGTGGCCGTTATGTTTACTCAACTTCTATTGACCTGCGCGAGCACGTGTACGACTTCGA
>Ga0256407_10006863_pt1 | contig 17392 bp, 15 predicted proteins | sample RumenRJG_04DNA_FD_193489 | JGI IMG/M metagenome (GOLD analysis project Ga0256407, IMG submission 193489) | Bovine rumen microbial communities from Lethbridge, Alberta, Canada - RJG_04 | ecosystem: Host-associated > Mammals > Digestive system > Stomach > Rumen | place: Canada: Alberta...
AAGAATCATTCAATGATTAAAAATAATTTTTTAATGGTTAAATTTTATTATTATTTATTTTCAGTGATTTAATGAAATTCCTAAGATTCAAGAACAAGGCCGACAGTCTAAATGAAGATAAAGAAATAAAATCAGGTTTCCTAGACGATGAAGGTAAGGTCATCGAACTAAATGGAGACATTCTAGACTACTTCAATAAGGACATAAAATTCATTTTATACAATATGGTATCATCACACGGCTTAGATGACATTGAAATACTATCCCCAACTGAACCGTCTAAAATAGTCTGCATTGGCCTCAATTACAAGGATCATGCAAAGGAATTGAATCTAGACCTACCTGAAAGCCCTGTAATATTCATAAAGCCATCCACTACAGTAAATAGAACAGACAACATAATCATCTATCCTAATGTGTCAAAGCAAATAGATTATGAAGGAGAGCTTGCGGTTGTAATAGGAAAAACAACCAAACAAGTTAGTATAGAAGAAGCGGATGATTGCATCTTCGGATACACAATAATAAATGACGTTACAGCAAGGGACTTCACCCTTGGAGATGGCCAATGGACAAGAGGAAAAAGCTGTGACGGCTTTGCTCCAATGGGACCATATATAGAAACAGACCTTGACCCATTGAATCAAAAGATCATAACCAAGGTAAATGGAGAAACAAGACAAAACTCAAGCACTTCACAAATGATCTTCTCTCCACAGGAAATCATCTCATACGTTTCACAGACAATGACATTGAATCCAGGAGATGTGATAGCTACAGGAACACCTCCAGGTGTAGGTGAAATGAAGGCAGATTCAATAGTTGAAGTGACAATAGAAGACATTGGAACATTAAAGAGCTATTTAATCAAAGAAGAATGAACAAAATTGAATAAAATAGATAAATTATTATAATACTTTAGAAATATTATAAAACAGAACACCTTTTTCAAAAAGGAGTTCTTAAAAAAGAGGTGAAAATATGGAATTAAATAAAATTTGTTTATGTGCGATCGTATTATTCTTTTTATTCCCAATAATAGGATTCTTTATGCACCACTTTTGGAAAATGTTAATTTTAGGAATCATCATTTCCATTATTGTTGGAATCATCGGATGGTTCAAAGGAGACGAAATAGCTCCTTAAGTGTCCTTTTTATATAGCCTGGTGAAAACATGATTATAGAGATCATAATAATAGCTATACTATTGATGATTATATTTGGGCTATTGAAATGGATGATGAAAATCGGCATGAAAGTGTTTATCATAGCAATTCTTGTATTCATCATCATGGCATTGCTAGGATACATATTCTAAAACATGTGAAAGAATTAAAAGGTTTTTAATCTAATTAAAAACTTTTTTTCATTTTTTTTAAAGTAAAATTAATATTTCTATTTTTTTCTTTTTATTTATAAGACCACTATTCCAAGTGTAAAATTTAAGGAGCGTAATAATATATTTGGCCATGAAAACCTTATTTCATTAAAGGATTTTGAAAAGGATGAAATTGAATTCATCTTAGATGAAGCAAGCAAACTTGAAGATGTTGCTAAATCAAAGAAGTTATCCAGAGAGCTTGAAGGAAAAATATTAGGACTCTTATTCTACGAACCTTCCACAAGAACAAGACTTTCCTTTGAAGCCTCCATGAAAAGACTTGGAGGGGAATGCATTGAACTTGGGGACACATCAATCAGTTCAGTGGCTAAAGGTGAAAGCATAGCAGATACAGCAAAGATGTTTGAATCATACTGTGATGCAATTGTAATAAGACACGACCTTGAAGGAGTGTCACGTTTCCTCTCAGATATCGTGGATGTTCCAATCATAAATGCAGGTGACGGTGCAGGCCAACACCCAACCCAGACATTATTGGACCTTTACACAATCAAAAAGCACTTCGGAAAAATAGACGGATTGAACATAGCGCTTCTTGGAGACTTAAAATACGGCCGTACCGTACATTCACTCTCATACGCTTTGGGAATGTATGATGTTGAGATGACATTTGTCTCACCGGACCAGCTTAAGATGCCTAAGGAAACATTGCATGACCTTGAAGAGAACAATATCAAGTTCAAGGAAACAAACAACCTTAAGGATGTCATTGATGATGTTGATGTCCTCTACGTTACCAGAATCCAAAAGGAAAGGTTCCCAGACGAAGAGGAATATGAAGAGATCAAGGGAGCTTACCTGATCAATAAGGAATTGCTTGAAGGAAAGGACCTTATTGTAATGCACCCACTACCAAGAATAGATGAGATTGCATATGATGTTGACGATACAAAGTACAACAAGTACTTTGAACAGGCTGCAAATGCAATTCCAGTAAGAATGGCTATCCTAAGAAACTTGATTACTCATAGGTATGAGTAATTACCTTTTACTTTTTTTATTTAAATTATTCAATAATATAATTATTTCATTATAGATTTCTTCACTGACACCTACATTTTTCATATAGAATTTGCTATCATAATCGGCGTAATTCCTAAATCTTCTTATTTTTCTCAAGTTTTCACCTAAAGCCTTCTCATCACCATAAGATTTTTCCAATTCATTTATTAGAAATGAATGAGAATCATTCGAAGGAACTGTTCTTTGATATTTATCTTCATAATAATTCTTCACTAATCCAAAAGCTGCATAATAAAAACGGCCTACAGCAGAACGTTGATACTCTTCCTTTTTGGAAATATTTTTCATACAGTTTCCAACATCATAAAATTTATCCCAAGTGAAAGTCAAAACAATACCTCCACTAACAGCAAACGCTTTACCTTGCAGTTAGAGACTTTCAAGCCATCTATTTCCCTTTCTAAATCATGCAACTTTTTACGATTGCTTTTGAATTCCTTTTCATCACCATGAATGCATAGCATCAAATCTTCCAAATCCTTTATTTCCGGATCTGTTGCATATGATAATGAATAGAAATAATCTGGAAAATAAGATTCAAGCAAAGGATAGACTTTCTCAATTAATTCCAATAATCCAGTATTTGAACGGATAAAATCAATAATCTCTTTTTGATTGATTAATTTAAAATTATCTAATATGCAATCTCTTTTATTTTCTTCAATTAACATACTATCACTTGTATCAAATCATATATCAACTAAAAGCAATGGCTTAACATTGCAATTAGAAACTTTCAATTTCTCTATTTCATTTTCCAATTCTTTTAATCTCAAACAATCCTCATCATAAACCTTTTCATCACCATTGATAAATAGCATGATATGCTCGAGATTGATAATTTCAGGATCTATTGAATATAATAAACAATAAGAATATTTTGGAAAATAGATTTTTAGCAAAGGATATGCTTTTTCTATTAATTCCAATAAGCCATTGTGAGAATTAATAAAATCAATTATTTCATCACGATTTACTAACTTAAAATTATCCAATACACACCCCTTATTGTTTTCATGGATTAACAAAATATCACCTTTTTAAAAATTAATTAAAATTGTTTATTTCTTAAATAAAAGTTTAAAAAAAGTTATATTTAAAGTTAACTAAACAAAACAGTATTTTTAACAAAATTAAATCAATATTATAGTAATATAGTAAAATTAGAGTGATTTAAACAGATATAGTTTTATATAGTAAACCATGCTAAATGTTTTAAAAAAGGAAAATGTAAAATAAATAAAAAAAGAAAAAAATATGGAATAAAACCCTAAATCTATTCATTGCTCTTCAAGGATTCAACCATATTCACCTTCTTGATCTTTCTTGAAAATGCCAAGTTGACAAGAACAGACAATCCAAAGGTAATGAGGAAACTGACTATGAAGTTCCATAAGTAAATGTTGATTGGGAAGCAATACTCATCACCAGTTGACCCCATCATGATGCCCATCAAAACATAAGCTCCAGGAATAGCTAGAATAAATCCAATAGTTGAGAACCATAGGTTTTGAGTTAACAAAAGCCTTCTCAAGCTTTTTGAGTTGAATCCAAGAACCTTGAGTGTCGCAAGCTCCCTTTGAATCTCAGTGAATGACAATAGACCTAAATTGTACAATACCACAACTGCCAAGACAATTGCAAAGGTAGTGAGGACACTGACCATCAAGTCCAATGCTTCAGTCATTGTGTTCCATCCCTTCCTGATGTCTTCACTTGTTGTAATGCTGCTTACTCCAGTATAGTTTTCTTTCACGTTCTTTTTGGTCAATACAACATTTGTGCTGTAGTTGTAGTCATCCCCTCCAATCTCATCAAAGACTTCAGGAGACATTATCAATCCTTGGCCAAAAGGAATTGAGTATGTTTCTGTAATCTCTGAATCAATCCATTTAGGGTTTCCTGCAACATGCCATCTTACCTTATCCCCAACCTTCAATCCGAGGACTTCAGCCATCTTGTCTGAAATGGCTATTCCATCAGGATCAAGATGCATATAGTTTCTATTGGCATCTGTTACCTTGTAATACTCTGAATCGTTCATTACCGTAAGGGTTCCTGTCTTCTTGATTCCCTTATACTTCAACTCAATGGCCTCTTCCCGGATTCCTTCACCGCCAGTCTCATCCAGGATATGATCCAATTGTGAATCTGTGATGTTTTCTTCTAATAATAGCTTTGAATTGAAGTTATAGATTTGATTGTACTGCCAATCCTCAACATCATTGATTGAATCGACCATTCCGAATGCAGACATTACCAAAAGGGCACATGCAAATACACCGAAAACGCTCATTATCGCTCTGGTCTTGTTCCTTTTTGCATCCCTATAGTTCCATCTTTCATTGAAGCTGAATCTTTCCCAAATCTTGGTTCTTTCAATAAGGCCGGAACTTACAAGTTTTGGAGCCTTTGGCCTGATTGTTTCTGAAGGATTCTCATCGCTGATTCCCTTTACTGAAATGTAGCTTATCAATACAGAAGAGACTACCATAAGTCCTGCAACAGCAAAGAAGCTGATGTCCCATGAAGGTCCCCAGCGAGGAAGCGAATAGGTAGATGACATTGTTGGATAGAATAGATAAGGTATGGTCAAAGGCCCTACAACAAGACCTATAACAGAACCGCTTAATGACAATACGAATCCATAAGAGAGATAGTGAAGGATTATTGACTTGTTGCTGTATCCCATTGCCTTTAAGGTTCCTATCTGCATCCTCTGAGCTGAAATGACACGGGACATTGTTGTTACCAAAGTCAAAAGTGATACAAGAACGAAAATGGCTGGAAATATTCCTGAAAACATCTGGTGTTGGGATATCTCATCCTGCAATGTCTTTATCCCAACATTATTGTCACGGTCGACATACTGAACATAGGCCTTTTGGCCCAATTTATCCTCCAATGCAGACTTGAAGTCCTTCTCATCCAATTCCTCATAGCCATCAAGAGCTATTGTATTATACACAATGTCAAAATCAGCGCCTTTAGATGGGATGTAAGCAAAGCCCACTTGAGAAAAGTCAGGAAGCAAGCTACCTTCCTGGATATAATAGACATATTCCGGAGAATACATTATTCCCCTAACTGTTTTAGACACCTTATTTCCATCGAACTTTAAGGTGATCTTATCTCCAATATCCAATTTACGGCCATCTGCAAACCTTTTGTCAATCCAAATTCCTTCCTCATCATTAGGGTCAAAGTCTTTCCCCTTGAAAAGGTAGAATTTGGATATGTTTTGATTTCCCTCTACAACATGCAAAGTAATCTCTGGGTCTGATGAGTAATTGGCAACCGTATCCACTACCATCTCCCTTTGGGCATCCTTGATTTCTTCCATGGATTTAATATCGGAAAATACATCGTCACTTATTTCCTCTCCATAGATCCACCCATCAGCTAGGTTTGTATTCTCATAATAGCTGTTTGATACATCCACCATACCTACAACTTCACCGCTAATTCCTGTAAATGCAAAGACTCCTATAAGAGCCATTAAAAAGATAGAGAGAAACTGGGCCTTATGATCCTTGAAATCACGTAGCATTTTCCTATATAGCATTTTCATATTATCACTTTTTTAAAAATAGAGGAACTAACATCAATAATTTATCACTTTAAAAATAGAGTGAATCAACACTCTACATATCTCTAATTGAAATAAAAATTCTTACCACTCTATCTCATGTATATCCAAGGGATTTTCATTGACAGTGATGCTTTCAATCTTTCCGTTTTTGATTCTAATCAGCTTGTCTGCAGCTTCGGCCAATTTTGAGTTGTGGGTTACAATTACTACAGTTGTGTCCTTTTCATGGCACTTGTTTTGAAGCAATGAAAGAATCAATACACCTGTATTGGAATCAAGCGCTCCAGTGGGCTCATCACATAAGAGCATCGCAGGCTCCTTTGCCAAAGCCCTTGCAATTGACACCCTTTGCTGTTCACCACCTGACAATTGGGCAGGGAATTGATTTCCATGGCCACTAAGGCCAACGGATTCAAGAATCAGATCACCTTTAACATCAATATCTGTGATATCCTTCATCAATTCAACATTTTCCTTTGCTGTCAAGTTTGGAATCAGGTTATAAAACTGAAATATGAAACCAACGCTTTTGGCTCTGTATTTGGTAAGCTCATCATCATCAAAATCTACAATGTTTTGCCCGTCAACTATTATCTTTCCGCTTGTAGCTGAATCCAAGCCACCTAGCAGATTCAATAAGGTGGATTTACCTGCACCGGATGGACCTAAAATAACAACGAATTCCCCTTTTTCAATCTTAAGGCTTAAGTTATCCAAGGCCTTCAATTCATGGTCTCCGCTTTTATAGATTCTGGATACGTTTTCAAATTCTATCATTGTTGACATGTCAACCCTCATTTTAATGATTAATTAACAAGATTTTATCAAATTAAATTGTTCTCATCATAAAGTTTGTTTCTTAAATTATATAAATTTTTAGGTATACCAAAATATTATATGATATGAACACTCAATTTTATTTCGAATGAATTATAAATCTCTAAAAAAATATTTTATACAATCTTTTAAACAATATAAAACTTCCCATTAATATTATAGAAAGAATACTTAATATACTTAACAATTCAACTAAAAAAATATTTAATAAAATAAAAATCATATATTAGGATAGGAAGATAAACTTTTTATAATAAATTCAAACAGGCATCATATTATGACTAGCACAATAAGAGAAGAGATAAAGAAAATCATTTATTTTATCGTTTACTTGATTCTAGAGGTAAGCATATTCTTCATCATAACTAAAACCCTTGGAGGAATATCAATACCAAACTTCAGAACCGCATTCATAGTCATAATACTCCTTTCTTTAGTAAACGCCATATTATGGCCTCTTTTAAGCTATTTTTCACTGAGATTCATTGTGGTTACACTTGGATTCGGAACATTCCTTATCGACGGAATACTCCTTTACTTCATAAGCCTATTCATTCCTGGAGTTTACATCAGTGGAATATCCTTATTTTCCGTTCCACTGCTGATTGGACTCATATCCTCTCTTGTTTCACTTGTATTGAACATTGATGATGACAATAGCTATTACCACAACATCTTGGAAAAGGAAATGAAGGCAATCTACACCGAAGCTAATGAGAAGGAAGGTTTCATATTCCTTGAAATAGATGGGCTTTCCCATCATACATTAAGAAAGGCATTGGAAAATGGAGACATGCCTACCTTATCCAAATGGCTAAGTGATGGAAGCCATAAGCTTGCAAGATGGGAAACAGACTTGTCAAGCCAGACATCCTCATCACAGGCAGGGATACTTCATGGAAACAACAATAACATTCCAGCATTCCGTTGGGTCGAAAAGGAAAAGGACAATCGCATAATATCCTCTAACGGAAGGACTAACTCTGAACTCATTGAAAAGAGAATATCAAATGGAAAAGGCCTGCTTTCAAACAATGGAGCAAGCAGAAGCAATCTCTTTTCAGGGGATGCAACAGACCACATATTGACTTTCAGCAAATTCGCAATTTCCAAAGCAATCAAGTCAAGAAGCTGGTATTACCTATACTCAAAGCCTTATGCAATCACAAGAATCCTGATACTCTTCATATATGACATGATCATGGAATTTGCATCAAGGATGAGACATTTGTTCAAGAACATACAGCCTAGATTGAAGTGGAGAGGATTTGCATACTATGTGGCACGGGCAGGTGCAAATGTGGCCATTAGAGAAATTACAACACTCACCTTAATTGGGGATATCCTTGCTGGAAACCACAATGTGATTTATGCAACATATATGGGCTATGATGAAATAGCTCACCATTCAGGAGTTGAGGATTACGATTCATTTTATGCACTTAGGCAAATAGACAGGCAATTCAAGCGTTTGGAAAAGGCAATGGAAAAATCTGCCAGAACCTACAAGATAATTGTATTGTCAGACCATGGCCAATCCAATGGATTCACATTCAAGGAAAAATACGGTGAAAGCTTGAATGATTTGGTAAAGGATCTCTTGCCTGATGACATTACAGTTCACAGTATTCTTCACTCAAATGATGACCACTTTAGGGAAAAATACTCTCTAAAGCCATATGTTGAAGACAATCTTGAAAAGGTGGATAGAAGAATTGAAAAATCCATAGACAACACAAAAGAAAAAATAGACACAAGAATAGACAACACCAAGGAAAGAATAGACAACACAAAAGAAAAAATAGACACAAGAATTGATAATACAAGGGAAAGAATAGATTCAAGGCTTGACTTTGAAATAAGCCCACGTGAAAAGTTCAATGAGATAAAAAACAACTCCTCAACCTTAGAGTATTTCAATAAACTGAAAAGCGAAAGAAGTTTCCTAAACAGCGATGAGCCATTCGCCAAAAGACTTAATAACATTTCAACTGACTTGAACTTGAATATACAATTTTCAAAAAAGACAAAAGTGAGTGAGAAAACCGCTCAAACATTGGTTCTCGCTTCTGGAAATTTAGGATTGATTTATTTTACAGACTGGTCCAATAGAATGACATATGAGCAGATAGAGGATGCATTTCCTGGACTCATCAGTGGATTAGCCCATCATGAAGGAATAGGATTCGTTATGGTGAAATCTGAGATATATGATACAATAGTGTTTTCAGATGATGATGTGCTTTACCTTGACACAGAAGAGTATTATGGAAATCATTTCCTCGACAGGTTTGGAGAAAACACCATCAGAAAGCTTAAAAGAACAGATGGATTCGCACATGTGCCAGACATTTTGGTAAACAGTGCATATGACATTGACAGTGATGAGGTCTATGCATTTGAGGAATTGATCGGAAGCCACGGAGGTGCTGGAGGAAACCAGCAATATCCATTCATCCTATATCCAAGTGAATGGTCATTGGAAGAGGAAATATTGGGTGCTGAAAATGTATATAAGTTCTTTAAAAGTGAAATGGAAAAGTCCTGGAATGAAAAATAGAATAAAAAAGAATTAGGTCTTTTTTAAAATAACTAATCAATAAAACCAACTATTTTTTTAAATTAAATCAAGTTTAATACCTAAAAACATTATAAATAACTATTCAAGATTAAATCAAACTCAAAAGACCTAAAGACACTACAATCAAAATCAATGTGGATATTGAATCTGTCAGACTTGTAGATAAAGGAATGACAATATTATCCGGATCGAGCCCTCTTCTATATGAAATTGTAGAGATATAGAAGACTACAAGCAACATGACTAAAATCAGGATCATACCTGCAATAAGGCTTATCAAAATGGATTGAAGGTATCCGACACCAATGTTATTGAAAGCTATTGTAGAGGATTCAGCCAAGAATCCAATTAAAGGATACATTACAACAGCTAAAGTTACAATAGCTATGAAGTTTTCCATTGTATGCTTTTTAGGTCTCAATACCGGATCGATTAAACCGGAGTGAAGACCTGAAGACAATCTTGCACCTAATATGCTTACCAAACCGCCACTTTCACCAGAGAACAATGGAACCAATGTAAGCAATGTTTGATTCTTAAGGAGTGTGCTAAGTGAGTTGTTCAATATTCCACCTGCAACGGTTCCCAATATGGAACAGAAGAACAGGACTGGAGTGGATTGCCTAACGATATGCCTTACTTCATTGTCAGCAGTGTATCCTGAAATCAATGAAACCACTGTAATCAAGATAATGATTGCAAACAATACCATCTTGACGATTGGATTGAAACCTATTAGATTAACAATCAAAACACTTAAAATGATTGCAGGCAAGGTAAAGAAGTCTCCAACCGCTGCAATGAATGGTGTTGTGATGTTATCTGGATCCCAACCACCTTCAAAGCTCTTAAGTGAAATGAACATTGTAATAGGGAGCATGATGACTGTAGAAATCAATCCGGCTATAAATGAAATCAATACAAAGTCGAAAAGGCTTATGCTTGGGAAATTGAATAATATGCAGATTACCTTTGCAATAGCTCCAAGCAAGACTGAAAGAGCCATAGTCAATATAATTGATGCTGTAATGTTTTCATCCAAAAGGTCTGACCTTTTGAATTCAGGGGATATTGTACCAATGTGGAGGTGAGTGCTTAACCTTGAACCGAAGGAGCCGAAAATGTTTCCTCTCATACCAATAGCTCCTGGAATAATTACCATAAGGCCAGGATAGGTCTGTAGGAAGAATTCCATGTTTCCTAAAATGATACCTGCACACAAGTCACCAACAGCACAAATGGAAAGGGCTATAAGACTTTCCTTTAAAACAGAATCAGTGTCAGCTAAAAATTCTCTTATATAGCTTACAAAACGTGCTGGAAGTGAAACGATGAACTTTACAGCATTAAATAAAAATAGAATGATGCCAACAACCAATGTGATGATAGATTCCCCAAATTGACGTGCCATCTTCATTAGACTTTTCAATTGGTTCACCTCCCATCATCATAGTGTCACATCCATACATATTAAATAAATAATTTAATTGAAATCAATTTTCATATAAAATCTAAATACACATAACTAAAATGTTAATTTAATCATCATCAATAAATTCCTCAATGTTTCCTAAATCCTCTAATTGCATTTCTCCATCAGCAAGCTTTTCAATGATTTCAGTTCCTGTTTCGGATCCTTTAGCTATTAAAACGTCTCCTGCAAGGATAACAGTGTTCTTGTCAGGTCCGTAAATCCAGGAATCTCCACGTCTGATGGAAATGATTCTCATACCAGTACGGTTGAGCAATAGTAATTCTCCTAAAGATTGGTTTGCTAAAGCGGAACTTTCTTCAACATTTACACGAATGATGTTCCTTTCGGATTCTTCCATAACCATTTTGAATACAAGGTGAGGTTCGAATCCTTTTAAAGTCAAATCAGCTAAATCCTTTGCAGCATTACCCATGGATTCAGCAGCTTCTGCAATCTCAAGCAATGTAGTCAATTTTTCTGCATCCTCAAGTGAACGAGCAGCTACAAGAGATTGCTTCTTAATCTCATAATTCATGCTGTTGAGTCTGTTTTCAAGGGTCAATACCTCTTCTGCCGCAGCTTTGTTATTGAATAAAACAGCAGAATAAGCTAAATCAACCATTAATTCCGACATATCTTTCATTTCAATTAAAATATCTTTTACGCTTGGCATTTTAAAACCTTCTTTAATTAATATGTAATAAATAAGTAAATTCTATTTTCAATTAATTTCTAAATGAAAATTATTAATGATTTTATTGTTAAAAAATTAAATTATAAATTATTTTAAAGTTTTCAATAGACATTCACGTCTTAATTTCAATAATTCCATATGCTTGGCTTTCAAATCATTCTTATCTTCCAGAATGTCTTCAAGTCCTTTTCTTACTGCCTGACATGGCTCTTCAAGATGAATCCAATCACAGTGTTGACAGCTCCAAACATCCTTGTTCTTGATCCATTCACCGCCAGTCAATCCATCAGCACATGGATAGAAAGGACAATAGCAGAAATCACATGCCTCCAATGCCTTATGGCATGGCAAATATTCGCAATCATAGTCAAGGCCCTTAGGGGTTTCATCCTTCAAATACCTTTCAAAGAAATCAATGTTTTGTGAAATGAACTTAGGCTTTACAATATATTCAGATGAGGTGACCATATAATCCTCAAGCTTGTAAGTCAACCTGTTTCCTATAATCAAAGCGGAATCCTCTTTTATGCTTTCCTCATTGATGTCCTTGAAGCATGAGATTTCATATGAATAGCTTTCATTCACAATTCCTAGCAATAACTCATCATTGAAATCATTCACTGTTTCCTTAAGCAAGTTGAAATTGGCCTTATCATCATCCTCGCCAAGTGGATTATGAATGAATAAAACAAAATCATTCTTCAATGCAAACTTAATCTTATTCTTGAGCTCTTTTTCTGATACAAGAGGATTGTTCAAGTCAATTGATACAAAATCATTGAATGGAGCTCCCAATACAGCTGAACTGTAATCAATTGGAGAAACTGCAGGATAAATCTTCAAGTCAAGATCATCATACTTTGAACTGATTTGAATCAAAAGATTGGCTATACCATAAATGTTTCTTTTATTGGAACAGATAAGAGCAACATTATTTTGAGATGCCTTTGAAATGGCCAATTCTATCTTGGAATAGGATTCCTCAAGTTTGGAATAGACATCAGAACTATCCTCTATGGATTCTGACTCATCCAAACCAATAATCACTTCATTATTGGACTCATCCAAAGCATTTACAATGATTTCCTTGTCTTTAATGTATGTATCCAAAACGCTTAAATCAAGATTATCATAATTGACTATGATATCAGATTCTATTATGGCATTGAATACATTTATGGTAATGTTTCCTATATCAGAACCCACGCTAATAAGATTAATCATCATATCACCTTTTAGGACCTTAGTCATTTTTTATCTTTTTGAAAAAGCTTTAATAAATAATTGATTTAGCTAATAATAGCTAAACCTAAAACAAATAGAATAAAGGAGCTAATAACTCACTTGTAGAGTCACTAGAGCCACCAGATGATCCGCCAGAAGAAGAACCTCCACCAGATGAGGAACCTCCGCTAGAACCACCAGAAGAGCCTCCATCAGATGATGAACCTGATCCTGAATCGGAACTGGAACTGGAACTGCTTGAACTGGAACTGCTAGAGCTGGAACTTGATTTAGAGCTTGATTTAGATTTTGAACTTGATTTATATTTTGAGCTTGAATTAGATTCGTCCAAGATGGAATAGCTATTGTCATTAGCATCAAATATTTTCAAGATTGAATCAACCTTTAAAGTGTCCAACTTAACTTCAATACCGTTAATGGTATGTTCAGCAGTGGCTGTAGCAATGATTTTATAATCTGGCTCACCGTTGATTATGATGGAACCGGATTTTCCGCTAGGCTTGGAATATCCGAAAGCGGTTACGGTTACATTGAATTCTTCCTTGTCAGTGTCGTCAGTGGTTGTGATTGTCATGTTCTCTACATTGACACCGTCGACATCCGCCACCTCTGATAGCTTATCAGCCAATTCAAATTTATTTGTTACATTGATTTGGTCCGGATCTTTAATAAGCAATCCGCCAACATTGTCAGGACTGAAGAATGAAGTAACAGTGCTGACCTGCATATTTATTAATTCTCCTGGATCAGGAACCTCTCCAGTTGCTAAAGTATAGGAACTGAACAGCCCTATTTCAAAAAATACAAAAAATAACAAAATTATAAGTATTATTCTTGAAATTTTCATTTTTATACCCTTTATGAATTAATTTTTTAAATTTTTTAAATTTCTGAAGTTATGATTAAATTATTTTTTAAATCATTTTATAAGCAATCTTCATATGTTCATCACTAAAAACAAATACTTTTCATTAGTCTCAATAAGTTTTAAATGTGATGAAAATATATTGTTAGTATCTTATAATGATATAGTTTATATTATTTATATATAATAAGATTATCGAAAAATAATGCAATATAGATTATTTTATTAACAATAAGAAGATAATATAAATATAAGATTAAATTAAAAATATTAACGAATGTAATGGAACTCTCAAAAGGGAAAATCACAATAATTATTCCAGGTGATTTTGCCAAGATAAAGGAAGTAAAAACATGACTGCTGAAATTCTTATTAAATTTGCAAGGAAAGGGATAATCCTATCTCCAGAGGCTTATGATTTAATCAAAAACTCTAAAAATCCTATAAATTTAAGTTCAGAGATTATTGTAAAATTGAAAAGCGGAAATTATTCTAATGAGATGGTTCCAGTTGATGTAAACACCATTAAAAATATGGAAGGGCTCAATTTAGAAATGCAAGAGCTAAGTGATATCACATCAGGCCCTGCAAAGCAAAGCCAACCAATAGAAAAAAAGCCACTTGAAACCAAGCCACCAGAGATAAAAACCCAAACACAAGCTAAAGAAGAAAAACCAATAGCTACAGAAACTAGTGCTCAAAAACCAGAACCTGAAACAATTGAAACTGCTAAAACACCAGAAAAAGAACAGCCAAGAGTAAATCCGGGTTATGGTAGTGAACATGTAGTTAAAATTGAAGATTCAGAAGTTTCAAAAGATGTGGAAATAAAATACAAAAGAAACCTTACTGAATCCAAAGTCAATTTTGATAAATTCAAGGTCCTCAAAGACACAAGCAATAAATCTTACACAAGCGGTGAGATTGGAAACCTAATAGAATACTTCCAAAACAGATACAAGAAGCTATCTGGAATATTGGAAAAGAGGCCTGAACTTAGAACCTGGCAAAAAATCAATGAAATCACTGAAAATCAGACTGACTTGAACCTAATCGTAATGATTACAGATATCAGAAGCACTAAAAACGGCCATTATCTGATTGAAGTGGAAGATGATACCGGTTCAATGCCTATATTGGTAAGCAAGGACAATGATGACTTGATAAGGGCTGCAAGAAACCTTATGAGAGATGAGGTCATTGGAGTCATTGCACAGAAAAGAGCTGGCCCAAGCGAAAACAGATTGGCAATTTGCCAAAACCTCATTGACCCTGACGTTCCAAGAAAGGAAAGGAAAGAGGTTGATTTCGGTACCGTATTCACATCAGACATTCACATAGGAAGTTCAACATTCCTTGAAGATGCATTTGTAAGATTCACAAGATGGCTTAATGGTGACTATGGTAGCGAAGAGCAAAGGGAGATGGCCAATAACGTCAAGTACATGATTATCGGTGGAGATATTGTAGACGGAATTGGAGTTTATCCAAACCAGGATAAGGAATTGGCAATCAAGGACATTACAGCTCAATATGATGAGGCTGCTCGTTTGGTTGGTGATATCAGAAGTGACATCAAGATCATCATCACTCCTGGAAACCACGATGCTTCAAGAGTTGCAGAGCCACAGCCAGCAGTGCCTGAAAAGTACGCTAAATCATTATACAAGCTAAATAATGTGGAATTCCTATCAAATCCAAGTACAGTAAGCTTGGATGGCCTTGAGGTATTGATTTACCACGGAAGAGGAATAGATGACATGGTGATGGGATCAAATGACTTCTCACACGAGCGAAATGACCTCGTAATGAAGGAATTCCTAAGAAAAAGACATTTGGCTCCATTGTATGGTGAGAGAACTCCACTTGCTTCAGAACTTGAGGATCATTTGGTTATTGACTCTGTACCTGATGTATTGCATACAGGACACGTTCACATTAACACCTATGCAAACTATAAGGGAATTCACTGCATAAATTCAGGTACTTTCCAGACTCAAACAGAGTTCCAGAAAATTTACAACATCGTGCCAACACCTGCAGAGGTTCCTATCATTGATGTAGGTGGAAATTACAAGCAATTGAAATTTATTGATTAAATTAATTGAAATGGCTTATTCAGATGTTTGGCTATTTAAACAGCTGTTTACATCTGCTTTTTTATGAATTATAATATTTATAAGGATGATAATATGGAAAAGGAAATTGTAAAATCCGTAGTTGAAATGTCAGCTTATGTTTTTGAAAGAGGATTGGTCTCTGGAAAAGCGGGCAATGTAAGTGCAAGATTCAAAGGTGAAAAGGGTGATATTGTAGCCATTACACCTACCTTAAAATCCCTTGCAGACTTAAGGGAAGAGGATATTGTTCTTGTAAATGAAAAGGGTGAACTCCTAACCAAAGGAAAGCCATCATCTGAAGTGGGAATGCATTTGGCGATATATAGAGAAAAGCCTGATGTTTATGGAATCGCACATACCCATTCACCATATGCAACAGGATTTGCATTTTCTGCCAAGAAAATAAAGCGTCTTGAAGGATTTGGAGCTATTAAGTCAGAATACCTTAAGGACATTGAATACTTCAAGCCTGGAAGCAAGGAACTTGCTGAAGCTGCAAGTGAAGCTCTAAAGACAGAGGATGCAATCATCTTGAAGAACCATGGAGTCATAGCTACTGGAGAGACAGTGAAGGAAGCGGCTGCTCTTGTTGAATTCGTTGAGGAAATAGCTAAAACACAGTTTGTGACTCATGTGTTGAATTCAATTGAATAGAAAATAAATAATTTTAAATAAATTGAATTTATAAATAATCTTTCGTTATAAAAATTTATATACATCAAAAATAAAATAAGATACTATGAAAATTGAATTTGAAAGCATTGGAACAATACATTCCCCATTTAAAGAGTTAGAGGGAATGCCAATCCAACCAACTGGCGCTAAGGGAATAAAGGGAAAAATATGCCTTAAAAATGAATTCAAGCCAGGATTAAAGGATATTGATGGTTTTTCACATCTTATACTCATATATCACTTGCATAAGACAAATGGAAATGCACTCGAAGTGAAACCATTCATGGACACTCAAACACATGGAGTATTTGCTACAAGATCTCCAAAAAGGCCTAACAATATTGGAATGACTACTGTAAAATTGGATAAGGTGGAAGACGACATTCTCTATATTTCCAATGTGGACATACTTGACGGCACTCCACTACTTGACATCAAGCCATATGTTCCTCAGCTATTTGAAGACACTTTAGTTGATGATTTAAAAATAGGATGGTTTGAAAAAAACCATCAAAAGGCAAAAAGCCAAAAGGCAGATGACAGATTCATAAAATGAATTTATCATGCCTCTTTTTTATTAAAAATAAGTTTTTTTCTTTTTATTATGCTTTTTAAATAAAATTATTTTAATATAATTCAATTTTTTCAACTGATTTTAACATAGACTTTATCATGATTATTTGATTTTCGAGAAAATGTCAAGTCATAATCAATAATTTCATCCTCTTCAGTACGCTTGACAGGATAATCCCTAAGGGAATACTCTCCAATCTGCTTGCCGTTTAAATGACTCAATTCCTTAATGACCTTATTTACAATGGTCAATTCCTCATTTTTCAAATCAATTTCAGGTCCCTTTAAGGAAAAATACCTATTCATTATC
>Ga0256407_10006866_pt1 | contig 17383 bp, 12 predicted proteins | sample RumenRJG_04DNA_FD_193489 | JGI IMG/M metagenome (GOLD analysis project Ga0256407, IMG submission 193489) | Bovine rumen microbial communities from Lethbridge, Alberta, Canada - RJG_04 | ecosystem: Host-associated > Mammals > Digestive system > Stomach > Rumen | place: Canada: Alberta...
AGGGGATTTTTTTTTATATATTTGATATATTAGAGAGAGTGGGGAGGAGCGGCAGAAAAACGGGGCGGCTTTTTTCTTTGGGGGTTTTCTTTTGGGTACGATAAAGTGTAGTGTAACGGAACGAGGTCGTACAGTCAAGCGGTAGCGTACTGTACGACCGTACAGTATACGGTACATATATTACATATAGTACCTATAGCCTCCGGGCGGAAGTCTGGGAACGGGCATGAATACTGACTTTTTTGGCATTTTTGGAAGGTATGTATGTGCCCAAAGATTGCCCCCTATTGGCCCAAAGATTGCCCCCTATTGGCCCAAAGATTGCCCCCTATTGGCCCAAAGATTGCCCCCCCTACACCTGTTTTCGGCTTAAAGAAACTTGACTTATTTTTGATTATATGTTATAATTAAAAGATACTATATTTTAATTTCTATCCCTATTTTCTTTTTGCCATGAGTTAATTCCTCGTAGTCCTTTATAAATTTTTCGCTTTTCCAATATTCCAACACACATGGTATGTAGTCACGTATAAGTCGTTTTTCTTTTTGTGTTGGTTCAGTACTGCATACTTCGTTATAAAGGCTGTCGTAAAGGATATGACAACTTTGGTTTTTACTGTTTTGACCTTTCATAATCGATATACGTCGCATGAGGTAGCCTTTTATTGCAATTCTGCGTTCCGTATTGGGAATTTTGGCACCGGTTTTGTCACGGATATCCAGTAAAGCTGCCGGTACAGTGATTACTTGTCCTGTAAGACGGCTGTAATCATATAATATGGGAGTATCTGTAATTTTATAGGCTGATACCTTCTGATTTCCTGCGATTACTTCCAGCTTTTTTAATGTCAATAAGTAGGTGTCCACCTTGCCGCCGGTGATTTGTGAGCCATTCAGAGAGGCATTTCTCCGCATCAGTTCTTGTGTACAATCGATCTGTACACGTACAAACCTCAATTTATCCAGACTTTGTGTTACTGCCTCGATTTGCTGAGGTGACGGTGTTTCGGTCTCGGTAGCGTGTACCATAGCCCTGTATACAGTTGCTGCAGTTATGATATGACTTTTATTACCATATTCGTAAAGGCTCGTTACTGCATCTGCTACTTGTCGGTCATACTCCGTGAAAGAACGTCTGCTTGTGAGTTTTACATTATCGCCCTCATAATTCAGTATGCAGCGGGTTAAAATATCGTCTTTTTTACGACCTACATCAAGTTCAATCAGACCTCCACCGATAATATCCTTTGTAAGACTGTTTGCAAGCTTATTATTGGGGATAAGGTGCTTTTGCGGTATGATTGTGGCAAGCTGCGGCAACGCTTCACGGACTTTTTCGGGAGTGAAATCACCTACACAACTTGTTGAAGTATCATTTTCGGGTGAAAAGTCATCTACACAAACTGCTGCAGTGCAATTTTCGAGCGAAAAGTCATCTACACGAACTGCTGAAGGGACATTTTCGGGTGAAAAGTCATCTACACAAACTGCTGCAGTGCAATTTTCGAGCGAAAAGTCATCTACACGAACTGCTGGAGGGACATTTTCGGGTGAAAAGTCATCTACACAGACTGCTGCAGTGCAATTTTCGAGCGAAAAGTCATCTACACAAACTGCTGCAGTGCAATTTTCTAAAACAATATAAATTCTTTGAGGCTTACCATTTCCTTGTTGTTTACGAAATATGTAATTATGTTCCTCTAATTTTTTTAAAGCATATTTTACAGTTCTTTCACCTTTTCTTATATGCTTAATTAATTCATGTATTGGATACACGCAGAAAGCACCATCTTCGTCATGTGAGGTTGCTTTTTCTTTGAGTAATTCATAAATTTTTTCTTCTGTTTTATTTAAAGCCATAAAAAAACTCCTTTTTCTGACTTTAAATTGAAGATAACACTTGCAATTTTTTAAAGAATATGTTATCATGTGTCCATATTTAAAGTCATAATTTTTTGGAGTGTACAGCCTGAACTCTGTACACTCTATTTTTTTATATCTGTTTATTATTGTATCACCTTTTTCTGACGGTTGCAACAGACAAAGCGATTTTTACGGAGTGTGTTTTTTCATGTCTTCACGCACAAGCATACACAAATACTCTGTAAGTGAAACGGTGCGTCTTTGTTCAATGCTTGTTCTGGCGGCGGCGATCGTCAGATATTCCCTGAGTTCTACAGGGATTTTCAGATTAAGGCGGGTAAGCGGTATCCCGTCTTTATTTACGTCCTGTATGCTTTTAGTGTTTTCTGCGTTTGATACGTTTTGTACGTACTGTACATTATTTGCGTCTTGTGTGTTTGATGTACCCCTTGCAATCTGGTCAAATACAGATGTTCCTGCCATTGCTGCGTCTTTCATGCTTTTACGTGCCATTTTAAATTACCTCTCTTTTTTATTATAATCCTATTTCTTTGATAAGCTGAACATAGTCCTGTGCGGGCTTCGATTTCGGTGCATAATCAAATATGCTTTCACGGTGAGTTTGTGCTTCTCTGATTGCTATGCCTTCATGTATGACCGTTTTATATACCGGTATATCCAGTTCGGTGCATTTGTTGATGATAACGTCCGTCAGGTCACGGGAAAGTATTGTACGGGTACTGTGACGGGTGAATACCACACCGCCGATTGTAAGATGAGAATTTATTTTTTGTGCTGCCTGTATGCTCTGTTTAAGCTGATACAGACCTTGAAGTGCATACATATCAGCCGTAAGCGGTATGATCACTTTATCTGCGGCTGTCAGTGCATTGATGAGCAGGATATTCAATGTAGGGGGACAGTCTATCGTTATCAGGTCATATTTTTTCTTTATCTGCTTTAAGGCATCAGCTAAAGCCTTGTGTCTGTTTTCTCCTGCAAGGTTGGTGTCTGCTGTGGCAAGGTTAATTCCTGACGGGATAATATCACCCTGCGGCGTATGGTGTATGAGCTGTTCAGGCTTGAGCTGACCTGTTAAAAGTTCATACGCTCCTGCATCGGTGCCGTTCAAGCCCATGCTGAAGGTAAGATTTCCCTGCGGATCAAGGTCTATTGCAAGTGATTTTTTTCCGTCACTTGTGGCTTTGGTGGCGATGGCTTGTGCAGTAGTTGTTTTTCCCTGACCGCCCTTCTGATTGGCTATTGCAATTATCATATTTTATCACACTTTCTTTTATTGAGTTCCATACGCAAATTACTTTTTATACGCATATAAAGTTTAATATGTATAATAAGGCTAAGCTGTATATTACGCTTTATGCATTCAATACTATTTATACATATATTACGTTTTATACGTATAATAAGTTTTATTTGCATACTGTGTTTAATGCGTATTATATACCGTAAGAAATATTTTGTCAATCACAGAAGATTTTGAATTTGCAAAATAGTCAAGTACGATATTCCGAATCGTACTTGACTATTTTTATATTAGTGGTATACTGTAAATAAAAGTACAGATATGGAGTGAATCTTATGTTCATAGGCAGGGAAAGAGAATTGAACTCTCTGAATAAATTATATAATTCAGGCAATTTTGAGTTTGTCGTTATCTATGGCCGCAGGCGTGTCGGCAAAACGGCTCTTATCAATCATTTTATAGATGACAAGCAGGCTATCTATTTTATGGGAGTTGAAAGCAATGCCAAGCAGAATTTAGAGAATTTCAGCAGAAACATCATGGAATATACAAGCGGTATCAGTGCTGAAACGTCTTTTCTTTCTTTTCAGGCGGCATTAGAAACAGTATTCCGCCTTTCACAAAAAGAACGTCTGATACTTGTCATTGACGAATATCCGTATGTGGCAAGGGCTTCGAGAAGTCTTGCCTCTACCCTGCAAATGCTCATAGACCGTTATAAAGATAATTCCAAGCTAATGCTTATTCTCTGCGGTTCGTCTATGTCATACATGGAAGACCATGTACTTGCATATAAAGCCCCTCTCTACGGCAGGAGAACGGCTCAGATAAAATTAAATCCCTTTGATTTTGAGGAAGTCTGTCATTATTTCCAAAATTTTTCATCTGAACAAAAGGCGATGGCTTACGGGATCGTCGGCGGTACACCTCAGTATCTTCTGCAAATAAATGACAGGCTCACTATTGAAGAAAATGTGAAGAATACCTATCTTGATACTATGTCATCACTGTATGAAGAACCGATGAATTTATTGAAACAGGAAGTCCGTGAACCTGCGATATATACAGCCATTATCACCGCTATTGCAACAGGCTATTCCCGTATGTCTGAAATTTCTACCAAAGTAGGTGAAGAAACTAATATTTGTTCAAGCTATCTGAAAAATCTTATTGCGTTGGGTATCGTGCAGAAGGAATCCCCTTACGGTGAAAAAGCCTCAAAGAAATCCATTTATTCCATTGATGACAATATGTTCCGTTTCTGGTACAGGTTTGTCCCCGAAAATGCCTCAATGATAGCAAGAGGTGCATCAGACCTTGTTTATAAGCGGATAGAGCCATATTTTTCAGATTATATGGGAAAGGTGTTTGAATATATATGCAGACAGTATTTGTGGAAACTGCTTATCAGTGGAAACACGCCGATAGAATTCACATCTCTCGGCAGATGGTGGGGAAATGATCCCGTACACAGATGTCAGGCGGAAATTGACATCATGGGTGAACAGGATAAAAATACAGCCCTTTTCGGAGAATGCAAGTGGACGAATGAAAAAGTTGACCTCGGTGTGCTGGAAACGCTTATTGAACGAAGTAATATCTTCTCATACAAGACAAAATATTTTTATCTGTTTTCAAAATCGGGATTTACCAAAGGCTGTACGGATAAGGCAAAGGAATTAGGAAATGTTTTTTTCATTAATTACGATGAAATGATAAAATTCTTTGGATAAAAATAAAAGCAACAGTTCAAAGATTGAAAAATGTTGCTTTTTCGTATCATTCAATTAAACTGTAAATATATTTTACATCATTTTCAAATTTCAGAGCCTGCGGACATTTTTCTTTTACAGAGTTCCATTTCTCACATACTTTTTCTATGAGGATTTTGTATATGCGTTTTGATTTATTTTTGCCGGGAATTCGGATTCCATGATAATTCTTTCCTCTTGCAATAATATCTTTCCATGGAGAATCAACCTTTTCTATGTCTGTAACTTGATCTTCAAAAGCTGCAACTATCCACGAATCTGTAGCGTCACACGGTATTGTCAAAACATATTTTACCCTGTCATCTTTGCACAGGTAAGTATCAAGAATATCCATCGACAATGCAGGGATAATCAATATCTGCTACTGTATGGAACTTCTTGAACTGCCCTTGAAAGGAAATTACAATCCAAATTACTATAAGCTGTATTTTCGTGATACAGGCTTGCTTATCGGCTCTCTGGAAGATGAAGTGCAGAAAGATTTGCGTGACAACAAGAATTTCAATACTTACAAAGGTGCTTTGTATGAAAGTATCGTTGCGGATATGCTTGTGAAACAAGGCTATCAACTGTATTTTTACAAGAATGAAAAAAGTACAGTTGAAATGGATTTTTTTGTGAGGGACAGTAATTCATTGATACCCGTAGAAGTCAAGGCAAATGACAGTGCAACGGCTTCATTGAATAAACTGATACAAAGCGATAAATTTTCCGATATAAAATATGGAATAAAACTTGCCAACAAAAATATCGGTTGGAACGGCAGATTTTACACTATGCCATACTTTTTGACATTTTTACTGAAACGCTTTTTATCTGAAGTAAATATGGACGATTTGGCAAGTCCTGATGATTTGAAAGCAATAGCACAAGCACATGAAGATTTGATAAATTACGAAACGATTAATCATAGCAATATTGATTGGAACTGATAAAAATAATATAGCTCTGAAAATTATCATAAATATTTGTTAGATTACGAATTTTTGTGTATAGACACACTTTTTCGTAATTATAACACAAATATTTAGATTATGCAAATGAATAAGTATCAAAATAAATATATCCGGAACTATATCAAAAAGCACTCGAATAATTATTTTTTCGAGTGCTTTTGTTAGTATTAAATTAAATGGTCGGTTAATTTATAACTCACGACAGGAACATCACGAAGGTATCATAGATGATGCAATATTGGTAAGATAGCCTAAAACAGTCGCAAAGTTACCTAATCTTGAATTATCCGTAAACGTGCCGACAACTCCCAGACCTGTTGCAAGGTCTCCCAATGCACCAAATCCGACTGAGTATGCAAATGCCTCCATTTCACACACACAGGCTTTTATCTCGGCAAAACCTGCCGCAATATTTCCACTGTAATAGTCCAACAATAATTGTCTTGAATTGAATATACTTACTGCACCGGATTTAAGTGAGTCTACAAGACCGTTACCGGACAAAGCTAAATTTGAAAGATCCAATCCGAAAAATACACTGTCAGATACAGTAAGTGTTCCGGCGGCATAACTTCCTGCGGTACTCATTCCTGAAACAGCCGTTCCGTAAACCGTAGCGGCAAATGATACTGCGGCTCTTTGAAGTGAAGCCTGAGCTATGAAAACTCTTATACGATTGGCAAGTTGAACGGCTTCTTCAAAAATCGTATCATACGGGTCAATGTCGTTAGATTCAAGTATTTCACTGAGATTATAAACAGATGATACCGAACCGCCGTTAATTCCTCCCGACAATCTGTAAATGTTTTCACTCATTGTGTTGAAGTCAAACATGATATAGCCCGAACCTGTCCAATTACCCATAGTAATTTGTTTCTGCGGAATGTACACTGTATATCCCTTGTCAATGTAATTTGAAATATCATTCCTGACTTCATCTGATACAGACAGCTTTGACATAGCGTAAGATTTATTATCCGAGTTTATCACGAATACTTCTACATTGTTTTTGAGAGCCTCCACTATAACGGAAACAGAGGAAATGCCTTGACTTCCCAATATGTATTCCCATATATAGCCCTCACACAATGATGAAACTATTCCTGAGGACATTACAAAATTTCTTCTGTCTTCTTCACTTCCGATAAGGCTTACAGGTGTACTTCTCAAACAGTCAATATCTGTCATAAATGTGCCGTCTTTAAGATTTCCTGTAACTTGACCTGTCCAGCCGTTAAGCGTGGTTTCAAATTCATATCCGAAAATTCCTATGGCGGTATCGGGGTTTTGATTTACCCTGCAATTTGCGGAATTGAAAAATTCGATAGTGTCATTCATGGAGAAATACAGCTTCCCTGCAAAATCAAGCAAAGCACCCAAATATTCTTCCGAATATGCCCCGTAAGTTTTATCACTTAAAGCATTATAATACATATAGTTATATGATTTTGTTAAATCTCTTGCGGCTATGTCATATGTATTTACAACAAGTGCATACATACTTCCTGCAACAAGTTCATCACGATAACTTTGCTTTTTACCCGAACATTCAGACAAAATGGTAATATTCTGAATTTGTCCGAGAGTGGTTTCAGTGCCGCTTCCGACAACTTTTCCGTCAACGGTTATAACGGGAATGACCGACATTGAAGAACACGACATATTTTTCCAATTTTCATTATTTTGTGTGAATAAAGCCTTATCTTTCTCATTGGCGGGCTTATACTGAATAAGAAGTCGTTTACCGAAAAGTTCATTTGTCTTGAAAGAGGCTATCGTTTTACCGTCCATGCTGACGGATATTTTATCGCACTTACTGTCTGAAACACTGCTGTAATACTCTGATTTGCTTATAATATTGAAATCGGCAACAGACGGGAGTTTTTCTATTTTTGCACCGTCAATTATCTTATAATAGCCGGTTGCCGTCTGATGATTGTTTATGTTGTCATTAAGGACAGCTTTTATCTTGCTGAAATCAAGATTATATTTGTTTTCCACTTCTTCCCAACGTTTCAGAAGTTCGGACGACAATGCCGCAGAATATTTATGTTCCACATTTTCGGTTTCTATCTCGTTGAAAGTGTAGTTTTTAAACCAGCCGTCAAGGGTTATCCATGATTTTTCCGCACTGTCTATACCGCATTCCGAAAGAGGTGCATAGACTTCGACCCATGTATGTTCTATGCGTATTAACTTTTGACCTGACGGGGTGTAATAAGTCTGACTGTCATAACCCGATGCATTTATACAGTCTATTGCTGCCGCAACATTATCCGCTCCCGTGAGTTTCAGCAATTCATTATCGGTGTATTGAACTGTACCGCTTACATATCTTGACGGATATTTCAGATAACGCAGCATTGCTATCATAAGGCTTGATATATCGACATCATTTCCGCCCAACTGTTCATAAACTGCCGCAGCACCTTTTCTTGAACCTGTATAATACTCTGTTCTGATTGTATTCTTTACAAAGTCGTATACATTGACGGCTGTTTGAAGTTCTTTTGCCCTGTCTTTCATATCTTGTGTCATAGCGGTTTCCGCTTCGTTTACAAGATATTTTTGAAGTTCTTTTTCATCTGTCTTTTCGGAAACGCTTATGACAAATTCTTTTGTGCCTGTATTTCCGGACATATCATTTGCAGATGCCGTAAATTGATAGTCACCTGTTTTTGACGGCGTGAATACATATTTTCCGTTTGAGAGGGTGACGGGATTTCCATTCATTTGGAGTGAGATTGAGGCAATACCCTTTTCATCTTCAGCACTTATTGTAATAGTCTGTGAATGACCTGCCGTCATTGAACTCAGATAATCAGCATTTACGATAGGTGCAGTGCTGTCAGAGGAAACATAGCCTGTTGCCGTTATAGCACTTACATTTCCCGATGGGTCTGTTGCACTTATTGTTACGGCTATTTCACCTGTTTTAGTCGGAGTGTAAATATATGCACCGTTTTCATAAGTGAATTTTTGTCCGTCAGTGGTGACTTCTATTTCTGCCGTGCCACTGTCATCAGATGCCGTAACGTATACTTTTATCGGCTTGCCGACTTCGGGATTATCGGGAATAAGTTTTACACTTTCGATAACAGGCGGTGTAATGTCTTTCGGCTTGGATACTTTGAATTTAACGGTTGCATATGAATAATTGCGTGAAGTATCGCTTGCGGTTATGTTTATGGTATAATCACCTGCCGAGAGTATTTCGGGGAGAATTATATTTTTACCGTCATAAACGAGTTCACTGCCGTTCATGGTAACGCTTACTGTCGATACTTCCATGTTGTCCGTTACCGTCATTTTTATAACGGGCTTATTCGGAATGAAATATTCTTCTTCAACGTCCGAAACGGTTATAACAGGCTTAACGGTATCTCTTACGGTGATATTTCTTGTATTCGTTCTTTCATTTCCGTAAATATCTTTTGCTGTCACGGAATATGTGTAATTTCCGGCAGGAGCGTTTTCAATAGTTAAAGTCTGTTCATCGGTATTTTTCAAAACGATATTTTCACCGTTCAAAGTGCCTGTAACGGAATCAACGTCTGAAAAATCCGTGATTTTCAGAGTGACAGTAACAGTATCGTTTGTATTGAAAGTAGATACGCCCTCAAATGAAATATTCGGTGCAGTCGTATCGGATACGGTGAAAGCCCTTTCAAGTTCTGTTTTATTGCCCGAACTGTCAGTTGTGACCGCTTTGAAAGTATGTTCGCCTATGCCGACATTATAGGGGTTAAATTGATAATGATCGGTGTAGCTGTATTCGGGAGTAGCATAACCGTTGTTTGCTTTTTCAATCGGCTTGCCGTCAATGAAAAACTCTCTTGTATCAACTTTTGTGTTATCGCCTGAATTGACACTGATAGTTTGTGAACCATTGTAATATTCATACCTGTTTGCAGAATAATATGAAACAGACGGCGGTGTTATATCTTCATCAATGGCTTTAAGCTTGTAAGTTAATGAACGGCTGTTTCCTGCATTGTCGTAAGCAACGGCTGTAATAATAAAATCGCCTGCTTCTTCGGGTGTAAATACAAATTGATTGTTTTCGTCAAGTGTATATTCTTTTCCGTTGACATCAACATCAATTTGAGTTACAGCAACATTGTCATTTGCCGTGACGGTGACAACGGCACTTGTATTGACAAGTATTTCTCTTGACCTCGTTGCCGAAATTGATACACCCGGGGCTTGTGTATCTTCTGTTACGGTGAGTTTCATTGAATTTTCAAAAGTGTTATCACGGTAATCGACTGCAACGCCTTTGAAAATAAATTCGCCTGCCTTGTCGGCAATATATTTATATTCACCGTTTTCATCAAGGGTTATTTCTTCATCATTGACAGTGTATTTTGCAGACTTTACGCCTGTTTCATTGTCATAAGCCTTTGCAGTGAATACTATTTCATTACCTATGCTTGCATTTCTCCTGTTAAGAGAGAAAGGATAAATTCCGGGGAGGGTTGTATCGTCATAGATATATTCGTAAAATATGTTATAAGAAGAATTTCCGGCTTTATCAAATGCGTTTGCTCTGAAACGGTATGAACCCGATTCTGTAAACACAAATGTATGACTGTTATTTTCATCAAGTGAAACCATTTCGTCACCCAGATAAAGTTCAACATGGTCTATTTCTCCGTTGTCTTCTGCTTTTACCGTGACGGTGTACGGGTCTTTTGTGAAATAACCACGAGAATATATTTTTTCGTTTTTCTCAACACTCACTGTCGGGCGAACATCATCATAGAGTATATCGAATGTATAAGTATAAGGTGTTCCGCTCCAGTCATATGCCGTTATTTCCAGCTTGCCCGAACAGTATGGCAAACGAAATGCCGAATTTAAATCTTCATCTATGTGATAGACAAACACGTCATTCCAAGGACCTTTATATCTTTCAATGTCATCGGGAACAACACGGACACTTACCCATGAAATTGCAGACGGGTTATCTGTAACAAGGTGTATATTCTTGTCAACAGTCGTCTTGTTGTTGAAATACTCGAACTCTGCACCCTCAACAGTATATTTTACTGTCTGTGTACTGTCATCAAAAACTATGTCGGACACGTTTTCTTCATCTTTGACACTGATATTAACGGTTTTTTCAGCTATATTTCCGTTATCATCTTCCACTTTCAAAGTTATCTGATAATCGCCTTTTTCACCGAAAATGACTGTCGGTTTCAAAATTTCGGCGGTATCAAGCACATAATTTTCATTTCCTGCAACAGTCCATGAAATCTCTTTTACGCTGTCGGAATTACTCTGTATATCAGCATAAAGAGTTACAGGACGATTTTTATATATCTCAGGCTTGATTATTATATTTGTCGATATAGTTGTATCAACGGGCTTGGTAAGTTTCATAGTTCCCGATATTACTGTAATATCTTCAACAACGGGTGATGAACCGTCAGAAGCTTTATGCAATTCCGTTTTTACACGAATATATCTGCCTTTTAAATTCTCGGGGACGGTGTAATTATTTACTTTCATTTCTTCCGTGTAATTCACACCGTCATTACTTACGGAAATATACATATCCGCTGACGAATCGGACGGATAAACGGAGTGCCAATAAATACCCGTCCATTCACAATTTTCTCTTTCACTGTCATAAACTGCCGACCATGTGCCACTGTCTTTGAATGTGTCACATGGGAGGGTTATATCATCAAGATATATCTTTTGACCTTTTCCCTCTTTGTCGTTGTAGTAAAGAGCCGTGTTTGAAGTCAAATATTCATAACCGCTTTCTTTGAACATATCTGACTTTACGGGAATATTTATACTCTTTATTTCGTCTGCTTCAAAAGTATCCAAATTCCATGTTATCTCTGTTGAACCGTCTTTATTATCCTTTACGGCTGACGGTGCAGGAGAGATATTTTCAAAGTCTATCTTGCTTTTATCCGATACAGTTGTTTTAAACAAAACATTTCTTGCGGCAAAATTGAATATATTATTGCCGAATATCTCCATGAATTTCTTGATAGTTTCACCGTCAGGGGCATTTTTATAAATGCCGTTTGTGATTATAGCCGCCTCTTGCATATTTTGTATATCGTTACGCATGGCAAGAGAAAATATTTTTATATTTCTTTCGGCGGCATCTTGTGCATACTGTCGCATGGTTTCCATAGAGTATTTGCCCGTTTCGCCGTCTGCAAGGAGAATTATATATTTTTGTCTTTCGGGTGAACTCTGTTCATCAAACAGCTTGTTGGCAATGTCTACACCGTCATCTGCTTCACTTGAACCGCTACCACTGCCAACTCTGTTAATTTCCTGTTCAATGAGTTCTTTATCGTCTGTGAAACCGATATGCACTCTGCCCAGATCTGCAATAGCATATCTGTCACCCTCGTGCATATAGCCGAGTATCGTTTTAGCTGCCTCCTGTGCATTCCTGAGATACTCGCCCCACATACTTCCCGAATTGTCTATGACAAATACAAAGTCTATTCCCTCTGTGGTAACACTGTTTCTTACGCCCTTAAGGTCATAACTTATATCTATACTTTCAGATGAAGATGTGATTTTATCTTTTGAAACAGTGCTGTCTATATTTACACCGCTTACACCGTCAGAAGTATAACTCTTTTTTATCTCTGAAACATTCTTTTTATCTTTTTCAAGCATAATGCTGTCATTCTTTACGGCAATATCTGACGAATTTCCCGAATTGAAATCACTATCACTTGTAAATGTCCTTGACGGGTCGGGATTTACTTTCACGGAAAGAGTATCACTGTCGGAAAGATTGTGAAGTCGTCCTGTCAACGTAACTGTATAAGTGCCTGTTTTCGTAAATTCAGCCGAAGTTGATTGACTGTTTTCATTTTCAAATACAATGCTTTTATCTCCGCTCCATTGGTAGCTTACATTCTCATAGTTGGCACTGCCTTCAAACAAGAGATTTTCGCCGACATAAATTTCCCTGTCAGCACCTGCATCAACTTTAAGCTGTTCTCTTACAAGGTCATCATAATTATCAACTTTATTCAAGTAAAGTTCCGTACCGTTAAATTCAACGTCCTCTGCATATATACCGCCGTTTACGGTGAGATTTTTTACGTTGAAAATAACTTTTCCTTTGGGAGCGTATATTATACCGTCTATTGTCAGTTTAGAGCCGTTTATAATAATATTTCCGTCTTTCGAGTATAAAACAAGGTATTCACAATTATTTTTGATACTGTTCAGAGTGATATTATTTTCAGCCGTAATATATCCCATACCGTTGAGAGTAACTTCATCAAGAGTAAAATTTCCGTCTATGAGGAAATTTTCAGAAACTGAAAGCTGTGTTTCCGATATTTCAATATCTTCTTGAAAATGCTTGGAATAGTTGACATTATGTTCTATCGAGTCAGAAAAGTCGGGTATTTGATATGCCGTGCTGTCCGTTTCGGAAAATGAAATATTTTCCGATACAGAGCCGTGTGCATTGGCAGAACCGTTTATTTTCATAGTTTCCGAACCGTAGAAAATAATATCGTCATGTGCATATATACTGCCGTCTACATCAGCCTTTTCCACGTTGAAAACGGCGTTGTCATCTGATACAAGCACGCAGTCTATGCCGTCAGGATAGGTATTTTCATATACAGCCGATACGGACGGAATACCGGTGGAAACTGTAAGAATTGCCGATAATATGACGGCAAGGGTTCTGTTAAATTTCTTTTTAATCATGTTTTCCGCCTCTCTTTCTCTTTGAAGTGAAGAATACGGCTGTTAAAGCTGCCGCAAATGCTATGAATGCACTTGCAAGGATATTTCCGTTATCACCTGTAAAAATACTCTCTCCCTTATGCGATACTTCACTGTGTTCTGAAACTTGTGAATTTTCCGTGATTTTGGAAACTTCCGATATTTCCGATATTTCGGATATTTCGGAATTTTCGGGGGGTGTTTCCGCAGACTTGTTTTTTACACCGTAATAAACGGAATATTCATTTGTTTCTTTTGAGGAAATAATTTGATTATTCCATACAAGTGCCGCCGCACAGTCATTTATATCTTTGGCGGATTCTGCACGGTAATCCCATTTTTTATCAAAGAGAGATGACCAGTCGGCAAATATGATACTGTCGGGTATTGTATTGATTTTTCCGTAAGCCGTAATATTTCCGTCAGAAGATACAACAGACCACTGTTGCGGGATAGAGTCTTTATATTCCTCTTCAAAGTCCAGCATGGCACTGTCAACGTAAAGAGTGCATTTGTCATCTTTATCAAGCTGACTGTCTATCATAATCCTAAAACCGAGCAATACATCTTCCGCTCCCGTATTTTTAGCGGAATACCCTATAAACAGCATATCTTCATGACCTGTTTTCATGCCGTCCGCAAATTTCAGAGTTTGTGTCACTTCAACATCTCCGAATTTCTGTACGGTGATACAAACATTCCTGTCACTGTCATAGTAGGGTGCTGTAACCGTTTCACCCTCTCCGAAACGATATGACTTTCCATTGACGACAACAGTGGAGTATGAAGAATAAAAATTCTCATACATCAAATTTTTTCCGTCATCAAGACTGTTTTCAAGGTCGCCCTTGTTTGCGGAAAGCTGATAGCGTCCGAAATTGTCGGTATCCTGTCCGATATACAAATTAAGATAGTCATTCTGCATGATATTCCTGTCGGTATTTACGGCGGATACCATGACTGTACCTATTTGAACGGCAGTCAATGTGCCGAGTACAGCCATAAATATTTTTTTCGTATTCAACAAATCATCTTCATTCCTTTCATTTTGTTTTTGAATATTATAGCATTTTAGATACAATTTTTCAATTCTTTTTTTAAAAAATTTATAGCCGACAGGGAACAACATAAATATCTTCCCCCTTTCAAAATCTTTTTTTTAAAAAGTTATAATTTAAAAAAACATCAAAAGAAAGGGAGAAGATTTTTATGACGAGAACATCATCAGTTGCGGTTCAAACAACCGCTGTAACAAGAAATGTTTTTGTAAGAGGTAATAACAGTTATGCCGGAATAGCCGTGCTTTCGGTGCTGAATATTATCCTTGCTATCTTCAAACCGCTTTCGGATATTACGGAAAATTCTATGATAAGCGGTTTGATAGAGAATATTCCGTCTGATGCAAACAGAACGATATGCCGTTGTACTTTCAACGGTATTGAAGATATGCTCAATGTATGTGAATATACTTTGAAACTCACAGAGGTAAATGAACAGCTTTTATTCCTTTTCGGTATCATGGCTTTGATATTCATTTACAAAAAGATAACAGTACATTTTAGATTGAGAGGTACATAATATGAGAAATATAGATTCATACGATTCCAGATATCCTTTAGAATATTATGAAATAGGAACAATATATTCCTTTTATTGTTCTTCAATCGCAGGAAAATTCAAAAAAGCAGACTCTGAATATATATCAAAATACTCTTCCAAGCTGCTTGAACTGCAAAAAGAAGAAAATACAAATGTTATTCAATCCGTTAAGACACAGAGTTCAAAATTATTCTCAAAATCACTTCAAAGATTTTATGGAATTGTAATTGCTAAACCACGTAACGTTATGCTCAAGGTAATGTTTATCGGTATCCATGACGGTATAAACAATTTTTTTACAAAAGACTATATTATCAACTCTTGGGGATGTTTTTCTGATGAAAAGGAATTAATGCCTATATCTTCAAGTGTGAAATATAAAGATACTGTATATGGAGATACAACAAAAGTCGGTGGTATTACAAGAGAAAATTCTTCATCTGATGTCGGCGGCATTACAAGAAACAAAACTAATGATAATTCCACATCTGGCATTGGAGGGATCACTCAAACTCAGAACAATAATAAACCTATCTTCTCCAATTCAAATGAAGATAATGTTGGTGGCATTACGAGAGCCAAAAAGTAAGTCATTCACAAATAACATTATGCCTTTGTCGAAAAACTGTATAAGCAAAAATATAAACAAAGTGTGTAACCTTAAAATTGCACACTTTGTTTTTATGCTTTGCTTTTTATTATGCTCGTCAATAAAGCATTTTTATTTTTTGAGCAATTCTTTTCACGACGGGAACGACAACTGTATTTCCGCATTGTTTATAAGCAGCAGAAAGAGAAATTCCCCTGAATTTATATTTGGACGGAAAACCTTGAAACGCAAGACATTCATAAGGTGTAAGCTTTCTTATGCCGAAATTATCCCGTATTACAGGCACTCTATCGTGATACGTTCCCATATTTGCTTTCAAAGTAGGACATATATCATATTTTCGCCTTGCTATACCGCTGTCATCAATTCTGTATATACCTGTTTTATCCTTTATACGTTGGTTCAGTATATTGTAATATTTACTGTTTTCGTCATAGTAGTAAATCGAATCATGTTTTACATTACGATTTATTATATCATCAATGCCAACAGTTAGTTTGGTCGGTTGAGGAAATGAAAAAACATCAAGCATATCATAATCCGAGAATGCTGTTATGAAAATTCTTGAACGCTTTTGCGGAATATTGCCATACTCCGTCGCACTCATTACTTTGTACTTCACCCCGTATCCGAGAGTAGCAAGTGTATTATATATAACAAGAAAAGTTTTCCCATTATCATGAAACATCAAATTTTCTACATTTTCCAAAAATACGATTTTGGGTTTCTTACTTTCGATTATCCTTGCAATCTCAAAAAACAGGTTACCTCTCAGATCGTTGAAACCTCTTTGATAGCCCATCACCGAAAAAGGCTGACAAGGAAAGCCAGCAATTAAAATATCGGCAGAGGGAATTTGACTTACATCAACATTTCTTATATCATCTTCCTTTATGAATTGTTCGCCCAAATTGTGACGATAAGTAATGCACGCCTCATGGCTACTGTCATTTGCCCATACTATTTCAAAACCCTCTTGCAAAAATCCGAGATCAATTCCTCCTATGCCCGAAAACAAGCTTATTACTTTCATTACTTGTTACCCGATAACAATTTAAATCTGAATTGCAGGGCAAGTTTTAAGTAATATTTCCCTGTTTGTTCGTCTTTATAAATATACATATATTTATGTCTTGAACATGACGGAGCTTCAAAATTGAGCTTTTCTAACAAAAAATCTTTAAATTCATCAGCTATACACGAATGGAACGCCACAACGTCTCCATCTTTTTTTACAACTATATAACCTCCGTTTACATCAGACCTGCCCGACCACGATTTAGCAAAACGCAAGCCTGTAAACATTGCATACAGTAACGTGGTCACTTTACTTCTGTAAGTATCATAAAGATTATCAAATCCGTAATGTACATAGTCATTTTCGGCAAGATATTTAACCGATTTATCCAAAGTTGCAATTTTGGAGGAAGCACAGCATTCGTAATAGTAATATTTAAGCATTCCTGCAACAAGCAACGGCATTTCGTAAGCGTCAAAAGTAAAGCGTATTGAAAAACACGGAGTCAGGATATAATAATCTGACTCCGTGTTTGAATTTACAAGGAATTGAATATAGTAGAAT
>Ga0256407_10006867_pt1 | contig 17383 bp, 23 predicted proteins | sample RumenRJG_04DNA_FD_193489 | JGI IMG/M metagenome (GOLD analysis project Ga0256407, IMG submission 193489) | Bovine rumen microbial communities from Lethbridge, Alberta, Canada - RJG_04 | ecosystem: Host-associated > Mammals > Digestive system > Stomach > Rumen | place: Canada: Alberta...
TTTATCCGCTGCAATCATTTCTTGAATTTCCGGCGCGGCAGAGTTCCCGCCCAATGGTTCCGAAAATCCCCGCTTTGGCTTTGCCATGATGAAAACCCCCTTGCATGTATAGGGCAGTCCGCGAAAAGCAGACCGCGAATTTCTAGACAGGGCGAACGGCGTTTAATACCGCGTCCCGGAGCCGTTCAAACGAAGTATATTCTTCTTCCCGCAGCAAGAAGAAGAAGTCCCGCCGGGCGGAAAGGTTTTCGTCGATACGATCATACCAGGGCAAAAAGACGGCGGGCAATAAATCCCCGTCCCCGTCTTCCAGCTGTTCCCGGACAAGCCGTAACAATTCCCGCTTGCCCCGCGTCTTCGCCTGGGGACCCATTGAACAGACGGGGAGAATCGGCCGCCCGTCTGGTAAGAGTTCTAGCGTCTTGTCGAATCCAAAAAGGGCGTTCCGCTGCAACGTCACGGGAATAATAAAAAGGTCCGTCCGCTCTATCGTCGCGCTGATAACGTCATTCTGGATTATTGCCGGGGGAGTGTCCGCAATAACGAAGTCATAAGCCCCCAGCGCTTCCCGGTCCGGGGCGGCCCCGGGGGACGGGATAACGTCAATCCCGGGGAAGACGTTCCGCCCGTTGACATGCCGCAAATAATTAACGGCGTTCAGCTGTACGTCTAAATCAATGACGGCCGTTTTCTTCTCTGCGATCATCAGCAGCTGAGCCAGCACGACGGCGACGAACGTTTTTCCGCAGCCGCCCTTGAAGTTTAAGACCGTTACCAATTTCACAGGATCACCCCCAGCAAAAGAAAAAGGCAGTCCGCTATTTCAGAACTGAAACGGCGGACTGTTTTTTAATGATCGTATTTCTTCATATACCGGGCACGCCCGGAACGGAACGACGCGCCCCGCGTCAAGCCGCAAAAGCCTTTTTCCATTGGGGGCGTCTCGTAATTTGTGTACCATTCCCATGCGGCGCAATCGCTCATTAAACAGCGTTCGCCCTGGTGGAACGGGCAGCGCGGCGCGGCGTTCGTCCTTTGCCCGTTTTCGTCCTTCACATTAAAGATCATTCAGCCCCCGCCCCCTTCTTCTTGCTGGGGGACGATCCGCCCCCGGCGTCTTTGCCTTCCCCTTCCAGTTCTCCCGGACCGGGGAAGACGGCAATAACGGCTTCAATAGGCACGCCCAAACGGATACAGATTTCATTCAGAATCTTAAACGCGACCGGGCGGCCGTTGTAGATTTTGGACATCGTACCGGGCGCGGCTTTGATTAGCTGTTTCAACTGTTCTCGCGTTATGTCTTTATCGATCATCGTTTTAAATAGCGGTTTATAAGAAATCATTCATAACGTCCCCCCTTTTGGTAGTTCCTTTCAAGATTATAGCAGAAAGTTCCAAGAACGCAACAATAGACGCTTGACAGGTAAAACAAAATCATGTATCATTCTATCAAGTTCGTGAACGTTACGAACATGAATTTGATATTCTCGGACAAAAGGAAGGGGGAAAATCATGTTAGAACGCTTTGCAGTCAGTGACGGGGAAATTGAGGTTGAAGCCGTCCGCGCGGCCGTTATCACCTTCCCGGACGAATCTTTAATGATCGTCCTGGACGGCGGACAGAATCTTTTCATTGCCCCCGTTGGCATGGAAGACGAAAGCCAGCAAGCCGTTAAAACGTGGAAGGCGTTCCGCGCGGACTATGAAGCCCCGGCGCGCGGGAAGCCCCGGCAAATGAAAGACGAGCCGGGGGCATTGAAAGCGTTAATCGCGGCGATTGATTACGTGCGGACTTGCCCAAGCCAGCGCACGAAGTATGCCGAAGAAGACGGAATCCGCCATACAAAGAAGGGGCGAAGGATAGCGGCAAGGGGAATAAACACGCTTTTTGCATTTACGCGGGCGCGGTTGGTAACGTGGGCATTCCATGCGGCGGAACGAGTAGCGAAAAGAGAGGAGTAATTCAGCATGGGCAAATTACCAGACTTGCGGGAATATGAAGGCATGGGTGGCCGCTGCACAGTCGCGCGCGCCTTCGGGGGAATCATTGAATTCGATGACGGATCGACTTTTATTATGCTTTCCATCGCGGGGCGCGAAGGCAAAAAATTGGTTCATGCGATTGCACACGGGAAGAAGTCGAAAGCAAGCGACTTTAGACGGCGCTTTGCTGAAGAAGCCCAGCACGAAGAAGGGGAAGGCTTAACGGACTTTGAGCGAAAAATTTTGCAGTCGGTTTTTGTGTACGGCTTAACGGATAACGAACGGGAAGAATACTTAATCCCGGACATGGAAGGAGAAGGAGAAGAATGAAACATCTGTACAGCGTTCCCAATGGCAGCGGTTGGATTAAGTACGCGCAACGGGCGGCCGCTTATGGCGCAGAACTTCGGGCGCTGGGGCTTGTTTACGATCACCCGGAGCGCGTCCGGGCGCGTCACGCGATCCAGCGCGGCATTAAGGAAGCCCGCCGGGAGAACTGGAAACACCGGGCGGCCCGTCACCTCATCGCCGCGTTGACGATCAGCAAAAAAAAGGCCCTTGCCGCTGCATAACCTTTGGACGGGGAAAGCAGCAAACAAGGGATAAAAGCCCGAAAGCGGGCAAGGCGAATTATACCACGTCGCGCCCGCTTTCGTCTTCACGAAAGGAGAACAGCAACATGACAAAGAGAATTAAGGACCTGGGGCGCGCGATCCATGGCGCGGCGAACGAAGCACGGGGACGCTACAACGACGCCCCGGCAAAGATGAAAAAGCGCTTGCAGCTGGCCGGGCTTGCGGGACTTATCGCGGCGAACATTGCCATTATGCCCGCGTCTTCCCCCGCCGTTGCGGGCTTGTCTGTTATCGGTTGCGCGGCCGCCGTCCTTCTCTGGACGGTTGCGGACGTGCTGGAAGTCCTGTTCTAACGGGCGGCTTTTCCTTTTGCTGGGGGTATTCAAATGATAAAGGCGGACGCCCGGTATTTGCTCGGACAATGCGCGGACCTTGCGAAGGGGGCGCGCTTTTACGCTGATAATTACCAGTGCGACGAATTCAAGGACGACGGGCAGCGGATTTTCCTTTCCGCTTGCATGGGCGTTTTGGCTTTTTGTCTGGACGTGATAGACGAACATTATTCCGCGCTTGACGAGGCCGGGCAATACAGGAAGGGCGAAGCGGATTGTGAATTCCGGCTTGACTATTCAAAGCGGTATGCAAAATAGCCCCCAGCAAAAGGAAGGGGCGGAAGGGAAACGGCATGTTAAGAAAATGGCTTGCGGAAGAGATCACCAGCGGCCCGAACGCGGGGACATGGGAAGTATACGAGCGGGGGACGCTGGAAAAGGAATGGCCCGCCGAAGGGCGAGAAGAATGGACGCTTTGCACGATTAACCCGGGGCTTGAAACGTTCGCGGAAACACGGCCAGAGGTTGCAAGCCTTGAATGGTACGCCCGCATGATGGCCGCCGCGCCGGACATGCGCCGATTGTTACAGAAGATCGTTAAGGGCGATTACGACTTTGACAAAATGCGCAGAGCCGCCCGCGACTTGATAAACGCCATTGATAACGGCTTTAGCTACGAAGAGATGAAAGAATCATGGGAATAAAGAAGGGGGCAAGCAATGAAAAGCAGACTTGATTTTACAGACCGCGCGGAGCATATCAGCAAATTCTTTCCGCTTGCCGCGTTCGCTGACATGGGCGCGGCGGGAAGGGCGAAGGACGGAACCCCGGCAAAACAGGAAGCGCGCTTTCATTTTGCCGGGGACAGACAGACGAACGAAGGGAGAACAAAGAAATGAATCACTGGGAACGTTTAACGATTTTGCGCCGTTTACGCTATACCAAAATCCACGGGGGCGGGCTTGTCCTTACCCCTTGGGACAATGAAAAATGGATCCCCGGACAGGACCGGGGGGAAACGATCACGGGGACGGAGGCCGAAGACTGGACGCGGGCTTTTAACGAACACATTGTAGGGACAGACTACACCCCCAGCGTTTTGCCCCCGGCATTGTTGAAGGAATACTACGAACGCTTGCAAGAGTTCCAACTTGATTTCTGGAAGGAATTCCACGACCAGATTTTTGCCGTTGTGTCCGTTGATTATCTGGACGAAGCCGAAGCGAAAGAGGAAAAATACGAGAAAAAGCGCGCGGCAGCCATTGAACATTACAAGGCGCAGCACATGAGCGAAGAAGCGGCGGAACAAGCGGCGGAAGAAGCCTTGTCAATGTGGAAATATGATGACACATGGAAAGAGGAAAAGGAACGGCAAGAACGAGTGAAACACAAGAGACAGCCCAAAGGAACGAACGCCGAAGACGCGCGAAGGGCGCGGGAAGAATATGTCCGAAAACTGGAAGCGAAAACGCCCGAAGCCCCCGAAGTTCTGCACGAATTGGCCGAAGCGGAACGGGAAGAATTCGCGGGCGAATACGATCACCCGCGCAGCATGAAACAGGCAATCCAAGACGCAATTCTAGACGCCCAGGAAGAACAGGAAATCCGCGCGGCGATTTTGAGAACCGAAGAAGAATCCGCCCGGGAGATTGACGAAAGCGAAGCGCGGGCGATGGACGCGCCGGAACTGGAAGACGGCGGATTACCCCCAGCGGACGAAGTTCTTTAATCAGCACAAGACAGAGAAAACGAGCGCGGCCCCCACGATCCGGGCGGCCGCGTTTTAGCCCCCCAGCAAGAAGAAAAGGAGCGCGAAACCTTTTTGCGGACGCCCGCAAAATGGGGAACGGAACGGGCCAAAGTTGCGGAATAAAAAGCCGCGTCCCCTTCTTCTTTGCTGGGGAAGAACAGACGAAAGGACGGCGCAACATGCCAACGAAAACAGAAATCTTCCAGACGAGACACGGCGCGGCAAAAGTAGCTTTTCACACTTCACCCCCGGCCGTTGTTATCGCCTTCGGGGACGGTTCAAACATCACGATAAACGACCACGCGGCAGCCGTCAGACTGAACACCGCGCCGGACAGATTACCGTTCACGCCTTACCCGTCCAGCGCGGCGAAATTGGTTGAAGACATGCGGGACTATATCGCGCTGGAAATGGATTTCCCCGAAGAAGTCCAGGAGTTAAAAAACAGAATTTGGGAGTTCTTCGGAGTGAAAGAGACGGCGGACAATGCGAGGAAGACAAGCCCCATAGACTGGACTCAAGAAGGATTTAAAAAGCGGATTGCCAGGCGGGGCGAACGCGACAATAAATCACGTTAAAGGGGCGGGCGATCCGGCGGCCGTCTTCGGGAACAGGTCAGAAATTTTCCGGGCAGCGGGCGCGCGATCCACGCGGCAATACTTGAAAATTTCCCGGACATGCCCCGAAGGAGAAGACCGGGGAAACAGGAACGCCCCGCAGTGGTACAAACTACGGGACAAGCTGGGAGAAGTTATCACAAAAATAAATTTTTGCGATCACTTCCCCCGAAGGAAACAGGGCAGCACGCGCCGGAAAAATCCGGCTTGTACATGCACTGACAGAGGACAGAAAAGCGACACTTCCCCTTCACGATCCGCTTTCAACTTTCCGCCCCCAGCGGTTTAAACTTCCCCGCAAACCGATCATCAAAAACAGTGAAAACCGATCATCAAAAACCGCCCAGGGATCAGCACGCGGGACGCGCAAAAAGTGGGCAGAAAAAATTCATGGCAGCCGTGAAAAGTGGGTATAAAAGTTTTATACAGGTTGGAGAAAGTAATACCGTTATCCGTTCGCGTTTTTCGTCGCAGTGTTTTGTACAGGTTGGCAGAAGTACTACTTTTAAACCCGAAGACGTACAGCAAAAGCACGTCTTCCCGTTCGCCCTGTTCGTCACCCTACGAACGCCCCGAAGACCTACGGACCCCCGCGACGATTAACGGCAAGGGGGCAAACATGGAACACCCGAAGAAGAATACACCTCGCGCAAAGTACCCCCCTTGTAGCTCGTTTTTGGCGCGTTCCGGGGGTAGAATATGGAAGCCAGAAAACAGCGGACGGCGCGACGTGTTTTTGTTCCGCTTGTGCTTCTTCTTTTGCCGGGGAAATGTCTTCCATGATCCGGCCGAAGTGTCCGCGCTGGTGACGGAAAAGCGGACCGCAAAGAACAGTTTACAGGAAGCAGACCGCGAAGGGCAGACAGCCCCCAGCAAAGAGAAAAGGCCGGGGCGAAAGTGTTTTCTTTTGACGTTACGGAAAGGGGGACGCGCTGCACATGCCAGCGAAAAACAGCACGCCGGAAGGCGGACAGGGCGGACGGGATTTCGTCCCCCTTTCGTGCGATCCAGATATTAAACGCCTTCTTGAAAGGATCAACCGAAGGAAGGCCGAAGAAGCCGAAGCCGTGAAGCGGATTAAATGCCAGGGCAAAATATCAAAGTCCGATCTTGTCCGCGTTTTTGAAGAAGAACGGGCGCAGCTGGAAGAACTTCTTTTCCGCGTTGAAGGGGCTATAGACTTTGCAATAGACGTTTGCGAACACCCCGGCGCAAAGACCTTTCCAGACGACACCGAAGACAAGACAGAACGAACAGGCACGACGGGCGCAGCGGCGTTTGAATTGAAGCGATACAAGAAATTCCGGGAACGCGCGGCGCAACATCTTTCCGCCGTTCAAACGGCCATCATGAAGCTGTGACGCCCCCGGCAAAAGGAAAGCCCAGGGCAAAGAAGTAAAGCGATACTGAAAACTTTTTCTCCGTTCTGCAAAAGTTTTCACTTGCGCGGCCGTCCCCTTCTCTTTGCTGGGGGACGAAAGGGGGCGGGCAATGCCCCCATGATGTAAAATACAGACAGCAAAAAGCAGACCGCGAAAGCACGCCGGAAGGGGGCGAAGACATGCAGACGAAAGAACTCACAGCGAAGCAGAAAAGATTTATTGAGTTGTACGACGGGAACGCGGCAGCCGCTGCACGCGCGGCGGGGTATTCTGAGAAGTCCGCCCGCATTATCGCGAAACAGTTAATGGACGATCCGCGAATAGCCGCCGGAATACGCGCGCGGGAAGACAAGCGGAACGCCCGTGACATTGCCAGCATGAACGAACGGAAAAGATTTTGGACCGCTGCAATGCGCGACGGATCATTAGACATGAAAGCCCGTCTTCGGGCGTCGGAATTGCTGGGCAAAAGCGAAGGCGATTTCATAGACAGGAAGGAAATAACGGGGAAGGACGGCGGGCCGTTGTCTGTTCGTTCTATTCTGGCCGAACTGGAACGGTACGAGCGGAAACAGGAAGCCGCCGAAGGCGGCCGCATGATCGAGAAGGGGGCGGGGGACAATGGGGCGCAGTGAAGCGAATCTTCAGAAGATCACGAAGGAAATAGCCAAAGCACGCGGACGCGCCGGGGGTATTGCCAGCGGCAAGAAGCGCCGGGAGTTAAAGACCGCGCGGGACCTCGCAAAAATGCTTCTTGATTTGCCGATAAGCCCCCAGCAAGAGAAGATTGCAGCCATCGCGGAAGCCTACGGGATAAAGAAGAACACCTTCACGCAAAAGGGGCTTGCCTTGCTTGCCGTCATGATGAAGGCGGAACGGGGGGACGTGGAAGCGACGCGTTTTCTTCTTTCGCTGGTGGGAGAACTTCCCGCCGTGAAGACGGAAACGACATTGACAGGACCCGACAACGGCCCCGTGATGGTGATGGGCGTACCAGTAGAACGGCACGTTCTGCAACGCGCCCGGCAGATTGAAGCGGAAATTCGCGGGGAGATCGCCCCAGCGGACGAACAGGGGCGGGAAATATGCGCGAACTGAGTACAAGACAGAAGCGCTTTATTGAAGCGTTCGCCGGGAACGGGACGGCGGCAGCCATTGCCGCCGGGTATTCTGAGAAGTACGCGGACAGGATAGCCGCCCAGCTGATGAAGAATCCCAGGATTGCCGACGCGATCCGGGCAAGGGAAGCGGAACGGAACGCCCCGCACATCGCGGACCGGGAAGAACGGCAGCGCTTTTTCACCGCGACAATGCGGGACGAGAAGAAGACCACGCGGGACCGCTTGCGCGCCGCTGAACTTCTCGGGAAAAGCGAAGGGGACTTCATAGAACGACTGGAAGCCAGCGTGTCCCCCTTGCAGTCTATTGAGATCGTTTACGCCGACGTGCTGCAAAGGGCAGACGGCACGAACATCGACCCGGACGAAAGCCCGGCGGAATACGCGGGCGCATGGCTGAAAAAGTTCTTTCGCGAACACGGCGCGCCCGGCGAACTGGAAAAGCTGGAAAAAGCCTTGTCCGGCATTGCCCAAAACGCGCCCGGCCCGTAACAAACCCAGTATTTGCAACGGGCCACGCGCCCCCGCGTAAACGCGCCACAGACGCCCCAGGACGGGCAGATTTTTCGGACATACTGGAACCCCGCCCCCGTCAAGTTATGCCCCTTCCCGGCCATTGTCGCGGGGACTTTTTCCGGCACGCCGTGCGAAAATCCAGCGGACAGGCGGAAAGACAGAAAAACACCCCCAGCAAAAGAGAAGGGCGGCTTCTTCTTTGCTGGGGGCTTTTCATTGTGTAAGGTCAGTGTAAATCAGTGTAAGGGGCTACAGGGTAACGACGGCAGCCGCGTTATCCGTGAGCACGTTATGGCGTTCGATGTAACGGCGGACCGTGGTAACGCTTTTGTGTCCCGTCTGGTTCATGATGGACCGTTCGGACGCGCCCGCGTTCACGGCGGACGTCACGAACCCACGGCGGAGCGAATGCCCGGAAAGGTCCAGTTCTATGCCCGCGTCCGCTGCACGCTTCTTAATTACCAGGGCGACGGCTTCCCCCGTCATGCAGTCCGCGCCGATGTGTCCGCCCTTCATGATCCGGGGGAACAGCGGGGCGTTCCCTTCCAGTTTTGCGGCCGCGATCCACGCCCGCAGCGCCGCAACAGGGCAGTTCTTTTTCGACCGTCCGGCCGCTGCAAAAATTGCTTTTTCCATGCCTTCCCCTGTTTGGTCCGTCTTGGAACGGCGGACCGTGATAACGATCACGGGGCGGCCGCTTGCGTCTTTTTCTTCCCGCAGATCGTCCAGGCGAAGGGCGGCCAACTCAGAACGGCGGAAAGCCCCGGCGAACCCAACGAGGATTAAAGCCCGGTCCCGCTTATCAATAAGCCGGGCGTCATAAAAGCTGGACACGATAGCGCGGACCACGTCAGACGTCGCGGCGGCTTTTTGATGGGGCGCGGTCCCCAGCCTACGGGCGGCCGCCTTGCGCGCCGTCTTCACTTCTTCGGACGAACAAGGGGACGGGACGCCCCGGACCTTGTGCGCCTTGCTTATCGCCGCGACGGTTTGCGCGATTGTCGCGGCCGTCTTCCCGTCCTTCTCCAGCGCTTCCAGATAGGCGGCCACGGTGGAAGGGGAAGCGGGGAAGGACGCCCGGCCCGCGCGGTCCGCCCACGCGCAGAACGAACGCCATTGACAGTTATAAGCCCGAAGGGACCCGGCGGCCATCGTGTCCGCGATATTCCGGAAATAACGGGCTTTATCTTCTTCATTGCTGGAAGACACAAGCGCCGGGGCGTTCTGGGAAGTCAGTAGCACATTTTGATTTTGAATAGCCATGATATTACCCAACCTTTCACAACGATAAGTCGCGTTAATGTTTTATTAACACGAGTAAAATATACCACACCGGGGACGGGAAAGCAACCCTTTTTTGTGCTACTTTTATCGAAAGTACGTTGCACAAACTTCTTTTCAGTATGATATAATGGAAGGAAGAATAGAAAGGGGGCGGAAAGCATGGCAAGAAAAGCCGTCCGCGACTGGATAACGAACGAGGAAGCGGCCGCGATATTAGGTATAAGCAGACATTTCTTTTTCACTAATTACTGTCAACGATTGCCGCTGGCAAATTCCCAGCGCGTAGGCAACATCTGGTTACACTATTTGCCGGACGTCCAGAAACTCAAAGAACGCCGGGAGAAGGACCCCAGTATTTTAAAGCACAGGAAGAAGATAAAGCCGGAAAAATAAACCGTGTTATTTTTCGGGGCGGCCCGTTCCATGCAGTCCGCGAACGCAGACAGGGACGGCACGCAGGACACGTCGCGAAAACAGTATTTTTCAGCCGTTGCGGGGGCGTTTTAGGGCAATCGCCGTTATACAGTCCCCCAGCAAAAGGAAACGGCACGAAGGAAGGGGGGAAGCCATGGGGAAAAACGAGCCGAACAGGAAGACGCAAAAACAACAAAACGCCCGTTCGCTGGGCATAGCGAACAGGCGCGCGGATCAGACAGACAGAACGCCGGGCTTTAGCGGGCGTACTCTATCCAAAGGAGATTATAACACAACATGGCAAACATGAGTTTTGAAGACATCGCCCGCGATCATGAGCGGGTAAAGGACGCCTTTTTAAATGAATGTGTCTTTGCACACGACAACGGATACAAAATTCCCGCTTATGCCAGCTGGCAGCCGGACAAGAAGGGGAAGGACGGCGAGGAAATCCGCTTGACGCGCTGGGGCGAAACGGCCGGACAGAAGGGCGCGGCCGCCCACATTTTCTACGACATGCCCCCGCATGGCTTTATTTATGACTTCCACGACGGGGCGATTGTTGCGGAATGGAAAATCAGCGAAAGCAGTTTGAAATACATGAAGGGGAACGGCGCGGCGATCCAGTACACGCCCCAGCAAATGAAAGAGCGGGACGAAGCACGGGCGCGGGAACGTGAAGCCGCGCAAGCCGCAGCCGCACAAGCCGCAGAAAAGAAATTCCAGGAAGACCGGGCGGCCGCGCTGGAAGAATACGACGGCTTTTTAGAGATTGCCCCTTACGGTTCCACCGGCCCCGGCATTGAGTATTTGAAGCAAAAGGGCGTTGAAGCCGCGCCGGGCGTCCGCTTGACGTGGAAGCGCGCCGGGGTATTCCCCGCACAATCGCTTGTCGTTCCGTATTACGAAATCTTTTCCGGGGAGCTTGTCACCTTCCAGCGGATCATACCGGGCGGAATGAAAGGATATAATAGCACGTTCGGGGGACGGGCGGCCGCGTTCTGGATAGGCAGCCGCGCCCCGGATTGTGCGCCCTTCCATTGCGGCGCGAACGTCTTCGCATTGTGCGAAGGCTACGCAACAGGCGCGACGTTCGCCCGTTATGCCGGGCTTCCCGTAGGGATTACCGGGGACGCCGGGAAGCTGGAAACAGTCGCGCGGGCAATTCTGGAAAAGGTCCCCGCCGCGCGGATCATCATTGCAGCGGACGACGATTATTTGAAGACGTTGGAAATGGACGGCACGGGGAAGCCGAAGAAGAACCGGGGGAAGGAAGCCGCCATAAACATTTTCAACTTGAGCCGGGCGCGCGTCTATCCGGCCCCGCCCCCTTGGGACTGGAACGGCCGCGACATCGAAGCCGCAAAGAAGGACCCGAAGACGGCACGAAGCGACTGGAACGATTACGCGGCATTGTACCCAAAGGACGCGGGCGCGGTCATCACTGCAACCGTAAACGCGGCGCGGGAATACTTCCAAAGTCGATAACAGACGGACCGCAAAAAGCAGACCGTGAACGGCGGACAGTTTAAAGCAGTCCGTTCTTTTGAGTGACAGAAAGGAAAGCCCAACATGGCAATTTTGCCCGAAGACATCACGAACGCGATCAACGGCACGCCCGCCCCCGGCGCTTCTTCTTTGCTGGGGGGCAATGCCTGGATAAACGACGAGCTGAAAAAGAACCCCGCCCCGCCCCTTGTTCCGCCTTCGGGGACGGCAGCGGACACCCCGGACCCGTTCGACATGACGGGGAAGGGCACCCCCAGCGACACCCCGGCCGCGCCTATTGCCCCGGCCGCACATGGGGACGGACAGTCCCCAGCAAAGGAAGAAGCCGGGGACGCGCTCAAAGGAATCATTTCCCATTTGCCCCCGTTCAGTATTGAGCGCTTGCACGACTTGCGCGCGCGCATGGGGGACGGTCTGGATTTGGGGATCCATTTTTATACCCGTGTCGGCGATCCATACCGGGACTTGTACGAATACAGAGAAGAACCGCTTATTTTCTGGGGAATCAACATTATCAGCGCCCGGACAAGCGGCGGAAAAACGCTTATGCTGAAATCGTTCTGCAACTACCTGTTGCACACGAAGCCGGATTTTCATGCTGTGTTTTTCAGCCTGGAAGAATCGGAACTTGATATAGAGGAATCATTGTTCGCCGGATATCTTTGGCATAAAGAACGCTTCCCCTGGCTTCCCACGGACGGCGAAGACGGCCAACCGCCAGAGCTGACAAGGGCGATCACTGTTAAAGATATTCACGCCTTCACGAAGTACCCGGGGGCGCTGGACGAAAGCCAGCGGCGCAGACTTGACGAGGCGGCCCGCGATCTTCGGGAACGGCTGCACATCGTCACGATTGAAAATCTGGAAGAAGCGGCCTTGTCCTTTGCTGGGGAACTGGAAGACGAGAAGCAGCGGGCGGGCATTGAAGAGAACCCCCCGAAGGCGGACTATTCAAATGTTATCTGCGCCGTCATCGAATCATACATGAAGCGCTACGCCGGGAAGGTTATCTTCTTCATTGACTATGTGCAGCGCGTCCACCACCCGGACGGCGAAGGCAACGCAAGCTATAAGGAATTACAGCACGTCATGCACGATTTGATGAAAGCCGCCCGCGCCGGGGCTATTATGTTTCTTGCAGCCCAGAGCAATCGAACCGTTGCAACGGGGACGGCGGGCGGATATGCTGAGAAGGGCGCAACGCGCGAAGCAGCGGAGTTTTTCAACGTCTTCGGGGAACAGTTGCGCGAAGCAGCAGACCTCGAACAGGGCGCGAACAAGATTATTTATTCCGTCATTGACCGCGACAGCAAAGCCGTAAATCTAAGATTAACGAAAGCGCGCGGGGACGAGCGGGACCAATTCGCGGCCGCCCCTGTTACCTGGGGCGTTCAGTCCGTCCGCCTGGACAAGCTCACCCCGCCCACATTGAAGCATGAAGACCCGAAGCCCAAAGGCACGGGCGGGAAGGGGCGGAACTATAAGGGGGACATAATGGGAACACCTTCCCCAGCAAAAGAAGAAGCCCCGGACGCGGAAGAACAAGCCTTAATTGACTTGACCGAAAAGAAGACCACCCCGAGAACAAAGCGGCGCGGGGGGCTTATGGGATAGGAAAGGGGATTTCTTATGAAGCCCATTTTTCAAGACAGCATTGAAAACGAGAACGGGGAAAGCCTGTTCCTTTACGCGCAGACGGAAGGACAAGCGCTTCTTGACCTTGAAACAGAGAACGGGGAAAAGCTGTCCGACGTTTTCAAGCCCCACGAGCCGGACCCCGTAGACAATTATTTCGAGGTAACGGCGAACATAAGCGCCATGTTTGAGAGCTTCCTTCCCCCTGTTATTACTGAGGTTTACGGCGTAACACTGGAATTCATTATCTCTAACAGGAAACAAGAGTATTACAGGGATTCTGTGAAGTCTATCCAGATTGAAGACCCGAGCGGCATATATGAAAACGCCGAGCCGCTTACATGCGAAGAATGTCAGCTCGCGTCCTTCCCGATCTACCAGTTTTTAAATGATCATCTACGGGCCAAAGTAACACCCACCATGCGCGCCGCGCTGGACATCATCAATATACTCGTTCCCGAGCTGATTGATAAAATCAACGCTTCGCCGCGCCCATACGAGGAAAGAAAGAAGTTCTTTGAATACGTCGCAAATCGCCTTTTGCCAGCGATCACCCGGCGAAGCAGAGAAAACAGGGGCGTTCTCTGTTTACGGGGGCAGAAGGGCGCGGGCGGATCAGAGAGTTTCAAGCGGATCGTTCACGCGTTCGCGGAGAAAATGCTTGTCCGCTTCCAGCAGCTGGAACATTCCGCGATCCCCGTGAAGAGACAGACGATACAGGATATTTGTGAAGACATTGTAGCGGCGCACGCCACGACGCGCACGCTGGCCAGCATGTACGGCACGGGCAGAAAGAAAAGCCCCCTGGACTTCTTGCGGCAGATACAGGAAGCCGCGAAGAACGCAGCCATTGACCGCGACAGCGGGAACGGGCTTTCCGCCTTCTCTATGCTTCTTTCCTTTGAACGGAACGCCCGCCGTGCGACGCGCCCGCCGAAGTCCAAAAAGACAAAAGATATTATTCGCTGGGACCCCCCGAAGGAATCAAAAGAACTCACCCTTCCCCCGAACGCGGACCTCGAAACAGGCTTCTTCCCGCGCGGGCGGGACGGCGGGGCATTCGCTATTTATGGGGACGTCGTTTTAAACGCCTTGAACATTCCCACCGACGGCGAACAGGGGGCGGAGAATATCAAAGCTATTGAAGACGAACTACATACAATGGCGAGTATCAGACTGACAAGCAAAATCACGGAGACGGAAGCCAGCGTCCCAAACTATGGCTTTCTGTCTACCCGGAAGAAGGACGGCCCCGGCAAAAGGGAACGCGCCGTCTGGCTTGTCTGGGATATTAACGACGCTTTCCAGTTCCCCGAGCCGATCCCGCGCGGGCATGGGTACAGCTATCAACCGTTGAACCCGATCATGTACGCGGAAATTAACAGGCTGGGGCGCGCTGCCGGTATGAAGCGGGGGACGCTGGGGCTTTTGTGCAAAGTCGCGCTTGTCATTCATTCCAGCGTTCAGACGCAGTTCGACACCAACGAAGCACAAGCGAAGTCCAGGGCGAAGCGAAATAAAGAACCTTTACCAACTTCGCCATGCGTCCCCGTCACGACTATCAATATCAAGCGCGCAAAACTTCCATTACCAGAACACAGGCGGGAGCATAAGCAGTTTTTGCAAGTTCTAGCCGGGGGACTGTCCGCCGTAGGGATTGAGTTTAAGTCAGAAGGGCGCGACTTTATAGCGTCCAGAGATGAAGCGAAGATAGCTAACAGCGGGCTTCTCGACTTATAACCGGGGTACAGCGAGTGTAATGAAACCGTACCATTTACCCCGATATAAGCGTCGCGATTAGAAATCCACATTGGACAGATTATATATTTCTTTCCCCCTTATAGTTGGGGAATCCGTGTTCTTTACAATGCGTACCATTTACCCCGATATAAGCGTCGCGATTAAAAACGTGCAATGAAACCGTACCATTTACCCCGATATAAGCGTCGCGATTAGGGGGGGTGTAATGAAACCGTACCATTTACCCCGATATAAGCGTCGCGATTAGGTCTTCCCTCTATTATTATTTCTCTAAGAAATAATCTACCGGCGGGCGGGCGCTGGCTTTCCGCCGCGCCGCCCGGCCGGGGGGAAACCTTCCCCAGCAAAAAGAAAAGCCAACCCAAAAACCCCACGGCGCGTTTTTTGCCCGCCCCTTCCCTTTTGCTGGGGGAGAGAATCCCGGGCGGAAGTCGCGGGGGCGGCGCTGGAAGTGCTAGGGAAAACTAGGGAACAGGAAAGGAGCGAAACAGACAATGGAAAAATTCCGCGTTTACGTCAACGGGGATCCATTTTGGGAAGGCTTCGCGAAGGACGAGGAAGGAGCCATCACGGAAGCCGCGCGGGACGCCGGGCAAGTTTGGCTTGTCCGCCTTGATACCCCCGTCACGTCATGGGGGAAAGACGTGAAGAAGATTTCACTTCACACGGATCACGACGTTCCCGATATGATCACGGATATTAGCGGCTTGAAAGAAGTCCCCCTTATCCATAGCCGGGTAGACGGCAGCCAGCGCGACGGCGAAAGCATTATCTCCGTCCCCTTGGGGGATTTCGTGAAGGGCGCTTTCAAGCGCGGCCCCGTCAAGAAGTACGGGGCGAAAGTCCGGCAGAGTTCCGGGAGTTAATAGCCGGATCACGACGGCAGCGCCCCGGCAAAAAGAACAGGAACCGAAAACGAGACACATAAAAAAACAGCAATTCCCCCGCCCTTTTTGCGGTTTTTCTGCAAATCGGCGGGGGAAGTTGTTTTGCCCGGGCGTTTTTCGCTTGCTTCATTCTTGCTTCATTCTCATTCTCTCGCTTCATTCTCGCTTCATTGTGTAGTTTTGTTAAGGCCCGTTCCGGGGAACCTTGGCAAATTACGAGCAAGTTAGGAAGCCAGCACGGGCAATGCGGCACGCCTTCGGGGACACTTTCCGGCAAGTTGGGCGCGCTTGTCGGCAAGTCGGAAAGGGCAAAACTAAACACCCCGCGCCCGTCAAGTCTTGCAATCACTTCGCCGTGTTTTTTCGCCCTTGCGCTTTCCAGGGCAAAAATAAACACCCCTTGCCCGCTGCACGCCTTGCCGTATTTGATAAGGACATGAATGTCCCTTGCACGCCTTCGGGATCGTCCCCAGCGGGGGGGAGTTTTCCGGGCTTCATTTGGGCTTCATGCCTGAACGCTGGGGGACGCGATCCCGATCACGGCAGCCGGACAGAGGACAAAAAAACGAAACGCGCCGTTCCCCCTCGGGAGAAGAACGACGCGTTTCTATGGAGTACACAAGCGGGGCGCGTCCCGCGTTCTGCACGTTCCCATTATACCACAAACAGCGCCCGGCCGTCCCCTTCTTCTTCTTTTGCTGGGGGATTGATGATCATCAAAGGGCGGCTTTTATTCACCAGTAGACGGGCAGCCGCCCAAACGGGAACGCGGGGGACGTCTTCCAGGAATCCCCAGCAATGAAAGAACGGACTGGAAAATACAGACTGGAAGACGCGGACCGCGCAAGGCAGACCGGGAAGGACAGACGGCGCGGAACGGACGGGAAAGAACAGACTGGATTAAACAGACTACAGGAAGCAGACCGCGCCGGGCGAACTGCATTACACGGGCCAGCGGCGCGGCGATCCAAGCGGGCATGAAAAAGCGGACCGTGAAGAACGGCCCGCCTTGTACAGTCTGCAATCAGAACAGCAACGTTATTTTAGTCCCCTTCGCCCGGAGCCGTTCCGCCTGGATAAGTCCGGCTTTTACCATCTTCGGAATGAGGTTATCCCGGATCGTACAGGAGAACCCGCGAGAATCGGAAAGAAGTTTCTTCACGCTGATTATTTGCCGATCCGTCCGGCCGTCAAATTCCAGGATAAGAAGCGCCCCGGCCGCGCGTTCGCCATGGGTAAAGCGGCGATCATGAAGGAACGCCCGCAGCCGTTCAACTGTCTTTTGCGGGAAGTCCAGCCCCCGGCAGTCATATTTCACCGGGGCGGCCGCCGCTGGCCGTTCGTCTTCGGGGAAGTCCAAAGGCAGCGGGGGCGGAAGGACTTCCCCCGGCGCGGCTTCCCGGACAGGCTGCACGGGGACGGGCGCGCGTTCCGCCTTCGGGCGCTTTGCCCCCTTTCCTTTTGCTGGGGACGTCTTCCCCGTCTTCGCTTTATCCGCTGCAATCATTTCTTGAATTTCCGGCGCGGCAGAGTTCCCGCCCAATGGTTCCGAAAATCCCCGCTTTGGCTTTGCCATGATGAAAACCCCCTTGCATGTATAGGGCAGTCCGCGAAAGCAGA
>Ga0256407_10006868_pt1 | contig 17382 bp, 15 predicted proteins | sample RumenRJG_04DNA_FD_193489 | JGI IMG/M metagenome (GOLD analysis project Ga0256407, IMG submission 193489) | Bovine rumen microbial communities from Lethbridge, Alberta, Canada - RJG_04 | ecosystem: Host-associated > Mammals > Digestive system > Stomach > Rumen | place: Canada: Alberta...
TTCAATTTTGTCCCAAGGCATTTTTCGGCTGAGCTTCACCCATCTGTTTTCGGACGAGAGCCTCTCCGCGAACGGAGCGTAAAAGCCTTCCAATGTCATTTGTGAACTGTTTTCGTTGATGTACATGCCTCAACACCCCTCAGATTCGCTGTTTTTTGATAAAACGCCCCGGTTTTGGGGTCATCCGCTATATGAGTATTATACCATATCTTGTGGATGAATGATAGAGGATATTTGATATATTGTGGTTTTTTGCTGTCGGAGAGCTTTTTCAGCAGAGCCTATATAAGCACTTCTTTGACGCTGTCACAAAGTATGCAAACAAATAAAACAAAAGCACCGACCGCTTTTCTTTATCGCGTTTCTTCTTTACTGTGTTTCGATGACGGCTGCGTTTTGGCAACCTTAGCCTTATTCTCTTTAAGACTGTCTAACACGCCCTTTTTCGGTTCGCTGATTTCAACGTTTTCAGCACAAAACTCAGCCAGCGTGATTTCGTCACCGAGAAAGTTAATGTGGGTGGCAATATATTTTGCCTGCCCTTGTTCAAGCATATAGTCCTCAATGCCAATTATCGTTCCCGCATGGTTCACTGCAACAAAGGGTTCTATCACGGTAAGCCCGCCCGGATCGTCATCCGCGCCGCGCACGTCATAGCAAAATAACCCTTCCGGTATGGAGGAGCGGTCAACTCTCGCGTTGGTGAACATAGCCGGAGCGTCAAACAACTCAATGTGGTCGAAGATTTCATTTCTCGCGTCAACTGCCATTATCCCGCCTCCGCTCATACGCCTGTGCTGCCAAACGCGCCGGTTCCGCGCTGTTCTCCGTGACTGAGAACGTAATCGGCAATAATCACAGGCGTAATGATAAGCTGACCGATTCGCGCGTCCTTATGGATTGTCTGCTCAGCGTCACTGACATTACTTAATATTGCATGAATCTCACCGCGATAGCCTGAATCAACAGGTAGCAGCTCACATACCAAGCCCTTAACTGCCATGCTGCTGCGTGGAAACACAAACCCCGCGTAACCGTCCGGCACCTCAATTCCGAAGCCCAGCGGTATCTTTGCAATTTCGCCGGGCTTTAAGGTGAGGTCGTAAGGCATATATACATCGGCGCCCGCGTCATTGTCGTGCGGTCTGTAAGGACGGCGGTTTTCCGCTACACCGAAATCAATCAATTTAATTTTCATTTCCGTCCTCCGTGAAAAGAGCCGGGTAATCCAGTCTAAGAATGTGAGAGGGCGTTAGCAGCTTGTAAATTGTATTGCCGCAAGACATTTTACCTTCCTTGCAGTAATCGCGCTGGCAAAAAGGACCTGTCTGCTCCGGTGTGAACAGAACAGGACTCAACTCATAAAGCTCCTGCCAGATTTTTAGCATTACAATTCTCGTTTCGCCGGTATTGCGCCGGCACACACGCTGACCGATCATATGTTTCCACTGAAAGGGCGTCGCTGAGATAATCAGGATATTGCGCAAGCCCTGCGGCGTTGCGTAGCCTGCCGCGTCGTGGCTAATACCCGACTGAATCAGATCCGCATAGCAATCCATATCAGCGTGGCAGCTTTTCATATACTTCTGCTTCACTTCATTTGAAGCGGTCAGAACCTCGTAGGGAACAGCAAAATCAGCCGCACCGTTATAGTTACTGTATTGCAGCGACGCGCTCATAAATTTCACTTCATTTTGGTGCCGTGTAATCTGTGCCAGAAAGCGGCGGCTTGCGCCCACAACCGCTATAGTGATAACCGTAAATTTCTGTACGGTTGGGTGCGGCAAAGCGGAAATATTTGCAAGCGTGTTATCTGTAAAGGCCTTTTCATAGAGTAGGAGCAGATCGTCCATGCTATGGATTTCGTGTCCGCGCTGCGTCAGCCTTGCCGCAAATACCGTGTGCTTTTCAGCCTCTTTCACTGCCGAACAGTTTAAGATTTTTACTTCAATGTTCTTTATTGGTTGTAACCTCCTTTACGATTGCTTTGAGCAGAAACAGATAGTTAAGACTGTCGGTAATCTTTTCGTCCCAAACTGCCATATCAAAATGCTCCGCGCCCGAAACACACATATCATAAAGAGATACAATGTGCTTGGCAAGCATACCGGCAAGCGCTTTTTCCTGCGTGGTATGTTGGAGCTTTGCCGCCGTTTCAAAGGACGAAAAGCGTTCTGCCGCGTCAGGGGTGTATTCACGCCCCTTTTGCAGAATAACCTCGCGGCAGCGCTGTACCTGTTCGTCAAAGACAGTTTCTAATTCTTTTGTTGTCATATTTGAGCGCCCCTTTATGCGGTGGGAAGATAAATCCAGTCGCGGAAAATAGGCACACTCGGCTCGTCCTCTCTCGGAATCAAATTGAAGGCGCACACACCGAAAATAGTGCGGCTGTCCTCAATTTCTATGCCGTAGGCTTTGTAAAAACGGTACTCGATATTGGAAATGATACAGCGGAGCTTTTGCAGCGCCTCACGCTGCGCGCTCGTCATTAAGTCCTGCTCAACGCTATACTGCAAGCACAGCAGTGCCTTATAGAGCTGTACCTCCGTGCGGTACGGACGGTAATGTGTGTTGTCGAGCCACTGCGAAAAAATTGCTGCGCCGCTCTGCACAAGAAACACGTCGGGGTGGTAATAACCGAAGCAATCCAAGTTGGCGGTGTTAAGCTGATACAGCATTTCCTTGATGTCGTTTTCGGAGCCGTAGTAGAAGCGGAGCAGCGAGCGGTAAAGGTGAATATATCCGGGTATTGAAACAATGTGATTAACCATTAAATTCCTCCTGAAAGAAGGACGCGAAGCAAGCCGCTCCGCGTCCTTTGTCGTGTAGTGTTATTTTTGAATGAGCTTACCCATGACGATAAATCTTGCCGAGCCGTCAGCGTTGCAGGTGGAAAGCGTTAGTACCTTGTCGCTGCCTGTGACCTCAACACCGGTTTTGATAACCGAGCGTTCCGCCATCTTTGCAATCCAAGTGCTGAAAGCGCCGTCGTCCTTAAAATCAATCCGCCACGGCGAAGCGTCTGTGCCGCTCTCGGACGGATTTGCCGGAAAAGCGGAAAAAATTTCCACGCCATAACCGCCGTGCGATGTATCAAGGTACATACGCGGATTATTCTCAAACCAACTCTGATCTGTATAGTAGTTGAGCGTAGCAAGCATGGAGCCGTCGCGCATATTGTGACCGTAAACAATGGTGTTCCTGTCGCTGAAATCGTACTTGTTTTCGTAGTCTGCAAACAGACTGCCGACCTTGCTCGGCGTTCCGTCAAACAGGTGCGAAAGATAATAGTCGTTGTCATCACACTGCACAACGGGATAGTTGATAACGGTGTCCTTCTGATACAGCCAGCCAATCACGTCGGGAGCCTCCGCGTTCAGCGCGTCAAAATCCACGCTGATAGTTTCGGGTGAAATGCGTGTGTGTTCAGCCTGCGGATCGATATGTGACGGAGGTGTTTCCTCGTTTGTATCACTGACGGCAGGCTGTTCGGCAGAATCAGCGGTTGCGACTGAATGATAGAGCTTGGTATATGCCGCCTTGCTTTCCTTATACTGAGCCAAGTCTTTGTAAATCATCATTGCGCTTGTAAAAGCCAGTGCCATACAAAGCAGAATCACAACAATATTGACCTTCTTATAATTCTTGCCGACAGGACCGCGCTTTGCTTTTCTCGAACGCAGAAAGAAGAACAGTAAACCGCCAAGAACGGAAATAACCAAAATGCCGGCGTAAATGAAAATTAGGTTATTATCGCTTGTCTGCGGCACGCTCTTACCGGGCGTCTCTGTGGGAGTAGAGGGCTTTTCGTTGAAAAGCTGAACGGTAGCGGTTTCGTCCGCCTTAATCTCCACGGTTGCCGCGTCGGGAATAATGTAGTCCTGACTGGCACGGTTGGAAATCTCCGTTACGGTATATACGCCGACACGCAGACCGTTGACCTCGATAATGCCGTCCTTCGGAGTGGTAAAGGTTTCGCAATAGGTTCCGTCTTTGCTCCTGACCTCGATTGAAAATCCGTCCTTGCGGCCGTCGCTTGAATCCTTAATGATTTTCAGATTGCCGCGCTGCGCTTCATTGGTAAAGCCGCGTCCCGCTTCGCCGTTTTCAATTATCGCAACCTGACCGTCCTCGGTGATAGCAAAGTAGTAGGCGTTTTCATCGAGCTTGTAGTCCTCGGGCGCTTTCTGTTCCTTTACAAAGTAACCGCCGGCTAAAAGATTTTCCGCGGTATGATAGCCGTCGTGAATCTCGGTGAGCTGATAAAGCAGCTTATCCTCACTGTCAAATTCACCGTCGGCGTTGCTGTCCTCATATAAGTCGAAAATTGCTCCTTTGAGGAAACGCATAAAGGCGGAGTTGTCCTTGTTTTCCTCATTCTGAGAATCCACCTCGTCGGGCGTTGCTGTTTCGGAAGGCTCGTCAATCGCCTCTGTTTTCATCACCTGAACGCTGCCGCGAATGAGCGTATCATCAATGCGGATTTGGATTGTCTGACCGTCGGCACTGACATATACGTGGTGACGCTCCATGCTGATTGAGTACAGTTTGGGGGCGGCAATCTCCGCAACAACGTAATGACCGTAAGGAATATCCTCAAAGACGAATTTTCCGTCTGCTCCGGTGGTATAGGTTAAGATTGCGTTTTCTTCGGTAAATACTTCCGTGTTACCCGCAAAAAGACCGATATGCGCGCCGTCAAGTTCTTTTGCCTCGCCGCCGTCCTTATCCTCGCCGTACTTGATACCGTCAATGCTGCCGCGCAGGATATTGTTTTCAATGTTTTCGCCGTCGTTGACACAGAGAGTTACAACAGAAACTGTCTGATCGTCAGGGTTAAACACAACAGGATAAGCCTTATCGGAAAGGATATATGCCTCATTGGTGGTATGCTCTTTTACGTAGTAGCTGCCGAGCGGAAGGTCTGTCAAAAATATCGCGCCAAACTCGCTTTCGCCGCCCGCGGTAACAGCGGTAATCTCCAACAGTCCATCTTTTGGAATGGTAGTGCCGTCAACCGCTTTCAGCTCCTTTGAAGCGTAAATACCGAATGTAATATCATTGTAAACGTCCTTATCCTCAATGCCAAAGGTTTTGTCTGTTTCGATTGCCTTTTTCAGCTCAATAGACGCTTTCTGCCTTTCGTCATACAGACCGACAGATACCTTGTTGATTTTTACGTTTTCACCCGCGTAGGTGAGTTCCACATATTCAGGCTCGGTGCTGAGCACACAGCCGTTGGGAGCGGTCTTTTCCTCTAAACGGTATCTGCCGAGAAAAAGCTGATTGCTTTTTGCCGTGCCGTCCTTGCCGGTTTTCAGCGTTTCTACAACAGAATCCTTCGCGACGCGCAGAGTGCCGTCGCCTGTGTAAATGTCCTCGTCCGCAATCAGGTCATAGACCGCGCCGGGCAAATTCTGCACTTCATAAACAGGCTGATATAAACCCTCGTTTTCCTGAACGGAAGCAAACACCTCGCCGCTCTTGGAAATGGTGAGCTGTCCCATTTGTGCTTTGTTATACTGAGATACAGTCACAACGGTTTCAGAGCCGTCAACAGTGAACGGAATTGCTTTGTCTGAAAGCGCATAGCCGTAGGGAGCGGCAATCTCATACAATTCGTAGTCGCCCATAGCCAGCGGTTCGGGCAGCATGAGCCAGCCTTCGTCCGAAACATAGAAGGTATCTAAGGTTTCGGGGTTCGGATAATAAATCTTCTGAGTGACGAGCTTGCCCGTGGAGAGATCCTTAATCTGAAAGCCCGTGCCGGGAATAGGAATGATTTTGCCGGTATCAATGTCACGTTTCTCGACTTTAATACGTGCGGTGACGTCGGGATTGTCGATAATGTAGCTGTAGGTTTCGTTATTCTTGCAGATAAATACGGTAAAGTCCGGCATTAACGCCTTGCCGTTCTCGCCTGTAACCTGATGAACGGTATAGTGACCGTAAGGGAGCATTTTTGTGACAGCGTAACCGTCCTTGTCGGTAGTAACGCGGTCGCGCTCTGTTTCTTTTGCGTTGTCATAGCTGCCCGCGTCTTTGAGGTAGATTTCAAAAACAGCGTTAGCTTCGGGACGCTCCGCCATACCCTCAGATTTGCCGTCGCCGTTTTCCTTTTCGGAAACATCGGGGTCCGGCTCACCAACGTGCTTGATAAGACGGATATTGCCCTTGACAACGATTTCTTTCAGCGTCATTTCGGCTGTGTTCAGTTCCAGCTCATAGTCCTTTGCCTCAGCTCCGACGGAATACACCGCGTCGCTGAGCAGATAGCCTGTGCTCGGCGAGAGCTCCTTGATCGTCCAGTTATCGCCGCATACATAATAGGGTGTTTCAAATGAGCCGTTTGCGTCGGTGGTAAAGGTGGCAATTTGCTTGTTGCTGTCAAATAAGCCATAGAGCGCGCCCGCAAGTGTCGCGTCGCCCTGTGCGGTTTTTGTTTCGCTGTCAACTTTGGTTGCCTTAACACGGAATTTCTTTAATACGTTGCTGAAAGTAACGGTTGAGGTTTTACCGCTGGTAACGGTAACATTCTGCGGAGATTGCGAAACATATTTATCACTCGGAAGCTCCGTAACGGTATAGCTGCCGGGTAAAAGCTGCGTGCTGATTGTACCGTCTTTATCTGTTTTTACGGTCTTATCATAGTTGTCGCCTGTAATCTTAAAGGAAATGCCCTCAACAACGCCGTCCTCGCTGGTTTTTACGATTTTAGCGGTGCCGAAGGTTTCAGTCTTGATTTTCACATAGAATACAATGGAATCCTTTGCGCCCGTAAGTAATGTCTGATAGCCGGGACGTCCCCAAATCAGCATATCGTCGGCGTTCTTGATGTTCTTTCTGAATTTGAAGGTGACAGGATTTTCAATCATATTTTTAGCGGTAAAGGTGTAGCTGTTACCGCTGCGTGAGATAGAGACACCGCTGCCGGAAAGAGTTTCAAAATCTACGTTAACCTTGTTGCTGTCGCTGACGGTCGCGGCGTAAACCTTTTTGTTGTCATCCCATTTCAGTTCGATTGTCTGTGCCTTGTCCGCTGTGGAGGAAGTAAAAGACGGTAAAGTGGAATGACTTGCAATCTGCTTCAAAATCCAGTTGTACGCCTTTTCAGCCGGACGCCCTTTGAGCGTACCGTAAAACTGATCGGCAGGAACAGAACTATTGTTGTGACGACTGTTAGGATCACTTCTTAACTGTTGCTGATATTCCCAAATCAAAACCTGCGTTGCAAATTTGTAGTCGTCGGCGTTAATGCCCGACACAGGCAATGACGCGCCGGGTTTCCAGCCGTAGAGTGTTGTCAGCTCAATACCGCGCTGCGCAGTCGCCGGCAACCGTTTGTAATAGGTGCTGTCCGTACTACTCTGCGAGGTATAGCCGCCGTCGGAAGAACCAAAGTCCGCGCCGCTTTCCATACAGTAAACGGAATGTGTTTCGCCGCTTGAATCCGTAATCATATAGTGGCAATATCCTGTGCCGCCGTTAAAGTGATTGTATGAAGTGGAACCGTCGGCGTTATAGGTCATAAAATACCACACGTCAGGGTGATAGTAATAATCACCGTCAGCGGAAACATAAAAATCGCCCCACCATGAACCGGCTTTTGTGCCGGGTGAGAGAGCCATGACGGTTAAAGGGAAAATCACACCGAGCAAACACACAGCGGCCAGTATGATAGCGGTTAATCGTGTAAATCCTTTTCTGTTGTGGGTTTTCAAAATAAAATCCTCCTTAATGTCGCGAGGACGGCTTATTCGCCGTCCCCGTCGTTTGTATATTCGTACTCGTCGTCCTCAGGTAAATACTCAGGACTGCCGTATTCGTCAGTCCCATAGGCATCACCGTAGTCGGAAGGCTCTGCTTCGTCATCTTCGTCGTCAAAGCTGCCCTGCTGTTTCGGACGTACAATCTTAAAATAGTAGCCGGCGCCGCCGACTGCTGCAACCGCCAACACGATAAAGATAATCATGCCGATATTGCCGCCGCCTTCTTTTTCTTTTGCCTGAGGCTCGGAAGGCTCCGTAGCTTCAGTGGGCTGCGTTTTACCCTGACACTTGGAAATATCCTCTTTGCAGACAGGGCAATCGGCGTTGGGCTTGCCGTCAGCGCATTTATCGGTGCAAACACACTCCGGCTCAGTCGGTACCGCGCTGATAGAAATACTTTCGTCCTTTTCAGCCAGTGCCATCAAATCCGACTCCGTAACACCGTTGAGAAAATACACGTTATCCGTGCCGCGCTTGCCGTCCACAATCAGATAAAACACGTTACCCGCGTCGGTAGTAATGGTATAAAACTGTTTGTCGTCATCCTCGCCTGAGGCTGAATCGAGTACGGTACCCTGACCGTTTGGGGTGAGTGCTCCCACGGAAATGCTCGACACAGAGCTTGTCGTCGGGCTCGGCAAAATACGCGAGGTGCTGTTGATTGTCGGCGTAGTTGCCGTATTGTTTGAAGCATTCTGGTTACTTCCTCCGGACTGAGAAGAATTTGACCGACTGCTGCCGCTTGACTGTGACGTGCTTTTCGACGTAGTAGTCGCCTGCTGCGGTGCCTCGGTCGCCTTTACTGTAGCGGGCTCTGTATAATAGGGATTGTCAATTTTTTTGACATCGGATTTGTTGCCCACATAGTCCATTGCGTACACGCTGATTTTTTTATCCTTGCCGGCATAATCCTTCAGGTTGACGGTTGCCTTGCCATTGACAAGGGAATTGACGCGCGTGGAATCAATAAAAATTGCCTGCAAGCCTGAATCGTCGTCCTTCGCGCTGACGGTGAGCTTTTCACCGTTCAACTTAACCGAAAGCGTAGGCGGCGTTGTGTCGTTCTTGCTTGCCGCCGATACCGTCAGCGACATGGTAAACATACCCGCAAGCAGAAGAACGGCAATCAGAATAGATATTACCTTAGTCCTCATAGGCGCCCTCCGTTTCCTGCGGTAATTCGCGCGATTTCAAAAATTCCGCAAGCTGTGCAGGAGTGAGCTTAAAGCTGCGGCAAGTCGCGATATAGTCAGCGTTTTCAAGCTCCGTTTTCTGATCCTGCATATCGCTCACTTTCTTTTGAAGCTCTGCGATTTTAGCATTTGTTTTTTGGATGTCCTTTTCAAGTTTTTCAATTTTAGGATTCAATATTAACCTCCGTTCGTTTGATTTATGGCAGTCTGCCGAAATGCAGAAAATGCTCCTGCCAATAGCTTGTATTGATATTTGCGTAGGATATGGGATCGCCGCAATGGATCATCATACCGTCTCCCACATAGATACCTACATGACTTGCACCCACCACGTCGTAAGTGCGCTCGAAGAAAATAAGGTCGCCGGGCTTTGCCTCAGACGGAGCAATCGTTGTACAGTAATCTTCCAAGCCTAACACGCCCTGACGTCCGACGTCCCATCCACTGTGATTGATTACCCATGATACAAAGCCGGAGCAATCAAAGGAAGAGGACGGATCGGAACCGCCCCATACATACGGATAGCCGAGATACTTTTCCGCCTCAGTCAGAATTGCTCTGAACCGAGAATCGGACAGTGCTTCGGGCGGTACGGAATAATTCAAATAGTTGCCGCGGCTGACAGAAGCAGCGTCAGGCAGCGTTCTTTCGCTGTCGTCTCCGATTTCCGCAAAGTAAAGCGGATTGAGATATTCGCCGTCAACCAACACTTCCAAATGAAGATGCGGACCGGTTGAATTGCCTGTACTGCCAACCTTTGCAATAACATCTCCAGCTCTGACCGTATCACCGTTTGATACAAGTATCTGCGAACAATGACCGTATTTTGTGACAAGACTTTTGCCGTCTGAGGTCGTACCCTCTATGACGACGCATAAACCGTAGCCGCCGGATTCGCCGGCTGTAGTGACGGTTCCGTCGTGTCCCGCTAAAATCTCGGTTCCCTGAGCCATACCAATATCAACGCCGGTATGGTAATTTTTCTCGCCGCTGATTGGGTGGACGCGGTAGCCAAAATAGCTGGTAACACTCGGCAGCCAATTTACAGAACCAAACACATTTTTGACATACTGACGGCTGCCTTTTGTCGTCATCAGAAGCTCGGTAATGCCTTTTTGCTCGTCATTAACGCGAGAGGCAACAACGCTTTCGAGCGGCGCCGAGGAAAGGGTAACATTGAGAATTTTATACTCATACTCAACCTCGGTCGGCTCCTGTTGTCCTGTGTCGGGATTTCGCCGCTGTTCCGTCCGTGTCCGTCGCTCAATTTGCTCCGTCAGCGTCAAATTGTACTGACTGTTAAAGAGCTGCTGCATTGCAGCCTCAGCAGTCGCACTGTCAAATTCTCCGTAAACAGCGGTGAGATAACCCATCAGCACATACGGATCGTGCTCGATTGCGCCAATTTGATAACGGTACTCGTCATAGCCGGGATTGTCATTCTCAACGCTGTTGATTTCCATTTGCAAATCCGTTTCCCATTCTGTATAAGTGAGCTCCGCCTGCGTTATGGTGTTATCGTCAGCCTGATAAGATGAGGCGTTAATTACACCCGCACCGCTTGCTCCCATATTTCCGCAGGACGAAAAGACAGACATAATAAAGAAAATCAGCAGAAGAAGGAGCGCAATCACCAAACAGGCAACCGGGTGGTGCCTGACGGCGTTCACTACCTTAGCGGCTATCTTTTCAGTCGTAACAGCCGTATTTTTTACCCGCTTTCCGGCTTTCTGCGCTTCGCGAGCCGCCTTTGCGTATTTGCGTTTCAGTTTTTTCTTATACCACAGCTTAGCAAGTCCTTTTTTCTTGATTTCTGGATTGTCGGCTAAAAGTTTTTGATAGGCTGCCTTTGCCTGCGCCGCTGTCGTCCGTTTTTGCAGCCGCTCTACTCTGCGATAGGGAGAGACCTTTCTAAAACGGTTCAGTCTGCGTAAGCCTGATTCAGTGACAAGCTCGGTGCGGTGCGCTGCCTGAATACCGACATTTTCATGCTCGTTCTGATAGATTTGTTTGTGAACAAAACCGCCTGCAAGATTTGCCGCGCCCTTTACAGGTCGGAGAGCGGCCGGGCCGTTCAAATGGACGCTTTGGGATTTGATTTCCTTTTCAAAGCGTAAGCGTTTTTTAGTTTTGCCCGTTTCGCTGTCGGATAGAGTATCAACTTTGAGCCTGCGGCGAGAGGGCTGCCGGCCTTCCGCCTTATGCAGACGTTCCTCAAATCTTGCGACGCGCTCCTGCGCCTTTTCGAGCTGACGGCTTTTTGCAATCTCGGGGGTAACCTCGTCATCTGTAAACCGCAGCTTGGAAGAACTTTGCGGCGCGCTTTCTGTCTGTGCCGTTTCTCTGAAACGCTGCTGATAACGATTGCCGCGCTGTAAAACGGTGTGTCTCTGCTCCGGCTCCTGCGTCCGCGTGCGTGACATTTGCGGCCGGAAAAAATCGGAATTTTTGCGTGGTTCGTTTACTGACGGAAGGCTTTCCGCTTCATAATCAGCGGAATTATCTGCCTGTGAGGTATTTGTCCGCAAATCTGTATTGGTGGTATCAGTCTGCAAATTGCTGTTATTCACAGATGTTTGTTTTTGTCCCGTCCGGGGCTGAGCCTCTGATCGTTCGCGGCTGTCTATGCGCCCCTGATTAAAAGAGGAAGAACGCCCCTGAGAAGGAGCGTCCCGCGCGTTATCCGTCAGCTTATGTTTTGCCCGTTGAAAATCCATATCGCGTGACACCGCAATCACCTCCTGTCAAAGCCTGCTTCATTATTCATGCTCCTGTATCATTTCATCGGGCTTGGTCGTCATAATGCGGTAGAGGTTTGTGTCCTTCGGGAAGTGATCCACGAAGGGAATAATCACGTTACCGAAGAATAACAGACCTTCGCCGGGCGGCGCCTGCGTTACATAAGAAAGCTGGTGCGTGGAAATGCCGAGCTTTTCGGCAAGAATCCGTTTATCGTCCGCGCCCTGATTGAGCATATAGATAAAGTCGCTGTTTTCCAGAATGTTAGCAATCTCAGCCGAGCGCAGCAGATCTTTGACGTTCTGCGTCAGACCGGACGGAATACCGCCCCATTTGCGGAATCGTTTCCAAATCTCAACCGAGAAAGCGCCTGTCTGACCTTTCAGCAGTAAATGAAACTCGTCGATATAAAACCACGTCGTTTTGTGCTGAGCTCGGTTAATGGTAACGCGGTTCCAAACGGCGTCCTGCATAATCAGCAGACCGATTTCTTTCAGCGCTTTTCCGATTGATTTGAGCTGAAAGCAGATAACGCGGTGGTTATTCAAATCAACGTTGGAGCGGTGATTAAACAGGTTCAGGCTGCCGTTAACGTACATCTCCATTGAAGTAGCAATCCTTTGTGCCTCCGGTTCAGGCTGCTTCATCAGCAGAGAATAGAGGTCGCCCAAAATAGGCATGTTTTCCGGTCGCGGATCTTGCAGATAATCGCGGTACACAAGTCTTGTGCAACGGTCAATGACCGTCTTTTCAATCGGCGATAAACCGTCCTTGCTGCCTGCCATCAATTCGCAGAGAGAAAGAATAAAATCGCTTTTCAGCGATACCGGGTTTTCGTCGTCGGAGTAGTCAAGGTTAATATCCATCGGGTTAATGTAGTTATTGGAATTCATAGAAATGTCGATAACCTGTCCCTGTCTGCCAAACTGCTTGACAAGCGCACCGTACTCGTTTTCAGGATCGGCAATGATAATATCGTCCTTTGTCAGCAGGAACACGTTGACAATCTCACGCTTTGCCGAGAAGGATTTACCGCTGCCGGGTGTGCCGAGAAACAGACCGTTGGGATTTTTCAGCGTTTTTCTGTTAGCCATAATCAGGTTGTTGGAAATAGCGTTAAGGCCGTAATACAAAGCCTCGCCTTCCTGAAACAGCTCGCAGGTGGTAAAGGGAACAAATATCGCGGTGCTGCTTGTCGTCAGACCGCGGTTAATTTCCACCTGATTGACGCCGAGGGCAAGCGAGGACATAAAGCCCTGCTCCTGCTGATAGTCCAGCGTTTTCAGTGCGCAATTATATTTTTGAGCGATACCCGCCGAAGAAAAAATATCGTTTTTGAGCTTGGATTTTTTGGTCGCGATATTTTCAACCAACACCGTAACCAAAAACATACGCTCGTTACGGCTCTGCAAATCAGTCAACAGATTTTCGGCGTCCTTGCCGTAAGTGGCGAGGTCGGACGGAATAATATCCATATCATAACCCGCACGGACAGCTTTTTTCTGTTCCTCAATCGTCATTTTCTGCAAGTCGGACATTTTGCGCTTGACGTTCTTAATAGCCTCGGTCTGATTGATAGACTGAATATGAATATTGACGGTAATTGCTTCGTCAAGCTGTAAAAACCCTGCAAGCAATCTGTCGGTCAGCTCCGGCGCGATAATCTGAATAAAGGAAACCGTACCAAAATGAGCGCCGATACGGAAGCTCCTGCCGTCCTTTGAAAGAGAAAAGCCGGACGGTGAAATAAAGTCCTTTGTGGAAAGACCTGTTTTCACAATATCCGCCCACTCAAATTTGAGCTTTTCCTGACCGCTGGGGTGGAGCTGACGGTGCAGAAGCGCCAAACGCTCCTTGCCGTCAAGAGAACGCGCCTGTACGCCAAACTTTTTGAAGTTGGCTAAAATATCCGTTTCAATACGCTCCAGCCTCAGCTTTGCGCTGCGCAGATCCTCCGCCTCAATGCCGAAGGTAATATACTTGTGCTTGACGATACCGTTGTTGCCCTTTTGAATCTGGCCTTTAATCATACCGCCGTACTCAACACGCATACCGTCGTTTTCGTCGCCTTCAAGCTCAATGGAAACGCTCTTGTTGAAATCCTTGATATTTGCCCGCTGGTTGATAAGGGTGAGCTGCACATTGATTGAGGAATCAAAGTAGTTGAGAAAATCGCAATAGTTGCCGAAAATCATTTCCTGATCCTCAGTCTGTGCAAGCTGGAAATTGATGTCGTAGAATTGCACGGTTTTGGTGTATTTCTTGTCGTCCACACGACAAATGCCGTCGCGGTACATTTCCTTATACGGAATACTTTGCTGTACCGTCTGCGGCGCTTCACCAAATATCCGCGCAAAAAAACCGCCCTTTTTCGAGGACGGCTTTTGCTTTGGCTCCGCGCCTTTGCGCGCTGCCTTAGCGTCGGCGCGGAGCTGTTTTGACTGCGTGATGTTTCGCTGCAATCTTCTTTCCTGCGCCGCCTGCTGTTTGGTTTTTTGCAATCGCCGATACCTCCTTCTTTGATAAATATTGATAGAGATTATTTGTTTTGTACGGCCGCTCTTTCGGCCAGAGCATAAAGCGTAACCGGTTGAACAACAGCTTTTCCGCCGGCAAACCGTCTTTCTCATACATAGCGAAAAAGAAGAACGGCAGCATGAGTACAATCATAATCAGCACTGCCGCTGTATTTCCGATGACATTACGCGAAAGAAAATACACAGGCAGTCCGATAACACCGCCGAGCGAAAAACAGATAATCTGACGCTTGGTAAGGTTGAACGCAACCTTGGTTTTGACCTTTGTTAAGTCCTTCGGTACAGGTACATAGGGCATAAATTCACCTTCTTTCCACAGCTCAGCGAGCCCCGTCGCCGCGCTGCTTTTTTTCTGATTTTGTCTGTTCCTGAACAGAACGGGAAGCCTCTTTCAGCTGCTCGTGTACCGATTTCGGCTGTTCGCGCTTTACCTGTAAATCCTTTATTTCATCTTTGATATCCGCTATAACGTCCACGCCAAACAAAGTACACTCGGGCCAGTGCTCGCAAAGAACGGCAAGCGGGTTTTCAAACTGTAATAAATAATCGGCAATATGCTCCGGCGGGTTATTGGCAAATTCTTCTGTCATATATTTATAAGCCGCCATTGTCGCCGCAATTTCCTCGGAGTGGTCGATTAACTGTTGATTGCTCCACGTTTGCAGCTTTTCCTGATATTCATACAGGTTTTTACCAAGACGAATAACAAGGGTGTGAACCTTGTCCTCAGGAGAAAGCTCCGGTGTCATCTTTGGAAAACGCGAATCCGCGTTAATCTCTTTGAGAATATCGCAGATAGGTAAACCGACCTCGTGCGTATTTTCTTCCCGGCACCAGAAGGCAACCTCTAAAGGGTCAACAAAAGACAGAAGCGCTTCAACCTCGGTCGCTGTGTAGTCGTGAACAGCTTTCATATAGTAATGGGTTTCGGAATATTCCTGTAATTTGTAAATTTCGCCGATGTCGCTTTTGTCTGTTTCCGCAGCGTGCTGTGTGAGACTGTCGTCAAGACGGTTCCTGAGAATTCCTAGGGCTTCGCGATATTCCATATCACACGCTCCTTTCGGGTAAAATAATATCCGATTCCACCTCATTGCCCCAAACGTCCCAGCCGGGCGTCTTTTCCCGGGCAAAAAGCTCAATGCGCGGCAGATCGCCCATCAGCTTGATTATCTTGTCCCGCACTTCGCCGGGCTTTTTGCTATGCTGTTCAAGGTGAGCAATAACAAATTGATGAATCCCCGCGTTTTGACGTTTTGGGTGTCCTTTGAGCGCAAGCAGACAGACCTCGGCATTTGAGCGCGTCCAAAAGCCCATACCGTAAAACCATGTGTCGGCTTTTCGGTTCTGCTTCAACCAAAGAAAAGCGAGGGTACGATATTGAAAGCCCCATGCGTCGATAACCTGAAACGCCTCTTTCAGCTTTGGAAAGGTCGTCCACAAAAACAGTGCGCAGTTCTTATCCGCAAGCTGCTCCACAGGCAGATTGCAAATGTCGTCAAGCGTCATGGTAGGATAGTGCTGCTCCGCTCCGCCGGGTATTTTTCGCTGCTCATAGCGCCACGGTGGATCGGCATAAATAATGTTATATTTCTTATTGTCGGACATCAGAGGCTCTGTTCACTCTTTCCGGCAGATTTGACAGGCTGCTTTCTGACCTTATCAGCCTGATCCTTTAACGCGCCTTTCAAAGACGGCTTTTCCGTCGCCTCGCGTGAAGCGTCAAGGGTTTCGCGCATTTTATCAATCGCCGCGCCGTAGCCGTTAATAATTGCGGAAACAATCAGATTTCGCGCGTCGGCAGTAATGGGCTTAAAAGTGTCATGCCAGTTGCCTTGACTGTCCTGCATAGAGGGCATATTGACATATAACCCCTTTTCGCCGGAACATACGCGGAAATTCTCAACAACAAAGCTGTCGTTAATCGTAACGGTCGCAAAGCCCAGCAGATTATTTCGGGGAGCGATTGGTCGCACGCTGACCTCGATTTTCAGGTCGTTGTTTGCCGCGGCGTCAGGGCGCGGCTGTTCGGTGGTTTTGCTCATTCAATTCCTCCTTTGTTAGTGAGCATTAAAGATAGATTTGGATAATGAACCGGTCTTAAAGAGGGCAAAGGCAAGCAGGACGGTATATCCCGCGGTACCCCAGACTGCCGCATGAATGTTGTCGGACGACGGAATTGTTTGCACCAGCACCGCGTAAATCGCTACGCACACAAGGATAAGAAATCCCTGAAAGCCCAGCGCGAACAGCGAGCGCAAATAATTTTGTCCCATCTGACCCCATTCGCGGTTTGCCATTGTAGAAAACGGAATCGGAGCGAGGCTGACTGTCAGATAGATTTCAATCATTCTTCCGTAAACGATAACAAAAATGACGATTGACAAAATCCACATGCACAAATGAATTATGTTGGTTTCCAGCCACAGACCAATCAGCTCCCAAACGCCCATATCTTCAAGCAGCGAGCGCAGATTATCCATATTGGTATCAACGTCGAGGTTGCCGGTAATCACGGTAGCGCCCTGCGATATGACATTTTGAGCGAGATCAAACACCGCCATAACGATTGTAAAGCAGTTGGTTAGCAAGTACGCCGCGACAAACGTTTTGAATATCCATTTGAAAATATTAAACGTGTCGAATTCGTGCATATTGTTTTTCTCCAATATCATTTGAATCAGCTCATATACCAACACAAAGGTAAGTATCATTCCCGCAATGGGTATGACGACGGTTTCCGATAATGTTTGAATCATCGAAAACACGCCGCCGTTCCAGCCCTGCGGCGTCTGACCTACCTGAGTGGCTACGTCCGAAACCTGACTGTTTACGGACTCAAAGATACCCTCGTACTGGCTCGTGATTGCGTCAACCATGCCCTCCTTGATCCATTCGGTGAGTTGGTCGATAATAAACATACGAAATTACCCGAACAGACCGGAAAGAAGCGGAATCAGCGTCGCGCCCACCAACGCAATACCGCCGCCCGCCATGAGCTGCTTCATGCCCTGAGATTTTGCTTATGTGTGATAAAGAAGCAATAGAAGTGCAAAAAATTTTGCCGTTCCTATCCGACACTTGGCCATTGTGTCGGATAGGTCGGGCGGTTATTCGGGCAAGTCAATCTTGCCGACAAAGCTG
>Ga0256407_10006869_pt1 | contig 17382 bp, 9 predicted proteins | sample RumenRJG_04DNA_FD_193489 | JGI IMG/M metagenome (GOLD analysis project Ga0256407, IMG submission 193489) | Bovine rumen microbial communities from Lethbridge, Alberta, Canada - RJG_04 | ecosystem: Host-associated > Mammals > Digestive system > Stomach > Rumen | place: Canada: Alberta | collected...
ATTCCAACATGTCTTACAACTCCGGTTACACCCCTTTCATGATGAAAACGGTCCAACTCAAGTTTATAATAGAACATATGAATGTATGGAACTTTCTATGGAGGTGCACTTCTTAATAGATGAAGTTATGGATGGTGTGTTATACCTAGAAGAAACATATGGAAGTTTATTGATGTTTTATTTGTTATGGGTAGTATAAATCATGACTAACATGTCTCTTGCTTCCAAGTGCTCACCCTGCCCCTTTTGATATTTACGTGAGCTCGGCTCGGTCTCAGGGTCTCCCCATCGATCTCACCCCTGTCAAACTGACAATTCATAACTTTATTTTCAAGACAATTTTCTTCTTTCTTTTTCTTCTTTCTTCAACCAAAACAACCAAAACAACCACTACTCTTCCTTTTAAAGGACCCAAACAAACTCAGAAATGTCTTCTTCTGTTCCAGTCAAAATTGCAGGTAAGAAGTCTCGCGTCCAGGCTCTCAGGGATGAGCTCCAGTCTGTGAAGGATCGCAACGAAGCTTTGACCAGAACTTCAGAAACTCTTCAGAAAAGAGTACAAGACTTGAGAGAGAAAGTTGCGAAACTTGAAGGCGAAAAAGCAGATTTTTATCGCAAGTTTTCTAAGCAGGTTACAACTTTTTTCCAAGATTTTTCAGATCTGAGGGACAGTATTGCACCTTTTGAGACGCCAGTTGCAGTTCAGGCGCCGATTGGTGACGTGGCAGGGAAAAAAGATTCTTCAGTTTTCAAAAAATGGTTTGAATTGGATGATTATGATTATGTCAGTGTTGCTTTAAGTCTCAAGGCGGCTAACAGATCTCTAAATTCAGGAGTGAAACCTGAACAGCGCGAGTGGATCTCTAAATTTCCTCGTAACTTCCAAGCAGCTGGGATAATTTTCAAATGGATTGAGCGGTTTGACAATACTGAAACTGATTCCCCGTTCTTTTGGGATCGGAGTTCGCCTAAAATTCAGAATTTTGAGAGTCGTGATACTCTTTTCCATGAGATCCAGGGTAAGATTATGGATCACATAATCCGTCTTACTAATATCATTTCTCTGGAGTTTGAGCCTCTCATGGATCTTTTCCTTAGAGAGACTGACGGCTTTATGTACAAGTACCTTTTCCCAAATGGAGATCTGGGAAAAAATGAACGTTTTTTTGCCAGCAGAGAAATTGATATGGTGCAGGAGCTTTGCAAATTGCAAGAAGAGCTGAATGAATGCTTCAAATCTGATTTGCAGAGACCTTTTTACACCGGTGGTTTTGAATCAGCTTTAGATCTTTTCAGGCGTACAAAAATGGAAACAGAAGAACGAGAAGAGGCCAAGGAATTTGCAGATCTTGAAGATGCGGAATTAGACGAAAATTCTCATAAGGATGATGATCTTTTTTCAGATGACGATGATGACGATGAAAATTCTCTGGACAAAGTTGAGGTGAAACAAGAGGTGAAAGAGGAGGATTTTTCAGATGATGATTTTTCAGATGATGCACCCGCTTTCATTTCGCCTTATGTTAAGGGTGTTATCAAGTTTTCTTTTTAAGATAGCCTTTCTTTTTCTTTAGATATTTTTCGGGGGAGTTTTAAGATCTAGGGTTTTTTCCAATTAAATTGAGTTGACAAAAATCTTTATTGGGAATAAATTGAGTTGACAAAAATTCTTTATTGGAATAAAAGAGAGTTTTAATTAGAGTTGTAAATGGGGTAAAAATGGGGTAAAAAATGGGGTAAAAATGGGGTAAAAAATGGGGTAAAAATGGGGTAAAAAATGGGGTAAAAAATGGGGTAAAAATGGGGTAAAAAATGGGGTAAAAAATGGGGTAAAAAAATGGGGTAAAAAATGGGGTAAAAAATGGGGTAAAAAATAGAGGGGGTAGGATAAAATCTTTGAAAAAATATTTTTGAAAATATTTTTGAAAATTTGGGTCACTAATTTTCTTTTTTCATAAGATCATGTTATTTTCTTTCGTCGCATCAATTCCTGCGATTATTATCGCTGGAAAAGAGAAGAGAGGGAGAAGAACTGTTGTATTAAACGATGAGATTCTTGTATCTGCTATTTTTAAGTTTTTTAAATTTTTGAAGGCTCTGCTAGCAGATGTGTCTTTAGCTGATTTTGCTGATTTTAAGGAGGTTTTCGATATGTATTGGTCGGCTTTTTGTGCTAATAATGGAAAAGCTACAGGGATTTTACACGAATTGTTTTCCAGAAGAGGTGTGTCTCAATCTTATAAGCTTTTTTTAAATTTGAATCTTGATGATTTTGCAGATCGTGGCGTTATTCATATTTTTGGGAGGAAGCGTGAAAGTGACCCCTTTGTTTATATAATGGATTTAATTGTTGAGTCAAAACATGCAAGAAACATTTTGTTGTATATGATGAGACAAACTGTAGAGTCTAGGAGATATATAAAGAAAGCTGAGAAATTAAGAGAGGATTTAAGGAAAATGAGAATTTCTTTAGATGAATTTGGTCGTTTTGTTGAGGATGACGTTGAAGAAGACGAAGCGTTACCTGATAGAAATAGAAGAAGGGTTTCTGAAGATGCAGATTTACTTGATATGGGCGATTTTTATGAAGGAGAATTAAATCAAGAAGATTCTGAGAACGAAGGAGAATTATCGGATATGGAATATATTGAAAAAGATTTATCTCAAGATATTATTAGGGATTATGGAAATTTACCGGATGTTGTTCATTTCTTAAAATGTGGTTATTATGCTAATAAAATTGCGAATTTCCCAGATTTAGGACCAATTCTTTTACCGACTGCGACTGTAGAACAACCAAGAGAAGGTTGCATTATTCCATTTTTCATTGGGTTTTTATACGGGTTTTATAAGAGACTTGAACGAGATAATATTAGGAAATTTGGTCATGTGAATATTGTGATAAGATTTGAGATTCATGATGCAGCTGATTTATTTTCTAGTACTGATGAAGATGTAACATTGACTTTAGTAGGGCCTCCTTTTTATACTCGTACAGGAAATTTGAGAAATTGGAATTTTGTTTATAAATTTTGGTGTGGTAAAGTGCATAATCCTGAACAACGTAAACTCATAAGAAATTATAATGCACAATACAGTGGTGTTCTTGAAAAGTCTTCTACAGCTGATCCAGATGATGTGTATATTTTACGAAATATAACTGATTATTGGTTAAATGAATTTAGGGTTGTTCTTGATAAGAATATGCATCATTATGGTACTCGATCCTTGGCAGAAGTATCTGATAAATTCTTTTTTGCAGTAAAAGCGGTTACTTTGCAATTTATCGAATTTTCTAACCCAGTGCAACGCGGAAGTGGCTTTGTAAGAGGGAATAGAACAATAATAGCAGGTGAAGACAAAAATCTTTTTTGGCAAGGTGTTTTAGATACAAAGGATAAATGGGGTGATTTAATGGGACACTTTATTTTTATAAAAGGAGATGTTGGTTGTTTCATGCAAGCTGTACAATGTGATTGTTATCCGTTTAGAAAAGAACCATATTTTTGTAAATGTGTTGCTCGTGATACTATTTGGAGAAATATTACAGTTTCAGAAATTCCTGATTTTTGTAAAGGGGAGCCTATCATGGTAATTGCTATTACGATTCCATCACAAAAAGACAGGGTAAAAAGATTAAGAGGCGACCAGCCAGAACGAGGTGTTGTGGTTGTTTATCATTCAAGAAATTTTTATAAGGAACGGATGGGAAAAGTAATATTTATAAATGTTCCAGAATGGACAAGAGGAAGTAAAAGAGGACATTGTGTAATATGGCGAAATTCAATATACGAAGAAGAAGGTTATGAACGATTCAAAGAAATGTCTAAATTTAATTGTGTGGTTAAGAAGTTATGTTCGTGTTCTTGTATCATATGTCCTATTTGTGCTGAGTTTATTGAGAAGGAGAGTCTTATGAAAAGCCATTATATGTCCCATGTTTCTAATTATACATGTCAGATGTGCGCCTTAAGTTTCGATAAGGAAGAAGATTTTTCGGCACATTGTAATTATCATTGTAAATTACCTAGGTATGGCGCAAAAATTGCATTATGTGATGAAATACAACAATATAAGGAGAAACCAGAGGAAGATGTATTAATTATATATTCGGATCTGGAGAGTTCTATAGGTGAAGATGGTGAACATTTAAATATATTGGCAGGCTGGGTTGACACAAAAAATATGAAGGTACATTTACATGATACTTTGGAAGAAATGTTAGAAGCATGGGCAAAATTAAAGGAAAAGAAGTTAAGAATATATTTCCATAATGGTGAGGGTTATGATTTTCATTTTATGATAAAGTGCCTGTGTGATTACCCTTCGAAATTTGTAAAGAACTTTGATCTAACCTGTGATAGTAGTGAAAAGGTGCGTTATTTCAGTGTAGATTTTAAAAATAAGCATTTGGAATTTAGGGATACTTTTGCATTTGTGTCTACTTCTTTGGAAAAGTGGATAAAAAGTACATTAGGAAGCGGCTGTACTTTTCCTTGTTTTACAAAGAATATCGCTCCCGATAAACGAGAAGAATTATTAAGGAAAAATCCTTTTCCTTATAATGCGATTAAGACTCGTGAAGATTTGAATTTTAATTTTTCTAAGATGTTTGAATGGATGGAAGCTGATAATGCTGAAGAGCTATTTTGTTTCAAGTTCAAGAAGGACGAGCTAGATGAAATTAAGAAGAGGCTTAAAATTCTGCACGCACAGTTCAATTGGATGACAATCGGTGATTATTATAGGGATTATCTTATATGTGATATTTCACATCTATGTGATTGTATGGAGTTTTTTGGGAAAAATGTAAGAGAAGAATATGGTTTAAATGTTCATCAGTTTTACGGTATTCCAGGGTTAACTTGGGCAGCTTGGCTAAAACAAAATAAATTTAAGCTTGAACCTGTGTTAAATCCCAAAATGTTTGACGTCATAAACAGTTCGATAAGAGGGGGGCAAACTGGAGCAATGACAAGGTGGTATGATGAACAAACAGAGCCGGGGTCATTTGTATGTGATCTAGATTGTAATAGTCTGTACCCTACAGTTATGTTGAAATTCCCCTTTCCTTGTCATGATTGGACAGTATGTTGTTCTGAGATATTTAATACCAGTAAAAGATGGGATTGTTTAGGCAGAAGATTCAAAGAATTACACGAAGAGGGGAAAAGTGGTTTTCTTGAAATTGATATGATTGTAAAGGATGAAAAAAGGTTTTACTCATATGTTCCTGTTGCTAGTAAAAGAACAATAAAGGGCGAATTTAATTATCAGAGTATGGTTGAATATTGCAGTTTATATGGGAGAAATGTGGATGGTCTAATTTTCACAGGTTTGACACAGGTTGTGGGAGAACATAAGCATTATTGTTGTCATTCAAGGTTATTAGAATGGTATTTGGAAAATGATGTTATTGAAATCACGTATTTGCATTATATGTTTATTGGTAAGGACGAGCCTGTGTTTGAAGAATATGTTAAGCATAATCTCGAAATGAGAAGGAAGTATGCTGATGATCCTATAAAAAAGATGTTATATAAACTTCTCAATAACTCTCTTTATGGAAAAACATATGAAGATGTTACGAATCGGACAAGTTTCAAATTAGTACTTACGGAGACGATGACAGGCAAGGAAGATATTCACAGGATTGTTGAGAAGTTTGGAGACTGGACTTTATATGAAAGCGTTATTACTTCATGTGAAATCAATAAACCAGTGTACTTGGGTGCGTGTATCACGGAATACTCAAAGTTGTGGATGTATAAATTTTTCTATAATTTTATACGCCCACGTTTCCCTAATTCCGAAGTTCTTTATACCGATACTGATGCTTTAACTTTGAAATTTCCTGCAGAATATGGAATTCGCTCGTTAAGAGGTATTGCTGATGCCTTAAATACTGATGAAGAACAGATTATTGATACTAGCAATTTTTCAACACCATGCACTGAGGCAAGGCATTTGTTGCATAATAACGAACCAGGTTTATTTAAAAGTGAGACAGGTGAAGGACGTATTATTAAAATGGTAGCACTTAGAGCTAAGACTTATATAATGGTATGTGACGACGGAACTATTAAAATGAGTGTGAAAGGTTGTCCCATGGAAGAAAAAGGAAAGCTAACATATGAAGAATTTTATCGGGTCTTAATGGGTGAAACTCCAGCTATGGCAATAGAATTTTCAGCTATTAGAACTGAACGGCATAGAGTTTTCAATAGAACTCTAACAAAAATTGTTTTAAGTGCTGATGATCAGAAAAGATTTATTGCAGATGATAAAATTCATACATATCCTCTTTTCTCAAAACCACATTTAGAAGCAAAAGGAAAAATAATGCTCCCCTCATGTATAGAATTTTCCTAATTTCCCACTTCCAATTATAGTACCTCCTGTTGTACCGGAAATAGCTGGAGCTTTATCTACAGGTGCTGTCAAAATTCCAGGATGCTCACTAGCAAAACGTGAGACAGCTGTATCACGTCCTGCAGTCGGTATACCTAGTGCTCCGAATGCAGCGTCACGAGCCCAACTTGGTGTTCTAGCAAAATTCAATAGCCCTCGGACACCATTAGAAATCAACGAGGGGATTTTTGAAAGGAAAGAAAAGATACCTGCACCTTCGGGGTTTGCTGTTCCCTCACCGCCTCCCTCTGCGGCATCAACCGTAGGAGATGCAACAGCATCAATACCATCGACAAGTGGCATCGTCTTGATAGGAATCATATCAATTGTGGCATGGACTGGCTCAATTGTAAGAACACCGCAATATTCAAACATGATCCACAGTGACAAATAGGGCAACATATAAGCTGGGACTGCACTTGTATCTACAGTAGTTTTAACTTGGAAAACCATCTGATCAGCATCCATTCCACCAACAAGACGTCGATCAGGAATAAGTAGGTCGATACCTGGAATTAGTCTCAAACAACATCTGTTACCATGAGATCCTGTATTGTAATAAGCGATTGGAGCAGTAGCAGGGTCATAGATACCATTATGTGTTGCATCGATTTTATATGCGGACCCAGGTGCTGTAATACTTGCCATTGTAAACTCTTCCCAAGAACAATCTTCGAGACCATTTGCAAGTGCCATTTGGTATCTATCATATTCACTGGTAGTATTCAACAACTGTGTATTGTTGCCCATTGTAATATTGATATTTCTTATTGGACAAAGGTAATTACCCGACAATGAAGCAGCAATAGGAGCTGAGCCAGATGTGGGTTCTTCAACAACCGTACTTCTGTAAAGTTGATTGGGACCCACGAATATATAAATAGCTGTAGGAACTTGTGCAAGTGTGTAAACACCTGATGTAATTTCAAGTGACCGGGAATTGGTAGGTGACTGAGCCTGAGTTACATAACACACATGATCATAATAGGGCATTGTCATAACTGGAGGTACAGTCATACCAGGGGGTAAACTAGCCACATTGAAACACAATTTAGCTGACGAAAGATGAATATTGACAGAGTTGGGTGCAAGTTCTGTCAACTGTAGTGAACCATAGGTTGTTCCGTCCTCGTCGATACCAGTTGTGACCATAGGAAGAATCATTTTTCTGAGGTCATTTAGCTGATAGACAATATCGATAGAGGTCACATTGAAGATGGGACGCTGGTAAATTTTATCAAGTCTTTGGTTGAATGGCGGACAAAGAACAGGCTCTCTGAATGTAATGCTAGCTGTATGATTTGTGGTATTGAATTCCATGTTCACACATGGAAGATATTTTTCGTAATCATTACCAACAGACCTGTTATAGCGAGCGGCATTGTCTCTTATAACCCAAGGATTATCTACTGTTGTACCTTTTGGGACAAGATATGGTTCATTAAGCATAGGAGCTTTGGTGTGAGGACAAAAAGAACAAGTTTTATCAAGAACAGATTGTCTCCAATAAAGCATACGCTGGAAAAGTGATTCCTGTGGTCTCGACATACAGGCTGATCCGTTAACATTAACACGCAACTGATCACACACCCAATGCAAGGGGAAGGGGTTGAACTTCATCAAGCGCTTGTAGTTTTCAATTGTAGGTGCATCCGAAGGCCCTCCATATTGCCCAAAGTCAATTTGAATTGTGTATTCGACCTGGAAATTACTGTCGTAAATGCGATTTGTCCCCAGAGTTACAAGGTTCGCAAATGTGATTTGTGTATCAGATAAACCGCTGGCAGGAATCTGATAATGTTCCCAATTGAGAGGACCCACATATTGATTCAACACAACTCCACTTTCATCTACAACTCTGGGATCAGCAATTGTACGGATTTGTGCCATTTTTATAAGTGAAAACAGAAAAGTTATGGAAGTTGAAAAAATAGTAAAAATTCATTTCACGTGAAAGGAAAAATACAACGTTGTTAACTGCAGATATTTACATAATCGTAGAGCAGAGATACCTCTTACAAAATGTCAACAACACCCTGTCTGAAGACAAGATTCATATCTTTTTTCAGATGATTATGTTTTTTTCTATACCATGTCCTCAACCCCCCGAAACGTCCAGCCCGAGGTCCCTGCCCTCTCCCTTGCCCAAATTAGCGACTTCTTACAGCGGAAGAACCGTCCCACTCAATTTTTTCAATATTCGGAACTGCCATCAGATCCAATTGAGCTTTCTGGGCTGTTGTTGCGATACCCCGCTCGATTTTTGTTCTTCACAAAAAATGCCGATGACGAAGTCGGCCACTGGACAGCCATGCGACGGAAAGGAAAAGATATCTGTTGGTTTTCCTCTTACGGATTCCTCCCTGACGGAGAGTTGTTGGTCTCTGCCGACATGCGGAGAGTCCCCGGGCAGCAAATCACCAAAATCGCCAAAGCTCTCGAATACCTCAGAACAAGAGGATACACAATCCACTATTCCTCCGTTCCTCTTCAAACTGTAGATGATGGAACACAGAGCTGTGGCCTTTGGGTTTTAATGTTCCTTACAGCGAACATTAATAACTTTGAGGAATTTGAAAGAAGAATTGCTCTTATTTCCAGCCCTGAGAAATATGCGAAGGCAATCTACGAGAGAGAAATTAGCAATAAGCAGTAACGGAACAATAGTCACCTTATCTGAACTCGAAGAAAGAAGAACAATATATGGACGAGATTTTCTTCCAATTTATGGTGAACGTCTTTCTTTTTTTATTGCTGGCCCACCGGGTTGTGGTAAATCCACCACAGCTGGTGACTTGCTAGAATTGAAACCATTGCATAACAATTTCCTATTTTCTGATGTTTCACAGGATAGAGCGTTTGATGGAGTTGAAATGAAAAGAGTTATTATGAGCAAAGATATTCTTTCAAAGCTTACTCTAGAAGACTTAACAGCAGATGGTGATTGTTGGTGTATCTTTGATGACATTGACAAAATAAGAGATCCGGCTGTTTCAAAACTAACAATTGCTCTTCTTGACAATATTGTTGCAAATGGTCGTTCACATGGCGGAAAACAAATAAACGTTATTGTCACGTCTCATGCCTTGAATGACTACCGAAAAACTAAATATTCACTGGAGAATTGTGACTATTGGATCATTTTTCCTGCCAAAACAATAAAGATGCAAGTTACAACATTGTTAAAGAAAATTGGATTAGAAAAGAGTGAGCTTTATAAGGAAGATCGTGTAATAATTCATCATTCGGTGCCTTTGTTTGTGATTACCTCCCATAAGATTGAATTGCTTTAGACAGTTGCTCCTTGTGCTTGAAGTTGCGAAACAATATTACCCCATACAAGGGCATCTACTCCCCTTCTGATAATGCCTTGAGCCATAAGTTGTGACATCATTTGCTGATTTACCATTTTTTGTAACATTTCAGGGGTTATACCTAACGAATTTATTTCATCCACCATTTCATCCTTCTTTACGATATCCTTAGTTGACAAAATTGCTTCTAATGTTTTTTGCAAATCACTATCAATTCGAGATTGTCTCATACGTTCTACAACATCCCGTATATTCAATTTGAACGGTTTCTTACCTGACTTTAAGTTATAGGCATCCCTTATTGCTTGCGCAACATCAAGTTTTCCTTTCTTTAAAAAATCATGGACCTGTTGAACAAGAACACGTTTTTCAGGAGCATCTAAAGACACAATTGCACTAGGCATTTTACCAAGGCTGGTTGCTAAATCTTGTCCTATTTCTGCCAAATGTAAATTTCCATCTCTTGATGTCGCAACAGAGCGCAATTCATTAAGAAGTGTTTGAATGTCACGAACTTGTTTACCAAATATTGTTGATGCTTTATCGTAAAAGGCAGCTTGTAATTCCTGAGGTAGCGTAAGAGCGCTTTTCAATATTTCAGATATACGTTCCATACTATTCTCTGATCCACTTGTTAAATCGTCAAGGAAAAGCTTATACTTCTTTGTTAACTTCTGTTGTTCAAAACCCATGTCTTTAAGAGCCTGTGTTTCTTCCACAAGACGAGGTTTCAAAGTTTTAGAAGTAATAGCCTTGCTTCCATCGAAGAAATTTACAGGTAGTTTGCTAAAGAGATCTCGCAATATTGGATCGTAGTTTCTGTAATCATCCATAACATCAAGAATAGGTTGTAATTGTTTCGAGGCTTTTTCAAAAACCTCCCCATCTCCAGCCCCGGCTGCACGATTCAGATCGTCAATTAACGTTTTCAGACTACCCCAAATATTCAAAAAAACAAATTTATTGTCTCGTGATAGATCTGCAAGAATTATATTACGCACAGCAAGAATCAAGGTATCTATATAAACCCCCTTTACTATCGAATATTTAGCATTATCCCAACCGTTCTGCAAAATATTATACATTGCTATGCCATCAGATTTATCTCTTAGAAGATCAAGGGCTTTTATCAACGAACTCTTCTTTGGATCCTTTAATATTCTTTCCGCATCATCAAAGATATCATCAATGAAGTCAAGCGAGGTTATACGGTCTTTTCGATCAAGTGAATCTGCACTATTTCCAGGATCTACTGAAATAGTTACAGCTTGTGGATCTTGTTGGGCCTTTCTGAATTTTATGGCGGAAGGAATAGATACAATCGAAGAAACGACTGGAGCTGGTTGCTGTAGTTTAGAGAAATCAAGAGATTTCATATAATCCCGGAATGTTAATTTCTTTGAAGGAAGATCATCATCATCTTGACCCATGTCATCATCATCATCAACTCGTTGAGCTTGCTTGCTATGTAATCTAATAACATCCTCGGGTAAAGCTGGTATTATCTTGGATTCTATTTCTGGCTCTTCTTTTACCGGAACGACTGTAGTAGATTGTTCATTAACAATCCTTGATCTTTTTGTTTTCCAGAATCCCGAAACAAGATCACTAGCTACAGAAAATGTTCTTTTAAAAACTTCTGCCGCAGTATCAGTAATGAGTCCTAATGCATTGCCCGCAGCATCGACTCCTTTTTGAACAAGCTCTTTTCTTCGGGCAAGTCTGACTTGTTTTTGAAAATCTCGATCAAGTTTCTCACCTTGTTCTTGAAGATCATGAACTTTCTCTGCATATTCTTGGCTCAATTTATCATATCTTACTTGTGCTTCTTCAGCTTCTTGTCTTGCTCTTACGGCAGCCGTTTTCATAGCTTCAGTTGTAGCTGCTTTATCTGAAACTGCTGCAGCTATAGCCACTTGTTCTTTTTGCCTACGTCGTAAATCTTCTCGTAATTCATCAATTGTCTTTCTTTCAGATCCTATAGATTGTCTGAGTTCATCAGCTTCTTCACGTCTTTGTGCAATCTGATCTTTAAGAGCTTTTACAGTTTCATCTTGTTCTTCAGCTTCTTCTTGAGCCGCTTGTCTTGCTCTTTCTATTCTAGCTTCCTTTCCTTTTTGTATCTTACGCAACTCAACATCATATTTGGCATTTAATTCTTCAACTCGTTCTTTGAAAAGCTTTAAAGCGAATGCATCAGCAGCACTATTGATCTCAGAAACTCTTGTAGGATCCACAACATTTTGAGGACGAATTTTCATATCTTCTATAAGTGCTGTAACACTTTCTCCTGCTTGACGAACAGCCTCATCCTTTTCAGCCTGCTTTTTTGCTATTTCGGCCTGCCCCGCAAGTTCTATTTCAGCTACTGCTTGTTTAACACGACTTGCTATTTCTTGCTTTTTTAAGGTTGTTTCGTTTGCAACAAATTCATCAAGTCGAGCTATATCTGCTTCTAAGGCTTTAACTTGAACTTGCTTAGCATTTAGATTTACTTGCAATTGCCCTTGTTGATCTTGAAGAGCTATAAGAACCTTCTGACCTTCAGTTAATCTTCTAACAAGCTCATTGTAATCTCTCACATATCTTTCACTTTGTGCTCTAGCCACAGGATCCATATTTGCCGGTAATTGTAACATTTCTATATTCACGGGTAGAAAACGGTTAGTTGCAGGATCTATCAAGTGATGAAACTTTGGTAAAATGTCATTAAATGCTCTTGCTGCAGTTGCACGTTCTTGTTCAAGTTGTTCTTGTACTGTAGCTACCTCCGATCTTAAAGTCGAAAGAGTAGCTTTTTGGTCTGAAATCGACCCCTGTAAAACTGCACTCTGTTCCTGTAGCTTTTTACTCTCGCTCAACAATGATGTTAACCTTGCATTAGCTTCAGCGACCGAAGCTTCTATTTCTTCTCGAGTTTTTCTTTGTTTTTCTTCCAAATCCCCTTTCTCTTTTTCAAATTTCACTAGTAATGTATCAACCTCTATTTGATGCTTTCGTTTTAGTTCTTCTATTTCTTTATCTAATCCTTTACGCTGTTCTTCTAATACTTGTTCATTATCTGCTTTTTTCCGTTTCAATAATGTTAACGTAGTGTCATATTCTTTTCTCTTCCTTAAAACCTCTTCTTCTTGTGCCTCAAGATCTTTTTGACGCTTTTCTAATTCTTGGGCACCTTCATCATATGCTGTGGTCTGTCGTAATAATTCTGCTTGTTTATCACGAAGATCTTTCAGACTAACTCTATAACCACGAGTATCATCATCTAATTTTCTTTTGCTTGCTTCAAGTTCTCTCTGTGCATCTTCAAGTTTCTTTTTGCTTGCATCAAGTTCTTTCTTTTTAACACCCAATTGGGTATCACGCATTTTATTCAATCTGTCCAGTTCTTCTTGCACTTTCTTTACTTGAGCTTCTATGTCTATTTTTTGTTGTTCACTTTGTTCAACCAGTTTTTTTGTTTCTTCTAATTGAGTCCTTAAATCTTCTACTTCTTGTCTCATTTTTTCTGATACTGATCTAGTATCTAACTCCTCACTCAATTTCTTGCCCCTTAAAGCATCGATAGAATCTTGTTCTCGTTTGAGGGTTAATTTCAAACCATCAATCTGCTTTCTTAACGCTTCCACTTCGCCGCTTTTCCGTTTATATTCATCATCAATAATTCCACGGTCTTTGCGTATTCTTTCTATTGCTTGTCTCTCTGCTTCAGTGGCCTGGGCAATTTCTGCAGCATGATTTTTCTTTAGTTGTTCAAATTCTCCTGCAAAAAGAGCCTTTAAAATAGATTCTATCTCAATCTTTTCTTTAGCAGAAAGCGTTTGTAATGTTTCATCTGTTAGAGATTGTGCCCATTTCAAGAAATCTTCCATTGTTATAGGCTCTTTCTCAGCAGGTACACGTACAATTCTCTCTGGACCAGGAATGTATCTTATCTCAGGCGGAGCATGAATAATTCTCTCTGCAATTGGACCTGGTATATATCTTGTCTCAGGCGGAGCACGAACAACTCTCTCTACAATATTTATTTTTTCTGGAGCATTCAAATCCCGAACGGGCATTGCTATTGGTAAGTCAGGGGGAGGAGGTGGATTAGAAGGAGGAGGATGAGGAGGAGGCGAAAATTCCTCACGTGGTTGGTCCACTCCTAGAACAATTGGCCTTGGTAAAGTACCACTTGGTAAACTCTCTTCCATATCTGTTTCATGCTGCGCAAACTGTGGTGGAGGAATATATTTAGGCTTGCTAACTGGTTTGCTAACTGGTTTGCTATCTGGTTCATCACTTCTTGAAAGTCGTGCTAATCTTCTATCAATTTCCTCCTGGTCTTCCTCCTCTGTGTCTGATGCAGATCCAATACCATTGTACCCAATACCATTGTACCCAATATCAGTAGCACCCAATGCCTCTGGATAACCCATTGCAGCTTGAACATTTTCCAATTCTTCCATATCTCTGGGTGTTTCCTCTACTTTTGCTTCTTGTTTCACTTGCGCAACAAAGGGGGCTGCACCAGAAAATGAGCCATATTGTTTCTTTCTCCTTGTATATGGTAGTTGTAAAAACTCATTCCAAAGAGCTTTTTTTCCTTTTTTCTTCAACACAGATGGCTTGACATTGAAGTTCTCAAAAATCCTTAAATCTTGGTCATCCAAAAACGGAATATTTCTTTCTATCTCACGTGCAATTTGTGTTGGATTTCTGAACATAGATGGGTTCAATTTCAATCCCATCTTATGATAAATCAAAGACTTTAAATTAGGGCGAACACACCCTGTTCGATAAAGCCAACCTCCCTTCATAATGAGAAAAAATGATTGAAAAAAAGTGAAAAGATATTAAAACCATCCACCTGTTGGATTCTTTCTAGGTCTTCCTCTTGGTCGCTTAGCTTTTTGTGCAGCTGCCTTTTGTGCCTCTTCAAAGGCAATCAATTCTTTTAGCCGTTGTGGTGTAAAACTAGGAGCTCCATGACCAAAACTTTTCAAAAAATCCTTTCTGCTTTGATCATTTCTTGCATGACCTTCGTGTGACACCATTTCTTTCAAATGTTTGTAGTACCGTTGTGGAAACGACATGAGATCCAGCATCATCAAATACCTATCTTTCTGGGCTTTACTCAAATGTTTAACAGCAGTAGGAGGAGGAACCATCATATGTACCATTGCTTGATCTTCCAAAGGTGCATTTTTAAAAAGCAACTCCAACTCATCTTTTGACGGTCCTTTATACCCTGCCTTATTCTTTTTCCAATCATGAAAACGATATTTCGTTAACAAAGGAATGATTGATCGAGCATTTGCTTTCAATTTCTTCGGAGGATTCCATCCTCCATAAAGGTTTTGAGAAAAACTATTAAAAGGAGAAGAAGCAACTGAATACATTGCTTATTTGAAAAAAGTTATTAATCTCATTTTGTTTATTCATGACCTTCTTGCTTCACGGCCGCTTCCCATGGATTTCTTGCAGGAACAAATACCTCATCGTCATAAGCTTCTTTCATCATACCTCTCTTTCCTTTCTTGATAGCCGCCATAATTTCTTTCCTGCTAGGCTGTGCTCTTCCCTCTTGTTTCAAGTAGTTGCGCATAAAACGCATCATACTTGGAGTAATTTCAACAGATTCACCTGCCATTAAATTGGCCTTTTGGTATTTTGACAATGTTTGTCTTTGTTCTGGAGTAAGCTCTGTTGAGATACCATACGAATTATCGTACCCCATGTTTTCACCTCGCTTCAAAAAGTTTGCTAGATTTGATAATTTCCTTACCGTAGGGTAAGCAGCCGGGACAATTTCATTCGGGTTGGTGAAAATGTCATAATCATCATCGAGTTTTGATTTCAGCCGTTGAAACTCAAGTGCAGCCGAATCAATACTAGATTGAGACAAGGCCTTTCTTCCAGGAGACGCAAAATCATCTAGGCTTGACGATTTTGCTCCTCCTAAAAAATTTCGAATGGCTGCACCAACATACCTTCTTTTATGTTTTCTTTTGGCTTTCAATATAGCTCGTCCTTTGGCCAAAGCCGCAAGTTGTTTCTTGGTAGCTTTTTTGTGCTTCCGTCGAGTTTTACCTCCCCAAACTGTATCAAAATCCAATGTCGACTCCCATGGCAACTGAACTCTTCCGCCGCTTGTTCTTCCTCCTGATGTTAATCCACCATAAAGTTGTGTTGGATAACCATTGTAAGCTCCGGATGAAAGACTGAACATTTTTGTTTTCAAGAAAAAAGCAATAACTTTATTATTAAATTGCTCAAAACTATGAAAAAATTTAATTTTGTGTCACAGTCAGTCGAAAAAGAACGTGAAGCCGAAATTGAAGTGAATCTAACCAAACCAGAAGATTTTGTAGGAGAAGTCTGTGTTACGAAACTTAAAATACCATCTGATTCTCTTCCTTATGGTCTTTTGGAACCCCACAAGGAAACGATTACTCAAGAAACATTGACTTTATTACAAAATTGGCAAATGGGGACACCTACAGATTTCATAATTGGCTTCATTATTGTATCAACTCCGGATTATGAGTGTAACAGCACAGACCAATATATCTTGAATGAAGCAGGTAATTTCAGTCCAATGAGTATAACAACACAGGCTACATATCACTCGATTGATGCTAATGTAATAGGCAGAGGAGATATTTGGGCAATACAATTGTATCAATTTTGGATTCCTGGTAAAATTGTATATCAGCAAAATGGAGCAGATATAAAATTAACAACCCCCTCCCTCCCTTTCTATGATTGGAATAACGGTCTGAAAGTTAATAAACTTGACTATCATAGATTAATGGTTAACGATTACCAAATCACAAATGGAAGATCTATTCATATACGTAATAAAGAAGACGGATTTGAAGTTGAAATTGGATATAAAGTCTCTTTGCAAGATCAACAGGTTCATCAACGTATGTCTACACCTATTCTTGTGATGAGTGAAAAAATGGCTAATTTCTTAGGTGTAAATGAACCAAGTACTGCAAAATACGTTATAAATGGAGACGTTTTCAGAAATGCTGAAGGTGATACATGGAGCGCAATTGGTCAAAGGTTAATTGCACCCCGTGCAAAAGTCAACTACAACACACGTTTACTACAACAAATCACATCTAACACCATAGGTAGTCCAAATGTTGTGAACTTATCGTGTACTTTTGATTTGTTAAATTTTCACCAAACAAGTGAAATGTTCCCGATAAACCATGTTTGTGTGCAATGTCTTGACTTAAATTACGAAGGTGAGAAAATATCAATAAATACTGTTGATCTTACTGGAACTGTCGTACCCTCGTCAGCTTACTTCCTAAAAACATTCCTTATTTCGACTGAAACTCGAAAAAGTGATTTCATCTTTGTAAACGATATGACCACTGAACGAAGCCACGAAGTTAACAGCCCAAGGATCTCTCATCTGCATTTTAGACTATTCTGGTTAGACCCTCAAAATATTTTACACCCTATTGTTTTAGGAAGTAAGCAAGTTTTTTCTATCCAACTTTGTTTGACGGAAAAGAGTATAAAAAGGGTGCGCTTTTTGGAATGACGTCATAAAAGGACTGCACCAAAGTTACCAATAAGTCTGGCCAAGAAAGGCCTTTTATAAATGACTTTCTATAACTTCTCTGGGAACATTTATAGATGATTTTTCCAT
>Ga0256407_10006870_pt1 | contig 17380 bp, 12 predicted proteins | sample RumenRJG_04DNA_FD_193489 | JGI IMG/M metagenome (GOLD analysis project Ga0256407, IMG submission 193489) | Bovine rumen microbial communities from Lethbridge, Alberta, Canada - RJG_04 | ecosystem: Host-associated > Mammals > Digestive system > Stomach > Rumen | place: Canada: Alberta...
CAACGAGTTGAGCATGGGCATGAGTGACGATTGGCAGATCGCCATCGACCATGGCGCGACGCTGGTGCGCATCGGCACTGCCATTTTCGGCCCCCGTCAGTATTAATTTTCATAAAAACTTAACACAAATACGGCAATTTGAAAAAATTGTCGTATTTTTGCGAAGTTATATCACAAGACGTACACTAATAACCAATTTTACAGACAATATGACAACAGAAAAGAAAAATGGAGCACTGGTGTCGATTATCGCCATGATGTTCCTCTTTGCCATGATCTCGTTTGTGACGAACATGGCTGCGCCGTTTGGCACAATTTGGGATGATCACTACAGTTGGGCCGGCATGATGGGTAACATGATGAACTTTGCCGCCTATCTGTTTATGGGCATTCCGGCAGGCATACTCATCACCAAGATCGGCTATAAGAAGACCGCGCTTGTCGCTTTGGCACTCGGATTTATCGGCATGGCCATTCAATATCTGTCCAGCACGCTCAGCGCAAGTGACATCAGCACCTACATTATATATTTAATTGGTGCCTTCATTTGCGGTTTCTGCGTCTGCATTCTCAACACGGTGGTCAACCCCATGCTCAACCAGTTGGGTGGTGGCGGCAACCGGGGCAACCAACTCATCCAGACCGGTGGCTCCCTGAATTCGCTGGCCGCTACACTGACGCCTATGCTGGTCGGCATGCTGGTGGGCGAAACGACCGAGAAGACCTCCCTTGAAGTGGTTCAGCCGCTGCTGTTCATTGCCATTGCCATCTTCCTGATCTCGTTCTGCATCATCTACTTCACAAGAATTCAAGAGCCTGATACCGAGGCACAAAATGTAGTTGACGGCGTGAAAGGCGCCATGAGTTACCGTCACCTGGTGCTGGGCATCATCGCTATCTTCTTCTACGTGGGCATCGAGGTGGGCATTCCTGGCCAATTGCTGTTCTACCTGACTGAACCCGTCGCCGAAGGCGGTGTGCTGGGTAGCGCGCCCATCGCCGGCACCATCGCCGGCATCTACTGGCTGCTGATGCTGGTGGGCCGCTTCAGCAGTTCACTGATTTCGGGCAAGGTATCGCCCCGTGCACAGTTGATATTCACCTCGACACTCGCCATTGTCCTCTTGCTTGCGGCCATCATTATGCCCGAAGACATCAAGATGACCCTCAAGGGTGCTGACGTGCCCGTCAAGGTGCTGTTCATCATCATCTGCGGCATCTGCACTTCTGTGATGTGGGGTGTCATCTTCAACTTGGCAACCGAGGGATTAGGCAAGTTCACCGCTGCCGCATCGGGTCTGTTCATGACGATGGTTGTCGGCGGTGGCGTTATGCCCCTCATCCAGAACTTCCTCGCCGACCAGATTGGTGACATCCAGAGTTACTGGCTTGTCATTGCCATGCTTGGCTACCTGCTGTTCTTCGCACTGATTGGCAGCAAACCCGTGAAGAAAGAAGCCTGATCAGCCGCATGCTGAATGATATGAATGTGGTCGCACTCGTCTAGTGCGGCCACATTAGTTTTTTTTTACCTTTTCAAGCCGAAAATTTCGCAAGATTTATTTTATCAGTTGAAAAAAAGGCTATATTTTTGTAGGATGTATTTGATACCTAAATAATCTTTTATAGAAATTATGATTGATTCCAAGTTGATGACACGCGCTGCGGATAATATCCGCATTTTGGCCGCATCTATGGTAGAACGGGCCAAGTCAGGTCACCCAGGTGGTGCTATGGGTGGGCCGATTTTGTTAACGTCTTGTTTTCCAAGTATCTTGTTACAGACCCCGACGACGCCACGTGGTTTGCTCGTGACCGGTTCTTTTTGGATCCCGGACACATGTCACCTATGCTCTACAGCGTGCTGCACCTTGCCGGCCGTTACACTACCGACGACCTGAAGGCCTTCCGCTCATGGGGCAGCATCACTCCCGGCCATCCCGAACTGGATGTCGAGCACGGTGTTGAGAACACTAGCGGTCCTTTGGGTCAAGGACACGTAATGGCTGTGGGATGCGCCATTGCCGAGCGCTTTATCGCCACTCACTACAGCGAGGTGTTTGCTCACAAGACCTACGCATTTATCAGCGACGGAGGTGTCCAAGAGGGCATTTCACAGGAAGCGGCTCGCATTGCTGGTCACTTAGGACTCAGCAACTTGATCATGTTCTATGACAGCAACGCAGTGCAACTCTCGACCAACTGTGACGCTGTCAGCAACGAGGACACAGCCATGAAATATCGTTCCTGGAACTGGAATGTCATCGAGTGTGACGGCACCGACCCTAAGGCTCTGGCCGATGCACTTGAGCAGGCCCTGGGTGAGACCGAGCGCCCCACAATCATCATCGGCCACACCATCATGGGCCGTGGCGCTGTCACAGTCGAGGGCGAGAACTTTGAGGGCAAATGTAGCACTCATGGCAATCCCTTGAGCAAATCGGGAGCCGACTACGGTAAAACCATTGAGAATCTGGGTGGAGATCCTAACGACCCCTGGATTGTATTCCCCGAGGTTCAAGAACTGTATGCTCAGCGTGCCGCAGAACAGCGCCAGATTGTTGCCCAGCGCAAACAAGCGATCGACGAATGGGCCAAACAGGAACCGGAAGCCATGAAGCGCCTCCAGGATTTCATCGACGGCAAAGTTCCCGAGGTGGACTACTCTGCTATCACACATAAGCCCAATATCGCCACTCGCGCAGCATCGGCCAACGTCCTTGCCACCTTGGCCGAAAAGGTTGAAAACATGATCGTGTCGTCGGCTGATCTGGCCAACAGCGACAAGACCGACGCCTACCTGAAAGTGCGCGGAGCCATCAAGCCCCACGATTACACAGGAGCATTCCTGCACGCCGGCGTTTCTGAACTCGCGATGGCCGCCATCATCAACGGTATTGCCCTGCATGGAGGCATGATCGGAGCCTGCGGCACCTTCTTCGTGTTCAGCGATTATATCAAACCTGCCGCCCGCCTATCGGCGCTGATGGAATTGCCCGTTAAATTCATCTGGACACACGATGCCTTCCGTGTCGGTGAGGATGGTCCCACTCATGAGCCCGTTGAGCAAGAAGCCCAGATCCGCCTGATGGAGGAACTGAAGAACCATCATGGCCGCAACAGCATGCTCGTGCTGCGTCCCGCTGATGCCGCCGAGACGTCAGTCGCCTGGAAAATGGCTATGGACAACACGCTCACTCCCACTGCATTGATCCTGTCACGTCAAGATATCGCCGACCTGCCTTCGGCCAGCGGTAACCGTTATGCAGAAGCCCTGGGTGCGGAGAAGGGCGGCTACGTTGTCATTGGCCCCGAAAAGCCCGACGTCACCCTGGTGGGCAACGGCTCTGAAGTCTCCACACTGGTGGCAGCCAGCGCCATCCTCAAGGAGCAAGGCATCAAGTGCCGCGTGGTATCCGTTCCGTCCATCGGTTTGTTCCTGAATCAGCCTGCAGACTATCGCGAGCAAGTGATTCCTACAGCGATTCCCACCTTCGGCCTAACATCGGGGCTCCCCAGCACACTACGCCGTGTTGTTCCCAATGGCACAATCTATGGGTTGGACCACTTTGGAGCCTCTGCGCCCTACAAAATTCTAGACGAAAAGTTCGGTTTCACGCCCGAAAACGTCTCGAAAATGATTTTATTGTCCCTAAAATGAAGTTTTTTTGAATTTTCTGAAAAGTTTTTTTCAAAATTCTTTTTTGATTTACAAAAAAAACTTAATTTTGCAGGATGAAATAGAAGGGTTTGCGTCGAAAGTCGCATTTCCAACGCGAAATGACTGAAAATATAACTATATAAACATTTAATTTTAAATTAATTATGAAGAAAATCGCATTGTTGGCACTTCTGCTTGTGACCTATTTGGTTCCCAATTTCGCAAGTGCTCAGGAGGTAACCTATGTTGAGGATCCCTCACAAGGCTATCTGTTTAATCGCATGAAGGACAATTGGTTCATCACCGCTGACGGTGGTGTGGGCATGATGATGTCTCGCTTTGACAAGCACGAGCACTTTGGTCATCGTCTTGGTGCAAAAGCCGATTTGTTCGTAGGTAAGTGGTTCTCACCGCTGCTGGGTATCCGCGCTGGTTTGGATTTCGAGCAGATTAAGGGTGCAACCGAGACTGGTAACTATGCCGCTCTGGGTTATCGTAACTGGCCCCGCCAACTCGATGGTGGCAAGTACGTTCCCCAGCACTTCAACAACTTCGGTCTTGTTGGTGATGTTCTGTTCAACGTTACCAACTGGGTTTGCGGTTACAAGCCCAACCGTTTCTACAATGCTATCGTCTATGTAGGTGCCGCTGTAAACTGGGTATATGCTCGTGATGGCGCTCGCCCCTACTCGGATGGTGACTGGAAGTATGGTGCAAATGATGATCCCGATCATAGCCGCAACTACAGCCTGCAGACAGGTTTGCTCAACACCTTTGCAATCAACAAGAAGATTGACATCAACCTCGACCTTCGCTTTGACCTGATGCAGGAGCACATCGACGGTGCTGGCATGGGTTACAGGACTTGGAACGAGTATCCCGGTGTTCTGCTGGGTATGACCTACAAGTTTGGCAAGACCGAGTGGAATGCTCCGATCACCGCTGTATGCCCCGAGTGGAAGTACACCGATGCTGAGGGTGATGCTCTGGTTGCTGACCTGAACGCTGCTAAGCGCAAAATCGCTGACCTTGAGGATCAGTTGCGCAAGTGCCTCGAGAAGAAGCCTGCTGAGGCCAATCCCGACGCTCCTCTTGCTACCGTTTACTTCCCCATCAACCGCACCGAGGTTCTGGGCGTTCAGCGTAACGTCGTAGACGCCGTTGCTGAGGTGATGAAGAACGAGAACCGCAACTACCTGCTGACTGGTTGGGCTGACAACTACACCGGTAACGATCAGATCAACGTTCGCCTGCGCAAGGGCCGCGTTGCTACCGTTAAGAACGAACTCGTCAACAGGGGTGTTGCCGAGGGTCGTCTCGAGACTCAGATCAACAATGGTGAGTTGACCGACTACGGTCCCAAGTGCGCATCACTCGACCGCGCCGTGACCATCCACCGCAAGTAATTAACCGCTCTCACTTGAGAGCCTAAAAGACAAAAGATGTCCCGCCCGATGGGTGGGACATCTTTTTTTTATGTACCTTTGTACACATTATTAATATATAGCACATCACATGGGCACTCAATCATCGGGCAACAACACGCTTCTGCGCTTCATCCGTGAGGGGCAGCCGCTATCATTCCGGCAGCAGTTGTCACTCACTGTGCAGTTGAGTCTGCCTGCTGTCTTGGCCAACACATCGGCTATGGTGATGCAATTTATCGATGCGGCTATGGTGGGCCAACTGGGTGCAGACGACTCTGCGTCGGTCGGACTGATGGGCACCACTTCGTGGCTGTTTGAAGGTGTGCTGAGCGCATTTGCCGCAGGCTATGCCGTGCAAGTGGCTCAATTACTCGGTGCCAAGCGTAATGCCGACGCACGCCAGTTGGTGCGTCAAGCCATTGTTGTTTGTCTGCTGTTTAGTCTGGTGATGGCAGGCCTTGGAGGGCTGCTATGTAGGCCGTTGCCCGTATGGCTTGGCGCCGAAGAGCATATCCGCACCAATGCCACCCTGTACTTTGGCACCTTCATGCTGTTCGTTCCGTTCTTCATGATCGATATTGTGGCGAGTTCGATGCTGCGCAGCAGTGGCAACATGCGCATCCCCAGCATCCTCAACATTGCCATGTGCATATTGGATGTGATCTTTAATTTTCTGCTCATCTTCCCCACACGCGATATCACCGTCATGGGGCATACGATGACCATGCCAGGCGCAGGGTTTGGAGTTGTGGGAGCCGCACTGGGTACCGCCAGCGCTGGCCTTGTTATTTCCCTGCTGATGGCCTACTACCTTGTTTTCCGCTCCAACGAGTTACGCCTAACACTTGATCGTGGCACATTCAAGCCGTCTTGGGTAAAATTCAAAAAGGCCATCCACATCTCTACGCCCATGGGACTGCAACACATTATGATGTGCAGTGCCTCGATTGTCATCACCGGCATAGTGGCCCCACTAGGCAGCATTGCCCTAGCCGCCAACTCCTTTGGCATCACAGCCGAGAGCCTGTGCTATATGTCGGGCTATGGTATTGCCGATGCGGCGACCACACTCATCGGCCAGAGTCTAGGTGCCGGGCGCAAGCGCCTGACCCGCAGTTTTGCGTGGATCACCGTGTCGTCAGGCATGGCCATCATGGGCTTGATGGCGGTGATGATGTATGTGTTCGCTCCACAACTGATGGGCCTGATGTCACCTGTTCCCGAGGTTGTCGACTTAGGGGCACGATGCCTGCGCGTCGAGGCGTGGGCCGAGCCACTATTTGCTGCTTCAATCATCGGTTACGGCGTGTTTGTCGGCGCCGGCTACACACTGGTGCCTTGCGGCATCAACCTGGTGAGTATGTGGATGGTCAGATTAGGACTGTCAGCCATTATGGTGCGCACGATGGGCTTATATGGCGTGTGGATGGCCATGGCGATAGAATTGTGTTTCAGAGGCTGCGTCTATCTGCTGTGGCTCTCGTCCAAACGGTGGATGCGTAGCGTTATTGATTGACCTCGGGCTTGGGATTGCGCTTGAATTTCTCGGCCATGATCACTCCGGCAAGAATCAGCACACAACCGATATAGGCCACAGCGTTGGTGCGCTCTCCAAACCAGATGGCTGCCGCTATCATCGAGATGATCGGACTCAAGTAGAAATAATTGCTGGCACGCACCGCACCGATGCGCTTGACGGTGATGCCCCAGATGAAGTAGGCCGCCATCGAGCAGATCAAGCCCAGATAGAGCAGATTGCCCCAGACCTCCGGCCTGCTTACGGCCTGCCAATTGATCTGCGATTCCTCCATAGCCAGCAGCGGCAGTGCAGACAGGATGCCATAGAAGAACAACTTGCGCGTGATGAACAAGGTGGAATAAGTGCGATTCAACTTCTTGAGAGCCATAGAGTAAAAAGCCCAGACAAACGCGGCCAACAGCGCCAACAGGTCACCCATGATGCTATCACCCCACACTAGACCATCTTTTAAGGCCAGCATCACCGATCCGACAAAGGCAATGATCATGCCCAGACATGAAAGCCACGAGATGCGCTCATCACGATAGAAGATGGCACCCATCAAGGCGGTCGTCAAGGGCGCTGTGCTCACCAGCACGGCCACATCGCTAATGAGGGTGAGTTCAAGCGCGGTATTCTCGGCAATAAAATAGGCCGAACCGCCAGCGACACCGCACACCACAAACAGCAACTCGTCGCGCCAGCCTGTGAAACGCACCTTGAATCCACTGACGACCAACAGCGACACATAGGCTATGGTGAAACGAGCCACGAAAATCTCTGTCGGAGTGAGCCCCGAATCCAGCAAAACACGGGTGTTGAGAAACGAAATGCCCCACACCAGAATCATGGCGAAAGCCGCCACATGATACCAAAAGTCGCTATTCTTCTTTGCCTGTCCCATGAGAAATATGGCGCAAAGTTACTATATAGTTTTCAGTTGTCTGTTTATCAATGATCAGTTTTTTCACCGATTTGCGCATTTGTTGACCGATATCAAAAAAAACATTACCTTTGCGGCAATGAAATATCGGGAATTCATCCATGAGGCCTTAACCGACGACGAGCGCACCACAGGCGCGTTGCAGAAACCCGTTCTGGTGGCGCTGAGCGGCGGAGCCGACTCGGTGGCACTGTTGCGTGTGCTGCTGGAGGCGGACTACACGTGCTACGCCGCACACTGCAACTTCCACCTGCGCGGTGAGGAGTCCATGCGCGATGAGCGATTCGTGCGCGACCTGTGCCAGCGGCTCGATGTGCCTCTAGCCGTCAAGGACTTTGACGTCACATCCTGGCAACAAGCCCATGGTGGTTCTGTCGAGATGGCCTGCAGGGAATTACGTTACACCTGGTTTGAGCAGGAACGACAGCGGCTGGGCTGCCAGCGCATCGCCGTCGCCCACCACAGCGACGACCAGGAAGAGACCTTCTTCCTGAATCTGCTGCGAGGGACCGGCACGAGGGGCCTGGCAGGCATGCGACGCCTCAATGGCCACATCTGGCGGCCACTGCTGGGCGTGAGCCGAAATGAGATTGTCGCCTATCTGGCATCTTTAGGGCAGCAATATGTTACCGACAGCACTAACGTCGAGAACAACTATCGCCGCAACCAACTGAGGAACATCGTATTGCCAAGCCTGCATCAGCAGTTCCCGGATGCCCATCAGCGCATCGTCGACACCATGAGCCATCTCAGAGATGACATGGCGTTGATCCAGTCGTTGGCCGAGATTATGCTGCCCGACCCATTGCACATCGACTCGGCCACCCTGAGTTCATGTCCACAAGCGGCCACCCTGCTCTACCACCGCATCAGGCACATGGGATTTAACCGCGAACAATGCCGCCAAGCCGTCGCAGCCGCAACACAAAGCCATAGCGGGCGGCAGTTTACAGGCAATGGATATATCTTGCACGTCAATCGGCAAGCCCTTGATATCGAGGATGCAAACAACCGCCCCACCGCCATCGAAGTCCCGATTGATTTACACAACGACGTGCTGAGCCCCGTTAAGATCACCGTCTCACACAACAATGCGCCATTCTCGCCGCTGATGTGTGATGGCAAAACCAGAGTCGCCTTTAGCAGCAAGATATTAGACTGCCAACACGTCGTATTGCGGCATTGGCGCCGTGGCGACCGCATCAAGCCATTTGGCATGAGGGGCAGCAAACTCATCAGCGACTTGTTTGCTGACATGAAACTTGACACCGCAGCCAAGCATGCGACCTGGCTGCTGGAGGCCGATGGAAGCATCCTGTGGGTGCTCGGTTACCGAGCCTCGGCCCTATTTCCCATCCTTCAAGAGTCGCAAGACTATCTGCTACTGGACTTCCAAAAGGGCTCCCAAAAGGCGAAGAAATAGAAAATTTCAGTAAAAAATTTGCATAAGACGAAATTTGGCAGTACTTTTGCACCCCAAATGGGCAAGTCCTGTAATAAGATTTGCTTTCGGAGAGATGGCAGAGTGGTCGATTGCGGCGGTCTTGAAAACCGTTGAGGCTAACTACCTCCAGGGGTTCGAATCCCTTTCTCTCCGCATTTTTTTTGCATTTTTGGTCCCGTTTTGGATCCATTTTGATCCCGCATCGGTCTAGACCAACCTTTGGAAGGTTCCGTAGCTCAGTTGGATAGAGCAACAGCCTTCTAAGCTGTGGGCCCTGGGTTCGAATCCCAGCGGAATCACGCTTCCAATTTTTGAGTCCCCGCAAACCATGTATTTGGCTCGCGGGGACTCTCTTTTTTGTGTCCCAATTGATATATCCCAGGGGAGGCACCGCATCAAAGAGATGTCGCCCGTGTCCACGTCTTTGCGGGTGATCATGCCGAAGATGTCGAGGTTCTGGGGACAGTCCGCCAGGGGCAGTTCAATCTCCATAGAGTAGTCGTCGGCATCGGTGAAGATGCGGTTCTCCGAAAATTTGTGCAAGCCGAAGGCAAAGTAAAGCAAGCTTTAACTTTGCTGAGGCGCCGCCAAATTTATCCAAACATACTCTATCGAAGACCCCTTCTTCAGCGCTGCCTGCTTTTGATAAACTTGGCGGCGACTCGGCAAATCGAGTAAACTCGTTTGCACTCGACTTGCACAAGTTTTCCGTTTATCGTCAGTATCATAAGAATAGCGGTTGATTTACACTGACAAAGGTAAATCAACCGCCTATGCCTTGAAAAGACGAGGAATTTTAAAAAAATTTCTTTACTCTGTCTCAATACTTATTCGCACATCGTGGGCTTACCATTTTTATTTAAAGACAGTTTTACCATCAGAGTGAATTTGGATGGAGTAAAGTCATTTGTTTCTCCACTCCATTATCATTATTTAATCACATTATTTATATTAACATAACAAGACTTTATATCAGGCGATTCGTATATTTTTTGTCCAGTTTTATAATCACAGTAAATCTCCTCATTTGAAATACCATCATTAGTTTTAAAGAAATAATTAAAATGTGTAATATTAGCATAATTGGAAGGATATATTTTTATCAAATGAAGTCTTACTCTCATACCCTTACTTAATTTTTCAAATTCATTTGAGCAAACGCCTTGATGCTTGCTGAATATTTTGTACCACAATCCATTACGTTCAGCGATAATCAAATAAAATGTACGGTAATACTCGATTTTGATAATCGTAAAATCATCTTGAATTTCACTTTTCCATTCTTTCCAATGCTTTCCATATTCTTCTTTATCTTTTGCGCTTCTACCATAATACAAAGCATTATGACAGCTACATAATAATAGAAGCAATACAAAAATGCACATGTAATGCAGAAAAGAAAACGAGACAGTTCTTTTGATGATATTCTTCATTTGTTTTGCCATTATCCAGGTATATGACTCAATAAATAGCTAATGCTTCAATATGCCGTTGGAAACCGCGTGGCATATCGTTGGCAAAGGTAGCGATTATTTCGCTAAACACATAATTTTCTTTTATTTTTCGGTGATTTATTGACTTCGTCTTCAATGCTCACGCTCGGCAATGTTCAAGAAAACTTGACATTGCGCTCTCTTACTCGCATTGGTGTTCATGAGGCGCTGGTACTCGTCCTGACTTTTATAATTTTGGAAAAGTTGTTCAGCCGATTAGACCTTGAAAAGACGTAACATTATCTAACCATAATCAAGGATTGTTAGATTCCTTTCTGAGAGAAAACAACCCTATTTTCCATAATAAGAACAAGGCTAGAATGATGACAATTAGTGTTATAACAGTTCCAATCATATACGGTATCTTTCTGGACTCCCAATAGAATTCATTTAACGTCAATATTTTGATTTGCCCGTTATCAATCATGGTAGATATGCGCTTGTCGTTTTCAAGAAGAGTAATAGATTTTTTACTTGTATTGAGAACGAAATTTACGCAATTATCTTGATTGATGCCTATAACTGTGTCACCAACCACCTGGATATTTGTCACGTCGGCACTAACATCAAATCTTAATTCATCATCAGAAATCGTCACTCGCTGATCATCACAAATAATGGAACCATGCCCAGGATCATCAATTGAAACTAACTTGTACCCATTGGGTAAATGGGCAACCCATGAATCTCCGATTCCAAGGTCTATATCACATATAACCGATGTGAGCAGCATTGTCACAAAACTGCCTACAATCCAGATGCCTATGGCCACCGCTGGTGAGATGGCTGCAAGAAATACCTTGCGTTTTCTTTTGCGTTTTCCACCTAGCACATATGCCATCAGTCCACCAATGACACCCAACACCCATGCAAGAAGGAGGGCAAAGCCTAAAATAAAAAGGATATTGACAAATAGCATCATAGACTATTAAGGATATTTAATTGACATGGCAAAGGTAGCGATTTATTTCGCTAAACACTCATTTTCTTTTAGATTTCGGTGATTTGGATAAATCGTTCTCGCTCGGCAATGCTCATGCATGGCATTGCGCGCACTTAATCACGATTTTATTGTTCATGAGGCGCTGGCACTCATCCTGCGACTATCATGCTGTCTCCATTTCGTGGAAAACTTGCAGAATTGGTGCTTGCAGCGATTCCTCTATGGCAACAATAGTGTCAATCGTGAAGTTGTGAGTACCACGCATCCACTTACTGATTTCGGCTTCACTCTTACCCAACATCATAGCTAAGTCTTTTTGGCGAAGGCCACGAGCGACAAGAATCTCATGAATCCGGTCAACGATTTGGAATGAAAGAGCGACTCGCTCTCTCGTTTCGGCGCTGACATGCTTGCGACGTTCGTCTATTATTCTACTCCGTTTCATCTCTACTAAAATTTAAGTCTCCTATAATCTCTTTATCCACCAAAACAATCGTGCCGTTTTTAATCCGCGATGAAATGAATCGGCTCGTGTCTATAAGTAGTTTAACGTACGGTGCAAGTTCTTCGCTCTCTTCCCAAGTGGGGGTATCTTTAACCCCACCGTTGCCAAACACAAGAATCTTGTCCGAAAGTCTCAAGCAATACAACCGCACTTTGTTGCCAACATCAATCGGAATCACACCCACGCCATCGCCATAACGACCTTCTGGACGAAAATAGCGTTCTAGCGCACCTGACTCGGCTATCTTGTCAAGCCAGGCTACGATGACATCAATTTCATCGTCATATTCACACCCTATCGGGAATTTCTCGAAAAACCTTTCTAGTTCAGTCAGTTCCTCATCCTCTAAGCGGATGCTGTAGAAATTCACATTAGGATATTCTTCAACTAGATCTATCTGATAAAACTGTTTCTTTCTTAACTTTTAAGTTATCTTGGTGCAAAGATAAAGCCAAGATATGAATACACCAAATAAATTAACTTAAAAATTAAGTTTGGCATTATTTTTCTCTTCTATTCGGTGAGTTGTTGTTCATGTTGCGCTGGTGCTCGTCCCGAGTTTTATAATTCTGGTATAAGTTCTTCAACCGCGTATGCTGTGAAAAGACGGGTCTATTTCTAATAAGCTATCGATATGCTGTCTAACATAATGTATTTTTCAATAGAGTCATTAGGTACGTTGCCTTGCTTTAATAACCTAATTATATCACTCCTGTCAAAATGGTCTCGCACTTTATTATTTGGATTCTTGGGGAATTCCTCTCCCAAATTCACTAAAACAGATATATAATCGTTGAAAACGCCATGCGATTCTAATATCAAGGTATCTTCTACAAAAGCAAGAACATGATGCTTTCCTAACGAAAAAATGAGTTCATTCGTGCTTTTATTATAATCCCATCTGTTTTTGTTTTTATGATTTATATCCCAAGGATCATTAAATGGCCGTTTATATTCTTCATATTGATTACTGTCTTCATTATAAACAACATGTAACAGTTCTCCTTTGTTTTTAAATATGAAACAGCCAAAATTGCGAACTAAGTATTTGGATGTTGAGTCTATATCAGATGATGAATAAAGAGGATTGCAATAGAAGTACCACATTTTACCATTTTGACAGAGGCGTTTCTTGACATTATTTTGGCAAGATATTAAGGCCAAGAGTAATGTAATAATTACCAATAAACTGACAGTTAGGGTCCTTATACAGAATAACCTTTTATAAGTCATATTCAATTCTTCTTTTTCCATATCTGCAAAGTTAGGCATTTTTTCTCCCTAAATACATCATTTTCTTTTAGATTTCGGTGATTTGGATAAATCGTTCTCGCTCGGCAATGCTCATGCATGGCATTGCGCTCACTTAATCACGATTTTATTGTTCATGAGGCGCTGGTACTCGTCCTGCGCCTGGTTGGATAAACTTGGCAGCGCCTCAGCAAATCGAACAAGTTCGTTTGCTTTCGGCCACTCATAAGCAGTATGTAATATACGTAATTGACAACAATTATTGCAAAATAGCGGAAATTTGCGTAAAAGTATTGCATATTTTATGTAATTTTGGGGTTATTAAAATGAATCCAACACCGAAAGGCTATGAAACAGACAATCATTCACTCCCTATTTATACTATTACTCATCACGGTATTTCCGTTCCATTTATCAGGATATAACCGTGTGATTGACTTCAATTATCCACAGGACGTGAGCAAGGAGGCACTTGCCGACCTTGATGCAGCGCTCACGGCAGGCGACGGCGAGTTGACGGTGGATGCTCTGGTGCGTTACAGCATCGCCCAGAGTGGCATCTCGCAAGACAATATGCCAGACATCGTCACACGGCTGGAGTCGACCATCGCTAAAGAGAAGCATCCTCACATCAAGGCACTGCTCTACTACTTCGAGGCGCTGGTGTATCAAGGCTACTGCAAGCGTTATGCTCGCTGGAGAGACCGCAAAAACCCCGTTGAGGAGACACCTGCCGACGTGAGTGAGTGGGACCTCAACCAGTTCAATAAAAAGATAACAGAATTGGTCGAGAAATCCCTTGTTGAGCCCGAGTATCTAAAAGCCGTGGCGGTGACGTCTCTGCCCGGAATCATTGATTGCAACGCGTTAGGCGCGACCTATGTCCCTACCCTATTGGAGTTCCTGTCGATGAAGTGCCTGGAACTGCTGAAGGATAATGATGAACTCATTGACCGCATCAAGACCGAATGGGTTAACGCCACAGATGGAGAAGGCGCCCCCAATATGTTTGCCATGGTTCACACCGGCAAGGGGGATTTTCGTGCCGCCTACGACCGTTACCGCAATAGCGAGCACAGCGCCATTTTGCTTTCCAACCTCAGTTTTGACGACGACAAACAGAAATATGCCGAGTTGAAGCAGTATCTGGAGCATTTCCCCAACTCGATTTATGCCGCTCAGGTCAACAACATGATCTATGTTCTGGAAGAGAAGTCGATCAATGTCTCCTATCCCGACGTCGTCTCCTCGCGTGACCAGGTCATTGTAACCGCTAAGGTCAAAAACGCCAACAACTATTGGCTAAACGTGTATCGCGTCACCAACGAAGAGCCCGACAGATACTACATTGCCGCCAACAAGTTGGAGTTCGTCTCACAGACGCCAGTCGCCGTAGAAGGGACCATGCCCTTCAGTACAGATAACATCAAGACGGTATTGCCACCGCTACCTTATGGCGACTACGTCATCATCCCTGTGCTGGATAAGGACGAGAAGCCGCATCGCGACATCTATATTGATAAACTGATGCGAGTCACCGACATCGGCAATTTCATTGTGAGCCATCAGGGCAAGACACACTTCATCGCAGCAGTGGACATCACCACCGGCAAACCCTTGCACGACGTGACCGTTGTCAACCGATATAACAGCAAAATCGGCACAACCGACAGCGACGGAACGCTCAATCTCTTTTTTAAATCCCATACCAATGGAGATTTACGCACCATCAAGGGTGATGACCGATTTGGTCCTTTGAACCATTATTATCAAATCGACTACCACAAATCAGATTTCACAACAGCCCAATTCTACAGCGACTTAGGCGTTTATCGTCCTGGCGAGACCATCCATTGGGCTATCGTTGTCTATCGCACCACCAACAATTTGAGCACCCCCACGGGAGGCAAAAAATTCAAGGTAATCTTTAAAGATTCTAACCTCAAGGACATCGACACGATAGAGGTCGTCAGCGACGAGTACGGACGCATCGAGGGCTCGTTTGTCATCCCCAAGGACCGCATGAACGGCACGTTCAACATCTATCTTGAGAGCGACAATGATAAGGATCATGGCCATATCCGCAGATGGCCTGTGAACGTGAGCGAGTACAAGACACCGACGTTTGAGGTCACCTACCCCGACGCGCGACGCAGTTATGTAGCCGGCCAACCTGTCAAGGTAACGGGAAAGGCAATGGCTTATAGCGGCATGCCTATTGCCAATAGCGAGGTGCGCCTGTCGCTTGTCAAGAAGGAGTGGTCGTGGTGGTGGTGGCGCATGCACAATGGTCGCGGTGAGCACCTGATGGATACTACCGTCATGACTGATGAGCGGGGCAACTTCACGATAGAGTTCCCAGTCGAATTGTTCAAGGAGAATATCGACTACAAACCAGGCAGGCGCTGCTGGGCCCGCAACAATTACCACGTTGTGGCCATTGTCACCTCTGACGCTGGCGAGACCCACGAGGAGAGCACCTCGTTTATCGTGGGCACGCGCCGCGGCATCGAGTTGGGCAGTATCAATAATGACATCTATCTCAACGACAAGCCCATCAAACTGCCGTTGACGTATAACACCACCGACGAGGCGCATCCCGCAACCAGTTGCATCTGGGAAGTGACGAAGAAGGGCAGCAAGGAGCCTGCGCTAACAGGCAACCTGAACACTGCCGACCCGACCATCGACGTGACCCGTCTGTCCTCGGGCGAATACACCCTCAGAATCCGCATCCTCGATGCCGAGGAGGGTGAGCAGGACGTTGACGTGAGCCGCGACATCGTCCTCTATCGCAAGGCTGACAAGACCTCGCCTGTCAAGGATTGCCCACTGTGGATTTCGCCGCTCGACAAGAGTGTGGACAAGAACAACAAGGGTCACATCACCGTCGGCGTGTCCACGCCAGAGGCTTTCATCTATTATATCGCCTGCACCAACAAGAATGTCCTCAGCAAGGGCTGGCTGAACTACCAAGCAGGCATGCACGAATTCACCGTAGCCTTGCCCAAGGAGGCAGGTGCAGACGTGACCGTATCGTTCATTACCTACTACGGCACACAGAAGTGGGAACAGAAAGTGAAACTGGAAAACCCGTATAAAGCCGAGGCGCTGAAGATTAACGCCACCTCGTTCCGCGACAAACTCGTGCCAGGTAACATCGAGCATTGGTCATTTACACTGACCGACCAAAACGGCAAGCCCCGTCCCGGCGCTATGCTGCTCGACATGTATGACAAGGCTATTGCCAGCATTGCCGACAACGGCTGGAAGTCTCCCATATTATCGCGCTACGGATCCAACCCCTCATTGATAATCAATCCAATGAGATTGGGCTACGACAAGTGGAATTCCGCCGGATGGTCTCAGGAGCACCTGTCTATTCCAGAGGGTGCTCATGCCAGACTGCCCAGACTGTACACTTACGGCCAAAGACCATTCAACCGCTATATGGGACGTGGACGTCAGAAGATATCTATGGCTTCAGGCACAAACCTGTTGTCCGGTACAGTACTTGACGAGAATGACGAACCCATCATCGGCGCATCGGTTATTGAGCAGGACAATCCCAAAAACGGCGTCGCAACCGATATTGACGGAATTTTCACACTCAATTGTAATGAGGGCACTATCCTCAAAATCAGTTATGTGGGCTACGAGACCGTAACGGTCGTGGCCCTTGACGGAATGGAAATCATACTCGAGCCAAACGGCCAAATGCTGAATGAAGTGGTAGTTACCGGCTATCAAAAGGTTGACAAGAGAATCTTCACCGGCAGTGTTCAGAGCGCGGAATCCGCAGATAGCGAAGCAGCGACTTCCATGGAGCGTGAAACTGCTACCGAGGATGCTACAGTGAATCAACAAGACCTGGACAAGGTGCCATTACGCGAGAGCGATGTCAAGACCGCCTTGTGGATGCCGATGCTCACCAGCGACCAAAATGGCATTGTCTCACTGGAGTTTGAAGTGCCCAACTTCAACACCACCTGGAATGCCCAAGCCGTAGCATGGGACAAGAAGATGGTGGGTTCCACCTGGCTGGCTGAGGTATTGACCCAGAAGCCGCTGATGGTGCGCAGCAATATGCCGCGATTCCTGCGCCAGGGCGATAAGGCAACGCTCGCGGCCACAGTGCAGAACGCCACCGACGAGGCCGCCTCGTGTGACGCCGTGATCGAACTCTTCGACCCG
>Ga0256407_10006879_pt1 | contig 17374 bp, 15 predicted proteins | sample RumenRJG_04DNA_FD_193489 | JGI IMG/M metagenome (GOLD analysis project Ga0256407, IMG submission 193489) | Bovine rumen microbial communities from Lethbridge, Alberta, Canada - RJG_04 | ecosystem: Host-associated > Mammals > Digestive system > Stomach > Rumen | place: Canada: Alberta...
GCTGCGAAAAAGGCCGGCAAGATCGGCATCATTTCCTGCGGCTGGGATCCCGGCATGTTCTCTCTGAACAGAGTATATGCGAGCGCTGTGCTTCCCGGAGGGACACCTTACACATTCTGGGGCAAAGGCGTCAGCCAGGGCCATTCCGACGCAGTGCGCAGGATTGACGGGGTGCTCGACGCAAGACAGTACACTATTCCGGTTCCCGCAGCTCTGGAGGCTGTGCGCGCAGGCAAGGCTCCTGAACTCACCACAAGGCAGAAGCACACAAGAGAGTGCTTTGTCGTGGCAGCAGAGGGCGCGGATCTGGCCAGGATCGAGAACGAGATCAAGACCATGCCGAACTATTTTGATGAGTACGACACCACTGTACATTTCATTTCCGCGGAAGAGATGGCCAGGGACCACGCCGGACTTCCTCACGGCGGCAGCGTTCTGTATTCCGGTGTGACGGGAGCAAATGATGAGAATACACATGTGATCGAGTATTCTCTCAAGCTGGATTCCAATCCTGAGTTTACAGGAAGCGTTCTGGTCGCTTTCGCGAGAGCGGCTTACAGACTCAACCAGGAAGGACAGTGCGGATGCAAGACTGTTCTGGACATTGCTCCGGCGTACCTCAGCGCGATGAGCGGAGAGGAACTGAGAGCTCACATGTTGTAAAAAGATAGAAGAGTGGAAATTAAAGAAGCTGTGAAAAATGGGACGCCCATTTTTCACAGCTTTTTATTTGCGCATATTTCTTATTTTTGAATACATATTCAGGTATGCCAGGAGCAGTTCCTGTTCCTCATTTTCGCCCTGCCTCAGAATCTCCAATATGGGAGCGGGAAGAGAGGGGGAAACGTCTGAAGGGGTCACTCCTTTTAGCAGGTAGTCGAGGCTGCAGCCGAAATAGTCGCTGAGAAAGAGATATTTCTCAAGGGACAAAAGGGCGCTTCCCCGCTCCGAGTGACTGATGTGCTTGACAGAACAGTCCAGTAACTCGGCAAGATTCTCCTGTGTCATTCCATTCATTTTTCTCAGAGTCGAAACTCTTTTTCCAATCGCTGCTTTATAATCACTCATTGCAAGTACTCCATGAGAGAATTATAGAGACTTAACTACTATTATTAAATAACTTAAAAGGTTTTGAAAAATGAACATTATAGGTTTATAATGACAGTGTTAAAAAAGGCTCGCGTCCACAGATATGCCTACTCCCTAAACAGCAGTCGGACGCCGGGTCTTTTTTAACAGGCAATATAAACAATATTACATTTAAATATTAACACAATAAGGATAATGTGCAAGCGCGGACTGCCTGTGACCCACGCTGGAGCGGCATATCCTTTTGCGTACGATGATAAAAACTGCCGCACAAGAGATTTTTTTCTCAGTGCGGCAGTTCTTTTTCAAAGTGTGTTTTCAAAGTGTGATGAGCCGGTCAAGCAGTTTCATGGCAACATTCTCCTTAGTCATGATCTCCAGCTGCTGTGTGTCATCAGGAGTAATAAATGTCACTACATTAGTGTCTGTGCCGAAGCCTGCTCCGGCGACCTTGACATTGTTGGCCACGATCATGTCCAGATTCTTTTTCTTAAGTTTGCCTCTCGCCTTGTTTTCCAGATCGGAGGTCTCCATGGCAAATCCGCAGAGGATCTGGCCCATGCGCTTGTGCTGCCCCAGATACTGAAGAGTATCTTCTGTGCGCTCCAGTTCAAGACTCAGGTCGTTGTCAGCCTTCTTGATCTTTTCATCGCTGACTGCGGCCGGCCGGTAATCGGCTACGGCAGCGGCCTTGATGATGATATCCTGTTGATCGGATACCGCGGTGACTGCATTAAACAGATCGCGCGCGGATGTGACCGGGACCAGCTTTACTCCCGCGGGGGGAGTGAGGGAGACAGGCCCTGACACCAGTGTGACCTCGGCGCCGCGAAGAGCGGCTGCATGAGCGATGGCGTAGCCCATCTTGCCGCTGGAGTGGTTGGTGATGAAACGGACAGGGTCAATGGCTTCCTGCGTAGGACCCGCAGTTACCAGGACTTTCTTCCCCGCGAGATCTTTTTCACAGGCGATCTCCAGCAGGATGCTGTCGACCAGGACTGCAGGATCCGGAAGTTTGCCTTTGCCCTCATCTCCGCATGCGAGATGTCCGCTGGAGGGCTCAATGATCTTCACGCCCCGATCCTTGAGGACAGCGAGATTAGCCTGAGTTGCCGGATGCTCATACATCCTCGTGTTCATGGCGGGAGAGACCAGGACCGGGCAGGTGCAGGCGAGGAGCGTGGTAGAGAGCATATCGTCCGCTATTCCGTAAGCCATCTTGGCTATGATGTTGGCTGTTGCTGGGGCGACAATGACGAGGTCCGCTTTTTTGGCAAGTGCTATGTGCTCTACCTCGACAGGATGATCCGCGGGATAATTCCGGTCAAAGGTGTCGGTGATGCATTTGCGGTTCGTAAGAGTCTCGAATGTGATGGGCGAGATGAACTTCGCCGCATTTTCCGTCATGATCACATGGACCTGCGCGTGCTGCTTCATAAGGCGGCTCGCGAGATCCGCGGCCTTGTAGGCTGCGATGCTCCCTGTGACGCCGATCAGGATCGTCTTACCTTTCAGCATAGTAGTCCTCCTTTCAGTAATGCGGCGAGGTCAGCAGTTTCTCTCATAAATGTAGCGGAGACCGCGAAGAAGAAGATCATCATCCGGAATGATCTCGTGCTTGCACAAAGGGACAATGGCGTTGGCAAGCCCTCCGGTAGCGACAACGGTCGTCTTCATACCGATCTCTTCTTCGATGCGTTCGATCATTCCGTCGAGCATGGAGGCGCTTCCATAGAGGATGCCGCTCTTCATGCAGTCATTCGTGTTGGTGCCTATGAGGCGCTTGGGAGGATCGAGACTGATCCTGGGGAGCTGTGAGGTCCTGGAAGTGAGGGAATCCAGGGAGACCCTCAGTCCCGGAAGGATCATGCCGCCGCGGTAATTCTTATCTTTGTCGACAACGGTAATAGTCGTCGCTGTTCCCATATCGATCAGGATCTGGGGACAGGGATAATCCCGGACGCCCGCCACTGCGGCGACGATCAGGTCAGCGCCGACCTGTGCCGGATTGTCCATGCAGATCTTGAGACCGTTCTTGAGACCGGGCCCCACTATTTTGACATTGCAGGACATGATCTTGCCCAGTGCCTCGGTCATGATAGCTGTGATCGGAGGAACTACAGAGGCAATGATCGCTCCCGTGATCCGGGTACGGTCGATGTCGTGAAGATCCAGGACATTCTTGAACGCAAGAGCGTATTCAAGCGCGGTCTTGCTGTGGTCAGTGGAGAGCCGCTCGGAGAAGAGTATCTTATCCCCGTCTATACACCCTATCACCATATTTGTGTTGCCGATATCAATAGCGAAAAGCATGCTGTACCTCCGTATTTCAAAGTTTGCTTAATGGGGCCTGAACAGTGGAACGCCGCTGCTCACGGCACCAGTGGAAGTATATCATTAATGGGGAACGCATAGCAAACAAAATCACATATTTACGGCCGCGCGAGAAAACGGCTGTCGCATTCGGCGGCGGCAGGGATCCCGATCCCCCTCCTGTACATGCTGCGGAGCTTGAAATTCATGAGTCCCGGCGTCGTGCCAAGAGAAAGGCACAGGCTTTCAAGATCCGTTTCCGTCCTTCCGGCCGCCTCCATTACGTCCTCATCCCGCAGAAGGAGATCCGCCGCGAACAGATTGGCCTCATATTCCGTGCCGCTGCGCTTGTCATAGACAGCCGTGTCAAAGAGCGGGGAACTTTTAAGTGCCTGCGCGTGCAGCACAATATGGCCCAGCTCGTGGGCCGCGACGATCCGCTGTTCTTCCCTGGGGAGGTTTCCATTGATCCCGACGAAATACTGCCGCAGGAAATAGCGCGAAAATCCCTTAGTGCTGTGCAGGTCAAAATAGAAACGGACCTGCACGTGCATGGCATCCAGCAGTTCAAAGGGATCCCGGGTCCCGTGCCTTCGGACCAGCTTCTCAATTTTCTGATAGACATAAAGCCTGCTCATCCGAAAACACCTCCTCAGACAGCGCCGCCGTCCGGGCTGTCACCGCTCCGGACAGAACTGCCGTTCGCGGCATCTCTGTATTTCAAAGGCGTATACTTCTTCGCATTTTCCTTGGCCTCCCAGAACATCTCCATAAAGTGTTTCCCGATCATATCGATATCTTCGGGAGAGAGGTCGCCGCCGGCAAACATGGCGCGTGTACTGTCCAAAAACGCCTGTGCCTGCTGCTGCCCCCTGGTCCCGTACTGCTCCGCGGCGCGGGTCAGGAAGAGTTCCTGTTCACCCCTGAGGTACTCCTCATTGCAGCCGAGGGCAGAGGCGAGCCTTGTATAGAGCGCCTGGCTGCGGGGATATTTCCCTTCTGTCTCCCAGTTGCGCACAGTGCGCTTGGTCACGCCGGTCATCCGGGCCAGCTGATCCTGGGAATATCCGTTCCTGATCCTCAGCTCTCTTACCTTTTCTCCGAAAGACATGATCCCTTTCTCCTTCATTGCGTCCGCAGGATCCCTGCGGATGCAAAAATACACACAAGAGGAAATTTAATTTCCTTAATTGTATCTGCCGTTTCCGGGTGTGTCAACACGAAAAAACCCTTGACACGAATATACGTTCGAAATATACTGTTTGCAAGAGGAAATTAAAATTCTGAAAAGGAAATTGAAACACATGCGGAAGCGGTTTCACAATCTGCTTCCGGAACAAAGGCAGAGACTATGGACAGAGTGATACTGCACTCAGACTGCAACTGCTTCTACGCCAGTGTGGAGATGCTCCACCATCCTGAACTGGCAGGCAGGCCTCTGGCAGTCGGAGGAGATCCGGAACAGAGGCACGGGATCATCCTGACAGCCAATTACACAGCGAAGAGAGCCGGAGTGAAGACCGGGGAGGCACTGTGGCAGGCGAGACAGGCATGCCCCGGGCTGATCATTCTTCCCCCCAGAATGGACCTGTATATGCGCTTTTCGGAACAGGCAAGGGAAATCTACAGGGAGTATTCGGATCTTGTGGAACCCTACGGCCTCGACGAGTGCTGGATAGACTGCACGCGGAGCGGGGAATGCTTCGGGAGCGGCCCTGAACTGGCAGCGCGGATCTCGGACAGGATCCGGCATGAACTCGGGATCACGGTGAGCATAGGCGTCAGCTGGAACAAGGTCTTTGCCAAGTTCGGATCGGACTACAGAAAGCCGGACGCCATTACAGTGATCGACAGGGATAACTACAGGCATATTGTCTGGGAGAGCCCGGTATCGGACCTTCTCTTCGTAGGAAGAGCGACACAGCGCAAGCTTTACCGGTACGGGATCCTGACGATCGGAGATCTTGCCGGGACAGATCCGTTCTTTCTGCAGAGCGTTTTCGGGAAGATCGGACTGGTCCTCTCGGCTTTTGCCAGAGGAGAGGACCGGACCCCGGTGGCAGCCGACGGCAGTGAAATCCCGGTGAAGAGCATCGGGAACAGCACTACTACGCCGAGGGACCTGACGACGGAACAGGATGTGAAGATGGTCGTATATATGCTGGCGGAGAGCGTGGCTTCCCGGCTGCGCAGGCACGGCTTTGCGGGAGATGTGGTGGAGATCTATGTCAGAGACGGCGAACTGCGCGGATTTTCGAGACAGCACAAGGTGGATATGCCCACCAATATCTCTGAAGAGATCGCCCGGGAGGCGATGAGGCTCTTCAGGGAGAACTACAGCTGGGAGCGGCCGGTCCGCAGTATCGGAGTCAGGGTCACCCATCTGAAGATGGAGGACCATCCGTACCAGATCAGCCTTTTTACAAGCCCGGAGTGGAGAGAGAAGCAGCTGAAAGCGGATCTTGCGGTGGACGAGATCAGGGACAGATTCGGGTTTCAGGCGGTGCGCAGGGGACTCATGCACATAGATACGAAGTTATCGGCGGATGACGCCGAAACTCATGTCGTTCACCCGCACGGATACTTTGAAAGAGGGAACAGGAGCGGGGTGTGACGTCGGAGAGGGGAGCCGGGATATAACAGTATATATAAATCTGAGACGGGAGGGATAAGGAGATGCCTCACACAGATACGAATATCAGCAGGGATGCCCTGCGCAGCTATGGAATGCAGCCGGCCAGGAGACTGAGCGGAGAACGCGGGAATAAGGAGAATAAGGGAAATAAGGAGAATATGGATCCCGAAGGCGGCGCGATCAGAATATACAGCGACGGGGAAGACGGAGGCTTTTTGATCAATCCGGCGAAGGTTTACGTGGATGTGCTCGCGGAGTTCAGCCGGGAGGGGTTCTTAAGGCCTTGCATGATCACATGGGAAGACGGGAGAAAGTATACGATCGACCGTGTGAAGAAGTGCGAGCGCCGCGCCAGCCGCAAGGCGGGCGGGATGGGACTGATGTATACCTGCATAGTAGAGGGGCAGGAGGTGAATCTTTTCTATGAAGAAAATCAGAGATGGTTTGTGACAAGAAAATAAAATATTTCTTTTTAATTACAAAATGATTCTAAAATTGTTACGAATGTGTTATACTCTTTGTAAATGATTAATCAAACAGCCCATATACGGACAATACGGAGAGTATATTATGAAGATCAGATTTGCAGCAATTATAGGAATGGTCCTGATCCTGGCGTCGGCAGCAGTGCCCGCGCAGGCGGCTGCGGCGGGAACAATTCCGGCGTCGGATTCCGCCAAGGCAGGCAGCGTTGTGCGGGAGGGTGTATCTTACGCTGATCTCGCGAGTGAATTCCGAAGTCTCGGTAACGGATGGCATTATAGAAACGGAGCCTGGTACTACGTGCGCGGCGGAAAGGCTGTCACAGGTTGGCTGAAAACCGGCGGCACATGGTATTATCTGGGATCAAACGGGAAGATGAAGACCGGCTGGCTGAAGTACAACGGTGAATGGTATTATCTGGACAGCAGCGGAGCTATGAGGACCGGCTGGGTGAAGGATAGAAATACATGGTATTACCTGGCGTCTTACGGCGGCATGAGGACCGGCTGGGTCAAGGACAAAGGCAAATGGTACTTTTTGGACAGCAGCGGAGCTATGAGGACCGGATGGGTGCTGAGCAAGGGCCTGTGGTATTATATGGACGGCAGCGGTGCTATGAAGACCGGCTGGGTGAAGGACAGAGGCAAGCTGTACTACCTGACGGCGGCCGGCGCCATGAAGACCGGCTGGCTGAAGACAGGCGGCAAGACATATTATCTGACAGGCAGCGGAGCCGCGCAGACCGGCTGGCTCACGATAAGCGGGAAGAAGTACTATTTTGACCAGAACGGCGTGCTCGACGCAAGTAAGACGCAGGATGTCAGCGCCGCAGCGGCGGAGAGCGATAAGGCGAAGACAGTGAAGACTAAGGGCGAGATGGTAGCGGAGTACGCGCTGCAGTTTGTGGGAAACCCCTATGTGTACGGCGGCTGCAGTCTCACTAAGGGAACAGACTGCTCCGGATTTGTAATGCTGATCTATCGCAACTTCGGAGTGAGCCTTCCGCATTATGACGCGGCGATCCGGACGAAGGGAAAGAGCGTCGCATCTCTCGCGGAGGCAAAGGCAGGAGATATTATCTGCTATTACGGACATGTAGCTATTTATCTGGGTGACGGAAGGATCGTTCACGCATCCAACAGCAGAGACGGCATCAAGATCAGTGAGAGGGCCGATTACAGGACGATCGCGGGGATCCGCAGGATCTTTGATTAACGGAGGGCTGTCATGAAGAAGAGGAATAGGAGCCTGTGGCTGGTCCTGCTGCTGACAGCGGTGCTTGCGCTCGGACTTCTGACGGGCTGCCGGAAAGGCAGCGCGCAGGGACAGGATAATTCCGCCGCGCTGCACAGTACCGCTTCCGAAGCGCAGGCGCTGCAGAGCGGCGAAGAAGACAATGGCCGGGACCAGGAACTGATCCTCTACGATGACGATGACTTTCAGGACAGCGTGTATGCCGAGGATGAAGAGCAGCCGGAGGAAGAAGGGGAATCAGTTCAGACGGCGGCTGTCGACGAAAACGGCAGTTACACGACGAAAGATGACGTGGCGCTGTATATCCACACATACGGAAAGCTTCCGCCCAATTTCATCACCAAAAAAGAGGCGCAGAAGCTGGGCTGGTCAGGGGGATCCCTGGAGCCGTATGCACCGGGAAAGTGCATCGGCGGCAATTACTTCGGCAATTACGAAGGAGTCCTGCCGGACGGAAACTACAGAGAATGCGACATAGATACACTGGGGAAGAAGAGCCGGGGCGCGAAGCGGATCATATATTCCGACGACGGAAGGATATACTATACGGATGACCACTATAAGTCATTTACGCAGCTGTATTAAAAGAGGATCCGGGAGAAGGAGCGGCCGATCATGAGCAATTGTTATTATGTAGACCTGACGGGAGTGGAGAACCGCACAGAACTCCATGACCGCATCGAACAGGGGCTTCCGGTTCCGGAATGGTACGGGAGAAATCTGGATGCGCTTTATGATGTGCTGACAGAGCCTGAATTCGGCGGGGACTGCCTGATATGCTTCACCGGATGCGAGGAATTCAGGGAAAGGATGCCGAGGTACCTGGAAGCTATGAGACAGGTGTGTAAGGCGGCAAGTGAAGAGAATCCGGGGCTTTATGTTGAATTTTTGGATTGAGAGGTGGTTTTCGTGCAGAGTGAACGCGTGGTGGTCATCACGGATATCCATGGCTGCTTTGATGAGTGCAGAAGACTGTTGGAAAAACTGGATTTCGACAGTACCCGCGACAGACTGATCAACCTTGGAGATACGATCGACCGTGGCCCGAAGATCTACGAGGTGTTTAAATTCCTTCGCGATCTTAAGGAGGAGATGGGAGACAGTTGTGTCCTTATCCGGGGAAACCATGAACAGATGATGCTGGATGCCACGAAAGATTCTCCAAACAGGAGAAACTATAAAGACCTGTGGTACTTGAACAGCGGTGAAAAGACTGTGTTCGCATTCATAAATCACAAGCACAAGATCTCTGAGTATCGGGACTGGTACGAGCAGATGCCTTATTATTACGCGGATGACAGATTTCAGTGTGCACACGCGTGTATGAAGGATGAGGATCCGGAGAAGAACACGATAGAGACTCTTATCTGGGGACGAGACACAGACTATGAGGGAAAACTCCTGCTGACAGGACATACTCCTTACAAGGTGCCGCTCTATTTCTTCGGAGACTCTCCGGTAGGGGAGATCACGGAGGGAATGTGGGGCAGGCTTCCTGCAAAGGGAATGATCGCTTTGGACACAGGGTGCGTGTTCGGCAACAGGCTGACGGGCATGGTGATCGAGGGAGACAGATTTAAAGTTGAGTCTGTCGAATCGACGATTAATTCAAACAGATTTCGCTGGTGATAAGGGAGAGATCACCGGTCGTTACGGGAGAGATTACGTAAGATAAAGGAACTGCCGCACCAGGAAATGATTTTCCGGTGCGGCAGCCTTTTTAGTGATCTGTGAATGCCAGGAAGCCCGGGGGTCAGGCCAGTGCCTGCTCAATATCGGCAATGATATCATTGACATTCTCAATGCCGACGGAAAGACGGATCAGGTCCGGTCCCACGCCGCCTGCGATCAGCTCTTCGTCAGTGAGCTGGCGGTGTGTGGAATTGGCGGGGTGAAGAATGCAGGTGTGAGCGTCGGCAACGTGTGTCGCGATCATTGCGACCTTGAGTTTCTTCATAAACGCCTCCGCGGCAGATCTTCCGCCCTTGAGGCCGAAGGAGATGACGCCGCAGGTTCCGTTCGGCATATACTTCTTAGCTCTCTCGTAATATTTGTCGCCGGGGAGACCGGGATAAGTCACCCATGCCACTTTGTCATGGCTGCTGAGATATTCTGCGACCTTCTGCGCGTTCTCGCAGTGCCTGGGTACGCGCACAGCCAGAGACTCGATGCCGAGGTTTAAAAGAAAAGCGTTCATGGGAGCCTGAATGGATCCGAAATCTCTCATGAGCTGTGCGGTGCACTTCGTGATGAAAGCGCCGCCAAGACCGAATTTCTCGGCGTATGTGATGCCATGATAGGACGCATCGGGAGTAGTGAGGCCGGGGAACTTGTCAGCGTGTGCCATCCAGTCGAATTTGCCACCGTCAATAATGGCACCGCCTACGGTTGCGTCGTGTCCGTCCAGATACTTGGTCGTGGAGTGGGTGACGATGTCAGCGCCCCATTCGATTGGCCTGCAGTTAATGGGAGTGGCAAAGGTGTTGTCTACGATGAGCGGTACGCCGTGCGCGTGCGCTGCCTTTGCGAAGCGCTCGATATCAAAGACGACGAGGGCGGGGTTAGCGATGGTCTCGCCGAAAACAGCCTTGGTGTTGGGGCGGAAAGCCTTTTCGAGCTCTTCGTCGCTGCAGTCAGGATCGACGAAAGTGAACTCGATGCCCATCTTGCGCATTGTGACATTGAAAAGGTTGAAAGTACCCCCGTAGATGGTAGACGCGCTCACAATGTGATCGCCGCAGGTCGCGATATTAAAAACGCTGAAGAAGTTGGCCGCCTGGCCTGAAGAGGTCAGCATACCGGCAGTACCGCCTTCGAGCGCGGCGAGCTTGGCTGCCACCATATCATTGGTGGGATTCTGAAGACGGGTATAGAAATAACCGGAAGCTTCCAGGTCGAACAGCTTGCCCATATCCTCGCTGGTATCGTATTTAAAGGTTGTGCTCTGAATGATCGGGATCATTCTGGATTCGCCGTTTTTAGGTGAATAACCGGCTTGAATGCACATTGTTTCTCTTTCCATTTTTGTTACCTCCGCTGTGAATGGTATTCTCCGTATTCCGGATCTGTTCTTTATACATCTTAAAAGAAGTCGGGGAGTATGGCAAATACTAATTTCTTCATTTTACATCTGTCAAAAGAGAACCGGAATGTGCTTCGCTCTTACAAGGATGAGATTTTCGAAAGAGGGAATTCATTGTCTGGATAAATCGAACATGATATCATTAAGTTATAAACAGCAGCAGCTCTTAACCGAATTGCCGGGAGGGGATATATGGCACAGGACAATAGAATCTATGTAACAGGTCATAAGAATCCGCACGCGGATTCAGTAGCAGCGGCGATCGCCTACGCGGAATACAAGAAAGCGCAGGGATATGATGCGATTCCCTGCGTTTTAGGGAAGATCAACAAGGAGTCCCAGTATCTGCTGGACAGATTCGGATTTGAAAAGCCTCTTTTTCTCGAAACGGCGCAGGTGCGTCTGGACGAAGTGGATCTGGCCGATCCTTACGCGATCACACCGGAAACTACCATCTTCGAGACGGTAGGTCTTATGAAGAAGGAGGACAGAGAGGGATTCGCGGTAGTTGATGACAACAATATGGTGATCGGATGGGTCTCCAAGTCGGACCTGGCGAATATAGCGCTCAATGATACGAAGAATTCCCATTCAATGCTCAAGGAGACTCCGACAGAGTATATATCCAAGACTATTGCAGGGAAGATTCATTACGATGATGATCAGCGGCACCTCAACGGAAAGGTGAGTATTCTCACAATGACGAACAAAGAGAATCTCGAAGATTACGAGGTGACGGACAGGATCGTGATCACGGGCGGCAATAAGAAAGCCCAGAAGATCCTGATCGAAAAAGGGGCCGGCATGCTGATCATTATCTGGGAGACTTCCGTGGATGACAGCGTGCTCAAACTCGCGAAGGAGCATCACTGCACGATCATAACGTCAGGTTACGGCGCGATGAATACTTCCAGGTTTCTGTTTTTTGCCCCGCCTGTGAGAATGATGATGACGCTTAAGCCCATGAAGTTCTACGGACATGAACTGGCGGAGGACGCCGGAAGGAAGATGGCGCGCACGCAGTTCAGGGCGTTTCCGGTCGTAGATGACGACGATCACCTGGTGGGATATGCGATGAGATCCCATATCCTTAACTACAATGACAAGCAGCTGATCCTGGTAGATCACAATGAGTTCTCCCAGTCAGTCAAGGGAATTGAAAAGGCAAGAGTCCTGGAAGTGATCGACCACCACAGGGTCACCGATTTCTCCACATCCAGGCCTGTGAGTTTCAGAAATGAGATCGTAGGCAGTACCTGTACGATCATCGCGACGATCTTCAGAGAGAACCAGGTCCCTATCGAGGAGAACCTGGCGGGTCTTATGCTCGGCGGGCTTTTGTCGGATACGATGAATCTTCAGACTCCTACGACGACGGACAAGGACAGACACACAGCCAACATACTGGCTGCACTTGCCGGCCTTGACCTCGATCAGTTCTCGGAGGAACTCTTCTCCCTGACAGAGGATGAGGGAGGATCTTTGGAAGAACTGATGAGCCGCGATATAATCTTCGAAGACGTCATGGGCGTCAGGCTTATGCTTACGAAGGTAAATGTTCCCCAGGTTGAGCCTTACAGGGACAGGGCGGAAGATATGCAGCAGGCGCTGGATATTCTGACAAAGAACAAGAACGCGGATATCGGAATCCTTTCCATTACCTCAGCGCTGGAGAACAGCTCGATCCTGTTCGCGTCAGGGGAGAAAGGAAACTGGCTCTTTGAGGCCTATCCGGATCATGAGGGAGAGCCTCACAGTGTTCAGGAAGGTCTTGTATCCAGAAAGATGCAGATCCTGCCCAAACTCTCAAAGGTGGTCAGTAAGTATGCGTAACGTATAGATATGGCAAAACACTGATAAACTGCAGATATGAAAATGCCCCGGCTTTGCGCCGGGGCATTTTGCTTAAGGAGGATTATGAAAACGATTTATCTGCCAGTGATCCTTATCCCATGATCACTTCTACGCTGTATTCTTTCTGTCCCTTATTGTAAGGAATCACGTGTCCGGCAACTTCCTTGCCGTCAACGATCATTTTCTTTACGCCTTTTTCCACATGGCCGGGGTTCTTGACGCTGATGTGATATACGCCTTCTCTATAGGCGCGGGTCAGTTCAAAATCACCGAAATCATCGGGGATGCAGGGATCAATGCTCAAGCCGTTCAAGGTGGGATAGACGCCCAGAATATACTGGGAAATATCCGTGAAGGTCCATGCGGCGGTGCCTGTCAGCCAGCTGTTCTTTCCTTCGCCGAAGTTCGGCGCTTCGGGACCGGCTACCATCTGGGAATAGACATAGGGCTCTGTTCTGTGGATCTCACTGAACTCTTCCACACAGGAAGGGCATGTCTTCCAATAGATCTCAAAGGCTCTGTTTCCGCGTCCAATGACGGTCTCCGCGATAGATACCCAGGGATTGTTGTGGCAGAAGATACCGCCGTTTTCCTTGTATCCCGGAGGGTAGGAGGAAACTTCGCCCAGTTCCACATGGTATCTGGTATAAGCGGGTTTCAAAAGAGCAATGCCGTATTTGGAGTCCAGAATATCCTTAACACTATTGAGCGCCTGGAGTGCCTCACCGGTCTCTTTGCCGACGCCTGCCAGGACGCAGAAGCCCTGGGGCTCGATGTAGATCTGACCCTCTTCGCACTCGTGGGATCCGACTTTATTACTGTATGCGTCATAGGCGCGGACGAACCACTTTCCGTCCCAGCCGTCAGTGAGAAGTGTCTTCTCCATGATATCGCGCTCTTTGCGCATCGCTGCAGCTTCGTCCTTAAGTCCGATGAGATCGCACAGATCCGCGTACTCGCCGGCATATTTGACGAACATTCCGCCGATGAATACAGACTCGGCAACCGGTCCTTCACTGGGACCGGAGGTCTGGAAGGATTCACCGGAATGCTCTGAGAAGCAGTTGAGGTTGAGGCAGTCGTTCCAGTCAGCGCGGCCAATGAGCGGGATGCCGTGAGGACCTTTGTGAGTGATCGTGTAGTTCACGCTCCTGCGCAGATGCTCCATGAGGGGCTGCGCGAGAGAATCATCATTATCAAAAGGCACAGATTCGTCCAAAATAGAGACGTCGCCGGTCTCTCGGATATAAGCGCTGACAGCTGCGATGAGCCAGAGCGGGTCATCGTTAAATCCGCTGCCGATATCCGCGTTGCCCTTCTTGGTGAGGGGCTGGTACTGGTGATACGCGCTGCCGTCAGGGAACTGAGTGGAAGCAATATCGATGATCCTCTGTCTGGCGCGCTCAGGTACAAGGTGAACGAAACCGAGCAGATCCTGACAGGAATCTCTAAAGCCCATGCCTCTTCCGATACCGGACTCATAATAGGAGGCGCTGCGGGACATATTGAATGTGATCATGCACTGATACTGATTCCAGATGTTGACCATTCTGTCCACTTCAGGACGGGAACTGGTGACATGGAATTTGCTGAGCAGTTCACCCCAGTAGCTGCGAAGCGTCTCATAAGCCGCGATGACCGCGCCGCGATCATGATATTTGCGGATCATCGCATGCGCTTTGGTCTTATTGATGACTCCGTAAGACTCCCATTTCTCTTCTACGGGATTTTCTACATAGGTCAGCTGGAAGACTACACTGGTGCTTTCGCCCGGAGCGAGTTTGACATCGAGTTCAAAGACTGCGCAGGGAGACCATCCGCTTGCTACAGTATTCTTGCAGGAACCACTTTGGACCACTTCGGGGAGGGCGGGGCTTCTGTAATCGCCTATGAAAGAGCGCCTGTCGGTATCAAAGCCGCTGATCGGACGGTTTACGGAGAAGACAGCATACATGTTTCTGCGCTCTCTGTACTCTGTGCGATGATAAATAGCGGCGTAATCGAGTTCGCTGTAATTGTCGATAGAAGTCTTGGCGGGTTTCTTAAGACCGCTGATCTCGTAACCGAGATTGGACTCTATTTCGACTTCGCCGGTCGAAAGATTTCGCTGGAAATTCTTCTGGTCATCGTCGGCATCCCAGAGGCACCATTCAACATAAGGAAATACTTTGAGATTCTTTTCCTGACCGGATTCGTTCTTAATATCTAGAAGGATCACCTCGCAGGTATCTCCCATGGGGACAAAGTTGAGCTGGCTGACAGCCACGCCGTTTTTGGAAGAACTGAAGCGGGAGTAGCCCATGCCGTGTCTGCACTCATAACTGTCCAATTCGGTCTTTGAAGGCTGCCATCCTGTATTCCAGACAGTGTTTCCATCCTTAATATATATGTATTTTCCGTTTCCGTCGTAAGGAACGTCATTATAGCGATAGCGCGTGATCCTCAGGAGCCTTGCATCCTTATAAAAAGAATATCCTCCGCATGTATTGGAGATAAGGGTGAAGAAGTCCTGGTTCCCGAGATAGTTGATCCAGGGGAGAGGAGTTCTGGGGGTTGTTATCACATACTCCCTGTTGGCGTCGTCGAAATGTCCGAATTTCATAGTTCCCTCCATGTTTTCGAGTTTTTAGTAACGATAAACTTATATGAATACATTATAGTTTTAGTAAAAATCAAGCACAATCGTAACTATGCCAAAAATACGAAAACGTTTTAGAATAAAATGACCAAAAGGCATGTTTTGACTTGTGATTTCGAACAAAAATGATGTATTGGCGTTGTTATAATCTAACAATTTTGTGATATTACATCAAAAAAAGCAAAAACAGACTTGAAAAATGTGAAAAACCGATATACAGTAGAACTACAAAAACGTTTAAGGAATTTAAACGAATTCGCTACGAAACAATATTGAGCACTTTATAGTAACAGGAGGCAGATATGGTTTCGATGAAAGACTTGGCCGCCGCCTGCAATGTCTCAATAGCAACCGTGAGCAAGGCGCTGAATGACCAGCATGATGTAAGTGCCAAGACGAAGGAAATGGTCAGAAGGAAGGCTAAAGAATTAGGATACTTTCCAAATTCGGCAGCCAAGGCCCTTAAGACCAACAGGTCCCATAACATAGGAGTTCTGTTCGTAGATGAAGCTCAGAGCGGTCTTACGCATGATTTCTTTGCAAACGTACTGGACAGTTTCAAGAGAACCATAGAACTCAGTGATTATGACCTGACACTGGTCAATTGCAGTAAAGTGCATCACGGTTCGATGACTTATCTGGAGAGAGCGAGATACAGGGGATTTGACGGAGTAGCAATAGCCTGTATTGACTTTCGGGATTCAGAAGTGATCGACCTGGTCGACAGCAACATACCGGTCGTGACGATCGACTACATTTTCAACAACCGGATCGCGGTGATCTCGGATAACGTTAAGGGAATGAGAGATCTGGTCACATATGTGTATGAGATGGGGCACAGAAAGATCGCTTACATTCACGGAAAGGACTCTTCAGTAACACAGGCAAGGGTTTCCTCTTTCTTTACAACCTGTACTCAGCTGGGCATCGAAGTGCCGGACGAGTATCTCAAGACAGCTGACTACAGAAACACGGAGGAAACTTACCAAAGGACGATGGAACTTCTGGATCTGAGCGATCCGCCGACCTGCATCCTGTATCCGGATGATTTCGCGGGGTTTGGCGGAATCAATGCGATAAGGGAGAGAGGGCTTCAGATCCCGGACGACATCTCGGTAGCTGGTTACGACGGGATTAGGATCGGAAGGCACATCGAGCCGAAACTCACGACGATCCGCCAGGACACGGAGCAGATCGGCAAGCTTGCGGCGGAAAACCTTATCAGGCTGATCGAACATCCGAGGTCCACGATCATCCGCCCGATCGTTGTAGAGGGCGAACTTTACAAGGGAAGTACAGTCAAGGATATCAACAGAGTCGCCGAGTGATCACAAGGCGACAGTCATGTAACAGTTACAAAGGCAGCTGCCGCGAAAGCGGAATGCAAATATATAAACACAAAATATACCGTACATAATGGTGTGTGCGGCAAATAAAAGGGAGGTTTATCTAATGAAAAAAAGAACACTTAGTCTGATTCTCGCAACGGCTATGGTGGCCGGATCCCTCGTTGGATGTGGCGGAGGCACTGCCGCAAGCTCCAGCGCACCCGCTGAAGAGCCTGCAAAAGAGGCTGAGGCAGAGGCTCCTGCGGCAGAAGCAGAAGCTGCACCTGCAGCTGACGGCGCTTCTATCGTCAACATCTACTGCTGGAACAATGAGTTCCCCAACAGAATGATGGACCACTATCCCGGATTTGAGGCGAATGATCCCGCTGACTCCACAAAGGGCGGCAAGATCGGTGACAAAGTCATCAACTTCATCGTTACCGACAACAAGGACAATATGTATCAGAACAAGCTGGATGAGGCTCTTGCAGCTCAGGCTACCGCAGCTGACAAGGATAAGGTTGATATCTTCCTGATCGAAGCTGACTATGCTATGAAGTACACAGATCCCTCTGTCAACGTAGCAATGCCTCTGGATGAGCTGGGAATCACAGACGCTGATCTTTCCAAGCAGTTCCAGTACACCAAGGACGTAGTTACAGACGCAGACGGCAAGATCCGCGGCTCCTCCTGGCAGG
>Ga0256407_10006882_pt1 | contig 17371 bp, 16 predicted proteins | sample RumenRJG_04DNA_FD_193489 | JGI IMG/M metagenome (GOLD analysis project Ga0256407, IMG submission 193489) | Bovine rumen microbial communities from Lethbridge, Alberta, Canada - RJG_04 | ecosystem: Host-associated > Mammals > Digestive system > Stomach > Rumen | place: Canada: Alberta...
AGCTCAATCAGCGTAGTTTCATTTGCTTTCATGATATCTCCTCTCCAAAATAATTTTTTATCTTCATGAATAAACGATAATTTATTTAACTATTGTAAACTGATATACACTCAATCTTTTTTACAATATGATTTTATAAATGATGGAAAACCATATAAATCTTCTGGAGGTTCCTTTTCATACAACGCGACCTTAAAAAGGGATATTCCATCAGATTGGAATGTAATGTATCTAGAAGATGTTATTTCTACTATTATTGACCACAGAGGTCGGACGCCTAAAAAATTGGGCGGCGATTGGGCTCCTACGGGTCAGGGTATTATGGCTTTATCAGCCAAGTTAGTAAAAAACAATACTTTAAACAATCTTGATAACGCTAATTGGGTTACTCCAGAGATGTATTCAAAATGGATGCCAGAAGAACTCGAAGATGGAGATATTCTAATGACCTCAGAAGCACCTCTTGGTGAGTTTTATTTTATTAAAGGTTATTCAAAGTATTGCCTCAGTCAGCGATTGTTTGCCATTCGGTCAGATAAAACAATATGTACTCCGTCATATTTATTCATGTATCTTTCTCTAGGAGAAGGCTATCAACAAATAATCGGTAAACAAAGCGGAAGTACTGTATTTGGAATTAGGCAAGACGAATTAAGAAAAGTTTATGTCGTTGTCCCTCCGATTTCTATACAAAATAGTTTTTCTAGTATTGCTGATCCATTATTCCTAAAAATAAGAAATAATGAATTAGAAACAATTCAATTAACTAAACTTAGAAACTGGTTACTCCCGTTATTAATGAATGGTCAAGCAACCATAGCTGATTGATATAAATTATCGTTTGTATAAAAAGTGACCTTCAACAGTGGCGAAGGTTATCACATTAGAACTGCCGCTGGTATCGTTCTCTTGAATAAAGTTAAGGAGAATGAACATGAAGGAACAGTTGATAAATGAGATTGAACAGGAAATGCTCAAAGTGATTGATAATTCACAGTTGGAGTATCTTAGGAATGTTTTAAATATGACACTTGATAAGTATGTCATAACGGAAGGCGTGAATAAATCGAAGGATGACAAGGATTATATTGAGTTGTTTTTATCTGCAAAACGAGTAGAAGGGCGTTCAGAAAAGTCGCTTTCCTATTATTCCAAAACTATTTATAAGATGTGTGATGTAATAGGAAAAGATGTAAGAAGAATAACGACAGATGATTTACGGGAATATCTTTCAGAATATCAATCGTCGCATAATTTAAGTAAGGTTACAATAGACAATATCAGACGTATATTGTCATCGTTCTTTGGTTGGTTGGAGGATGAAGATTATATTGTTAAAAGTCCTGTTAGAAGAATACATAAGGTAAAATCAGGAAGTGTTGTGAAAGATACATATACTGATGAAGAGTTAGAACTTATGAGAGATAGCTGTGATGAATCAAGAGATCTTGCGCTTATAGATATGCTTTCTTCAACCGGGATGAGAGTTGGAGAAGTTGTTCTTCTTAATAGAAATGACATAGACTTTAAAGAGCGAGAGTGTAAGGTGTTTGGAAAAGGAGATAAGGAACGGATAGTTTACTTTGATGCAAGAACTAAGATGCATTTGAGCAAATATCTTGATGAGAGAAAAGATGATAATGAAGCCTTATTTGTTTCGTTGAAATCACCATACACCCGTTTAAGTATAGGTGGTATAGAAGCAAGATTAAGAGAAATAGGAATAAGAGTTGGGATTAAAAAAGTATTTCCGCATAAGTTCAGGCGTACCTTGGCAACGACAGCAATAGATAAGGGGATGCCAATAGAACAGTTACAACGGTTACTTGGCCACCAGCGTGTTGATACGACATTGATGTATGCCATGGTTAAACAAAATAATGTAAAGCAAGCACATAAGAAATACATAAGTTAGGAGCTAATAATGGAAAAATATCAGTTTAAGGATATTGTTGTGGGAGAAGAAGGACTTATGAAGGGTCCTTTTGGTAGTGATTTAAAAAGAAGTCTATATGTTTCTAAAGGGGTGAATACATATAAAGTGTATTTACAAGAGAATATTCTTAAAGAGAATAATGAGGTGGGAGAACATTATATTTCTAAAGAATATTTTGATTCAAAAATGTCTCGATATGAAGTTAAAGAAGGTGATTTTATTGTTACTTGTGATGGGACTTTGGGCGAGATTTTTCAATTAAAAAACTTAACGGAACCAGGCATTATTAGTTCTTCTTTATTAAGGATTACTCTGGATACGTCTATTGTTGATTACGATTATTTTTATTATCTGTTTAAGGCAGTTTTAAAGAAAAAACTTATTATGCAGGGGAATAATTCTGTATTGAAACATTTGCCGGGTATTGGTGTTATAAAAAAACTAGAAATTGACTTACCACCGTTATTGGAGCAAAGGAAAATCTCAAAAGTATTAAAATCGATTGATGACAAAATTAGAATTAATAATAGGATAAACGATAATTTATATCAGTCAGCTATGGTTGCCTGACCATTCATAAGCATTGGTAATATCCATTCGCGAAGTGCTATAAGATGTCGGTTTTGTTGTTTTAAAGATATTATCTCGTTATATATATGGTTGGCTTTATTATAAAAATCTTCAAGCAACTCCATTGGAGGAATTACTATGTCGTAATTTTCCATGTTATCCTTTGTTAAATGCGCCATGACGCTTCCATGGCGATCATTCATCATTTGATTAGTAAGAACCTTAAGTGTTTCATATATATATGGTTTGAAGACTTCAGAATATGGTTCGACTTTCCAAATATGGTAATGATATATGGTTTTATCCATATCCCATATAAACGGACCAAACGTTGCTGACCAGCAATATAAAAGATCTCCAGTATCGCAATATTTATCTGGTGATAATTCCATATCTGAATAGTACCATGAATTATTTGAGAAGAAATTACCAACTCTTGCTATTTTATATTTACCATTATTTTGTAATTCTTCTTGAGAATAGGCTCGACCATTTATCAATTTACATATAGACGATAATTTGTCGACCTTCCAGCCGTAAGGTATATGTCTATTAATTTGCTTAGAAAATAATAGTTCGTTATTGTTGCTTTTGTATGGTTTGCCATTTTCATCTGTAAATTCATACTGTAGAAACCAATAATTGAATAAATCTTGTATTTGATTAGATAAATTATCGTTTATTCATGAAGATAAAAAATTATTTTGGAGAGGAGATATCATGAAAGCAAATGAAACTACGCTGATTGAGCTGATTGGAGTTAGAAAGCGGTCTTTTAGTATACCGGTGTATCAAAGAAATTATGATTGGAAGGTTGAAAATTGTAAACAGTTATTCTATGACATTCAAAATATTGCAAAAGATAAAAGAGATCATTTTTTGGGGACGATTGTTTATATTCCAGACAGGAGCACTGCAACATGTCCTATTTTTATCATAATTGACGGTCAGCAAAGAATTACAAGTGTTATGCTTTTTATTAAGGCGTTGCATGATTCTATGGATGATGAGGATATCAGGGCTGATATAGAAGAGGATTATTTGCGAAATAGTAAAGGTGGAAATGAATACAGACTAAAGCTTAAACCAATAGAATCAGATCAAAGTGTATATGAAAAACTTATGATGATGAATGATTTTAATGAAGATGTTTTTAATAGTGATGAAAAAGAAACATCTTTATACAAGAATTACGATTTGTTTAAGAATTTAATTAAAGAGAGTGATGTTTCGCCTGAACTTCTTTATGAATCGGTCTTTAGACTTGAAATTGTAGAGATTCAGTTGGATAAAGAAAATCCACAAGAAATATTTGAAAGTTTAAATTCTACGGGTCTTGATCTGAGTAATGCTGATCTTTTGAGAAATTACTTGTTGATGTCTTTAAGTTATGAAAAACAGCAAGAAATGTATAAAAGATATTGGCTTGAGATAGAAAGAATGCTTGGAAGTGAATATATCGAAGATTTTATGACTTATTATTTAATTCTTAAGAAAAAATCCGATTCAGTACAAATTGATGGCAAGAGAGCTCATATTAATCCAAATAATTTATATAAGTCGTATAAATTATACTTGTCAGACGAAATAAGAAAAGAGGAAAAATCATTAGAGAACCTTCTATCCGATATGAAGAAGTATGCTGGTTATTATAAGCATTTTGTAAATAATGATTCGGAGAGTGATGAGAAGGCTATTCTGCATCGAGAGATCTTTACTCAATTCAGTAGTAAGGCAATCGCAATACCATTAATGTATTTTTATGATTTAATGAATGCGAAGGTCATATCTCAAAGTGAATATGTAGATGCACTAAATGCTTGTATTTCGTATTTGTTCAGAAGTAGAGTTGCTGGTCATAATGTAGGAGCTCAGTTTTGTGCATTATTGATTCAATATTATGAAAGAAGTAAATGCATTAAGTTTATAGATCGTGTATGGGAGGCTTTAAATAGCGGAAAAGGAAGTTATGTATTTTCATGTGATGAAGATTTTAAAAATAATCTTCAATCTAAAGATTTATACCTCTCTTTACGTTCAGCTGGTGTACGATATTTGTTGTATAAAATAGAAGGGTATTTGTCAAAAGAAGTAGTTACTTCGGAAAATGCTACTGTTGAGCATATAATGCCTCAAAATCTTTCCGATCAATGGATACAATATTTGAACCAAAAGAACGATATTACTTTTGATTTATACAAACATAGATTGGGAAATCTAACACTAACAAAAGAAAACTCAAAACTATCTAATAATGTTTTTGCTGATAAAGTAAAAGATTATGAGGAATCCAATTATAAAATAACTAGACAGCTTGTTAAATACAAAGATTGGACAAGCAAAGAAATAAAACAAAGATCTATTCGATTAAGTGAAATAGCCACAGAAATATGGCCACTTCCTAAAGAGTATAATGATGAAAAAAGAGAATCTTCAAGTTTCGTTTTATCATTGGAAGATGATTTGGAATTGTTTAATGGAACAAAACCATCAGTCGTAATGTTTTGTGACGAGATTATAAATGTCAATAGTTGGACAGATGTATATACAGAAATACATAAAAGATTATTTGATAAATCAGAAGATGTATACAAAACCTATCTAGTGTTGGATGAGAATAAAAAGGAAACTATATTATCAGATAATGCGAATGAATATACAAGGATGTATTCACTAAGTGAAGAGATTCATTTGAATTTATCTTTTAGGAATGTTAAACGAATGATAAGGAAACTACAATTGTTTGTTGATTATTTTATTAATCAAACAAATGAAGCATATAATATTATAACTGATGAAATTATTATTCAGATAGCATAGTTTTATCATTTTAATGCCATATTATTATGAGGGTAATGGTCTATGGGTGTAAATATAAGAGTAATAGGAGAAGAAGATAATTCTGATGAATATAGAGCAGCATTGTATTTGCAACAAATTCTAAATGACTCTATACCTTCAAATGCTGTCGGAGATATCATTTTATATCCTAGCGCGACATTATGGGGACAAAACGTTAAGGATATAGATTTATTGATGATAGGACAACTAGAGTCATGTGAGGTAAAATGCAAGTTTTTTACAGATAATAAGGAAGAGGTTGTTGATAATGTAAAAATTGAAAATTTCTGTATTCCAATTGAGATTAAAAGTCATAGTATTGATGGTATTTCAAGACAGGGTACAGATTGGTATGTTAATTATTCAACTAGACAGCATAATGTAACAAAGCAGTCCAATGAGCAAAAAATATCTGTAATGAGATTCTTTGAAAATACATTACAAACATCAATGTATGTTACTAATTTGATTTGGTTTTATGAAATTAGCAGGACAGACCTTAATGGAATGTTGAATGTTGATGGCAAAAAAATCATTTCAAACGTTTTTAGTAAGGAAGTATCTTTTAAGGAATTAATGCAATTAATTCTCTGGCAAAAAAGACCGTTCAGAAACGGAAAAAAGTACATTTATAATGCTGCGTTTGATGGATGTGATATCAAAAGATTACAGCAATCATTATCTTTTTTTACCAAAGAGAAGAAGATATCAGGCGATCTGACTCGAAAAAGAGTTGAGATGATCACAAATTCTGATTTTAGGGATAAGTTGATTACTAATGATGATAGTGGAAAACTTTCTATCTATAGAGGAAGGGCTGGAACTGGAAAAACTGTAGGATTAATTCAAACCGCTATTAAGCTTGTTGATGAAGAAGAAGCAAGAGTTCTACTACTTACGTATAACAAGGCCCTTGTTTCCGATATTAGAAGACTATTTGCTCTAGCGGATCTGCCGGATATGTTTGATGTTAAATGTGTTGCTATCAAGACATTGCATTCATATTTTTTTAAGTTGGTTAATACATGTTTATATGATGGAAAGCTTCATGGGGATACTTTCATTAATAAATATGATCAATATTTGAAGGAACTTTTGACATTTATATCTGAAGATTCTGATGCGCTTGATTTAATACAGGATACTTGCAAATCAGAACCTGAATTAGATTGGGACTATGTATTTATAGATGAAGCACAGGATTGGACGAGTGCTGAAAGAGACGTGGTTTTAAAACTTTATGATAATAAACGAATACTAGTGGCAGATGGGGGACAACAGTATGTTAGAAGTATCCAACCTTGTGATTGGTCAATAGTTAAAGAAAGGACAAATATAAAATTAAAAAAATGTCTTCGTCAGAAAAGCAATTTGATAAAATTTGTAAATCATTATTCTGAAACTTTTTCTTTACCAGTAAATAGAGTTGTTGGATCTGATAAGATGAATGGAGGAAAAATAGTAATAGTTTCTGATGAGTCTAAGGTAAACCAAGTCATTTGTGATGAATATCACAACATGTGTAAGAATGGAAATATCCCTTATGATATGTTGATCTTTTGTCCGAGTGATCTTCTTGTATGGAATGGTGGGGTAAGAGAGTTCAAATACATTGAAGATTTTATAAATAAGGGAATTAATATATGGGATGGTGCGGTTTCAGATAATAGAGCTGATAATTATGCATTATCTGAGGAAGTAAGGTTATTACAATATGAATCTGGAAGAGGACTTGAGGCGTGGACTACAGTTTGTTTGGATTTTGATGCGTTTATGAGCGAGAAGGAAAAACAGTATAATCCGGATACAAAAATAGACGAATTATTGTTAGAAAGTAAAGAAGAAAAATTGGAAAAGTATTTATTGAATTGGGGCTTGATACCAATTACAAGAGCAATAGATACACTTGTAATTACTTTAAGAAATCCCCAGTCAGATATTGCAAAAACACTGAAATTAATAGCATACGAAAATAGTGATTATATTGAATGGATTTAATCATGGGAATGTGAGGCTTATATGGATGAGAAAATCATTTTAAAGATGGTGGAACCATACTTAAAAGATTCATCAGTAACGTATGAAGAGTTTGATAATCTTTTTGAAATGCTTTCACGAAAAGAACAGTATGAAGTATTAGATATATTAGCAAAAAACAATATTGAACTTCGTCCTGATGAAGAAGATGATAATGATTTTGATGAGTCAACAGATGAACCGTCTAAAGAAGAACTGGAATCTCTAGAAGCAGATATTGATAAAGAAGATGGATTCGATATTCTTTATGATGATGCTATATTTATTGATGAAGACTATGACAGTGATGAAGCTGATAGCAAATCAAGTTATTTAGAGATAAAGACAAAGGTAAATCAATCAAATGAAATACTTTGTAAACTTATTCAGGAAGGGAATGAGCAAGCTAAACAAGATTTATGTGTAAAGAATAGAATGCTTGTTTGTAAAGTCGCACAAAGATATGAAAGATTTTTTGGAAATGATTTATCTTTTGAAGATCTTGAACAAGCAGGTATGATGGGGATGCTAAAGGCGGCTGAAAAATTTCATATTGAATATGGATATAATTTTTCTACTTATGCAATGTGGTGGATAAGACAAGCTATTACAAGAGAAGTGTATGATCATGGATTTACCATTCGAGTTCCAGTTCATATGATGGAAAGAATAGGAAAGATAAATGCGGCAGATAGAAAACTACAAACAAAGAGCCTTACTAATAGGGAAAGAGTAGAGGGGATAGCAGATTTATTAGATATTCCAGTGGAATATGTTGATTATTGTTTAGCAGTTCAAAATACCTTGTTAAATAATACATCGCTGGATACTCCTATTGGAGAAGATGAAGATACTGCTTTAATGGATATGATTCCTGAAGATTCAGTATTGTCTGTTGAAGATCAAGTGGCTGCAAATGTATTGGGTAATATCATTAATGAATTACTAGAAACATTAACAGAAAGACAGCGCAAGGTTCTTGAGTTGAGATTCGGACTTAAAGATGGAAGAGAGCGGACATTGGAAGAGGTTGGACAGGTGTTTGGCGTTACAAGAGAAAGAATTAGGCAAATAGAAGCAAAAGCTTTAAGAAAACTAAGACATCCTAGTAGGAGCAGAAAAATAAAGGACTTTTTAGATTAGAATAAGGGGTTATTATGGCAAATAGTATAATAAAACAGTCTATTAAAGATAGACTTGGGAGTATTAATGATTCTGATAATTCCATTATAGTATTAAAGGGTATTCCGTTAGGAGTTATTGATTCTGAACATGCAGATGTGGATATTGAAAAAATAACCACTGATAAAATGGGATATTATTTTTTGAATATCTATAATGCAAAACGTAAGTTTATATCGTATGAGGAATTCTTATTATTAAAGAGTTTTATTGTTGAACAGTATAAAGATATTATAATTCTAAATAATAATCTTTATATCAATCAATATCCACTGGATGTACATCTATCGGATGAGGTTAGAAATGGCATTCTTACGCATTTTACCGAGTCTGAAAATGACGATGATGAGAGTGAAATAGGAGATATTGATGAAATAATTTCTATATATTCGGGAATAAAAGAGTATAACTCTTATTTGATTGGATCATATTGTGATGATTCTATAATTGAAGATATAAAAATAAAAAGAATAAATCTATTTGAAGATGTTGATTTTGCTATAAATAATATACCACAGTCAGCGGCTGATGAATTCATTGATATTATAGAAGAGTCAGATTATATCGAAGTTGTAAAAAGGGTCTTTAATGAACCTGATGATATAAATGTCAGAATATCAAATTACGTAGGTGATATGGAACAATTGAAACGCCATATCAATATTTTGGCATATAATTGGTCTGATTTTACAGATATATCCTATGTTCAGGTTGAAAGGTTAGAGGGAACCTATGAACACAGAGACGAGTATACTGAGATTTTGAAGACGCATTGGGGAAAAGATACGTTTAAAACATTCTCAGTTTATGATTTGGCCAAGTTGGACGAAGGAATAAAATCTACATATGAAGTGTCTCAGGAGAGAGTTATATCTGATTTGGTTAAACAGGTAGAAAACTGTCAGGATGAGGGGAATAATTATCGAGATATTTTTGTGACAGCGCCTACTGGTGCTGGAAAATCTGCGATGTTTCAAATTCCGGCTATATACATAGCAGAAAAATATAAACTGCTTACGATTGTTATATCTCCTCTGATTGGTCTTATGAATGATCAAGTAAAAAATCTTGAGGTAAAAAATTATACAAAGGCAAAAACAATTAATTCTGATATTTCACCTATTGTAAAAGAGGAAATAATTAGCAAAGTACAAGATGGAGAGTACGATATTCTATATATTTCTCCTGAAACACTTTTAAGTAGAAGCGATGTTGAACAGCTTATAGGTGATAGAACTATTGGAATGATAGTAATAGATGAGGCTCATATTGTTACAACCTGGGGAAAACAATTTAGACCTGATTACTGGTATTTAGGTGATCATATAAGAACTCTTCGAAGAAATCAAAGAAAAAAGCATGGCAAGGCATTTGTAATAGCAACATTTACTGCTACGGCAATATATCATGGCGTAGAGGATATGTATGAGGAAACCAAAAACAGTTTACACATGCTAGATCCTATTACATACCTTGGATATATGAAAAGAAATGATATATCTATTGATATTAAAAAGACTAAAAAAGACAAAAGTGTAAAATCAGAATATGAGACTGATAAATACGACAATATAATCAAAAAAGCATTGATCACAAATAAAAAGACTTTGGTATATTTCCCTACAGTTGCACTAATTGAAAGATGTTATGAGTATTTGTATGCAAAGAAATTAGGAACTAAGGTGACGAAGTATCATGGTTCTTTGACAAAAGATCAAAAAGAAGAGGCATATCAGGAATTTTTGTCTGGTGAAAAGAAAATAATGCTTGCTACAAAAGCATTTGGTATGGGTATTGATATTGAAGATATTGAGTCTGTTGTTCATTTTGCACCTACAGGTAATGTCTGTGATTATGTTCAGGAAATTGGTAGGGCTGCAAGAAAACCAGATTTAGATGGCGAAGCTTTTTATGAATATGATACACGAGATTTTAAACATATTAATAGATTGCATGGATTGTCATCTGTTCAGAAGTATCAGCTTGTAGAAGTAATAAAGAAAATTGAAGAGCTTTATCGTATGTCATTGCAGAAAAATGGAACTTCGAAGAATACAAAAAAACGAAATGCAATGCTTGTGGATGCTGAAAACTTTACTTATATTTTTCAAAACCCAATTAATACGGAAGATAATAATATAAATAAAGTTAAAACTGCCTTGTTGATTATACAAAAGGATTTTGAAAATAAAATTGGATTCTCCCCTATAACGGTTAGACCTATTCCTTTATTTGCTATGGGATTTTTCCGGATTGAGCCAGGAACGCAAACAAGATTATCAAAGAGATATAAAGATTGCGTTGAACTTATTAATCCAGAAAACAATATATGTAGGGTGAGACTTGATAAGATTTGGAATAAGGATTATAGAGAGTATTCCTTTCCTCAATTCAAGTACTTGATATATTCAAAAGATACGGATTTAGATTTCAATACAAAGTATTCTATGAATCAGGCTTTGTGCGTTTCTATTGACTTTGCTAATGAATATATGAGTAGATTTGATGCTATTTGGGCTTGCCTAAAAAAGAAAACTCAGGAGAGTATTGTCGATTCGAAGTATATTAAGTTTAGTGAGTTGGTTTCGGCAATAACAAATTCTGTAGGTGGAGTCAGTAAATATAAAGCACAGGCAATGTGCGAGGTTTTCATATCTTCAATTGATGCTTATAGGAAAAAGTTTTCACGTACAAATTCATCATTATACAAGACTTATTTCTTGCAGAATGGTGAAAGTGAGTATTTATTCAATGTGGCAATATCTAGTTATTTCAGTTGGGTAGAAAATGGTCTTAAGCACATTGTTACAGAATGTAAAGATGGAGAACTATACATAGTTAACTCAAGCGGAGATGAAACAAAAAGATATAGTATTATTTTGGGAATTCTTGAAGCAATTGATGTTTTAAGCTTTTCTATGATTGGAGGAGCTAACAGTCAGTTGTATATCTATATCAACCAGATTAGACCACTGCAAAATATTATCAATAATCCAGGAAGATATAAAAATAAACTATTAGATATGGTTTCAGAAAGACATCTTATTTCAGTGAAAATGTTGACATACATTTTTGAGGGGGATTATAACAGCGCTAAGATTTGGGATATTTTGGAAGATTACTTTGTTGGAAAAATTCCTGATAAAGTAAAGGATGAGTGTTTGAAGGAAAATCCCAACATATATTTTCCTGAATGATATTTATAATTTCATAAGAATTAAAGGAGTGTGTAATTATATGAGCAAATCATTAGTAGCATATTTTTCGGCGACAGGAACGACAGGTGTTGTTGCAACAAAACTTGCAAAGGTTATAGGTGCAGATATCTATGAAATAGTACCGGAGGTTCCATACACAAATGAAGATCTTGACTGGAAGGACAAGAGTTCCCGTAGTTCTGTTGAGATGCAGGACAAGTCCAGCAGACCAGCTATTGGAAGTGCCCCAATAGAGAATATAGAAAAGTATGATACAATATTTATTGGTTTTCCTGTATGGTGGTATGTGAGCCCAACCATCATAAATACATTTGTTGAGAGCTATGATCTGGCTAGTAAGAAGATAGTTCTTTTTGCTACATCCGGTGGTTCTACATCTCTTGGCAAATCAGCTGAGGAGCTTGCACCAAGTGCTCCAGGAGCAGAGGTTATAAATGGAGATATTCTTAATGGTGATAAGTCAGATGAGGAGCTGAGGGCATTTGCAGAGAAGTATATCTAACACTTTTCGTATTGATTATTGAATGTGATAATAGTATGTGCAACTATGATAAGGTATTTGTCTGGTTGCACATATTCTATAAATGAGATGATACATAGTGTTATGTCGAGAAGGTAAAGGGGATTATAAAGATGAATTTAGATCAACTATTGTCACTTGAGGGAATAAAGGACTATAACATCTTCTGGTTTGGTACTGATATAGCAGATAGTTATATGAATGATGATGGTCCGATCGTTGATACATTGGAATTATCAAAATCAAGACCAAGGTCAGAAGATACTATCTATATCATTATGTCCGGAATTAATAAGTATAAATGCAGGTATCGCTTTGCGGCTAAAATGATCAAGACGGAAAGTGAAAAGACTTTTCGCTGGGAACGTGTTCCCATAAAATTGGATGAATATGCCGGCAGAATGATTTTTTACCGTGAGAGAGGTTTCTCATTTTATAATAATGATGTTACAGGCCCAGATTTTATTGTTGAAGAGATTTGGGGAAAGAAAGAAGATAGAACTGTTGTTCCTTTCAATAACTATGATGAAGTAGAATTATCATTTAAAGAGCTTCGTGAAATGATTGATGGTCATTATTATGATTATTATAATGCACTCTCTGTTATAAAAGGTATTTATATGATCATTGATGGTAATACTGGAAAGCTCTATATTGGAAGTGCTTACGGTGGTGATGGAATCTGGGGTAGATGGTCCTCATATGCTGCTACATGTCATGGTGGTAATTATGAGCTTCAGAAGCTATATGATGAAAATGGTGAAGAATACTTTTATAAGTTCAAGTATATTATCTTGCAGATTCTTCCGATGAGGATGTCAGATAAAGAAGTGATAGAGATGGAGTCCAAGTACAAAAACAGATATCTTACAAGAGAATTTGGACTTAATGATAATTAATCTGGAGATAAGTGTATGTCACATTTATACATATCAAAGTTTCAATCAGAGGATGGAATGGAGCTTTATGGGTTGTTCTTCGATGATGCTTATGGAAAGAAATGTCCTCATAATGAGAACTGGAAGCATGTTGCATTTGCTACAGATAAAGAGGCAAATGAAAAACTTAAGCTGATTGAAGATGAGCGGAAAAGAGAAGATGAAGCAGAACCATTTTCGGATGAAGATGCAAGAAGGTTTGCTGAAAGCTATAAGTGGAAGTTTGCAACCACATATGCAAAAACAGCTCCTCATGAATATCTGGTAAAGTCCTGGCTGTCTGATGAAGATCAAATAGGTTACGAAAGATTTGTAGCATCAATGAAGAAGAACTCAGTTGTAGGATACTTCTATGGGCATGAAAATAAATACTATATTCTTGGAAATTACTATTATTGGTTCATGGGACAGCATGATAACATGGCAGTAGATCTGATCAATAGGACTACGGTTGATAATCTCGAATATCGTGATGGTGCATATTATTACAAAGGTAAACAGGAAGGAAAGACTTATGAAGTACTTAGAGCTGAGGAAGAATGGCAGCGTGCCGGTGCTTACTCGGTTCGAGTTCAAGGAATGAATAGGCAGTATCATATTCCACTTAGAGAAGAGTTTGATGAGCATGACTGTGACGGCACTAAGTATATTGTATTGCTTGATGATGGGTATCCTATGGCAACATGTAGATTTTATGAGATCAGCGACAAGGTAGTGATATTAGGAAGGTTAGTTGTCCTTCCGAAGTATCGTGGAAGAGGTCTGGGCATAAAAACTTTGGAAGAGGCTGAAAAATGGATTGAAGAACTGGGTTATGATGAGATTATGATCGACAGCAGGGTGAATGCTGTAGGGTTCTATGAGAAAGCAGAGTTTACTCAGATAGATAATATTGTAATAAAGAGTGGAGATTTTGACTGTATTAAGATGCATAAGTTGATTGGAAAATAAACCGAAGTAATTAGTTTTTCTGATTATAGGAGTATTTGAGGAAGCTCTGAAAGAGAATAAAAAAGGTTGAACTATGCATGCTATAGTTAGAGAAGGTAGTAAAGAATATCATGTAATTCCTTAATGGTAAGGAAAAACCAAAATCAAGCTGTACTGAATAAGGGACAGCTAAAGCTTTATCCTTAAGATAGATACTTATAACATAGTTGATTAAAACTATAAGATAATGAAATTCTATTTTAAGGAGGTAGTTACTATGGCTGGATTTGGTTTTGATGCAGGAAAAGGACAGGGAGTAGGTAATAATGATGATATCTATGTAGTTGTACAGGTTGTTTTGACTGAAAAATTTATTGGTACAGGATCAGGAGTATCAAGTCTTTCGAATCTTCAAAGAGTCATCAATGAGCAGGCAAGAAAGGGGTACAGATTACATACAATCTCTACAACTTCCTCAGGTTCTAAAGGATTTATGGGTGGAGATAAGATTCAGGCTACAATGGTATTTGAAAAACTGATGAGGTAAAGGGGGTAAATATGAACTATAACGAAACGGGGTTTAGAGGTTTTTATCATAATTTTTGTGTTATTCCTCTTACAGAAAAAACAATACAATCTATAGAAGGCTTCCCTGGAGCTGAAACGGCAAATGGAATTCTTGTATATGGATATATAGATAAAGAGGCTGGACTTACGCTTGAAGTTATTGCTGTGGCTCATGTCGAAGGAGATAAAGCAAGTTTTGAAGAACCATCTAAAGAGATAAGGTCTTTTATTAGGGTTGGTGCAATTGATCCTGATGACGATTTTTTATACTTTGATGATGAAGATGGTAAGCTTTCAGATCGCTATGCTGATCGAATAGATATACTCCATAACTACGATGCAAATGAGCAGGTTGAAAAGACAAGAGAAATGCCATTCTTGGATTCGTGTCGTCATGAGCATTATCCGGACGATATTATGGTTTTTCTTTATAAAGAAGACTTAGAACCAGAAGGGTGCTGGGTCAGAATAACGGGACTTGGTGATCATTATTTTATCGGTACACTTCTTAACGAGCCAAATCAGGATTTTGGATATCATAATGGTGAAACAGTTGCTTTCTTTGTTCAGAAAACTGAGGATGAGAGGTTTATTTGCATTTCAGATATGAATCCAAGCGCTAAGATTACGGCTGAAGATCTGGAAGATGGAACTATGCTGGAAGCTGCTGTAGCAAAGTTTAATGCAGAGCGTAATGAACCTAATTTCCTGGATATATTAGAGATTCTTAGGGACAGTTATGTATGGGTTCCGTGTAATGCCATTATGAGTGATGCTGATAATGCTAGATTTCAGGAAATGATCAAAAGTGCAGGAGATGATCTGAGTAAGCTTAAAGGATTAGAATTTACTGCTCAAGATGAAACTCGTCTTGTACCTGATATTTTGAAAAATGGTGATGAGTATTTCTTCCCTGTTTTCTCTAATGAAGAAGCTATGGGAGAGTATGGGGAACATTTTTCAAAAGTCCAGAAGCATATGCTGGAAGTGATTCCGTTAGCACGAAATAACGAAAAGAAACCTGTAGGAATAGTATTAAATGCTTTTGGTGATTCTTTTATATTAGAAGATAAAATATGGGACGTTGTAGAAAATATGAAGTCAAGGATTCAGAACTAAGGAGCAATTATGTGGCCGTATACGAATCATTCGGAGAAAGAATATAATAAGGCTATTGAATTTGTACAGAATTATGCTCAGTCTCTTGGAGCTAAATATATCTGTTCTAAACTGCAGAAGTTTACAACTATATCAGGTGATAAGGATCTGGTTAGTGAAACTTTAGAAATGAAAATCTTTAAGTTCAAAGATGAATATTTTTGGCTGGAGAATCACTTTCAGCCAGATCGACCTTTTATAGTTTTTTCGTTCGGAGATTCTGTAGATACAATATTTGAGGATGCAGAACCATTTCCGTATAATCTTACAGAAGAAGAATTAAAAGCAGAAGTAAGGTATTCGTTAGGAATTGAAAAGTATCCCAATATATAAGGGGTTATAATTATAAGTAGTGAAGGAGAGTGATATAGATGAAGAATTATTACAACATAAGTGTTTATGATGATTATATTTCAATATCATTATATCTTGAGTATGAAGAGGTTGCGAAACTTGGAGAGGTAATGGAACAGGCGGAACCCAATGCATACATGAATGGATACAACTGGGAAGTTTTCCTGAATAAGTATCTTGAGATAAATGCTTCTGAGATTCTTGATGTTATTGAACCAGATCCTGAAGCTGGAATGTATTCGGCTTATATAAATGATGTAAATGAAGAAACAAAGGCTCTTGCTCAGAAGTTTGGAGAGATAATCGAATCTCTAATCGAAAATGAAGATATTGCGCTTGATTTTTTAGAAGAGCACGGAGATGAAATTGAGTGGGATTAATGGATTTCAACACTTGAGAACATGTACGCGCTGTCTGTAATCCTCGAAGTACCTATTGATGAGATTGTTGGGAGGACAGCATAGTGGACAATATGATACAGAATGAACAGAAATAATAACACGCTAAATCTCGTTATAATATTGAGATTTAGCGTGTTATTATTTTATACACTTCCAAGTTCGGTGTAGATCATTCCATGTTTTCCTCTGTCAGAACGGTAGAGTGTTATCTTGTTAACTGTCATGGACTTGTGAGGTATTGACATTCCAAGCATTCCCTTACGACATACAGCTTTACGAATAAGTGTTATGTGCGGAGAAAACTTCTTCCTATCATATGGAATCTCTGCATCGGACAGATAATGGCGGAGTGCTCTGACTAAAGTTCTAAGTTCTTCAGAATTATCAAGACCGGCCCACCATAAGTCTCCGAAGTTTCCAAATCCTTTAAGGGAGATGTTGAACGGCTTGAAGCTGACATTCTCCATCGCCTGAAGTACATAATCAGAATCAGGATAATCACCAATAAATGCAAGAGTAACGTGAGTATTATCTATAGCTGTATAGTTACCGGTAACACCGGCTTTTTTCATATTGCCTTGTATTTCCAGGAGGGCATTCTTGATATTCGGTTCCAGTTCTATTGCTATAAATAATCTCATAATATTGTTACCTGTTTGATGCTGTAATTATATCTAAGTATTGTATCATTTTTGCATCGTATCTATGCAGTTTCGTCACTATAGGGAAATAATTCTGTT
>Ga0256407_10006883_pt1 | contig 17369 bp, 13 predicted proteins | sample RumenRJG_04DNA_FD_193489 | JGI IMG/M metagenome (GOLD analysis project Ga0256407, IMG submission 193489) | Bovine rumen microbial communities from Lethbridge, Alberta, Canada - RJG_04 | ecosystem: Host-associated > Mammals > Digestive system > Stomach > Rumen | place: Canada: Alberta...
AAAATCATTCCAAAGAAAGAACTCTTATAAATATCATTACAAATAATTCCAAATAGAATTACACCAATCAGAATCCAAGTTCCTTGTTTCTTAAGATAAGCCATTACCAGATTCTTTATATAATCCTGGTTGATCATTCAAACCACTCCAATTTGCGACAGACTCTCGTATACTTAAAAGTTCTAATAATTGTTTTTTATTAGATTCTGAGTTCTTCGTAACATTGTCAATATATCTGATAATCTTATATCCCAAATCAGGAGTAATTCCAGTATGATAAATTCTCAAGAATTCTGGCCAATTACCAAAGCACATGCTAGGAGGAATAATGAAATTAGGATCGCTATGAACAAGCTGATGTGCTGTCTTTGATAGCATAACGGTGCAAACATGATGTTGTGTGTGTTCCATCTTCAAGAGTTCACAAAGATCAAATGATGTGATAGCTCCATGAATATTTAACATATGTTCACATATTACCAATGCTACATCAAAGATAGTTAATATGTTGTGATGCATTTCAATAGTAGCCATATCATATTCTTCATTTGAGCGGATATTAGCATGCACTTGGCATCTATCTAAACCCATTTGCATCAAATGGGATTTGTAATTTTTATAAGTTCTAGAATGACGAAATCTAGAAATTGCATTATACAGAAATCTACGGTATAAATCCACATCCATGAGAGTATCTCTAGTTTGAGCAAAACAAATATCAAATGGCGAATTAGGAGAATGCAAAGAAGGATTGATTTCGTTGTAAGCGAATATATCTGGTACATTCACATTCTGGTACATCTCTTCTTCACCCCTTTCCAATGAAATATTTTATTTTTTACTAATTCCCTTTATATGGATGTTTTCACAGACTAAAGAATTCTTGATATTCCTAATTGTACCCGAATAGATTGGTTTAAGAATCTTTTAATCTGTTCACATTTATATAATGCGAAAGAAAAGGAGGGTCTTAAGTGATAGAGTTAAGCGATATTAAGAAGCTCTATGGTGATAATCCTTTTACGGATATACTATTGTATTGCTGTAAAGTGATTGCATTTGGCAGCGTTGTGAAGCTGGAATCAGAAGCTGCCAAATACGAAACTCTAGAATCTATTAAAGAATCAGATCTATATCTGACTTCTTTGGAAGATAGTGGAACATTTGAACTGTATCATTATAATGAAACGCTACTCAATATGAGTTCAGTTCCTAAAAATAAAGTAAGATTTTATGCTGCTCATAATGCACAAATTCCTACAAAATATAGAGACGAACTTTATAAGATTGCTAGAGATTACACAGTTGCTCATTATGATGAGAAAAATGAATACTATCGAAAAATCTGTGGAATGCAGAAGTATAATGATTATGGCATTCCACTGAAACCATATCTCTATCTTCTTCCAAAAGGAGTAGATTTTGGTAGTGCTGTTTATGTACATGAAATTGGTTCTGAAGGAGCTAAACTTCTTGAAAAGTATGGAGTCATGGACTATATCAAGAATGATTATCCTGACGCTGAATATTTGGACTACATGCATTGTGGTATCACGATTCAGAATGCTCGTCGTCATGTAGATAAACAGATTTTGTATGCACAACCATGTGGTCTTATAGAAATAGATGAACTATTTGCAAACAAATATGAGATTTGCCGTGAATTTGTTGATCGTACCGTTGATTCCAAAGCAATGGAATACTTAAGTGAAAACTATCAGCAATTCTTAGTTTGTTATATTCTGTTCCTTACAATCATCGATGTTGTAAGTACTACACAAGAAAGAATTATTCGTAAAGATATTCTTGATGTGAGATGCATTAAATTCATATTTGAAATGTATGGCATTCCATACTATCGTAAAATTCCTCTTAAGTTTCAAACGATAATGTGTAAAAATGTTAATCGTTTGTGTCAATATAAATCGTCTCCTCAAGAAATGTTTGATCTTATTACTTATTTTGAAGCAGAAGATCAAGTAGATATTAAAAAGTATTTCCTTCTCAGAAAGAGAAGATATGATAGTTGGGGAAATTTCATATACAACAGAGATGAGCATCATTATATGGCTAAGAATGAAATCTTAGTTCATAGAAGTATTGATGCTAAAATAGATAAAGAGAAAGATGATGAAATCCCATTTCCTTTCCTTCAATATCTAAGAAAAGGTAATGAATTAATTATTTGGGCGGATGCTTATAAACTTATTGAAGGTGTAGATTACGAAATCTATAACTACAATAAGATTAAATTCTTAGATAGCAAATGGAAGAATTGCAGAAAACTTACCTACGATTTCTACTACGATAAGAGCACTTTCTATTCTGAAATTGTCGATAATAAAACATATTCTCTTAAAATTACAGAACAAACTCTTACGAATACCGACGGATCAAATAAGTATGCTCTGAAATTACCATTTAAAAATTATCTCTTTGCAGATAACGATGTAATCCTTATGAGTGGAAGAGTATTTGTTGATCCTAGTCTGTATTCAATCGATAACGAAAAGAATATAATTATGATTAATTCTAGCGTTACTACGAAACCATTTACTGCAATTTATATCTACAATAGGGATCCTGAAATTGATGATGATAAAATAAAAATCCCAGTAAACGGTCAAGTTACTTACGATATTCAGAGCCCATATGATTCTTATCTTACGAGTAATAATTATCTTTTCGTATTCATCGATAAGAAATTTATTCGTGATAGTTTGTATACAATTGATAAGAAAAACAATACGATTACATTTGATAGCATTCTTGGATCAAGTATTAAGAAAGATAAGTATATCGAAATCAATTTTATAAAAGATTTGAACGATTCTGTTACAAAATATGATATGACGAAATCGAAGATTCCAGCAAATAATCAAGCTTCTTTCGTCATTCCTGAACCATGGGATTATTATATCGCTAACAATAACTATTTCTTCGTATCGATTAATGATCAGTATATCGATAGTACTGCTTATACGGTAGATCGAAGAACTCATACAATCACTTTTGACAGTACGGTTACACCTAATATCGTTAAAGATCAATATGTTAAATTCTATTTCGTATATGCAAAACAATCAATTCCTACTCCAGTAGATGCTCCTGCAATTAAAGTTAATAAAGAAACCATTACTGCTACCCAAAATTTCCAGCACCAGTTTACTTTAAATTATCCAATTGATAGCTATATCCAGATGGGATTTAAGCCATATATCAAAATGAGAGGCTGGTATATGGATGATCATTTCTTCACATTATATGCAGATCAATTGGTAATTAATGATAAATCGATGTCTCTCCAACCGGGAGAGACAATAGATCTGGAATATTATTATGTAGATCCTGGAAATGATACTAGAGCAACTAAAGGATATATCGATGTAAATGACTATTTCAAATCAGAATTTGATATTGATTATCCAAAAAATAATTTCTTTGAACGGGGAAATTCTCTTCTTGTCGATTTAGATGGGTATCCTCTTCAAGAAGGAACTCATTATTATTTAAAAAATAATAATCAAACGATTGTTTTTACCGATCCAAATCATATTCCAAAACCTGGTACAAAAGTTAACTTTGTATTCATTTATAGTGAGGAATATGATTATACCGTTCGAACAAAAGAAGAGATTAATGAAGTAGTAATTGAAGATAATATTGAAAAATTCTATTTCAAATATCCATTCTATCCATATACAGAAACAGGTCATTCATATGTAGTTACAGATCATAATCATCTTATTCTTAATAGTTTTGTAACATCTTCTGATAAAATAAGAACAATTATTACAGATAAAACAACTTTTAATTCTGGAGATAAGATTTCTATTCTCTATATCTACAATAAAGATTATGAGTTGAAAAAAGAAAATTCGGTCATTCGGAAAGAAATTACATTTAAAAAATCAGATATGAGTAATCCTCATGCTTATCCAATTAAGGAACCATATGAAGAATACGTGATCAATGATTGGTTTTGGTTTGTAGATACAGATAGATATCGTCAGAAAGAGAATAGAGATTTCGATGTTATGAATAATGATATTGTTTTCTCTGATCGAACAGCTCCAAGAACGATTGATCTTTATAATTCATTAACAGAAACGTTTATCTATAAAGAAGATTACCCATGGAAATATGACAAATCAGAAGATGATGGAGAAGATGTAGATAAAGATTTCAAATTGGAATTCATGAAGATTCCTTTGAAGAATCTAACAGATAATGATAAGATTATCAAATTAAATATGAATTTAAAATCGTATGATGTTATTACACTAGCAGATCCATTCTGGGATGGTGACGATAATGCAGATAATGCTCATGAAGCAATTAAACATGCGATTCTGAAAACACCATTTAACTATTTAAGAACAAAATATATGGGTATAGAATATCTCGTAGATTTGGCAGAAATGGGATTTGAGATCCCATATTTCTACAATATTCTATTTGATGATGTTTTGAAAGAGGAAGATGTAACGGTACAAGTTCCTACAATTGCTCCATATCATAAGATTAAATTAGGTCATTTATTTGCATATATGATTTCTCTTGCATACTTCTATCGGGGTATGGATGATACTATTATGAAAACCCCAACACAAATTCTGTATTGCAAGGGATTTAATTTCCATGCAGATTTGGAAGTATTGAGAAAATGGATTCTTGATTTAAGGTATCGAGACATCGATTACAAAGACGTGTTCCGATTCGCTTTTGGTTATGATCAGGGTGATGATGGATCTGGTAATGATACAAATAATAATGGAGATAAATTCTCCCATACATTGGTAGATATGCATTCTCCAAAAGAACTTGTAGATGTATTTAGAAACAATAAAGATATCTACAAGATTATTGCTTATGGAATGATCAATGCAAATGATTACGATACGTATTCTATTTGGAAGAAAATGTATGATAGCTTGATGCGATGGAAATTTAATTTGGATTATTTCAAATTAGATAGTACAGGTCAAGTAGCCAATACATTTACAGAGTTCTTACAAGAAAAAGATCCTTTTCTTTATAATTCTTTGAAGAGTATCGAAGATATAACAGATGAAGATGCAAGAAATGATGAGATTCTTAAGATGTTTGATGACATCATTTACATTCTTGATGAGTACATTGATTCAAAAGAGTTCAAATATCTGTATTACAACTTCCCTGGATTTGGAGAATATTTAGCAGAATATTTGTTTACGATGATCAATTTCTTCAAATCTTATAAAGTTATCTTTAATCAGATTACAACAAATTTGGATTTGAAAGGACAAACTCCTGATAATACGATTAAGATTTATGATCATATTGATAAAAAAGTAGAATTAAATAAGCCAGATTATATTACCGTAAGAGATTCTCCTATGTGGGAAGTATTGGAAAATTATGAGGAGAGAATGTATTTTAGAGAAAAGATTGCATTCTTGCCTCTTGATAAATCTGTTAAGAAATATTTGGATAAATGGATTTTTGATGTTAAACCAACGGTTATTACAGAAACGGATCCATGGAAATTTGCTGCGGCATTGTATACAGAATATACATTAAAAGATCTTTGGAAATTTAGACCGGCAATTAAAGCAGATCCTGTAGATATTGATAAGAATATATTTGATACAAATGCTCTGATCGAAGAATATTTAGATAAGTGGAAATTTAATATTAAACCTCTATCTATCACTGAAACGGATCTTTGGAAGTTCAATCCTGAAATTATAATGGATCCAATAGATGTGGATAAGAATAAATTCTTCTGTGGTGAACTTCTTAGATTCGAATTTGATGACTGGAAATTTGATGTTAAACCAACGTCTATTACTGAAACAGATCTTTGGAAATTTAAACCTATTTTCTGTATTACAAAAGATGGAAAAGGAATTCTATTAGATTGGCAATTCGATGTAAAAGCAACCAACATATCCGATTTGGATGCATGGAAATTCCGTCCGATGTTCTATGCTACAAAAGATAAAAAAGGATTTTTACTCAATGATTGGCAATTCAATGCAATTGGATTGGTAAGAAAAGATATTGATGATAATAAATTCCAACCAAAGATTCCCATTACAACTAATCTCGATAATTGGAAATTTGAAATTATTCTTGTTGGTGTTGGATACCCAGATCGCACGATAAAAGCCATGTACCCAGAGAATTCTTCCGATCCTACACTTGGATATGATAAGATGACTTCGATTCCTGCAGATATTTTAAGTATTGATAATCTTAAAGTTAATACGATCAGAAATAGTCTTTACCAAGTATTCAAAGGATGTGAAGAGCTAACTTCTGTTCCAAAAGTAATCAATACAGATAAAGCAAATGACATGGCTGAAATGTTTAGTGGATGTAAGAAATTAACAGCTATTGATTTGGATTATGATACGAGTAATGTAACAAATATGAACAGAATGTTCTATCATTGCGATAACGTTACATCTTTTGATACATCCAGCTTTAATACCAATAAAGTTACCAATATGAGTAATATGTTCTCATTCTGCAGAAAAGCTACAAATATTGATATTGCTGGTCTTGATACATCGAATGTGTACACAATGAGTAACATGTTTAGTTACTGTGAAGCAGTTCTATCATTAGATGTTAGTTCCTGGAATACATCGAAGTGTAATGATATGAGTGGATTATTCTATGATTGCAGAAGTATGCCAACAGTTGATGTAACCAATTTTGATACAAGCAAAGTAAATAATATGAGTAAGATGTTCTCCTTCTGCAAAGGATTAACATCTCTTGATGTAACGAAATTCAAAACCAGTATGTGCAGTAATATGAGCAACATGTTCTATCAGTGCAACTCTCTACCATCTCTTGATGTAACAAAATTTGATACAAGTACAGTTACAGATATGAGTGGTATGTTCTATTATTGCAATTCTTTGCCAACTCTTGACGTTACGAATTTCAAAACTAATATGTGTATGAATATGAGCAAAATGTTTGCATATTGTTCATCGTTACCTACAGTAGATGTAACCAATTTTAATACGGCTATGGTTACAGATATGAGTGGCATGTTCTATTATTGCATGGATATGACTTCACTTGATGTAACGAATTTTGATACTACGAATTGCACAGATATGGAAGATATGTTCGGTTATTGTGAAAAACTAAAATCTATCGATGTTTCTAACTTTGATACTTCTAGAGTTAAAAACATGGGTGGTATGTTCTATGAATGCGAATCGTTAACATCCTTAGATCTGTCTAATTTTGATACATCGAACGTTACAGATATGAGTCATATGTTTGACTATTGCGAGAATCTAGTAACTCTCGATATCTCTAGTTTTGATATGAGTAACGTTACAAATATGAGTAATATGTTTAGTAACTGCAGAAAACTTACATCGATTACAGATATTGATATGCAGTCTGTTGATTGCAGTAACAGTAATAACTATCGTGATATGTTTAAGAAATGTGATTCTCTTACAAACGTAAAGATACTGAATACAACAGCTGATTTCGATCCAGTTGTTGCAGGTCTTAATAAAGGACAATACACACTAATATAAGAAGGAAAGGAGGAAGATATAATGCAGCTTTTAGATAAGGTGGCAGTTAATGATCTTAATTCTCTGTGCAAGAATAAATCTTCACTGAAAACAAAAGTTGTGGTTAAGTGTAAAGAAACCGGAGAGGTTCTTTGGACAGGTCATAATAAATTGGTTATTGCAGGTGCTGGATTTCTTGCAAGAGCAATGTTTGATATAGATACACCTGAGGTTACTGTTTCTTATAATACGGCTCTTGGTCTTGATAATACGATCAGTGGTGTTACTGTTACTGATAACAGAATGAAAACATGTTTGTTCTGTGTTGGTACTAATGGATGCGGTCGAGAGAATTCTCAGGTTTATGACGTTGATTATACGAAATGGATTGATCCAGATTCTATCGTTCCATTCCAGTATATGCCTATTGTAAAAGACATTAAGGCCGTTCAACGTTCTATCTATTTTGGTAAGAAAACCACAGCAGAAAATCATATCTATTATTTCAAATCTTTTGATAGTGACCCTCAATTGATTCAGCAGTATACAGATGGTACTCTTGTAGATGCTACAGTGTATACAAACAATACTACAATGGAAGCAGAAACATATGTTGCCATGACGATGAGTATTGATAAATTTGATTGTCGTGATTACTTCATCGCTACAACAGGTATTAAAGATGCTCGTATTAATACCATCTCTCTTTGTACTGCTTGGTATCGAGTAATTGATGGATATCGTTACTATCAAGATATTCGTCCTATCACTAGATTGAATTTCCCGAATTAATCTCTGATTGATCTTCGTAAGGGAATTGATATCGAATACTACGTATATTTCTAATTGGTATATGGTGGGATAAATTCCCACCATATTTCTTGTATTGAAAAGAGGTATCTGTATGGTTAAAAGAAAAAGTATTACCATTACCGATCCTAATGCTATTTCTTATTTTGCAGATATGGATAGAAGTGAAATGAGTAATACTTCTTTTATTGTAGAAACGTTTGGAGATTTTAAAAATAAGAAAACGTATAATCCTTATGATTTGATAACGATTCCTCCTGGGAAGTTTGGTACAGAGGAAAAAAAGAATAAGAACTCTTTTACAACTACGCTTGGATTATGGGTATATAATAAAGTATTCATTGAACCCTATTTAGTAGATACGATTGGATATGTAAACGAAGTGCTAAATAAGAAAACCATGAAGAAAATCAATCAGAAAATTGTATACGCTGTATTGGAAAATCGAATTCCTCTTGATGCTATGAAGTATTACATTCAGTGCTGTCAGAAATTTCAGCCATATTGTGATATTTTAGCTTGGTCTTTTACAGAAGGGATGTTGATGTCTTCTGGTAAGATCAATGCCAAAAAGAAACAACTCATGAAGAAATACAAGAAAGCTCTTGATGATAAAGATCCAAATGGAATTGGGGATATGCAGAAAGAGCTTCTTGATTATTCTGAAGAAATTTTAAAAGACGATCCTTCTATGGACATGTTTGATTCTGGGGCAAAAGGTTCCTATGGTAACAATTTTAAAAATATTTTCGTTATGAGAGGAGCCATTAAAGATCCAGATCCAGCAAAAGGATACGATGTCGTTCTATCAGATTATATCGATGGAGTTAAAGAAGATGAATATGTGACAATGGCGAGATCATTGGCATACGGTCCATATTCTCGTGCAAAGAAAACCCAGTATGGTGGATATTTGGAGAAACTATTTTTACGTTCTCTTCAGCACGTTACACTTCTTCCTCCTGGATCTGATTGTGGAACAAAAAGAACCATTGAGATTACTCTGACAAAAGATATCATGAGTATGTGTATGTATAACTGGATTGTAGAGAATGGGAAACTAGTTGAACTGACCACAGAGAATATGGACAAGTATCTAGATAAAACTGTTCATATGAGATTTGCTTCCATGTGTGAGAATCCTGACGGAAGAATTTGTAGTAAATGTATTGGTAATCTGTTTTACAGACTGGGAATTACGAATATTGGTGCTGCTGCTCCACAGGTTGCTTCCAGACTGAAAGTTATTGCTTTGAAAGCATTCCATGATTCCCAGGTTAAAATGCATGAGATTGATGTTGCTGCTGCTTTTAGTGATAAATAAAAAAGGAGAGATAATAAATGAATGATGAAAGAATTAAGTTATACCGTGTTGATGACAGCGGTGTATTTGGTGCTTCTGCTAAATACGATAATATTGATTTCAAGATCGTATCAGTAAGAGTTGATAAGAATACGCTTCCTACGAATGGTTGGACAGTTGTTCATGATGGTAAGGCTGTAGATATTTATATGAAAGTAGGAAAAGGTTCTGAAGTAGAAGCAACGATTGAGAGAAAATAAAATTTAACACAATCTATCCCTCTACCGATTTGGTAGAGGGAAATTTGTTCCAAAAAATTAGGGGCCTACGGCCCCCTCTACTACCCTGCTTTTCTACCTCTTTCTTACCTCTTATCCACTTCTTACTTACTTCTTTCTTCCTACTATTTAGTTGGTAATTGTATAATATTTTATATTATACAGAACTCTGTTCAAAATAGAGAAATCATTCAAAATTATCAAAATTTATCTATTCAACAACTATCAAATAACCTTAACATGATTTTGTTGAGGGTTCAAAATTTCAGGCATATACTATATATATGAGGCAGTTATCTGCTTCAAATATGGTAACATGTTTAAAAGGAGGAAAGATATGCAAATCAAAACAACTTTGCAGTATCCTTTCAATCCTGACTATGAATTCAGGACGAAGTTAGTTCGTCTTGATTTCAGTAAGGAAATGGAAAAGGATATGGAGAAAGGAAAGGGGTTCTTTATCAAAGAACCTCAAGCGCTGAACAAAGCGTTGAAGAGTTCGGATTCTATTTATTCCGATAAATATATGAAGACTCTTCAGGATCCTGACGCATTCACAGACAAGTATAGTTGTGAATGTGGTGCAACACAGGGTTTGGACTTTGCCGGTATGACATGCGATATTTGCCATACAGAAGTAAAGTATGTTGGTGATGACTTTGAGATTTTTGGATGGATTAAACTGAAAGAGCCATATGTGATTATCCATCCGAATCTCTACAAGAGTTTAGAGACCTACTTCGGTGTATCGACTCTTGCGATGATGATTGAGCCGAATATTGAGCTCAATGAGAATGGTCTTCCGATGACTGCCTACGATAAGAAATTGCAGGCACAGAAAGTCAAGAGAAGATTCAGTAAGAAGAAATCGAAAGTGGATACAACATTTGCTGGTATCGGTATGATGCAACTCCACGATAGATTCGATGAGATTCTCGAATATTTCCATGGGAAGAACAAAACAAAGAAATTAGACTATTATCAAGATATTCTTGATAATAAGGATAAGATCTTTATCCATGCGATTCCTGTATACAGCACAGGTTTGCGTCCATTCAAAACGGAGGGTGGCAGATTTACCTTTGAAGGCACCAATGCAATCTTCCAGATTATGGCCAAACTTGCTGCGAAAGTAAATCAGGATAGTTTGGCAATCTACAACATTCCCAAATACAGGAATAGTCTTCTCTGGGATCTTCAGGAGAGATATAATGCTCTGTATAAAGAATGTGAAGCCATCCTTTCTGGAAAGAAAGGAAACATTCGTCTGCTGATTGGTGGGCGTTGCAATTTCACTTCTCGTAGTATTATTACTCCAGATCCTACACTGAGAATCAATCAGGTTAAATTACCATATCATGGTTTGATGGAATTGTTGCAGCAGACAATCGTCAATATTCTGACCAAGAGTTATTCTATCTCTTATAGTCAGGCTTACATGATGTGGTACAGGGGTCAGATCAAGGAAGATCCAAGACTCTATAAAATCATCGATAATCTGATCAAAGCAAACGATGGTATCAATGTATTAATCAACAGGAATCAATAAGGGTTCGCTATAGCGGTAACGCTGTGGAAAAACGATACGGTGAATTGCTGGGACGGGCTAAAGCTCAGATGCCTTTTATGGAGACGAAAGTCAGAAACAAGTTCTGAGATGGAATATGCTGAAATAAAAGCCTATAATTAATAGGTGCTAAGTTCTGTTACAATGTCTAATCAGCAGCTATAATCTTTAAGATTGTAGTTCAACGAGTATGTGCTACAAAGTGTAGACAGCGCCGTACTCCATATTTAATATGGATGATGATGTACTCTCCTCATATCAGTAACGCGATAGAAGTTCATAAGAGAACTGCATAGATTAACGACCTATGTGAAGAACAGACCTACGATTAAATTTAGTCCAGTATTATGATAACATAGTGCTGAAATTCCTTTGAATTGCTGGGACGGGCTAAAGCTCAGATGCCTATTATGGAGACGAAAGTCAGAAATAAGTTCTGAGATGATCTATGCTGAAATAAAAGCCTATGATAATAGGTGCTAAGGATCGATAACAATGTTCAATCAGCAGCCAAGCCAATAAGGAAGGTTCGACGGTCAAGTATCCTAGTACTCTAGGTAGTGGAGGAACATCCTGAAGAGGATGATGATATGACCTCAGCATGTAAGTAACACTTACAGAAGTTCATAAGAGAACTGCATACAGAGATAAGTATCTGCATGTGAAGATATCTGAAATTACGGTAGTATCATTGCAATGAAATGCATTGGTATCAACGAATCATTTACGATGTCTATGCCATTGGGAGTCCTCAGTGGGTTAACATTTAGCCCAATATCACAGTAATGTGGTATTAAAAATCATTTTGAATTGCTGGGAAAGGCTAAAGCTTCAATGCCTCTTTATGAGGAGACGAAAGTCAGAAATAAGTTTGAAGATGATCTACGCTGAAATAAAAGCCTATATAATAGGTGCTAAGGATCGATAACAATGTCTAATCAGCAGGAAAGCTTTAGAGATAAAGAATCCTCAACGAGTAAATATACTAGTACTCTAGTTAGTGGAACGACATCCTAAAAGGATGATGATGTACTCTCATCGTGTAGGTAACACCTACAGAAGTTCATAAGAGAACTGCATTAGAAATAAGTAATCTAATGTGAAGATAATGTAAATGCCGATTAACGATAGTCTGGTATTATGGTAACATAGTGCTATAATTCTTTTGAATTGCTGGGAAAGGCTAAAGCTCTAGAGCCTATATGGAGACGAAAGTCAGAAACAAGTCTAGAGATGGAATATGCTGAAATAAAAGCCTAATAAACGATCACCAATTATTAGGTGCTAAGTTCCGTTAACAATGTTCGATCAGCAGCTAAGCCTCAATATGAGGAATGTTCAACGACTATATATACTAGTACTCTAGTTAGTGGAAGAACATCCTGAAAAGGATGATGAGATAGTCTGGGCATGTAGGTAACACCTACAGAAGTTCATAAGAGAACTGCATTAGAGATAAGTAATCTGATGTGAACAATCCGTTCGATGGTGATTAACAAAATGGTCACCCGTACTAGTAATAGTGCGAAAAATTAAACTACGTTTATTGCTGGGACAGGCTAAAGCTCAGATGCCTATATGGAGACGAAAGTCAGAAACAAGTTCTGAGATGGAATATGACGAAAGTCTAAGTTCTGTTAACAATGTTCGATCAGCAGCGACTCCTTTAAATAAAGGAACGTTCAACGAGCAAAGTAATCTCAAGTGAGATGAAAAATGTAGCTCCATGTATATGGATGAATATGTGCTCTCGTCGTATAGGTAACACCTATAGAAGTTCATAAGAGAACTGCATGAAGTAACGACTCATGTGAAGATTCGAATTTAAACATTATGTATATTCCCAATAAGGATTTTTGGGAATCTGCGATTGATTGTTTCTCTCCGAGAAATGCTATGATGGTTAGTAGAAACGACGGGAGATTCAATAATCAAGTAAATCTGTTCAAAGATATTCTGATCAACTCCAATGGTCTTCGTAACTGCTGCAGGAAGGCTTATTCCAATGAAGATATTGCGGAAATCAAAGCTTTGAAACAGAAATATCATGCATAAAAAGACTCGTAAATGACACTTGCACCAGGAGCCAAAAAAAGGCTCCTGGTTTTATTTTTTAGACATATACTATATATATGAGGAAAGGAGGAGAGGATATATGAGTGTTACCCTCAGATATATCAGAATTCCGTTTAATTTAATTGATGATACTTTCTATGAAGTATTAGATGAAGATGGATTCAAACCAGAGATTATCTACTCTGATATGAATCTGAAGCCGATGAACAAAATTGAGTATCAATTAATTCCTCATAAGGGAATGTGTCGAGTATTCTATTTCTATGTAGCAGCAAAGAATAAGGAGGAAACAGATAATGAATTATTAAAGAGAGGGATTGAAGAGTCGAAATGTTGTGTAGCATGTAGACAGTTAAAAGAGTTTGGTAGAGAAAAATATGAGATGAATATTAGAAGGAGTAAATAATGGTACACGATATTAGTGAATTACCAGAGTTAGGTGGGGTTTACGTTATGAACGATAATCCCACTATGGAACCTACCATGTATAAATGTGTGGGATATCTGAATGATCCGGAAGATGTAAATACAAAATACGCATTGCTGTTTAATATGCAGGATGCTTCGGCAAATAATAAAGTCGAAGGAAACATTCAATTCGCAGAAATGCGTGGGTATACGAAAGGAGTAAACTAAAATGAAACAGATGACGACGGAAGAAATGGAAAAGCTTGAGAGAGATATGAATGAGTATGTGGAATCTTCATATGATGATTATATGAAGATTGTAGTTTATGAAGATACTACGCAGGAATTTCAGAATATTGTTGTAGATATTTATACGAATGCATTCGATGACAGCTTCAATTTCTTTGCAGATGCATTCGACACTTTTGAAAATGTTGAAGATTATTGCCAGTCGAAGATTGATATGATTGTAGGTTGATGGAGGAATTAAATACTATGGCACAATATCTCTATCTTCAGAAACAGAATGATGATTTTTGCAGACTTGGAAGTACTCGTAGTTGGAAATACAAGTATGATGAAAATAATGATTTGGTTCTGACCAATGGGATGAATACCTTCAAAAAGAAATTCATTCTGAATTCGTATGTAAAAATTGAATTCTTTGGAGATGAAGACGATCGCCGTTGCAGGATGTTTGGTATGATGCCTCCAAAAGATCATATCAAGAATTTCCTCTTCTATCATGGTTTCTATAAGAAATCTATTCTTAGTGGAGGGGAAATCAAATGGAAGGCAGAAGCATTCCGTGTCCATAAATATTTTAAGTTTGTTCCTACGATCTATTATAGTAAGAACAGAAATTTCTGTTTGATTTATGGTAGAAATCCAATCAATGGAAAATTGATCAGTAAAGTTGGTATTGGAGAAAGTAATGATATTGAGGAACTCAAAGAATTCTTTGAGCATCTGTATAAAGAATTGAATATTTATGAGTTGCTGAATATCAAAGATAAGTTCTCTAATATTCCACATGACTGCAGTAATCTGTCGTATCATGATTAAGGAGAAGTTAACGAATGGAAGATGTAAAAAATACTAAATTTGATTTAAATATTAGAGTAAATCCTCAAACATCAGGAGTTATTCTGAGTTGTAAATCAAGCGGCATCTTTATCGATATGGATGAAGATACTTATGAGATTGTGGATACATGGCCTGAAACTCGTTTGAAGATTATCAGCTTCTTTACGAGATTTGGTATTCCAGAAGAAGCGGTTACGGTTGATGATATTGATATGATTATCGATTCTATCAAAAGTAGCTACAAAGCTTATATGGAAGAAAAGAAGAACAAATAAACAATCCATCCCCTGCCATTTGGCAGGGGTTTATTTTTTGATAGGGTTTCAAATTTGAAACATATACTATATATATGCAGTGTATATAGAGAAGTACTAAGGAGGTACTATTATGAAAATCAAATTCAATGTTAACAGCCAGAAGTTCATGAACCAACTCTACAATGAAGGGAGGATCAATTCTGAATCTTCGATTACTGACATTGATTTTATCATTCTTCGTAATGATAAAGGAGATGTCACTGCTGCATTTGAGATGTGCAATGGAAGCATTATTTCCATGGATATTGCCGGTGATAACGTCATGGTCGGTAATAACGTCACGAGTAAACAGAAGTTCAATGTCGGTACAACTGTAATCGAACTTGAAGACAAAGATAAAAGGTTCTTTTAAATAATCTAATGTGGAGGAGATAAACGATTAGAAGAATATTATATTGTAACTCCTAGACAAAACTTACGAAAGATATGAAGTAATTCTGTTGGGGCTCTGCTGTTAGCATCCCCTTTTATTTTTTGACCTCACAATAATCAAGAACTAGAAAGGAGATAATCTATAATGGACTCCGATAGATATAAGAAAGTAGAACTATCTCAAATGTTCTCTAAACCTATTGAACTTCATAAAGATATTCATCGTAATCTAAACATGAGTCTTTGCATTCCAAGTGTAAACAATACTTATTCAATGTGCATTGAATATATCAAAGATTGGTTATTAGATGGATTCGATGAAAATTATTTCAAATCTATTTACATCGATTACAAACATATCTTCGATGATTTTCGGTCTATGACGAATCGAGAACTGATTAAAAGAAATAAACCTTCTCTTGCGATTACTCCAAGAGTCGATCAAGAATTTAATCGAGATAATTTGGATCTGTATAATCTTGGTACCAATTTGTATTATAACAATGCTCGTTATCAAGATTCATTCTTCACGGATTACAAGCAGAATAATTATTTGTCTCTAGCAATGGATGTACTCAAGATGGAGTTTACTATTCGTATTAGAGTATCAAATCTTGGGCATGCTCAAGATTTACAAAGATTTATGAGAATGAGATTTAGAGCTCTTGGTACACAGGGTAGAGAAGTAGATATGGATTTTCATGTACCAACAGATTTGATTTTGAAAGTAGCAAAAGATGCTGGATTCGATGTGAATATGAATACACTATCTGTTGTGAATAATGGTGAGTTCATGTATTACTTGAATAGTAATTCTCTCTTACCATTTCTTTACAAGCATAGAGCAGGAACTAATAATTTTCAATATTTCTTAAAAATGAGTAATATGTATGTTCATATTCGAAATAATGGAGTAACTCTTGACGAGGGAGAACGTCAAGGCCATATCATGAATAATTATAACGTAGAGATGAATATTGAAGTTCGTTTCCCATCTCCTAAATTCTATGCTTATTATTCCATGAGTAAACAAGAATATATCAAAGCTCCGAATGCTGATGGTAGTTATTCTCTGTATGCTTTAACTGCTAGTAAGATTCCGAAAGTGAATGATAAAGGTTGGAGACAATATCTATCTACTGATTACGTAGAAAAGAATTTGAGTGAAGAGAAAGAAGTAATTCATTTTGATGAATTAATGGGTGATTTGAGAGAGGTTATAGACTATGTCAAGGGTCAGTACTTGAGTCCTTCTGTATTCGTCGAATTTAAGCTTTTCAATGACTCTAAAGAGATTGATTTGGATACAAACTGGAACGAATATACCATCACTACAAAAACTCCTCTTGAAAAGAAAGCTTCTTTTTTAGTAATTTATGTGGATTTGAATTATTTTCATGAGATGAATATGCAGTTACATGATAATAAAAATGATAGGATAAGTTATATGAAATCAAAACAAATAAGAAAGTGAAAATCGATCCCTCTACCAATTAGGTAGAGGGAATTTATATATGTTAACTAGTTGATCATTTTTAAAATCTTAAGAAAAATACAGGGCCTACGGCCCCCTCTTTTCTACCTCTGTCTTCCTACCTACATACCTCTTATCCACTT